>Ga0210383_10006319_pt1 | contig 10351 bp, 15 predicted proteins | sample IncBWC14OmetaG_FD_160072 | JGI IMG/M metagenome (GOLD analysis project Ga0210383, IMG submission 160072) | Forest soil microbial communities from Barre Woods Harvard Forest LTER site, Petersham, Massachusetts, United States - Inc-BW-C-14-O ...
AAACTCAAAACCTGGGAATCGAATCGAGCCAAAAGCGATTCCCAGAAGCGGCAAAACGAAGCGGCAGGGATGAGCAAGAAATGAAGGCGCCGAGACGCGCCGACATAAAACTGCGCAGGCGGGAGCCTAATGCGATTTGAAAAGCCAAAGAAATCGGGACGTCCGGACTTTGTGTCCGGACGAATCGCCCAGCTAGAGCGGAGCCTCTCGATTGAAACCAATGAAAACCGCAAGAGCGAACTCCAAGCGGAACTGATCGAGTGGCGGCGCACGGCGTCAAAAGGACGGGATGAGAAGAGCAGACGAGGCTAGATGAGCGGAGCCGTTTTCATGGAGTACATGGGCTTCACGTCAACCACGCTGGGGCGCGAGTATTCGTTCCACGTGAGGTTCTCGCCGCAGGACTCTCGCGATTACACCGTGATGATTGCCGTCGAAGCCTTCCGATCTCATCGAGTGAGCTACCAGGACGGCCCAAATGTTTGCTCTTCAAGACTAAAACGAGAACTCACCGCAAACCCCGACGTTCCCACCGGAACCTCTTTCCTGATCGACGAGAAAGAGATCAACGATCATAGGCTGGCACACCCTTTGGAAGTCCCAAAGCACCGGTACGGACCAAGGCTGCCCAGCGACTGACGAACCAATGGACAAGCGGCAGAAGCCTGTTGCGTATTGCGCTAGCTGCGGAAAACGCACGTTCGACATTCAGCTGAGCAATAAACGATGCGTTCAGCAGGCGAACGACGAACGGTGCTTCGGCACGACGATCAGCGCCCTCGGAGTGGAAGATTGGGCGGAATGCAAAGCCTGTGCAGGCTCGGGATGGATCAACGGAAGGCGTTGCGAGCAATGCGCAAATTCCGGCTGGGTGTTCGCTCGGAAAATCGCGCAGGCATAGTGCCTCCAGATCAAAACAACATACCCATCCACTGCGGCGCTTCTAGGGGGTTCCGATGGAGGCGCGGGTGGGAATCGAAGCCCGAAAAGTGCCTGTTTTATTGGGTTTACGGCACTTACCACCCTACAGAATCGGTACAATTCTGGTTGATTCGGCGCCGTCCGTACAGTTTGTACCACGCGGTTTCCCGCCCTTCTGCGGTCCGTCTGAACCGTGCTTTTGAATTCTTCATTCTATGGCGCTAAACTTGAAAGTTCATGGCTTCCCAGCCTGCCAGTCCAGCGGCACCCACCTGTCAATTCAAGAAAAGCAACGGTGAATTCTGTAAGAGGAGCGTCGATCACGGAGAACACTTGTGTTGGCAACACGCCCCTACTCTGCGAAAAAGATGGCGGTCTCTTACTCGGAATCAATCGTTGGCTTTTATCTTCACCATTGTTGGACTTGTGATTGCACTAGCGATTGGCCTTCCGAGCCTGTGGTTCGGATACGTCGGTTGGCAGAAGGCACGAAACACTACACCTCCTCCACCGACCGCAACGGACATCGCGAAGGAAACCGCGAAGTTGACAGCGCAACGGGCAACGCTGTCCGTCGCCGACAACGATTCAATAGAGATCAATATCGGCACCGACAAACCCAAAGGCAAGTTGATTGTAAAAGTAGCTGTTCGCAACACCACTTCCGAAACCGCAACAAGTGTATGGGCGAGATTTGTTCCTGTAGTCGCGGCCAAAGCTACTGATGTCATGGTGAATAAGGCGATCAGCGAGAAATTGTTTGCCGTGTTTCTAATGGACTTCGACCAGGAACGAGCGCAATTTCTCCTTGAACCGCGAACTCCGATTGGTCCGTTCGACGAAAAGACTTTTTGGGGTCAAGGTGAGATCACTGAGGATGAGAGAAAAGACCTAGAGAAGCATACGGCGGTGGTCTACGTGATGGGAAAAATCACTTACAATGATAGAACTGGTGCCCTAAAAACTGAGATCTGCCGCATTCTATTCCCGCCTGACAATGTCAACGGCCATCACGAACCGACTGCTTCGGTCGATTGCCCATCGGGTCACAACGACATCGCCGTGCCGGACGACGGAAAGTAGCCGGCCGACTGGCAATCTGATTCCGCCACGACAACCTGCTAGACTCTCCGCATGATGACACTACAAAGTTGTGGCGCTCCTACCTTTCTTTCTACCCTCTGCGTAGTTGCCAAGCCCCCGGCTGACCACGTACACCGCCGCAACTAGTGTCGCTACGATTGGAGCAATCGGTGCTCCGGGATTTATTTGCTTCGCCGCCACCACGGCCGCTGACCCTGCGATGAAGACTTCGACTGCACCGTAGGCCGTTTGGTTTTTCGTTTTGAACCAATACGCGACGAATCCAACCATGATGACAAGCGGACCAGTGGCGAGCTGAATCCATTTCAAACTCATCACTCGCATCAAGTAAGTAACGAACTTTCCCGCATACGGGGATGCCCATCCGATAACAAATGTCCCGGTAAAAAACGTGAGTAAAGCCCCCGTGGCAAAGATCCACGTTCCCAGGAAGGGAGGCAGGCCTGCCAGCCAATGAAACGGGCGCCTTCGAATCGGTTCTAGTTTTCCTCCTTCGAGCGCGTGTAGCGCCGTAAGTAACCCGCCAAGGACCGTGCCGATAACGACGAATACCACCAATTGGAACATCAGAGCCTCCAGTTGTCAGACGCGGGGCAGTCTCGTTCTGCCACAACCTGCTAGACTCGCCGGATGATGACCCTCGACGAAGCTCGCCACGAATTTCTTCGCCACACCTGGGGATATATCGATGAAGCGACTGCCGATATGAAAGTGCATGGCCGCAAAGCGATGGCGCCCGGATGTCCTGCTTGCAGCAAGTACATTCCAACGCTCCCACAATTTATGTCGCATCTGGCGTCGGATGTGTTGCCGGTGATTCTCAAGCCGCGAGAGCCCGGTGAAGAAGGTTATGCACAAGGGTGCCCCATTGAGTCTACTTAATCCGCGTTACGTCATTTCTCTTGTCGCAGTGCTAGGACTGGTATTGGCGAGCGCTGTTCGTCTTGGCACAGCTTGGTCTCAAGCAAAGACTACAGGTTCGCTGCCTACAGGAGAAAAGGTGATCACCGCCTACGATATGTCTGAGGCGTTGCAAAATGTGGCAGCGGCATACAGAACCGTGATCGGCCTGGAAGAACCGTCTGCGCCAGTGAAATTGTCACCGCCCGTAGCAATTCATTTCGATGATCTGACCCTGACGGAGGCACTGAACAAAGTGCTCGCGGGCCAGCAGCACTATGCCTTCCGCAGGGAACCCGATGGATCGTTCGTGGTATTCAGGAAGGGCGTCACGTTTTCGGTCGCCAACCTAGCGTTGACCCACTTGGAGATTCGGAACCTGAACAGAGACGAAATAGAAGAGTACCTCGAAACGGATTCGGAATTGACGGATTGGCTTCGCGAGCAAGGATGCGCCCGATATCCCAGAGTCTTCTCAACGTCAGGCTCGCCCCCACAAGACACTGCCCTCGTGAATCTCGACGGTGGTGGGAAATCGTTGAGAGAGAACCTTAACGAAATCGTTCGACAACTCGGTACGTACTATTGGACGGTTACACAAACCCAGAAACATGGCCGTCAATGTCGCGTTGGGATCACCCTACAGCCGATCATTCCGGAGATGCGCCGCACACCAGCGCGACCACAACCCTAGTTGCCGAGACAATCGCGAAAATTCTGATCGAGAGGCAAGAATGATTATGTCTTGCGCTCGCGATCAAACGTTGCGCGCCTCGAGATCAATTCTTGCCGCTCTTATCCTTCGCCGCAGCCGTATGCTTAGGTTTGAAATCCTTCATCACGGTAAAGAAGCTTCGCGGCAGGTCAATTCCATTCTTTTTGAGAGTCACAGCCAGGGCATCTTCAACTTCAAGCCGGCGCGCATTGGGTTCTTTTCCAACCCTTTCTACATCAGCAAGACGTGCGCGCGCCAAATTCTTTTGAAATTCTGTCATTCCCAAACTAATTTGGTCATTGCCGAGATGCAGCGCGAAAAGGTCTCTGACTCGTGTCGCCTGATCTGCCTCGCCGTCATCCGTTAAAACCTTTTCTGCTCCTTCGATCAGATCACCAACATACTCATCTTGATCTTGGCCTGCCATCTTGTCGAAGCGCCAAATTTCCATCGCCTGCACCACACTAGAGAAAAGCATGGTCGCCGACAGAGACGTTGCCGCAAGAAATTTGTTGGTCCGGTTCATCGAGCCCCCGTTGGATTTCGCGTAGCCTAATCCCGTTCGCGATCGAAAGTGGCGCGCGCTTCCCTCTTGAAGCAAGCCGCGGCGGGTCCCTTTGCTGGCTGCTTAAAAGCAATGCAATCATGCGTCCCCAGCCACGTTTTTGATTCCGAGTACACTTTTGTTTACTTTGTTCAGTAGACCGGTCGAAATATAGGTTGCGGAGGTAAGGGGCTGGTGCCACCACCCGCCTTCCGCAATGTTAATGCCTTCGTTGCTTCAAGTTTCTTGCCCGGTTTCAGCTTGTTGGTCGCCTTTTTCTTCGATGCCATGTATTTCTCCTTCGAGGATAAATCTGCGCTCGCCCATCGATCGGATGAGCGCTTATATGCACTTTGGTCGCCGAAGTCTAGTGCGATAGTCGAGCGCGGGTATCCAGCCTGAATTGAGGGAAATGCAGACAGCAGACGAAGACTTCAAAATGCCGCGGCGACGAATTCCGTTGAATTAGTCAGCACAGCACTCACTTTTTCAACGGCGATTACGGGCCCCGCAAGCAAGTGATCAACCTCGAAATCCGCTGTACAATTCCAAGAATGGCCCGCCCCTATTACAGCCGCAGAAAGAAGCCTGGATCACTGAGTCTCGAATTGCTCTACGTTAAGCTGCAAAATTTGTACTTTAAATTTCGCGATGGCGATTATTTCTTAGAGTTGGCACACATCGACAAGAATAATTTGCCTAAGAGCGTTCTCTACGATGCAGCACTCGCTCTCGATTTTCAGCCATTTCCGCTTCATCAATGGGCGTGGGATGATCTCACTGAAGAACATATTTTTGACATGATTGAATTCCTGTTCGACCGAGTTTCCAAACCGTTAGACTATGGAGTGCGGCTCACCGACAACAACGAGGAGTATTTCGCCTATGGCGCTTACGATCAAGAGGCCGGCCGCGAGGAATTTCGGAGCTACGTGAATTTGATTCTCGGCGACTACAAGGCCGGGTACGAACTCACAACAGACGGTCTCATCTTGGCTTTAGGTGCCGATGGTCTTCAACAGATTTTGAATGCAGACATCGTCCCGTTCGATGAAGTCCATGTAGATAGCAAAGTAAGGTCTGCAATTCAGAAGTGGAGAAATCGTGATCTGTCACTTGAAGCAAAGAAGGACGCGATCCGCGAACTCGCCGATGTCTTCGAGTGGCTGAAAAAGACGAAGAACCTGTCGGCAGTGCTCGACAATAAAGATGAATCGGCACTTTTCGATTTGGCAAACAATTTTGCGATCCGGCATCATAATCCGAAGCAAAAATCGAGCTACGATCCTGTCGTCTGGTATTCGTGGATGTTTCATTTCTATTTGGCAACCTACCACGCTGCGATCCACCTGCTAAAGCGCAGAGAGACGAAGAAGAAAGCGAAAGTGTAGCGACAGGCAGGCAAGTTAATCGCGCCGCAATGTCGTCCGTGATAGTGTCTTCGCGAGGTCTCCACGCATGGGTGACAAAATTCCCGTCGATCTGGCAGTTGTTTGCGGATACTGCGGAATGCTTTTGAGCACGTCCGACCACACGCAAGATTCGGACCCTGTTCGATGCAATTCTTGTGACCGCCCAATCGGAACTTATGTGGAGATCGTAAAGGCAGCCAAAGAGCAAGCAATTCAATGGGCGAATGTAGAACTGCCGGACGCTCCAAAGCCATCGCCCACGCACGGCAAACTCAAGATTGTTCGATAAGTTCGGTGCTGAACCTCGCCGCGCTAGGTCCCTTCCCAAATACTCGAGGCAGGATTTTCTTCTCGACCGCATCGAATCCTAGCGTTGGACGATCGAACGGGAGATAACTAATTCCCCGTTTTACTTGGGTTGTGGTTGGCCGGTTGAATCTTGAAGAAGGTTAGTGACTTCGTGGCTTCAAGCTTCTTGCCCTTCTTCAATTGCTTCTTGCTTGACTTAGTTGCCATTTGAGTTTCCTTCCTGAGCGTGCGCTGGACTTCATGCACATGCTTGTACGCAGTTGGATTGCCAAAGTCAATTGCTTGGACGGGTCCGCTATGCAGCCTAGATTCAATGATCTGGCGGAAAGCACCTAGCTCACAGTCCGCCGTAGGGCGTTGAATAAGTCACCCCGCTGTTGAGTTTTTCAAACAAGCGGCATGGACGGGACGCGCCGGCTTCATTTCCTCTCCATCGTGCCCCGGCACTTGGGCGAGCCACAGTGGCATGGAAACGGATAACATCCCTCGCGAATTTTGTAATCCAATGTAAGTTCCTCACCTGTGCCGATTCTCTTGCGGCTGACAAACCAAATGCTCGTGCGGGTAACTCGGGCAATCAAATTAGGGTCACAACTGTGATTCGCGAATTCTGCACCACTCCCACCCACGGATGCGTCCAACGACCAGCGATCGTTCAGCGAAAACAGGTAGTTTCGGTCAGGGTTGCGCTTTCTCAGAATCTTTTTGGACCTGCGAATGATTTCTCGCAAGCCGATGCGCTTGCCCGTGTATTGAATGACTTTCTTGCGCGCGGGAATCGCCTCAAGTGTGAATACACCAAAACGATCGATCGCTGAACGGCCAATCGCGAGGCGGAATCGGCATCGCTGTGGATTCAGTTTTGGACGCACGAGCAGATTCTAGGCCAACACCACCTACACCCTCAACGAGCATCCCTACAATCACCAGGGCGAGCAGAATGCTGGCGCCGACTTGGAGAATTCCGGAATGGAGGTCCATTAGGCTCACTTCTTCGGTCTGTCGGGCGCAACTTGCGGCTGTTCCTCCGTACCACTTGTCCCTCTCAAAGCGTCCTCCCTGGTGGGCGGCGCATCGGACTCAGGACGGGAAGGCGGCTCCGCGGCCCTCGATATCCACGTCCGTCTCCGTGTGATTTTCGTGCCGATCGCCGCATCGTGGGTCACGCGGCGCCCGACAAAAACTCCCTGCTTGAGAGCGCGTTCCATTGGAGTGAGGTATCGATAGAGTTTGCTTCCATCATCAAGAAGAACTTCCTCAACTTGATCTGGCATGAGCCTTTTGAGCGTTGTGTGAATGTTGATCAGGAGATTCTTAGAGGATGGATCGGCGGACCTATTGGCAATAAGCTGATCCCTGATCTGAGTCGCTCCGATAGGCGCGCTAACAGTGGCGAGAACGGCGAGAATCTTACTGGGAAGACTCGGTGTTTCCATCTCGGCAAGGACTTCTTCCCTCGTGGGAACTTCGCCGATGCTGAACTTCTCGTTGAGTACGCGTAGCCCTTGAATGACTTGAACCCAACCGTACATCTGCCGTTCAATATCGAGCTTCTGCTGCTCAAGCCTAAGCAGCTCTTGCTCCGCCTGCTTCAGTTGTTCAGCGTAACTCATGTATGAGGATATTATGCATATGCGGTCTAAGCGTGTCAACACGGAATTAGACAGTTAGAGAGTAAGTCGCGTTAAGGTAAGCCCCGCATCGACCATACCCACCACGAAAATCTAAATAATGAGCATTTTTCTTTTGGGGTGGGCCAGAAACGGCTTGACTTCCTGTATACGGCTGTAGTATGCTGTTACTTTGATTAGTACCGCGGAGCCAGATGTGAAGACCGTCAGGAAAAAGATGGGCAGGCCGAAGACGGCGCCGGATACGAAGGTCTTTCCGATGCGCTTCGAGCTTGCTGTCCTTAAGCACTTGGAGGAGATCGCGTCCAACCAAGGCGGACGTACCATCGCGTCCGTCATCCGGCAGGCGGTGGATGAATTTCTGAAGAGGCATCCTGAACGCGAGGATTTCAGCGATTTGTTGCCGGCGCCAACGAAGGGCAAACACTAGGCATATGCCGCGAAAGCCCAAACTCGGTGATCGTATTCGTGGTCTCGTGGAGGAGATCTACGCCGAATTTGTCGCTGTAGGCGCATTGCCCGTTTCGGAGGTCACGTTTTTGCGCGAGCTTCTTTACCGCGGCCTCGAAGGGAGGTACTGGCCGCGGGCATTGAGAATAATCAGAAACGACCCTGATATAGACAGCATGGAGAACAATCCCGAAGACTTTGATGAGTGGTTGCCTGATCCCGAGACGAAAATGGAGCCGTGCCAACACTGTGGACAAGGTGTCGCCGTCCCGCTCGATTTTAAACACCCTCTAGGAACTTGGCAGGATTTTTATTGCCATCGTTCGGATTGTGTCACCAAACGAAGAGAGCGGGATGCCCGATGGGCGGAGATTGACCGGCGAATCGCGGCCGATGAATCCATTTATGATGTCCCCGTCTCGAAGGTCGAACCGGAAGACCCGCAGAGCGCAGAAGTGAAGAGACTTCAGAGAGAATGGGGCGTAGAGAAGATTAAAGCATCCCGTGGACGCACGCTGAAGTCGCTCCCGCCTATTAGCCCAGAAGTGATAAAGCCTCAGCGTTTGCAACACCATCTGACTCTGCGTGAGGTCGCAGCGCTCTTGGACATTAAGGGCTTCGCCGATGTTTTCAGGCTGGACGAAGTTCGGTTATACCGTGACTATGCGAGTGGCAACTACTCCCAGCGCCAGCTCGAGGCGCGTGTCATAGGCAAGAAATACCCAACGATCCACCTTGAGAACTTCAAGGACAATTTGACCCTTTTAGAGAATGCTATTGTCATCCGCGGACTTGAACTCAATCGAATCAAGCCTCGGGTCCATACGGGCATGGACACGGAGCCCACTCGCGGTGAGAACGAACCAGCGAAACGTAACGGTGTTCCCATTGGGCAAGATCCCCGCCCCGGAATGGCGCCCGGAATCGCGGAGAAGGACTTCAGTCAAATAGAAGCTAGGGAGGTCCAGAAAACGGAGCGGAAGTTTCCCCGTAGACCCAACGCCTAGGACGTTTTTCCGTAACTGAAATATTTTATCCCCTTTGTTTTCAACAAACCGGTTGAACGGAAACCCTCGTTTCGGGAAATTTACAGCCCTTCTGCTTGTATATATGAAGAGGTCCGAGAACATGCAATTACAAGCAAAGCCGACAGACCAAGCGTTTCTCGTTCGGGTGAACGGCACCCGATATTTGTTCGAGGTCACGGATGACGACGTGACGGGAACAACCATACTGTCCGCGGCTGCGCACTTCGACTACTTCAGCGCTGATCAGATGTGCCAAAAACTTCGACAACGGGGGCATTGCGTTGCCGTCGTGTGCAATGTCTACGGCAATCCCGTAACCGCAGATGAGCTTCGCGGCAGACCGTAAACCTCCCGCAGACCATTCCGCCAATATAGAAACAACGAACGCTTTTGCGAACGTAAGTAGTTTTCAGCCGCACGCGGTGGATTACCTCGGAGCGACTGTTTTACGAAGTCAGTCGTTAATTTCAAACCGAGGGAGCACGAAAGTGACTTTTTTGAAGGCACTAGATAGACGGCTCGCCACAGAAGCGCGGGATCTCGTGAAGAGATCGCTTCTGCCTCAGTTTCCTTATTTGGGCATTTTATATGCGCTCTGTGATTTCAAGGGCGGGCGTCCCGTGAGTCATCTACTTGTTCCGCGGGACAAATTCGCTTTGCCGTTTTTGCAGATGGTGAAGCTCATTCGCCCCGTTCACACGCGACGATATGGTTGGGTGCTCAACGTTATCCCAGGCGAAACCGGCGATCGACTGTTGAGCTGGAACTACGACATAGATCATTCACCGTCTTAGATGGCCCTGAGTCGCAAGTACGGGATGTGACCAGGCGGAGTAAGCCAATAGCGCGCAAGCGCCGGCAGCGACCGAATCCGCAATGAAGGAGGTGAAACGCCATCCGCCAAAGGCGGTTCGCGGGCATCAATAATATTTTCGAAAGAAGGATTCAGATGACCATGAAACAATCTGCAACTGTTTTATTCTTCAACAAAGGATGGGGCTTCGCCGAACTTGACGCTGACAGAACCGGCGTCTACATCCACTATACGGAGATCGCGGGACGCAAGATTCTTCACGAAGGTGACAAGGTCCTCTGTTTTGTCGAACCGAGCGGGCACCCCAAGAATCCGTTTAAGGCGACGCAAGTCGAGCTTGTGCAGATCGCGCCGAAGGCGGTGCAATCGTGACGACCTCGACGACATTGAATGGGCTGTCACGATGTTCCGCGCATAACTTGTTTGGCTGCCCACTGCCAGAGTGCGCGCCGATGATCGTTGCCGCGCCCGAAACAGCCCTAGACGTTGAAATGCCGGCATCGATAGAGTCTCCGGCGAATTC
>Ga0210383_10006320_pt1 | contig 10351 bp, 8 predicted proteins | sample IncBWC14OmetaG_FD_160072 | JGI IMG/M metagenome (GOLD analysis project Ga0210383, IMG submission 160072) | Forest soil microbial communities from Barre Woods Harvard Forest LTER site, Petersham, Massachusetts, United States - Inc-BW-C-14-O ...
CCCGTATCGACACTGGCGAGATCGATCCAGAGGTGAACCGAGGAGCTCGCGAGATGCTCGCCGTCGAGGGTTACCGTTCCGCCCCATCTTCCAAACCGTCCGCGGATTTCGTGGATCACGATGTGGCGCAGGGAGAAGTGCAGGGTCGAACGGTCGAGATCGATCTGCCACGTTTCCTGGTTCGCCGTTGCTGTCTCTTGCCACATGCCTTTCATGGCTTGCAGCCGCAATGCCAGGCCCGGTCAGCCCGCGCTGCCGAGGATGAGCTGCAAAGAGGCGCTGCAAGATTGAGCCGCAAACCGGACCCTTCCCACGTGCGGCCTTCCCGTTCGGGGCCATTCCTCCGGTTGACACGGTCGCAGCGAGCATTAATCGATCAGGTTGGACGTTGGTCGTCCAGATTCGGGGAAGGGAAAGATGGTCCCTGAAGAAGAGGACGGGTGCGCGGCGGCTCGCGGTCACGAATCGCAAGGCGAGGCGGAGCCGGAACGGCGCGCCAGAGAGCTGCTCCGCACCGCGAGCCATGATCTGCGCTCTCCCCTCACTGCGATCCAGCTTCTGGCGCAAAGGCTGGCGCGGGTTCGTCAGACGGAGAGCTCCAGCAGCGACGCGGACTGGGCCAGGATCCTCTCACGTTTGTCCCGCGTCGCCGATCACGCGCTCACCCTGATCGAAGACATCCTCAACACCGATCGAATCGATCCGGGCGAGCTGCGGGAGCGGGCCTCCGGATCCCCCGTCGACGTCGAGGACGTGATCGCGGAAGCGATCACGTTGCAGCAAGAGCAGCTCGAACGGGCCAAGTGCGCCGTGACCGTGAGCCGCAAGTCGGGCCTGGACCGCGCGCAAGGCGCTTGGGACCGGGGCTGCCTCCTGCGGATCTTCTGTAACCTCCTCCAGAACGCCAGCAAGTACGCGCCCGCCTCGCCGATCCACGTCCAGCTCGCCCGCGCGGGCGACAAGTTGCGGATCGCGTTCGCCGATCGCGGTCCTGGCCTGCGCTCCGGTGCGGAGATGGCGGGCAAGTACCTGGATGACGGACAGGCGCCGATCGGAGCCCACGGCCTGGGGATCTGGATCGTCCGACGTGGGGTGGCCGAGCTGAACGGGAGCCTGAAGATCCGGAACGCCCCTGGAATGGGGCTGGCGTTCGCGATCGAGCTCCCCGGATTAGTCACCGACCTTCCCGGGCGATGACCGTCCGACGATGGGCGGCGCGCGGAGCGCCGCGGCGGCCGCCAGGGCCAGCGCGGCCACACCGCAGAGCGCCACGGCCGGAGGCATCCTGCGCGCGGCGAGGGCGAGCCCGAGCGGGGTCGCGAAGCCCACGTAGGTCAGCACGTAGTAAAGACCGGCCAGCCCGGCGCGGGTTTCGGGACGCGAGAGCGTCTCCACGAGCCGCAGCCCGGAGGTCATGCAGGTGCCGTAGCCCACGCCGAGCAACGCCGTCGCGGCCAGCAGGGGCAGGGTGGCATGCCAGGCGACCGCACCCGTTCCCAGCACGACGCCGGTGGCCCCGACGACCAGCCCCGCGCGGCCGGCGGCCGTGGGTGCGATGCGCCGGGTGAAAGGTTGCGCCGCCATGCCGGCCGCCAGCGTGAGCGCCGCCAGCGCCCCCACGTAGCTCGGTTGAATCTTGCCGCCCGCCAGCGCCGGCAGGGTCGCGAAGGCGATCCCCGGAAACGCGAACACGAAGGGCGCCATCCAGACCACGCCGCGAAGGAAGGGGCCACGGTTTGCGCCGTCGAGCCCGATGCGCAGGAGGGGTCCAGGGCGTCTCGGCGGGCGCGGGTGGGCGGGCGCGCGCAACGCCAAAACAAAAACGAACGTCTCGACCACCAGATGGGCAACGTAAGGAAGGACCGTCGGGTACGGCGCGTGTTGGGCCAAAAGGCCGCTCAGCAGCGGGCCGAAGCCGAACCCGGCGGAGAGCGCCAGGGTCGCACGCCGCGCACCCGCACCGGGGGCGGCCCCGGCCGACAGCTCGAGCAGCCAGACCGCGCCGGGATTCATGGCCGCGCCCGCCCCGACACCGTAGAGGAGCCGTCCCACCAGGAGCAGGTAGAAGCTGCCGCCCCCTGCGCCCAAGAGCGCGCTGGCCGCCAGCGTGACGGCGGTGGCTGGAAAGACGATGGTGCGCCGCCCGTAGCGATCCGACAACGGCCCCGAGAGCAGCAGCCCCGGGACCAACCCCAGCGCGTACATGCCGAGCAGCGCCGCAGGGGCCGCCGCGTCCAGCGACAGCGTCGCCTTGTAGACCAACAGGAGCGCCACGAAGTGGTTCGCGCCCCATCCCACGCAGAACAGCAGCAGCGCGATCCGCACCCACGGCTTCAACGTCGCCGGCCTTCCTTCATCGCCGACGTGATCTAGCCGGTCTACCGGGCAGGATCACGTTCGGTCGCCGGAGCGTCCGCGCCCGCGCAGATCCGCTTGATCTTTTCGAGGCTGGGCGGTTTGGCCAGGTGCTGGTCGAACCCCGCCGCGCTGGCCTTGGCCAGGTCCTCCGACTGCGCGTATCCGCTCAAGGCGACGAGGAGCGTGGAACGAAAGGCGCCGTCGGCCCGAAACGCCCGCGCGACGTCGTAGCCGTTCATGCCCGGCAGGCCGATGTCGCAGAACACCACGTCGGGTTTGAAGATGCGCGCCGCGGCCAGCGCGTCGGGGCCGTTGCCCGCCACCTCCACCTGATGCGTGTGGATCTCCAGCGCGGCGCGCAGCCCGTCAGCCACGTCGCGATCGTCGTCGACGATGAGCACCCGCCGTCCGGGCTGCGGCGGGCTCTGGGCGAGCGCCGTCTTGGCCTCGGCCTCGAGCCCGGCTTGGAGCGGCAGGCGCACGGTGAGCTCGGCCCCCCGGTCGCGGCCCGCGCTGTACGCGCTGACCTCGCCGCCATGGAGGGCGACCAGCCCTTTGACGAGCGCGAGGCCGAGGCCGAGCCCGCCGCTGTTCCGATCGAGGGTGTTGTCGCCCTGCATGAACGGCTCGAACAGCCGCTCGATCAGCTCGGAATCGATTCCCGTCCCGGTGTCCGACACCTGCAGGACGGCCCGCGCCTTGGCCGGGTCGGAGGTGACCGAGACGATGACCGTCCCGCCGGTCCGGCTGAACTTGATCGCGTTCGAGAGCAGGTTGGTGATCACCTGGGAGATCCGCGCGCCGTCCGCGTTCACCATGACCGGCGCTTCCGGCAACCTCACCTCCAGGCGGACGCCGCCGAGCTCGAGGTGTGAGCGGTTGTCCTGGATGGTCTCGCGAACGACCTGACGCAGATCCAGCGGGCGACGCTGGAGATCGATCTTGTTTCGCGAGATGCGGGTGACGTCCAGCAGATCGTCGACCATTCGAACGACGTGACCGACCTGGCGGTCGATCACCTCCCGCGCCTTGACCACCGCCTGGCTGCCCGGCGCGCCATGCTCGAGGACATAGAGGGTGGTGCGAATCGCCGCCAGCGGGTTGCGCAGCTCATGGGAGAGAACGGCGATGAACTCGCTCTTGCGGCGATCCGCTTCGCGCAGCTCGTCGACCAGGTGCCGTTGCGCGGTGATGTCCTCGCTCATCACCAGGAGCTGGTCCACCCGGCCGTTCGATCCGAAGAGGGGAACGATGGTCCATTGACGAACGAAGGGCGGCCGTCCCGGCAGCTCGTTGGCGAGCTCATAGGTCTGTCGTTCGCCCGTCTGGATGGCGCGCTCGCCGTGCTCGCGCAGGGGCGCCCAGATCGCCCGGGGCCACAGCTCCTCGCCGAACTTCCCGACCAGCTCCTCCTTGGGGATCTTCAGCCTCACCGAGCATTGCAAGGAGAGCGCGGGATTGAGATAGAGGAGGCGGAACTCCCGATCGTAAAGGACGAGATTGATCGGAATGTTCTCGACGGTGGTCCGAAAGCGCTCCTCGGACTCGCGCAGCTTCTGGGCGTACGCCGCGCGCGCGTTCAGGGTCGCGGCCTCCTCGGCCCAGCGCGCCCGCTCGATCGCGTCGGCGCACTGCAGGGCCAGCAGCTCGAGCAGCTTGAGGCTGTGGCTGGTGAGCTGGTGCGCCCTGCGGAGATAGGTGGAGAGCAACCCCACGACCTTCCCGGAACGGCTTCCGAGCGGCGTGGTCTGAATGGCCAGCACCCCGGCGGCACGCATCGCCTCGCGATCCGAGGATTCCGCGTCCGGCCGCCCGCAGGCGAAGTGATCGACGGCGAAGTGAGCGACGAACGCCGGTCCGAATCCGCGCTGCGCGGTCAGCTTCAACTCGCCGGTGAGAGGGTCTCGCAGCTGGATGCTCGCCATGTCGGCGCCGACCACCGAGACGGCCGCCTCGACCACCTCCTCGAGCAGGGCGGGGAGATCGCCGTCGCGGACGAAGCGGGTGGCGATGGCATGGAGCCGGGTCATGGCCGCCAGCTCGGTGACCAGGCACTCCTGGGCGACCTGCAGCTCGTCTTGGGCCCGCTTCCGGTCGGTCACGTCGGAGAGCATCGCGGTCACCGTCCCCCCGCTGGAGGGGAAGGCCGAGACCTTGAAGTACTTCTTGAGATGCTCGATGTAGATCTCGGTCTGGACCGTCTCGCCGCTGCGGGCGACTCGCCCCAGGAGCTCGCAGGAGGGGCTGTCCGGTCCGCCAAACTCCGCCAGCCGGCACCCGATCCGGTTGGCTCTCTGGATGCCGAAGAGCTGTTCGTACGCCGGGTTGACGTCGAGAAACACGTAATCGACGGGCTTGCCGTGGGCGTCGAACACGACCTCCATCAGAGCCGCGCCGTCGCTCAGCGATTCGAACAGCCGTTGGTACTTCTCTTCGCTCGTCCGCAGCGCCGAATCGAGAGGGTCCGCCGTCATGCGGCGGAATATTACCGCCGTCCGGGCCTCAGGGAAGGAGGACCGCGGCGCCTTCCAGTCGACCGTGTCGGAGATCATCGAGCGCTTCATTGGCCCTGGCCAACGGATAAGCCGAGGTCCGCGTCCTGACCGGAACCCGCGGGGCCAGCGCCAGGAATTCCTCCGCATCCTTTCGGGTCAGGTTGGCGATCGATCGGACCGTCCGCTCGCCCCAGAGCTCCGCGTAGGGAAACGACGGGATGTCGCTCATGTGGATCCCCGCGCAGACGACCGTCCCCCCCTTGGCGACCACCCGCAGCGCGGCCGGCACCAGGGCGCCGACCGGCGCGAAGATCAGCGCGGCGTCGAGCAGCTCGGGAGGCGCGGCATCGGACCCGCCGGTCCAGGTGGCGCCGAGCCCGCGGGCGAACGCCGCGGTCGCCGCGTCGCCGGGACGGGTGAAGGCGTAGATCGCGCGCCCTTCGAACACCGCCACCTGGGCGATGATGTGAGCGGCGGCGCCGAATCCGAAGAGGCCGATCCGCTTGGCGTCGCCGGCTGCCCGCAAGGCGCGATAGCCGATGAGGCCGGCGCAAAGGAGCGGCGCCGCCTCTTGGTCCGTGTGCTCGGACGGCAGCGGGAAGCAGTAGCGGTGATCGGCCACCGCGAATTCGGCGAACCCACCGTCGATCTGATAGCCGGTGAAGCGGGCCCGATCGCAGAGGTTCTCGCGCCCCGACCGGCAGAACGCGCAGACGCCGCAGGTCCAGCCGAGCCAGGGGACGCCGACCCGGTCGCCGATCGCAAACCGATCGACGCGCTCTCCCTTCTGCACGACGACCCCGACGATCTCGTGCCCCGGCACCAGCGCGCTCTTGGGGTCGGAGAGCTCCCCGTCGACGATGTGCAGATCCGTCCGGCAGACCGCGCAGGCGCTGACGCGAATGAGCAGCTGATCCTCGCCCGGCGTGGGCGATGCGATTTCCGTGAGGGCCAAAGGGCGCCCCGGACCCTCGAACATCATGGTTCGCATGACGGTCAACCCTTGCGTGGGTTATAGACCGGGCGCCCGCTCGAGGCGAACTGGCGGAAGGCTGCGAGTGACTCTTCTCGGAGGACGCCGTCGCGGACGGCGATGCCGCGGCGGCGGAGCTCGTCGGGCCAGCGGGGGTGGAGGGGGCCCTCGTCGAAGCCGGTCAGCGCCTCCATCTCGGGGCCGCTGCCGGCGATGACCAGACTGCGCACGCCCGACCAGCAGATGGCGCCGCAGCACATCGCGCAGGGGGCCCAGTTGACGACGATCTGGCGGGCGGGTTGGCCCGGGCCGCCCAGATCGTGCCCACCGATCGCCTGCTGCGCCAGCGACAGCGCCATCACCTCGGCGTGCGCCGACGAGCAATTTCCCGGGACGACGCGGTTGACGCCGATCGACACCAGGCGACCTGACTCCTGCTCGAACACCGCCGCTGCGAACGGACCGCCGGTGTCGCGCTCGAAGTTCGTGCGCGCCAGCTCGATGACCCAGCGCATGCGCGCTTGGTCGTCGCGCTGCGCCGGCGCGGCGGCGAGCGACTCACTCGCCCAGTCCGGGAGGCCCAGCTCGAACCGTGTCGCCACTTCGCGTTCGACTCTACCGAACTCCACTTGTGTTCGTCGAGCGCGGGGTGTAGCAAAAATGGGAAAGCCCGAGGTGAATGGGTAGAGCCGCAGCCGGCGACGATCAGGTGGCGGGGAGGTCCCCACCGCCGAGGCTCACGCTGACAAATGTCAGCAAACGGTATCCAGGAGTTCAAGCCAACGATCGCATCAGCCTGACGGTGATGCCGGGCGAGATCCACGCCGTTCTCGGGGAGAACGGTGCCGGCAAGTCGACGCTGATGAAGATCATCTACGGCGCCGTGCGTCCCGACGAGGGAGCTTTGGTCTGGAACGGTGCGCCGGTGGCGATCCACAACCCGCGCCAGGCCCGCGCGCTGGGGATCGCCATGGTGTTTCAGCACTTCGCGCTGTTCGAGACTCTCACCGTGGCTGAGAACGTCTGGCTCGGGCTGGAGAAGAAAATGACCCGCGCGGAGGTGGCGCGTGAGGTCGAGCGGGTGTCAAACCTCTATGGTCTCGAGCTCGAGGTGGGGCGAGTCGTGTCGAGCCTGTCGGTGGGGGAGCGGCAGCGGGTGGAGATCCTGCGCGCGCTGCTCACCAACCCGCAGCTCTTGATTCTCGACGAGCCGACGGCCGTGCTCACGCCCCAGATGGCCGAGCGCCTGTTCGTCACGTTGCGCCAGCTGGCCGTGGAGGGGTGCTCGATCGTCTACATCAGCCACAAGCTCGACGAGGTCCGAGCCCTCTGCACCGGCTGCACCGTGCTGCGCGCCGGCCGCGCAGTCGGCTCGGTCGATCCGCGCCTCGAGACCAACCGCAGTCTGTCGGAGCTGATGCTCGGGTCCGCTCCGCCGGCGCCTCCGGTGCGCACCGCACCGCTCGGTGAGACGGCGCTCGAGGTGCACGGCCTCTCCTTGCCGTCGATTGACGAGCTGGGGGTCGCGCTGGCGAACATCGACCTCGGCCTGCGGAGCGGCGAGATCCTCGGCGTGGCGGGCGTCTCGGGCAACGGCCAGAGCGAGCTGTTGGCCGCGCTGTCGGGTGAGGACCGGCGGTCGCCCGCCGGCAGCATCCGCCTCTATGGGCGCGACGTCTCGGGCGCGGCGCCGCCGGCGCGCCGGGCGCTCGGGCTCCACTTCATCCCCGAAGAGCGCATCGGCCGCGGTTCAGTCGCCGGTGTGGCGCTGGCCGCGAACACGCTGCTCACCCGGCGCGAGCCGGTGGGGAGAGGCGGGTGGCTGCATCGCGGGCGCGCCCGACGGCTGGCCGCCGATGTCATTGCGCGCTTCGGCGTCAACGCGCGGGGGCCCGACGCGCTGGCAGGGAGCCTCTCGGGCGGGAATCTGCAGAAGTTCATCGTCGGGCGCGAGGTCGGTGCCGCGCCCAAGGTGCTGGTCGTCGGACAGCCGACCTGGGGGCTCGACATCGGCGCCGCTGCGCTGATCCGGCGCGAGATCGCCGCCCTCTGCGACGGGGGGGGCGCCGCGCTGATCGTCAGCGAGGATCTCGAAGAGCTGTTCGAGCTCTGCTCCGACCTGGTGGTGATCGCGCGCGGGCGGCTCTCGCCCCGGATCGCGGTGCGTGACGCCAACCCGGCGCTCATCGGTCAGTGGATGAGCGGCCTCTTTGATGCGAAGGGAGCGCCCGAAACGCTGCCTGTGGCCACCGGCGTGGAGGCGCATGCTTAGGCTGGTGCCGCGGTCGCCGCCCTCGCGGGCGCTGACGCTGGCCGCGCCATTTGTGGCGCTCGGGCTGACCGTGCTCTTCGGCGCGATCCTGTTCGTCGCGCTCGGGCATCCGCCCGGGCAGGCGCTGGTCCTGTTCTTCATCGAGCCGTTGCGCGGCGCCGACGCCTGGAGCGAGCTGGCGGTCAAGGCGACACCGCTCGCGCTGGTGGCGCTGGGGCTGGCGATCTGTTTTCGGGCCAACGTCTGGAACATCGGCGCCGAGGGGCAGTTCATCGTCGGCGCGCTGGGAGCGACCGCCGTGGCGATGCGCGCAGGCGCGGGGACGCACGCGGCCGTCATCCTGCCGGCCATCGCGCTGGCCGGGATCGCTGCCGGCGCGGCCTGGGCGGCGGTGGTGGCGTTTCTGCGCGATCGCTGGAACGCCAACGAGATCCTGGTGAGCCTGATGCTGGTCTACGTGGCCGACCTGCTCCTCGGGTACCTGACCTACGGCCCCTGGAAGGATCCCGACGGCTACAATTTTCCGCAGACGATCACCTTCTTGCCCGTCACCCAGGTGCCACTGCTCGCCGAGGGGCACCGCGCGCACGTCGGTCTGTTCGTGGCGCTGGCCGTGGCGCTGGCGGCCTGGCTGTTCCTCTTTCGCACCTACGGCGGCTTTCAACTTGCGGTCGGCGGCCAGGCGCCGCGCGCGGCCCGCTACGCCGGCTTCTCGGCGCGGCGCTCGCTCTGGACGGCGCTCCTCTGCTCGGGCGGTCTGGCGGGGCTGGCCGGAGCGCTGGAGGTGACCGGACCGCTCGGGCAGCTGACGCCGCACTTGCCGGTCGGCTACGGCTTCACGGGAATCATCGTGGCGTTCGTCGGCCGCCTGCACCCGTTCGGCATCCTGCTCTCCTCGATCTTGATGAGCATGCTCTACATCGGGGGCGAGCTGGCGCAGTCGCGGCTCGGCCTTCCGCAGGCGCTCTCAGGTGTGTTTCAGGGACTCTTGCTGTTCACGCTGCTCGCCTGCGACGCGCTGGCCAGCTACCGGGTGCTGCGCGTGACGCCCCAATCCCGATCGGAAAAAACGGCCGAGAAGACGGCGGTGGCGGCCTAGTGGCTGGTTTCGCGCTCATGCTGGCCGCCTCGGTCAACGCGGGGACGGTGCTGGCGCTCGCCGGGTTGGGCCTGCTGGTCAATGAACGGGCCGGCGTTCTGAATCTGGGCGCCGAAGGGATGATGCTGATCGGCGCGCTGGCCGGGTACGCGATGGCGCTGCACCTTTCGAGCGGCTGGATGTTCGTGGCGTACCTCGCCGCCGCCGGCGCGGGCGCAGCTGCGGCGGCGTTGTTCGGCTGGCTGGCGATCGGGATCGGCACCAACCAGTACGCGACCGGGCTGGCGCTCAGCCTGTTCGGCGTCGGTTTCTCCGCCTTCGCCGGCGCGTCGTTCGTCGACAAGCAGCTCCCGGAGCGCGGCCGCGACGGGCTCCCCTGGCTGCGGGATCTCCCGGTGATCGGAACCGCGCTCTTCGACTATCACCCGCTCGTCTACGCGACGGTGCTGCTGGCGGCGGGGCTGTCCTGGTTCTTCTTCCGCTCGCGCGCCGGGCTTCTCCTTCGCGCGGTCGGCGAATCGCCCGAGTCGGCGCATGCGCTCGGTCACCGCGTGCGCCCGATCCGGATGGCGGCGGTGATCTTCGGCGGCGCCATGTGTGGTCTGGCCGGCGCCTACGTCTCGCTCGCCTACACGCACCTCTGGGTCGAGAACCTCATCGCCGGGCGCGGCTGGATCGCGCTCGCGCTGACCACGTTCGCCACCTGGCGCCCGGCGCGAATCCTGCTGGGCGCCTATCTCTTCGGCGGGCTCACCATGTTGCAGTTCCACCTGCAGGAGCGGGGCGTGCAGATCGAGAGCCACCTCCTCGGCATGATCCCTTACCTGGCCACCATCGTCGTGCTGGTGCTGATCTCGCGCCGCGCCGCCTGGATTCGCCACAACATGCCCGCCTCGCTGGGCCGCATCTTTCGACCGGGCACCTGACGGAGCCGCCAGTCAACAATCGTCCAACAAGCGTCCAACGATCTTCCAACAAGCGTCCAACGATCTTCCAACGATCTTCCCGCAGTTTCCAACGCACCTTCAACCGCCGCGCAAACAGGAGACAACCGAATGCACAAACGACGTTCCCGACCTTCACTGTTCTTTGGTCTGCTCACGCTCGCGCTCGCCGTCGTCGGGCACGGCGGCGCGAAGGCGGCCGGCCCGCTC
>Ga0210383_10006321_pt1 | contig 10347 bp, 8 predicted proteins | sample IncBWC14OmetaG_FD_160072 | JGI IMG/M metagenome (GOLD analysis project Ga0210383, IMG submission 160072) | Forest soil microbial communities from Barre Woods Harvard Forest LTER site, Petersham, Massachusetts, United States - Inc-BW-C-14-O ...
TTCCACTTTCACTTGCAGTTTCCTTGTTGCATTAACTGGTAATTTAGGAGTTCTGTGGATGTGCCAAGCTGTGAATGCAAGCTTATCAAGGACCATCGTACTAGGAAGCTTATAGTTGCATTTGACGGGACATCAAACCAGTTCGGATCAAAGGTCATATCTCTTCCTCCTTGTTTCATGCCTATTCATTGTCGCTTTTCAGAATACCAATGTGGTCGAGCTCTATGTGCGCATTGAGAAATCGGACAAGCAGCGGACATATTATAACAGTGGGATCGGAACCTATGCCAAGCCATCTTGGCGTTCCTGGTCGTACTGGAAGATGATTATGGAAAATAATATTGATCTTGCCATTGCTTGGTGAATCTTGTCATGTTTTGCAGGCTGGGCTAGTTGTTCAATCTTGTTCAGGAATTTTGAGAAGATTATTCTAGGTGGTTACTGTTGGTTATCAGAAAATTACGAGTGCGGGGATCAAATATTCTTATTTGGTAACAGATTTTTTCGCTTCGATTATTGGTTGGACTGCACTACTGATACTGGTATTACCAGGGTTTTCGCATGGTACTTACCAAGTGAGAGTGCTTGCGGGGATGATCGAGAGGGTAGGCCCATGATGCCAAATTTGGCTAGTGGATTAATAGATGCTCTGGAATAGATTGGACTGATCTACCCTGGGAATGAGGAGCAGATTCCATTGTACCCCTCACACCTCTTTTCCACTTATTATTTTCTGATGTTTGCCCTTCAGTGCCTATAATCTCTATGCAGACTCTGACATGGATGCTGGCGGGAACACCAAACCACTGTATGTTTTCTCATCAAAGCAAAGTCAACAAGTGTTTTGAGATATCAACCCAGGAAGGAGGGAATTCATCCACCAAGTATGACTAGGGGTCTTGTGGAAACTGCCTCAACCATGGTTGAGCAGATTCTGGGCAAAACGAAGTATGAGTTGTAACAGTTACAATTCCATTTTTCTTATCCTTCCATTCTTTCAGGGCTGACCCCACGAAGAGAGTTGATATACATGATCCTAAAGAGATGGCGCAACACTTCAAAGAGACCTTTTCTAGACCAGATGTCAGAGTGCACTTCATGGGTGTCTGGTTCGTTTTCATTTCCCTAGATTGTTCACTTTCCTTTATTGTGATGTGTGACATGTTAGGGATACTGTGTCCTCAGTTGGCATCGGTCGGAGCAGGGCCTCACCTCAAGTTTATGAACATCGCCATATTTGTTTTTTCCGTCATGCGCTAGCTCTGGATGAACGCCATGTTAAGTTCTTACCTGAATATATCCATGGTGGGGAGTCAGTGGTTCAGAAGGGCATACCTAACCGATCCAGGAATGATCCAAGTCGTGGCGTGGTACCAAACCATCTGGGAAAGACTTTATCTCAGGCGAAGCTCCGACGGGGAGATGGTGCCAGCATGACAATCGAGATTGGCAGAGAATCGGCATCCAAAGTCAAGCAGGACCACCATACAAGTGAAGAGGAAACAGTGCAGCCTTGCATGAAAGAGGTCTGGTTTGCAGGTAGTCACTCGGATGTGTATGTTCTTGAACCTTGTGGTTGAATTTATTCTAACCCAAGTTTTTCCTGTTACTTAGCGGTGGTGGCATAAAATTCAACAAGAAACTGGACCTGGGTGATGTGCCTTCACTGTGGATGGCTAATGAAGCAATGATGTCTGGTCTTCAATTAAAGCCCTCAAAGGTAGAATGGGATTGGGATGAACTCAGGGGTTCCAAGCCACATGACTCGCTGACTGGGTGTTGGTGGCTGTTAGAGTGTCTCCCATTCAAGCGGCTGACATATAAAAATGCTGAAGAAATCACTCGGTGCGAACAGAGAGGTGGCTTTCTGAATGGATCTGACTCTGGTGTCATAGAGTTCCCCACATCAGGCGAAGCCGCATCATCAAACCTGGTCAAAGGATCCATGCTTCAGTCGCATTCAAGCAACCACCCGAGTACATCCCCAAGGCTACCTTCTCTGATGAAATCAAGGGAAAATCATGGGACACAATCATAGGGAAGGGAAGGAATGATGATCTTGAATGGGCAAATGACTTGGAAGATATCTTGGAAATGGATCTTTTTGATCATTCCCTGGCTGGCACACTGATTGAATGACTAAAAACAAAGGGAGGGGATGTAAAGGACAGTTTGGTCGCTTGTGTTTCATTGCATTATTTGGTATGGTGGAAGGCCGGTTGTTTGTCACCAACAAGATTAGAGCTGACATCAATGGAATCAAAGATGCTGGCATACACGCAATCGTGGTCGCAGACAAAGATTTCAAAGCTCTTCTGAGCCTCTTGGATGACCAGTCTCCAGCGCTGCAAGTTGCCAGCACTACTGTTCTTCAAAGAGTGTCTCGTTATGGTGAGTTGCACATTGAAAAGGCCCACTGCTTGCTAATTCTCGTTCAGGGTTGGCTGTGCAGAGGTTGAAGGATACAGAGATTTTGAAAATGCTTCACAGCATTCCTGCCCAAACAAAGGACAAGAAATTGCAAGCTCTAGGCATTGCAATACTCGCAAATTTAGATGAAAGCCACTGTAAGACACTAAGTTATTGAGATAATTCATTCTTCCTAATACAGATGAACGAGTAGATTTCCGGGGTTCTACGAAGGAGATTTTCATTCAGATTCTGAATCATGTCACCATTAGTTTCATGATTGATGGGTTTAAGAGTGATGACCATGTTGTATGTGTGTCCATTGCACATTCACTGCCTTGCCTTGTAATATATGGTATGTGTTCTGACTTATTTCAAAAACAAATACGAATTAACTATTCCCAGGTAAAATTCAGGTTGAACTATGTCAAACTGATGCCATCGTTTCCCTTGCAGCGATGCTGAAAGCACAGTCCTCCTGGGTGCAGTGGCCCAGCTTGGAAGCCTTGTCCGAGCTGGCAAAGTATGGTATATGAGTTTCCCTTTGACTCTGACAACTTTGCTGACCTTTCCAAGATGAAATTCAACCCGCCATTCTCCAGACTGATGCCATCACCTCTCTTGCAGCAATGCTGGTGGGCTCTGATTCTAGACTACAATCATCTGGATTGAAAGCACTATCAAAACTTGCAAAATATGGTATACAATATCCCCTTGATTGCAACAAGCTTGCTAACTAAGCTTAGATGAACTTCGACTAGCCATCCTCCAAACGGATGCCATTGCCTCCTTTGTGGTGATGCTGGAGAGCCATGATGATACAGTAAAGTCAGTTGGTTGGGGTGCACTGTCAGAACTGGTGGAATATGGTATATAAGTGCCTATTTGATTGTGACAAGCTTGCTGACCTGTTGTAGATGAAATGCAAGCGGCAATCCTTAATGCCAATGCTGTTGCCCCCCTTACAGTGATGCTGGAGAGCCAGAACCATTCAGTGCTGTCATTTGGATGGAGGGCACTGTCACGGCTGACAAAATATGGTATATGAGTTCCCCTTTGATTGTGACAAGCTTGCTGACTTTGTCTTAGCTGAAATTTGGCTAGCCATCCTACAAACTGACACTGTTGCCTCCATTGTGGCAATGTTGAAGAGCCAGCATTCTTGGATGCTGTTATTTAGCTGGAGAGCACTGTCGGAACTGGCAACATACAGTTTATAAGTTTCCTTTAGATTGTGACAACCTTGCTGACTTGTTCTAGATGATGTTCACCCAGCTATCCTTCAAACTGATGCAGTTGCCACCATTGCAGCTATGCTGAAGAGCCAGCACTCTTGGATACAGTTATTTGGCTGGAGAGCCCTGTCAGAGCTACTGAAATATGGTATTTTATGGTCCCCTTCAACTGTGACAAGTTTGCAGACCTGTTTTAGGTGAAATTTGACCAGCAGTCCTCCAAACTGATACCATTGCTTCCCTTGTGGTGATGCTGGAGAGCCAGGACAACATAGCAAAGTCATTTGGTTGGACTGCACTGTCAAACCTGGCAAAATATGGTATATGACTTGCCCATGGATTATAACAAGTTTACTGACCTGACCTAGATGATATCTGACCAGCACTCCAAACTGATGTCATCATCTGCCTTGCAGCCATGCTGAAGAGCCAGGACAATGTGACAAAGTCATTTGGCTCTTCTGCACTGTCAGACCTGGCAAAATATGATATTTAAATTTCCTTTGGACAGTTACATGCTTGCTAACCTCTCCTAGATGATGTCCAACCAGCAGTGCTCCAAACTGATGCTGTCATCTCTCTTGCAACTATGCTGAAGAGCCAGGACAATGTGGTAAAGTCATCTGGCTGGACTACGCTGTCAGGGCTGGCAAAATTTGGTATATGAGTTGCCCTTGGACTGCAACAAGCTTGCTGATGTGTTCTAGATGAAATACGACTAGCAGTTCTCCAAACTGAAGCTGTTCTCACCCTTTCAACTATGCTGAAAAGCCTGGACAGTGCTGTAAACTTATTTGGCTGGACTGCCCTGTCAGACCTGATGAAATATGGTATGTGAGTTATCCTTGGGCAGCAACAAGCTTGCTAATGTGTCCCAGATGAAATTCGACCAACAATCATCCAGACTGGTGTCGTTGTCTGCCTTGCAGAGATGCTGAAGAGCCAAAATCATTCAGTGCAGTCATTTGGCTGGACAGTGCTGTCAGAGCTAGCAGAATATGGTATATTGTTTTCTCTTGGGCTGCAACAAACTTCCTCACCTGTCCTAGATGAAATCCAACTAGCTATCCTTCAAACCAATGCCATCCCATCCCTTGCTCTGATGCTGAAGAGCCTGGACAATGTCAAGCCATCTGTTTGGAAAGTATTATTTGAGCTAGCAAAATATGGTATATTAGTTCCTTTACAACTACAGCAAGTTTGCTGACCTTTCTTAGTTGAAATCCGACCAGCCATTCTCCAAACTGACATCATTCACTCCATTGCAGCAATGCTCAATAGCTGGGACAATGCAGTAAAGTCATCTGGCTGGAGAGCATTGTCAAGGCTGGCAAAATATGGTATATCAATTTCCCTTCAATTATGAAAAGCTTGCTAACCTGTTGTCCCAGATGAAATTCATCCTGTAATCCTCCAAACCAATGTCATTACCTCACTTGTGGGCATGCTGAAAAGTGAGGACCCTGGAGCACTGTCATCTGTCTCAGAAGCACTTTCAAAGCTGGCAGAATATGGTATATAAGCACTGGTTTGACTATAACAAGCTTGCTAACCAGTCCTAGATGAAATTCAACTAGCTATCATCCAAACTGATGTCATTACTTCCCTTGCAGTAATGCTAGAGAGCCATGATGATGTGGTGAAATCAGTTGGCTGGAGTGCACTTTCAGAGCTGGCAAAATATGGTATATATTCCCTTGCTGCTGTGAGAAGCTGGCTGACTTGTCCTAGATACAATTCGATCAGCCATCCTCCAAACCAATGCCATTGCCTCACTTGCTGGGATGCTGAAAAGCCAGCACCATTCTGTGAAATCATTTGGCTGGAGAGTACTGTCAGTGTTGGTGAAAAATGGTATATGTTTCTCTTCGACTCCAATAAGCTTGCTGATCTGTTTTAGATGAAATTCGCCTAGCTATCCTCCAAACTGACGTCATTACCTCTCTTGCAGAGATGCTAGAGAGCCATGATAATGTGGTGAAGTCAGTTGGCTGGGGTGCACTGTCAGAGCTGGCAAAATACAGTATATGAATTCTTATTTGACTGTGATAAGCTTGCTGACCTGTCCTAGATGAAATTAGACCATTCATCCTCCAGATTGATGCCATTTCCTCCCTGGCAGTGATGCTGAAGATCCAGGACCATTCTGTGCAATTATTTGGCTGGACAGCACTATTACAACTGGCAGAGTATGGTATGTCAGTTCCCCTTTAACTATTATGACAAGATTACTGCCCCCATCTTAGATAAAATTCAACATGCAATCCTTAAAACTGATGCCCTTTCCTCACTTGTGGCCATGCTGAAGAGCCAGTCCTCCTGGATGCAGTTATTTGGCTGGAGAGTGTTGTCAGAGCTAGCAAAAAATGGTATGTGGGGTCCCTTTCAATTGTGACAAATATGGTGACTCGTCCAAGATGGAATTCGACTAGCTATTTTCCAAACTGATGCAATCCCCTCTCTTGTGGTGATGCTGAAAAGCCAGACAGTTGGGGCACAGGCATCTGGCTGGAGAGTGGTGCCAACAATAGAAAAATATGGTATATGAGTTTCCCTTCAATCATGACAAGCTTGCTTACCTGTCCTAGATGAGATTCAACCATCAATCCTCCAAACTGATGCCTCATCCCATGCAGTAAGACTAAATAGCCAGCACAATTCAGTGCACTCCTCTGGCTGGATAATGCTGTCAGAGCTGGCAAAATTCAGTATATAAGCTCCCTTCAACTGTAGCATGCTTGCTAACTTGTCCTAGGTGAAATTCGGCCAGCCATTCTTCAAACAGATGCCATTGCCTCCCTTGCTGCAATGCTGAAGAGCCAGCACCATTCAGTGCAGTTATCTGGTTGGAGTGTGCTGTCAGAGCTGACAAGATATGGTATATAATGTCTCCTTCACACCTAAGACATGCTTGCTTACTTTTCCTAGATGAGATTCAACCAGCCATTCTCCAAACTGATGCCATTGCCTCTGTTGCAGAAATGCTAAAGAGTCGGTGCTCTTGGGTGCAATCATTTGGTTGGAGAGCACTGTCAGAGCTGGCACAATATGGTATTTGAGTTCTTCTTTGACTGCAGGAAGTTGCTGACCTGTCCTAGATGAAATTCGACCCACAATCCTCAAAACTGATGCCATTGCCTCCCTTGCAGCCATGTTAAAGAGCCAGCACTCTTGGATGCAGTTATTTGACTGGAAAGCACTATCAGAGCTGGCAAAATATAGTATGTGAGGTTTACTCTGCCTGTGACAAACCTATTGACCTGTCCCAGATGAAATTCGAGAAGCTATCCTCCAAACTGATGCCATCCACTCCCTTGCAGCAATGCTGAAGAGCCAGACCCTTTGGGCCCAGTCATCTGGCTGGAGAATGGTGTCAAAGATTGGGAAATATGGTATATAAGTTCCCCTTTAATTGTGACAAACTTGCTGATCTGTTCTAGATGAGTTTCAACCAGCAATCCTCAAAGCTGATTCAGATGTCACATCCCTTGCTGCAGTACTGAAGAGCCAGCATTATTCAGTGCAATCATCTGGTTGGCGAGCACTATCAGAGTTGGCAGTATATGGTACATGAAGTCCCCCTGACTGTAGCAACTCTGCTGACTTGTTTTAGATGATATTCGGCTGGCCATCATTCAGACTGATGCAATTACCTCTCTTGAAGCAATGCTCAAGAGCCAACACTCTTGGGTGTACTCACTTGGCTTGGAAGCACTGTCAGAACTGGCAAAATATGGTATGAGTTTCTTTTTGGCTAATGTACATTTCTTGACTTGTCTGCAGGAATTTTCCACAATGATGTGATGGACTTGCAGCAATAGATTGCTGGATTGGCTTCTTGTTTATCTGCAAGCAATTCTGGAGTCTTGATAGCTTGGATTTGCTACTCACACAGGTCAAGCTGAGCTTAAATTTTGTAATATGACATGTCTTGAAATCTGTTCCCTCATTTCAATGTTTTTTTTTGTATCATTTCTACATTCTAATTGTCAAAAACCTATACCACTTATCATTCCTCTGAGCCATGAAAAAATGCAATGCAACCACCTCCCCAGCCAAACAATACCTTTGTAACATCTGTTACAATCACATGCCTCATTCCCACATCATCACATGATCACACCAGTCACTCCTGACATTACATTCCGATCCCAAGTGATCATGTGACTCTCCCTGATCACATGTCCAAGTGTATACACACCTGAATTGTACCCCTGATCCTGACAAGCTGTGCTACATTCTTGTGATACACTCTGACTCCACATGTTCCCACACTCATGCATAGCCCCCATTCCAGAATTATGTTCACTCCTTTAGATACCTTGTATTATTTCCACTCTGATCCTATGCTCATATGTTTTCTTCTTTCCATATGTTTCTCTCTGTATTTCCTATGTTCACCTAACCCATTGCACCCCAATTATTCCTGATACTTTTATAAGACCCAATCTGATACATCTTCATATATAAATCACAAGTATCTACCCATGTACTCCTTAGTTTGAATATTGTTTATTATCACTGCTTAACCTCCCCCTTGTCTGATCTCTTGTTTCTATCTGAATCTTCCTCTCTGAGTCCCTTGGGACTTAGTATCTTGGTGCTCTGAAATTCAAGAACACTTGGGTGCAAGGGGTGCAACCTTTGTAGGTTGAAGCTGAAGTTCTCTACCCGATCCTGCTAAGTCCTCCTTGCCATGTTTATTCATGTGATCGGGCCTGGTGCATGCTACAGTCTTTCCTCCCCTGATTTAGAGTGTAAAAACCTTCAGATATTCCAATTCTCTGCAATCTCCTGTTGGCACATGCTCCAAGGTTTCTTTACATCTCAAAATGTCACCTGAGGGTAAGGAGTTGCTAGAGTTGCTAGAGTTGTGTTTAAGTGTTGGACTAGATAAGTATTAGGCTTTGTTTGGGATCCCCATCTATTTCCACAGCTAACAGATGTGCCCATCAAAATATACCTGCTGTTTTTCACCCCAATTTGGACACTTAATTTAGTAGATGGACTGAAAGTGTTTGGCTACACATTCATATTTCTGTGTGATGTGTCATGCAGGAAATCACACCTGCCAACATCTTTCATTCTATTCACTCTTGTTCAAATTGAAACCTCTATATCATCATATATTGGCTCCCTGTCATATGAAGGAGAGTGTAGGACTGTTTGCCAGTGGTGGCAGTAGTGTATTGCATGGGTAGGGGTATGTGGAAAGTGAGACTGATCAGCTTAAGAAATGTGACTTGCCATACATAAGCAACATGGCATGGTCAAGGACCCCATGCCCCACACTCCACAGTATTATTTGATTAATCAACCATTGATTATCCACAGGTCATTTTCACAAGTAGAAGCTACTAGTAATTGTGCAATAGACAATGAAGGAATACAGTCTGTTGGGAGTCTAAGACATCAGCATAAGTCTGAATCACTGCCCAACCAGTCATCAGCAGAGACATGAATATGGCACTCACCAAAAGAATGGAATCTGTTGATACACACTTTGTCACTCTGGGCACATATATTCAATTTTCAACACATTCTGAAGCCATACAGCTGCAGCTTGACTCCGGCTCAAGCCAGCTCCTTTGCAGCTTAGCCCCAGCCAAATTTGGTAATAATTGCTTAAGGCTTCCTCTGGACTTAGCTGCTCATAATTCAACCTCCACTGCTACTCCAGGTATATGGAGGGCAATAAAGGTGGCAAGGCCTTCATTGCCCTTCAAGTTTGCAGCAGGCTCTGTTTGTTATCATTTTTTCTTCTATCCTAAATAGGCAATATATATTATTATTATTATTATATAATCAGTACTGTACATTTATCACCAATTTTTCTACTTGGGCCCTGCAGCCTTCTGTATGCTTCTGGGGGTGGTGGTAGAGAATAATAATAAAAGAACCAATAGTTGTCAGGGAATGGCTTTGGCCTTTTGTTGCTAAATTTGGCTGGCTATAGTGGCTTACAGCACTTCCTGAAAGTAATGAGAATGGCAAAAATATTTTCCATGTCCCAGAAAGGAATTGATGACATTTGCATCTGGTAGTGGCTGACCCTGATGTCACTGGTTTTGCTGAAAACATCACAAATTCCCTTTCTGGGATGAAGAATAATTTTTCTGCCATTCTCATTTTTTATTTTTTAAATTCCTTGTTTATACTCCTTTGTGACGTTGTCATATGGTAGAGTACATGACTACTATTTTTATCTATTTTGACATTGTGACTATAATTCCATTTGTTTGTGACATCCACAGCAGCTTGAAGGATGCATTGCGATCCTTAAAGCAGAAAATTCCGCATGAACTAAAGGCCTAGGCCACTGTAAAGTAAGGTGATTAGTAATATCATACAACATTGTGCCGTGACAGTTTCCCACAAGGCCTGACCCCTCCTTGCAACCCTAACCCGACCTGATCTGTCTCCAGGGTCCTGCATCAAGATTTCCGATCCAGTCTAAGAATGGTGCCCTGATGCCTCAGTGCATGCTTCTTTCGGCCCCTTTTTGTCTGGCCTGGCCCAGGCCATTTTTTCAGAAGCCATCCCAGAGTAGTGTGACATTCTCTTGGCCACTTTTAGCTACCCTGGTGGGGCGGAGATTACGCGAGTTGCCGGTAACAATGCTGGACGATCTGCTTTCCATAAGCTGTGACCAGTGTGTGATGGTGCGAGATTAGATGATGATAAGATAAGATAAGGCTGCAAC
>Ga0210383_10006323_pt1 | contig 10346 bp, 9 predicted proteins | sample IncBWC14OmetaG_FD_160072 | JGI IMG/M metagenome (GOLD analysis project Ga0210383, IMG submission 160072) | Forest soil microbial communities from Barre Woods Harvard Forest LTER site, Petersham, Massachusetts, United States - Inc-BW-C-14-O ...
AATACCACCGCATCCGGCGGCTGCGATTCAAGCCAGGTCGTGGTATGGGCGTGCTGCTCGCGAACCGCCTGCGAGGTAACGAGGCGGTTGCCGAACCGTGCGGCAAGCGCTTCCACTGCCGCGGCCAGAGCCTTCGGCTCGACGCGCCGTAATTTGTGTGTGATCGTTGTTCCCACGGCGAAATCCTCCCGGCAAAAATACCGTGACAAAGGATATATGGGGGGTCAAGGGACGAGTCTGTGAAGGCACGGGATGGACCGCATGACGAGACATTCTGCCGGCGAAGAGACGGTGCTCGGACAAGCACCGTTCCTGTCGTCGGTGATGCAGATCGAGCCGCAATGGATCGACTATAACGGCCATCTCAACATGGCTTATTACAATGTGATGTTCGACCGGGCGATCGACGAATTCTGGCTCAGGCTCGGCATCGGCCCCACCTACATGAAGACGCGCCACGGCTCGACCTTCACCGCCGAGTGCCACGTCCGTTACCTGCGAGAGATTCATCTGGGCGATCCCGTCCAGGTGTCGATCCTGCTGCTCGGAGCGGACAAGAAACGGCTACATACGTTCGAGGAACTGCGCCACGCCGAACAAGGCTGGCTCTCCGCTACTTCGGAGAACATGACCGTTCACGTCGACATCGACCTGCGCAAGACCGCGCCATTCCCGCCCGACATCATGGCGCGCATCAGTGAGGTGGCGAACGCCCACGCCTCCATCCCCCGGCCCGAGGGCATCGGCCGCAAGGTCGCGATGCCCTCGAAAAAATAACACTGCCTCAAACGCGCGTGCGGCCCCGTGCCAGTCCCACCACGGCCGAGACCAGAAACAGTACCACGGCGATAAAGAAGATGATCTTGGCGATTTCGACGGACGCGCCGGCAATGCCGCCAAAGCCAAGAACACCGGCGATCAGGGCAATGATCAGGAAGGTTACGACCCAGCTCAACATGACAAAAATCTCCGCTTCACCCTTTCGGTTTCAAGTGTCATCGCGCGTCGCGCAGTGACGAGTTCGGCGGATTAATTCCGGGCTTGGAACAGAAGTTCCGGGTTATGCTGGTCCTGGTTCCAGGAAAAATCTGGCGACTACAGGAACAAAATAGCGCTGTCCTGCCGCTGAAGGGGCAGTCGCGGATCACGGGATAAGTCCTGTCAAACCGGTTCCAAAAACCCTATATGCCTGCCATTGCTGCTATGAAGGCTCCCCTTCGCGGCCCGTGGGGAAGACGAATCGCCAATGACCGAGCCGAACAAGCTGACCCAGAACGCCCTCTCCGACCACCAGCCGCTCCCGGGCGGCATCGCCGCGCGTGCCCGGGCGGCCGCGACGCCAGCGTATTTGACCGGCCTCAATCCCGAGCAGCGCGAGGCGGTCGAAACCTTGGACGGGCCGGTTCTGGTGCTCGCCGGGGCCGGCACCGGCAAGACCCGCGTCCTCACCTGCCGCATCGCCCATATCCTCTCGACCGGGCGGGCGCGACCGGGCGAAATCCTCTCGGTGACATTCACCAACAAGGCGGCGCGGGAAATGAAGCTGCGGCTTGGCCAGATGCTCGGCCAGGCAGTCGAGGGTATGCCATGGCTTGGCACCTTCCACTCCATCGCGGGGCGAATCCTGCGCACGCACGCCGAAATGGTGCAGTTGAAATCCAACTTCACCGTGCTCGACGTCGACGATCAGGTCCGTCTCTTGAAGCAACTGCTTCAGGCCGAAGGCATCGACGACAAGCGCTGGCCGGCGCGGATGCTGGCCTCGCTGATCGATGGCTGGAAGAATCGGGGGCTCGGCCCCTCGCAGGTGCCGCCGGGCGAGGCTGCGATCTTTGCCAACGGCAAGGGCGGCAAGCTCTATGCGAACTACCAGGAGCGGCTGAAAATCCTCAATGCCGCCGACTTCGGCGATCTCCTGCTCGAGAATATCCGCCTGTTGCGCGAACGCGCCGACGTGCTGCGGCAATATCAGAACCGCTTCAAGTTCATTCTGGTCGACGAATATCAGGACACCAACGTCGCGCAATATCTCTGGCTGCGCCTTTTGGCGCAGTCATCGTCCTCCTCTTCCACCTCTCCCCGCGCGCGCGGAGAGGTCGGATTGCAAAGCAATCCGGGTGAGGGGGACTCTCCACCGACCGTGCTCCTGGAGAGAACTCCTCATCCCGACCCTCTCCTCGTGAAGGACGGGGAGAGGGAGAAGACCGCGGCACCCTCCTCTCCCCTCAAGAACATCTGCTGCGTCGGTGACGACGACCAGTCGATCTATGGCTGGCGCGGGGCGGAGGTCGACAACATCCTGCGCTTCGAGCACGACTTTCCCGGCGCCAAGGTGATCCGGCTCGAGCGCAACTATCGCTCCACCGGTCACATCCTCGCCAGCGCCTCGCACCTGATCGCGCACAATGAGGGCCGGCTCGGCAAGACGCTGCGCACCGAAGACGTCGACGGCGAGAAGGTCACCGTGACGGGCGCCTGGGATTCGGAGGAGGAAGCCCGCGCCATCGGCGAGGAAATCGAGGAACTGCAGCGCAAGGCCGAGAAGCTCGACGAGATCGCGATCCTGGTGCGGGCTTCGTACCAGATGCGGGAATTCGAGGATCGTTTCGTCACCCTCGGCCTGCCCTATCGCGTGATCGGCGGTCCGCGCTTCTACGAACGCGCCGAGATCCGCGACGCGCTGGCCTATCTTCGCGTGATCAGTTCGGCGGCCGATGACCTTGCCTTCGAGCGCATCATCAATGTGCCCAAGCGCGGCCTCGGCGACGCGACGTTGCAGATGCTGCACGACCATGCGCGCAAGCGCCGCATTCCGCTGTACGAGGCAGCCCGCGCGGTGATCGATACCGACGAGCTGAAGCCCAAGGCCCGCGGCGCGCTTCGCGATCTGCTCGCCGGCTTCGACCGCTGGCGCGCCCAGGCCGAGGTGACCTCGCATACCGAACTCGCCGAGATCGTTCTCGACGAGAGCGGCTATACCGATATGTGGCAGAAGGACCGCTCCGCCGACGCCGCCGGAAGGCTGGAGAACCTCAAGGAACTGGTCCGCTCGATGGAGGAGTTCGAGAACCTGCAAGGGTTTCTCGAACACATTTCACTCGTGATGGACCGCGACGGCGGCACCGAGGATGAAGCCGTGTCGCTGATGACGTTGCACTCGGCCAAGGGGCTGGAATTCGACAACGTCTTCCTGCCCGGCTGGGAGGAAGGCCTGTTCCCAAGCCAGCGCACGCTCGACGAACAGGGCCGTGCAGGGCTCGAAGAAGAACGGCGGCTGGCTCATGTCGGCATCACCCGCGCCCGTCGCCGCGCGAAAATCTATTTCGCGACCAACCGGCGTATTCACGGCACCTGGTCGACCACGATCCCCTCGCGTTTCCTCGACGAGTTGCCCGCGCACAATGTCGAGATCACCGAATCCAGGGGCGGCTCGGGCTGGGGGGGCGCCGGAGGTTACGGACCCTCTCGCTTCGACAATGTGGAATCCTTCGGCTCAAGCTACGCGACGCCGGGCTGGCAGCGCGCGCAGGCCAATCGCGCACGTGGCCGCAGCGGCCGCCAGAGCGACGACGGCGGCTTCAATGAAGACGGCTTCAACGAAAGCCAGTCGCCGTTTTCGAGCTCGCGCAGCGATGCCGCCTCGCGCGGCGCCGGTTTTGCGCGCGGCCGGCGCGCGCCGATGGTGATCGAGGGCGAACTGGTCGCGAAATCCACCGGCACTACTTCCGAATTCAGCCTGGAGGACCGGGTGTTTCACCAGAAGTTCGGCTACGGCCATGTGGTGAAGATCGACGGCAACAAGCTCACCATTTTGTTCGAAAAGGCCGGCGAGAAGAAGGTGGTCGACAGCTTTGTGGAGCGGGCGTGAGCGGCCCTCTTCGGATCCAGGATGTCCCGAGACGCTCCCGGAAACTTGCCTGATGCTTAACCATTGCTTGACGCGCCGCTGAATCGGTCACGCTGCGCCGCCTCGATCGGGCTTGCCGACTTGCAAACTTCACCCGCACAACCGGGGGTAAGCCACGCTTCGCGCGGCCCGGGCAGCGCACGTCCTCCAGGCCGAATCCGGCGCATTTGAACGAATTTTGACCGACAATACTTCGCAAGCCCGTTTACCGAAAACTTGCGCGTAAGCCGTATCATCCCACCCCGATAACCCCTTGTAGCCAATTCCGTTTGGGCTGTTGGATGAGTTTGCAATTCAAGACTGTCAGGAAGAGCGAGAACAAATCGTTTCTGCGCGAACTCGATGAGGCGGTCTCACGTGGGACGCCCGAGAGCCGCGAGCGTGCGCTGTGGCACACCACCGATCTGATGATCGCAGGACGGTTCAGCGACGACGAAATATGGACCTTCGGCGAGGTCGTGACCCGCCTTGCCGATGAAATCGAGGTGGCCGCCCGCGCGCAGCTGTCCGAGCGGCTGGCCCGCTTCGACCGCGCGCCGGTCAACATCATCCACAAGCTCGCCTTCGACGATGCGATCGAGGTCGCAGGCCCCGTGCTGCGCGAATCCAGGCAACTGGAAACCTATGCGCTCGTTGCCAACGCCTGCACCAAGAGCCAGGCGCACATGCTCTCGATCTCGAAACGCGAAAAACTCGAGGAGCGCGTCACCGACGAACTGGTCAAGCGCGGCGACCAGGAGGTCGTCAAGTCGGTCGCCGGCAACAGCGGCGCGCGCTTTTCCGACTTCGGCTTCCTGCACATGATCAAGCGCGCGGAAGGCGATTCCATCCTCGCCGAGCAACTGGGCTTGCGCAAGGACATTCCCCGGCAGGTGTTCCAGCAGCTGATCGCAAAGGCCACCAGCGATGTGAAGAAGCGGCTGGAGCGCGAGCGTCCCGACATGGCCCAGCAGATCCAGTCGTCGGTGACCGATCTCGCCGGCGAATTGCAGTCGAAATTCGGCCCCGTCTCGCGAAGTCATTTCGTCGCCAAGCGCGTGGTGTCGACCCAGCACCGTCTGGGTAACCTCAACGAGGGCAGCATATCGAGTTACGCAGTGTCGCACCGGCTGGAGGAAGTCACGATCGGATTGTCGCTGTTGTGCTCGTTGCCCGGCGACGTGATCGAGCGTGCCTTGCTCGACAGGAATCGCGAAACGCTGCTGATCCTTTGCAAGGCGCTGGATTTCTCCTGGGATACCACGATGGCGCTGTTGTTCCTCGGCGCCAAGGATCATCGCATCACGGCGAACGAGCTGAGAGATCTGGAGAACGAGTACGGCCGCCTCAACATCGAAACATCGCGCAGCGTGCTGGAATTCTACCAGTCCCGCAAGAGCGGCGGCGCCGTCGAGGCCGGCACGGCGCGGCCAGCCGCACGATCAGGAGAAGGTCGACCATGAGCGCGATCACCTTTGGCAAGGCCGTTCCCGCCTTCGGCCGGGCCGCGCCGCAGAGTTTTGGCAAGAAGGGCGGCGGCGCTGGCAACGGCAACGGCAAGCCGTCGAAGCAGGATGGTGCGCTCGATGCGGCGCGAACCGTGCTGGAAGCCGCCACCGATCTGAAGGACGAGGCGACGGCCGAGGTCTGCCGGCGCGTCATCGAAGCAAGCATGAACGGACGGCAGCCCACGACGTCCGACATGCGCATCGTCAACAATTACTTCAGCTGAGCGTTGCGACCGCACCGAATCTGCGGCAGGCCATCTTGAAAAAAATCACTGCTCGCCGAGAACGTCACCGAACAACACCCAGGACCTTCCGTCGAACCGCGCCATCTGGATCTGGCGGATCGGCGTGAGATTTTGCGGATCGGTGTGAATAGCAATGCCCGGCAGCAGCATCGGTAGCGCCACGCCGCTTAAGGATTTCGTCTGCCTGATGACGTTTTCCCTGCGGAGATCGTCACCGCAATTCTTCAGCACGATCGCCATGAGCTGCGCCACCGTGTAGCCCTGCACGTTAAAGAGATCGCCGGTCGAGGCGTTCGGCTGGTACTTCTTCATCCACGCCGACCAGTCCTTGACCGCGGGATCGTCCGCCCAGCGCGCGTCGTTGGGGTCCTTGAGGTAGAGCCCCGTCACCACGCCGATCGAATTTTCGATTCCCGCAGGCTCAAGCACCGCGGAGAAGGAATTCGAAACCGACGGCAGGATGATCAGCGGCCTCCACCCCATGCTCGCCGCCTTCTTGATGGCCTGGGCTGCGAATTTCGGCGTGGCTTCCGCGAAGAATACGTCCGCCCCCGACTCGCGCATGGTGACCATTTGCGAATCGATGGTCGGATCGGCGGTCAGATAGGTCGTCTCCGAGACGAGCTGATCGATATGTTCGCCGAGCCCCGCCTTGAATCCGCGAACGTAATCCTTTCCTGCATCCTCGTTCGGCGCGATCACCGCAATCTTCGCATTCGGCCGCGCCTGCAGGATGTATTGCGCGTAGAGCCGGCCCTCGAGTTCGTAAGTGGGATTGAAGCCGACCGTCCACGGAAAATGCTCGGGATCGTTCCACCGCGTCGCGCCGGAAGAAACAAAAACTTGCGGAACGCCCCTCGCGTTGAGATATTTCTGCACGGAGATGTTTGGCGCGGTACCGACCGAGCTGAACATCGCCAGCACATCGTCCTGCTCGACGAGCTTGCGGGTCTGTTCCACGGTCTTGGCGGGCGAGTAGGCGTCATCCAGTGTCAGAAACTCGACCCGACGCCCGTTGATGCCGCCCTGATCGTTGAGCATCTGGAAATAGGCCGCTTCCGCGCGGGCGATCGTGCCGTAAGCCGAAGCCGGCCCGCTGTAGGGCGCGGTATTGCCGAGCCTGATGGCGGTCTCCGCCGCACCGGACAATACCGCCGGCATCATCGAGAGCGCTGCTGCAAGCAGTGAAGTCGCCATAAATGGTTTGGAAGGAGTCAAGGCCGTGCTGTCCTGATTTTGTCGATTTGAAGATAGTTTGGGAGATGAGCTTTATTTGACTGCCAGCTGACCGGCAATCGCGGAAAATGCAGGACCCTTGCGGACATCCGTTCGGCTGCTGCATATCTGCGGCTGAGGATCGGATGCCAATTGCACGTCGGCGCCGGCCTTCCTATCTGTCAGACCTGTCAGTTTTCCAGTCTGTCGGCCTCTTTTTCCCTCCAGGCCGGCCCCGCCATCTTCAACGATCGCCCATGCAACCGTTCATGCGACCGCCCAGGCTTCCATCATGACGGCCCCCATCATCTCCGTCTCGAATCTCTCCAAGATTTACGGCTCGGGTTTCAAGGCGCTGCACAACATCAATCTGGAGATCGCGCGCGGCGAGATTTTTGCCCTGCTCGGGCCAAACGGCGCCGGCAAGACCACGTTGATCAGCATCATCTGCGGAATCGCCAACCTGAGCCAGGGCCGCGTCACCGTCGATGGTCACGATATCAGCCGGGACTATCGCGCCGCACGCGCAATGATCGGCCTCGTGCCGCAGGAACTGCACACCGACGCCTTCGAATCGGTCTGGGCGACCGTAAGCTTCAGCCGCGGCCTGTTCGGCAAGCCGAAAAATCCCGCCCATATCGAGAAGGTGCTGAGAGACCTGTCGCTGTGGGAAAAGAAAGACGCCAAGATCGTCACGCTGTCCGGCGGCATGAAGCGGCGGGTGATGATCGCAAAGGCGCTGTCACACGAACCTCAGATCCTGTTTCTGGACGAGCCGACTGCCGGCGTCGACGTCGAATTGCGCAAGGGCATGTGGGAAGTCGTGCGCGCGCTCAAGGCCTCAGGCGTCACCATCATCCTTACCACGCACTACATCGACGAGGCCGAGGAGATGGCCGACCGAGTTGGCGTCATCAACAAGGGCGAGATCATCCTGGTCGAGGAAAAGGCCGACCTGATGCAGAAGCTCGGCAAGAAGCGGCTCAAGCTGCATCTGCAGGCGAGGCTCGAGGCGATTCCAGCCAATCTTGGCGATTACAATCTCGAGCTTTCGCACGACGGCTGCGAGCTGACCTACAATTACGACGCCAGGGGCGAACGCACCGGCATCACCAGCCTGCTCGGCGACCTGAGGAACGCCGGCATTCGCTTCTCGGATCTCGAAACCAATCAGAGCTCGCTGGAAGACATCTTTGTCAGCCTGGTTCGGAGGCGAACTCCTGAAGCGGGACCACAGGCAAGGCAGCCATGAACTTCAGGGCAGTTGCCGCGATCTACAAGTTCGAAATGGCGCGCACCTGGCGCACGCTGCTGCAAAGCATCGTTTCGCCGGTGGTTTCGACGTCGCTCTATTTCGTGGTGTTCGGCGCCGCGATCGGTTCGCGCATTACTTCGGTGGAAGGCATCAGCTACGGCACCTTCATTGTGCCTGGACTGGTGATGCTGTCGGTGCTGACGCAAAGTATCGCCAACGCCTCGTTCGGCATCTATTTCCCGAAATTCGTCGGCACCATCTACGAGATATTGTCGGCGCCGATCTCCTATTTCGAGATCGCGCTGGGCTATGTAGGCGCGGCCGCGACCAAATCGATCGTCCTTGGGCTTATCATCCTGGCCACAGCCGGCCTGTTCGTGCCGCTGCATATTCGTCATCCGCTATGGATGCTGACCTTCCTGGTGCTGACGGCAGTGACCTTCAGCCTGTTCGGCTTCATCATCGGCATCTGGGCCGACGGTTTTGAGAAGTTGCAGATGATTCCGATGCTGGTGGTGACGCCGCTGACTTTCCTCGGCGGCAGCTTCTATTCGGTGAACATGCTGCCCTCCACCTGGCGCACCATCACGATGCTCAATCCCGTGGTGTACCTGATCAGCGGCTTCCGCTGGAGCTTCTACGAAATATCCGACGTAAGCATAGCGCTGAGTTTCGGCATGACGCTGACATTCCTCGTTGTCTGCATGATCATCGTATGGTGGATCTTCAAGACCGGCTACCGGCTGAAGAATTGACGCGTAGTTGCGAGGCGCCACTGGAACCAATGCCGGGTTTGGGGCATATTGACTGTCGGGGACGGTAAAGCAGTGCGTCAGCAGGCCCGGAGGCCAAAGGTAAATGCGTTCCTTCCTCATTGTTATTGCGAGTTTGACGCTGTTCGCCACCAGCGCAGCGCATGCCAAGGTTTACATCACCGTCGACAAGGATGCGCAGATGATGACCGTCGCCGTCGACGGCGTCGAGCGTTATCGCTGGCCGGTTTCGTCGGGTAATCCTTCGCACGAGACGCCGAGCGGCAGCTTCCGCGCCTTCCGGATGGAAGAGGACCACTACTCGAAGGAATTCGACGACGCACCGATGCCGCACTCGATCTTCTTTACCAAGATCGGTCATGCCATCCATGGCACGGATTCCGAAGGTCGCCTGGGTTCGCCGGTATCCCACGGCTGCGTTCGCCTCTCGCGCGCCCACGCCGCGACGCTTTACGCGCTCGTCGAAGAACAGGGCGTGCTCAATACCACTGTGACGTTGACCGGCTCTTCCGTGGTGGCGTTGGCGCGCAACCCGCGCGGCCGGCAAGAAAATGCGATCGCGCGCCGCGACCCCTACCAGCAATATTCTTCGCAATATGACAACGCCGGCGAGCCGGTCTCGCTGGCGCCGCAGGCCGCGCCGCGCCGCGTCGTGCCCCAGGCCAGCCTCGACGACGGTTACATCTATCCGGCCGATGGCAGTTCGACGGATGCGCGCTATCCGGCGCCGCGCGGCAGCCGTCGCACCTATGACGGGCAGGTCTACTACCAGCAGCAGCCGCAGCAACCGGCTTACGATAACAGCTACGGCAATCAATACCCGTCCCAGGCGCAGCGCTACTATCAGCAGCGTGGTTTGTTCGGCTATCAGAATTGACCCGCGAAGGACCCGCGCCGCCGGGCGGGCCCGGCCGGGCGGGGCGCCTAACTGGCGCCCCTCAGCTTGCATGAAGTGTTGCAGGTGACGGCGCTGCCTTTCATGCAGGCCCTGCAAACGTCAACACATTGGCTGAGCTTGCTCGGGTCATAATTCGTATAGTGCTGGGCGATGCACGCGCGCTGCTCGGAAGTGTATTCCACCTCCTGCGAGCACGCCGCTAGACAGGCAGCCAGTGCGACCCAGCAAACGAGACGTCGCAATTGCAAGGCACCTCTCCGATTGCTCGCTGTTGAGCGCAAGCTGTCCCGCCGCGTCTTGGAACGGGTCCAGCGGCTCCAGTCCACGGTCAATCGGCCAACCAGAAGCTTCTGCGAAATTCGTGTTCAAAAAAGCGCGTCAGGCTGACAATGGTCACCGCGAGCTGGACAAACGAATTATATCTAACCGCCCATGGTTTAAGCGATTCGCGCCAATTTTTGATGCCCTGGCGGCTGCGAACCAACACAATTCACCGCTTCGCAGCACCATCGCCTCCGCCCGTGTCCGCTCTCAGGGGTTTCCCTCCAGACCCAGGATGCATCGGC
>Ga0210383_10006326_pt1 | contig 10343 bp, 8 predicted proteins | sample IncBWC14OmetaG_FD_160072 | JGI IMG/M metagenome (GOLD analysis project Ga0210383, IMG submission 160072) | Forest soil microbial communities from Barre Woods Harvard Forest LTER site, Petersham, Massachusetts, United States - Inc-BW-C-14-O ...
CACGATGTAGCGGATGTCGTCCTTGCGGATGAGGGCGATGTCAGACGGGGTGAGCTGCGGGTCGAAAAACAGCGGGGCCGGGTTGTCCGACCCGTTCAGAGGACTGACCGGGTCAACCTGCCCGAAGTCGTTGAGCAGCCCGGAATTGTCGCGGTCCACCGCGACGTGGGCACCTTCTGGGAGATGGCTACTGACCCAATTCGCCAGCGCGAGTGAGGGCGAACCCAGCGAGCGTTCATGTGCGCCGACGATGTAGGGACCATTCACGAGAATGGGCAACGGGCCCCCGCCGTAGAGCGTGCTCCCCAGGAAGCAGACGACAGCGACGCCGATCGTGGCCATCCGTTCGATGAGCCAGCGTCGCCTCTGGATCCGTCTGCCCAGCCAGCCGCCGACGATCACTGCCACGCCGAAGAATATGAAGGTGGTTGTACGGGACCCGATGTCCTTGGCCTCAGCCGATATGTTCGTCAGCACCGCGAGCGGATACGCCGCCGCGATCGCGGCGGGCAAGTACCGGAGCCTGCCCCCTCTGACGCTCTTCTTCCAGATCACCGAGTGGAGAGAGAGCAGGATGGCGAGGCAGAAGAAGACGGGCGCCGCCAAGATGAGGGCTTCCTCCCAAGGAGGAGTTCCGCCGCCCGCTGAGTTCTGGAAGAGCTGCCGATTTCCGCGACCCTGGGCCACGACGTCAGCGGCACTTCTCAAGCCTGCCTGGACGATCGGGTCGATGTACCCGGTGATGAGACGGCCGAGGAACGCGATCCACACCCCGACGAGAACAACTCCGGCAAGAGCAGCGAGGCCAACGATCTGTGACTGCTGTTTCCGCCTCGCAGCGGCCAGCGGCGGGCGCGAGGGGTCGATGATGAAGCGCAGTCCTGCCGCCCACACCACGAGGAATCCAACCGTAAGCCACGCGGTGACGTGGTGCGATACGACCATCCCGGCGATGGAAACGAGCGCGAGCGCGAAGAGCTTCCCGCGCTTTGGCGGGCATTCGTCAATCGAGACGAAGAGCAAATAGACAGCCGCGACAGCAAAGCTGAGGGCGAGGGTCTGGTAACCATACTGTGCGCCAAGAGAATAGAACTCCGGGTTCGCCGCATAGACGAGTACGCCGACGCCGCCAGCGACTGACGAATGACAAGCGCGTTCTACCAGGAGGAAGACGCAGAGCACGAGCAGTATGCGGGCCAGGACGAGGACGGCCATCTGGTCCAGCAGCAACGGGAGACCCGTCAGCCATCTGGTGGCAGCCGTTACGAGCTCAATTCCGGGAAAGTACGGGCTGACCGGCAGAATGGGGTTGTCCTGAAACAGGATTCTGCTGTCGAGAAGCCGCGTGAGAGTCGCCCCATGAGCCAGTTCGTCGAAATTGTAGAAGAGGAGCGGGCTGCGGAACATGTAGGCGACTTGAAGCCCGAGACCGAGGATGACCGAGACCCAGATGCGCTCGTTCCGCGTAGCGGCCGTACTGGTGAGGCGCCAGGCGCACGGGCCCACGATCAACGTCAGTCCGGCCAGGAGGAGCGGAACGACCGGCGACTGGGGACCTGTGCGGCCAAAGGCGTCGCCGAGTCCCACCATCAACAGGCCAGCGCCCACGATCGCGACGACGGTTCCGATACGTGACCGACTGGCGTTCAGGGCCGTCGGCGGCATCGCCTCTGGACGGAGGAAGTCCGCCTGCTGGAAGCCCGATTCCACGGGCAGCGTCGACGCGTTGCCGGCATCGGTGCTGTGGCGACGATCTGAAACCGAAAGGCTCAGAGAATCCCATGGGAGCGCAACGAGTTGCCGCACCCATGAGCTTCGCAGATCCATCGCCAACCCCACCGTTAGGTCTTGTGCAACCCCCGAGTCTTCGAGTATGTCAGGGGGTGCCACCTTCGGAAACCGCGTCTCCCAGCGGTCCCGCATGGCGAACATTCTGCAGCGCCATTTCTTTGATATAGCCTGCTGCAGCTGACAGGGTTCCCAGCAACAAGGCGGCTAGGCGCATAATCGAATCCTTCCTGCCCGGCCTGAATATCCCAATTAGTTCACTGCGCACAGCTCGGGTAATCGTGTATGTAACGTAGCTTCGCTCCGAAGTAAGTGCGGCCGACGCTCCGGATAGCCGTGACACCCGGGCTTTCGAGCATCCCTCCGCACGGCACCGGCCCAGAAAGTAGCGCCAGGTTGTACGTGACTCGTCTACATGGTGATACACCACGGCCTGCGGTTCATAGATGATCCGTCCGCCCGGCGACAGCCTACGCAGGCGGATGCTGAATTCGGTCTCCTCGCAGCCAAGCGGGCGCGATGACAGGGCTGTGCGCCCTATCCAAGAATTGAAAAATCCGGCCCGCTCGAAGGCTGATCGGCGAAATGACATATTCGCTCCGATTGGGTTGCGAACCTCAGCCCTGACCTCGGGTTGTCCTCGGTAGCTGCAGCCGACAACCCACAGAAACTCCTCAGGCAGCCATGCGGGCCTGCCAGGCGAGCTCCAGTCGGGAAGGACCACTCCGCCCACGCCAAGGACCGACGCGTCGTGGTATGAAGCCAGCAGCGTCTCCAGCCACTGGGGCTGAGCCCTGGCGTCATCGTCGAGGAAGACGACGACATCGCCAGCGGCCTGTCCGATACCCGTGTTGCGGGCACCCGATAGACCTCTTTCGAATTTGTTCGAAATCACCTCATGGTCTGGGTATTCAGCCGCCAGAAGATCGTATAGCGCCGGGTTGTGGTCGACTACCACGATCACCTGCCACGGTGGCACGGTCTGGCGGGAGATGCTGTCGAGTGCGGCCCGGATCTGCGACAGCCGCTTGTCTGTGTAGACGCACACCACGATGGAAGCCCGGATGCTCTTGAGAGCCTCAGGCATGAGGAGACCTCCCACGGCGAGACCAGGGCGTGGCCGAACAGGTTTCCGTATCATCAGCCACTGGCATCGCCGTTCGCTTAGCCACGAAAAGACTTTATCAGCGCACTCGAGCCTACGATCAGATCCACTTCACGATTCGGCGGCCACCCCAGGCCAGGGACCGTCCAGGTGAATCCAGGGGTTAGCATCAAACTCGTGAAGGGCTGGGGTTCACTCAGTCGCCAGAGGACGGCTGGGGACGGGAGGGGCGCCCCGCGCGCCGCCTCCGGGGAGCAGCCGACACGACCGGCGGAGCTGCGGCGGCTCTTGACGACCTTCGGATACCTGGTGGCCAGGCAGGGGGCTACGGCCGTACTGGGCCTCGGCTACTGGGCCGTCACCACGCATCTGTTCTCGGCGGCAGATGTGGGTCTGGCGGCCGCCGCATCCTCGGCGGCGTTCTTTCTCGCAGCGATCGGCGCTCTCGGGATTCCGCTCCTCCTGCTGGCCGAACTCCACTCGCTACCGTCCGCCGCCCGCCGCGTTGCCTTCAGCACTGGAACGTCAATCGCGTGTTTCGTCGTCCTGATCCTTTCGTTGGCCACCCTGGCCCTCTCGCCGTTCCTCGGCGAGAGCCTGAGCATCATCGGTCACGACTGGGCAACCGCCGTTTTCTTCGTCATCGGATCGGTGGCCACAGTGGGCGGCCTGACTCTCGACAACGCGGCAATCAAACTGCACCGCGGTTCGGTCCAGCTGACGCGAGGCATCCTGAACTCCTCGCTGAAGCTGGCCGTCGTGGGTGTCCTCATCCTCGTCGGGACCAGAACAGCTCCGGGCCTGCTGTTTGCCTGGGCGGTGGCGCTCGCTGTCTCGCTCGTCGTGTGCATCCCCATGCTTCGATTCGACCCGATCCCGGCCGGCGAAGGGGATCTCAGCCATCGAGTCGCACTCGTCCGCCGCTACGGGACGCGCTCGCTCAAGCACCACGTCCTGAATCTTTCGATCAATTCCATTGGTTACTTCGTCGCGCTGATCGCGGCTGTCCTGATCTCCCCGCAGCAGCTGGCCTACTTCTCGACCGCGTTCCTGTTGTCATCGACGGCAATGATCGTCCCGTACCTGCTGACGCTGTCGCTGTTCGCTGAGATGTCAGGCGACGAGGGACTCCTCCACCGTCACATCCGCCGGACGCTTCCCCTCGGGCTGGCCCTGTCTGGCGGGATCCTCGTCGTCGTGGCCCTGGCGGCTCCCCTCGTGCTGCGCATCTTCGGCCCGGCCTACGCCATGAACGGGACCACTGCGCTGCGCCTGCTTCTCTTGCTCGGGCCCGCCTATGTGATCAAGGACCACTACGTGGCGATCCGCCGCACGCAGGGCCGCCTTGGCGATGCCGCCAAGGCGATGGCGGCAGGCAGCTTCGCCGAAGCGGCCGGCGCGGCGCTGGGCGGCGTCTACTGGGGGATGACCGGCCTGTGCGTCGCATGGGCCGTCGCCTCCTGGTGCGAGGCCGCCGTCTTGCTCCCCATCGTGATCCGGGTTTTCCGCCGCGAGCCCCAGGCCGAAAGCGGCTCAGGGCCAAACGCAGGATAGCCCGCGCCCTGTCAGGCCGATGCTCCTCGTCGCGCAGATCAAATCCTCATATAATTGGTGACCGCCATCGGGCGCGGTGTTTTCGGCCAGGTACACGCGTCCTCTCGCTGCTGACAGCATGAGAAACGGCCTAGAGGGAGGGCGTCCGAATTGGTGGCCAAGGTACCTCCCGGACCTGTCCCGCTCCCGCGCAAAGACCGAGACGAAGAACCCCTGTTCAAGCGCAGGGGCCTGGCCCTGGCCAAACGTTCGGCCCGCTCGATCGTGCGGGCCCGCCTCGATGAGCGCCGTGTCCTGTTGATCTTCGGATGCCAGCGATCAGGAACCACGATGCTCCAGCAGACCTTCCTCGATCGGTCCTGGCGGGTACTCATCCTCGAGGAACACGATCGCCGTCTTGTCGGAGCCGCCCCGGGCCCCGAACCGACGACCTGGCAAGAGTATTCCACCGTCCTGCGACGAATCCGGCGCCTCCCGTTCGAGGTCGTGGCGGCCAAACCACTGGTGGAGAGCGCCTCGGCCACTGCACTCATGGATGCCGCCGGCGCGGTGAAGGCGGTCTGGATGATCCGCCATTACGCTGGGGTCGCGCGGTCCAATGTGAGCAAATTCGGCTTGGACAACCCCTACCGGGATCTGCAGCCGATTCGTTCACGGGACACGACGGACTGGCGATACACAGGAGTGAGCGAGGAAACGTGGGAAATGGTCGCCGCCTTGCTGAACCGCAAGCTGACACCACTCGACGCGGCCGCCCTCTTCTGGTGGACTCGCAATCAGCTCTATTTCGACCAGGGCCTCTGGGAGGACGACCGGATCCGGATCCTCCGTTACGAGCGGGCGTGCAATCAGCCCGAGGAAGTGATCCGGTCTCTTTCTGACCACATCGGACTGACGCTGCCCATCGGCTCGGTAGCCCCGCGGGTAAGGGCGCGGCCATCGCCGCCGGAGATCACGGATCTCGATCCGGAAGTAGACCGGCTCTGCAGGAAGCTATGGGATTCGTTCAATGGCCGCCCGGAATTGTAGAAGGAAACAATGGGCGTTAATGTCCTTACGATGAAGCGCAACGGAGCGCTCATTCTCTGCTACCACCGGGTCGCGGAAAGCGCCGAGGACCCCTTCTTTCTCTGTGTACGCCCTGACAATTTCGCCGCCCACCTCGAGGAGATATCCAGAGCTCGAGAACCGTCGACGCTCGCCGATGCATTTCTTCCGTCGCGTCGACCGAGAGTGGTCGTGACCCTAGATGACGGCTACCGCGATAACCTTACCAATGCGCTGCCGATCGCCGAATCCAAGGGCGTACCGATAACGGTCTTCGTGACCAGCGGCATGGTGGGAAACAGCAATGGCTTCTGGTGGGATCGCCTCGGAGCACTGCTACGCTCGCGGCCACCGCACGTGCGGGAAATCTGCCTGCCGGCTGGCGGCCGGGATGTCCGCCTCCCACTGGGCGCGTCCGGGATCAGGGAAGACCTCGATTCGGTCCGCCGCCACCTGCTGCCACTGCGGGTGGCGGAGATCGAACGGGCGCTCGACGCCGTCTCGGATCAATGGCAGGTGAGTTCCGCCTCCCCGCCTGACGCGGGAACCCTCACCCCCGAGGACCTCCTCCAGCTAGCGGCCAGCGACACCGCGACAATCGGCGCCCACACGGTCGATCATGTCCGGCTTCGGGATCGTCCGATGCAGGAGCAGCAAGACAGCATTTCTGCGTCTAAAAGGGATCTGGAGAAATCGATCGGCCGGGCCGTGTCGCACTTCGCGTACCCATTCGGGCGGCGTGACGACTTCGATGATCACTCGGTTGACGCCGTGCGTTCGGCCGTGTTCGACACCGCGTGCACCACCATCCCGGGAACGGCGCGGCCCTCGGCCGATCCCCACCGTCTCCCTCGGCGCGTAGTCATGGACTGGGGACGGCTTCGTTTCAAAGTTCAGCTGCAACGATGGAAGGTCGGGTAAGCGGCGTCACCCCGCCGTCCGCGATTCGACTGTACCGGGAGAACTGCACCGGGAGAGGAGCAGGGTCAGTGATCGATCAAATCCAACGTGACATCGAGGCGATGCTTGAGGCCCGCACCGGACGACAATGCATGTTTATGCCATCCGGTCGATTCGCCATTTACCTTGCTTTCCAGTTGCTCCTGTCGCCCGGCGATCGCATCCTCATGTCTCCGCTCGAGGACGATACCGTGTTCTTCGGGGCCCTCGCGGCGGGGCTGCGCCCGGTGATGGCACCGGTGTCGACTCATGATGGAAATATGCGTATCGATGTCATCGATGATGCGACATGGTCAACCATTTCCGCGGTTCTGACAGGTAACACTTATGGTCTTCCCGACCGTGTCGTCGAACTCAGCGCGACGTGCGGCCGATTCAAGATTCCGCTCATCGAAGATGCCGCCCATGCACTCGAAACGGACCTTGACGGACGCCCCGTCGGGAGCTTCGGCGCTGTTTCCGCCTTCAGCTTGTCGAAGCATTTCCCCGGCCGGGGAGGCGTTCTCGCGCTCGGTAAGGAAGTCAGCCGCGATGACGTCGCTCGATTGCGCGATCAGCTCACGCTGCCGAGACCGGCTGGCAACGGGACGGTCGGTCTCGCGCGATCGACGGCCAGGCGGCTACTGGAGACTCTCCACCTGATGCGAGGACTGGACCGTGCGCGCCGCCTGACACATCCCGTGGAGGCTCGTCCGTGGCGAGTGCCGCTGCGCGCGGCTCAGCTGGAGCACGCGCGCTCCAGCGGTGACCTCGGTCAGTTCGACGCGTGGATGCAGGCAGGGTATCCGGATTACCGGATGCGACAGCGATCGGGCTATCTAAAGCGGACGCGAGGCCACCTGCGCGACCTCGAGCGGGATCGCGAGGAGCGGATCGGGGGCCTGCTTCGGCTTCGAGAGCTCGATGCGGTTGCCCTGGCGGCGCGTGAGGGCGACCCGCTGCCGTTGCTCCGCGTCCCGCTCCTGATCGAGGACCGGGACGCGGTGGCGCTCGAGCTGCGGCGACGCGGGATAAATGTGTTCTTCTTGTACGCACCGCCGTTGGACGATTACTCTGGGCCGGATTTCTGTGCACCCTCACCGCTGCCGGAGGCAGCCCGATGGTGGGCAGCTCACGTCCTTCCCGTCGACCCGCACGAGGCGGGGCGCGTTCTCGACCTGGTAGCGAAGAACCAGATCCGCCTGACTCCCGCGGTCCCGCCGTCGACATGCCAGGACACAGGCGCGGTTGCCTCATAATCAGGAGTCAGGGATAGGTCCTATCCGGAGGTAGCGTTCTTAGACCGTGCCTTACGACACGAGACAAGCCCGTCTCTGCACATGCGGGCATGCCTACACCGCGCATCGGCACTACCGGCGCGGAACGGAATGTTCGCTTTGCCCGGACTGCCCGCGCTGGCGGCGAGGTCCCGGGGTGATCATCCGTGCCGTAAAGCGGCTGAGCAGCGCGATTCTTACGGGACCGAACGCGTTACTGATGAGAAAGTCGTGGTCAATGGGGCTGAGGTCACCCCTGGTTCAAGCTGCATTATGGCAGCGAGCCAGGAGGGAGCGCGAGCCGCGGCGAGCCACTCACAGGTAATTCAGACAGTTCTGAGAAGCGAATTTTACCAAAAATTTCTGTTCACTAAGGGCTTTCAGGGTTAATATTTGTTCCGTCTTCAGCCCAGTGATGAAGGGGGTGACTGAAGCAAACCAAACCAAGCAGTAGGCGACCTTCAGATCGGGGCGGGGCCGTGGCCGTGCAGGAGTCGCCGCACATCTCGCCTTGCCTGCGAATCATGGGGGAGCCATGTCTTGGGCTAGTTCGACCCTGCCCCGGCCACGTATATCCGTAGTCATTCCCACATGGAATGAAGCAAAAAACCTGCCCTACGTATTCTCACAGCTGCCCGCGGACATCCATGAGGTGATCGTGGTGGACGGGCACTCGGTGGACGACACAGTTGCGGTGGCCAATCGGCTACGACCCGACGTGCGGATAGTGCAGCAGACTCGCCGGGGAAAAGGGAACGCGCTTGCCTGCGGGTTCGAGGCCGCGACCGGCGACATTATCGCCATGGTGGACGCGGACGGTTCGGCGGATCCGGGAGAAATACCTAAATTCGTGCAAGTGCTCACGAATGGCGCGGATTTCGCAAAAGGAACCAGGTTCGCCGCGGGCGGCGGCAGCAGTGACATCACACGGCTGCGCGGTCTTGGAAACCGCATGCTCGCCGCGCTGGTCAACCTCTGCTATGGAACGCACTACTCAGACCTCTGCTACGGATTCAACGTGTTCTGGCGGAAGCACGTTCCAGTACTACGCCTCGACACCACCTCTCCTCCCTCACTCAGGGGCGACGGGCGGTTGTGGGGCGACGGCTTCGAGATAGAGACGCTGATCCACCTGCGGATAGCGGAGGCAGGGCTCCAAGTCGTTGAGATCCCGAGTTTCGAACATTCCAGGATCTACGGAGTGAGCAACTTGGACGCCTTCAGTGACGGGCTCCGCGTGCTCACGACCATCCTGACCGAACGAAGTCGCGGCTATCTCCGCCGCCTGTTCAAGCGTCGTGTGCCGGGCTCGCGAACCCAGAGGGTCCCGATCCGGGACCTTGTCCATGCGCAGACAGTCCTAGCGCGCATGCTTTACGTCCTGCTGCACTCTGTGGAGCACGACCCATCCGGTGCCCATCCCGAGCATGGTCATCGAATAGCCAGACGGCAAGGCTAACTCTTCAGTCGCTGGCGCCATACGGCGGTAGCCACTGAGGTCAAACCGGTGATGGCGGGCGACGGCGGGAGCACGGTGAAGGTCCTGATTTCTGGTGGCGCTGGTTATATCGGCAGCACGATCGCGTCGGCCTGCTCGGACGCAGAGATCGTGCCGGTGATCTTGGACAGCCTTGTGACAGGCAGGCGGGAGTTCACAGCGGGCCTGGCGGTCTACGAGGGCGACATCTCCGACGGGCCCCTCGTCGATCGGCTATTCGCCGAGCACCCGGACATCGATGCCGTCATTCACTGCGCGGGCCTGATCGTGGTCCCAGACTCGGTGGTCGATCCGATCGGCTACTACCGGGCGAACGTCAGCAAGAGCCTGGAGTTCGCCGCCCACCTGCTACGCAACGGCTGCCGACGGCTGATCTTCAGCTCCTCGGCCGGCATCTACAAGGCCCGAGAGGACCTGACCGTCGATGAGGACTCGGATATCGACCCGCAAAGCCCGTACACGCGGAGCAAGGCGATATCCGAGGCCATGTTCGCCGACATCGCCGCCGCGGAGTCGCTGCACATGCTGTCGCTGCGGTACTTCAACCCGATTGGCGCGGACCCCAAGATGCGGTCCGGGCTGCAGTTGCGGAGGCCAACGCACGCCCTCGGCAGCATGATCCGCGCGAGAGACGAAGGCCTGCCCTTCGTGATCACCGGAACCGACTGGCCGACCAGGGACGGGACGGGCATCAGAGACTACATCCACGTCTGGGATCTGGCCACGGCGCACGTCGCCGCGCTGACCCGGTTCGACGGCCTGCCGGGACCGGCGACCGCCATCAACCTCGGCACCGGCAGCGGCACCACGGTGCGAGAACTTCTCGGCATGTTCAACCGCGTGTCGGACCGTCCGGTCCGCGCTTTCGAGGCCGGACGGCGGCCAGGTGACACGGCCGGCGCTTATACCCGGATCGACCGCGCGGCACGCCTGCTGGCCTGGAAGCCGCAGTACGACATCGTCGACGGTATCCGCCACTCCCTGAAGTGGGCCGAGATGCGTGACGACCTCCAGTCCGTCAACGCACGAGGACGGATTCCTGCGCAAAGTTCCCAGTAAGTTGCTGCCATGCCGACAGTAGATGGTGCCGTCGAGGCGGGGGAGAACGGTCCGCCGCACCGCCGGGGGCCGACTG
>Ga0210383_10006327_pt1 | contig 10343 bp, 15 predicted proteins | sample IncBWC14OmetaG_FD_160072 | JGI IMG/M metagenome (GOLD analysis project Ga0210383, IMG submission 160072) | Forest soil microbial communities from Barre Woods Harvard Forest LTER site, Petersham, Massachusetts, United States - Inc-BW-C-14-O ...
CACTCTCCAAATGAGTGCGAACATCTTCACCAACCTGCCCATAGCCCCATCCACCTCTGCTATCCAAACAAGTGCAGGGCCCTTTCATCAACAGACCAGCACCCTCAGCTCTCCATGCGAACACGCGGGGCTTTGTCAACCCGCCTGCAACCCCCACCACACTCTCCACTCACCTGTACGCCAGTGCCAATGACACCACCAGCACTGTCTCAATGGTTTTTGGTAGGAGTGTCGAAGAAAAGGAGCTGCGATGGAACACACCAGATGAAGCCTCGCATACCAGAAGCAGATGAAAGCTGCCACAGCCACTTCCACATCATCTCCTACTGCATATGATATGTTCTTTCAGTGCGCTAGGCTACAGTGTGCTGTAGATAGTGGCTACACAACTCTTGGAGGATTGTATCTTGTTCATGGAATTTTGTAATCAGATCATCAAGGGCTTGCATTCCATGTCAGGGGGGATCAAGGTGCTCAAGCAGGACAAGACCCAGCAGCTTGCAAGTACTGTGTCAGAGAGCAAGACTGTGTTGCTCATGGGCAGAGGATACTAGTGTGTCACTTGCAGTCTTTTATCATGGTTGATAATGTGGCAATAGTGTTTATCATTTCATGCCCACACATACCCACATTCATCTGACCCCTACTTTGTCTTCCAAGGAAAGATCCTCTCTGATGCTCCTCTATTCTGCTTCTCCCAGACACAGCACTTGGTGTTGGACTGACCATAGTGCCTTCCTTGCCCTTTATTGTGCTCATGTTCCCAGTGATCATGAGGGTCCAGCTGCCGCTGCTGGTGATGAGGGGAATACAGGTGTTGTAGGGAGGCAAAAAAGTGGGGATATATTGACAATAGCTGGCACACTTGATTTCATGTTGTCACAGTTGGCACTCAGGTGTGTGCTCCTTTCCATTTCCTCATTTTCTCTCACTCCTGCCAGTGCAACCACCAACTCTTGAATTATAGTGATTGCTACAGATTTGCCTACATGAAGAATTCGTCACACAGACATGACCTGGAGTCCAAGGATGGCAGCAGTTCATAAAACAAGCTGGTTGGTGTTGCAGGTGCTACCTGTACATTCGCTGCTCAACCGTTTGGTGTCCCAAACTTAGCCTTGAGATGTACAGGTATTCTCCTCAGACTTGTCTTACAAGTTTATGCTTGCTCAACATTATGATCCTTCTTTCACTAACTGCCTTTGTTTGTTGTTCATGGTATATGTTATGTGGTGGGGTTGTGCTTGTGGACATAGGGATTGTAGGAGAGGTCAGGAGGCTGCTTGTGGATGTTGTGGTGGGTGTGGTAATGTGGGTTTTGCTCATGGAAGGAGGTGGAGGTGGAGGCAGAGGTGCCAGTGTGGAGGAGGGTGGTTGCTTGCCTTGCACAACCAATTGTTCTATCGCATGGCATATATTATATACAATAAAATAATGAAAATGCCTTGCTTTGCCTTACAAGCTTTCCACCCAGCTTTCACCATTCAATCCTAACAACTACAAACAACAAGACTCATAAACTCTTGAGTTCAACTTGACATCTTCAATGAGCTGAACATCTTGCTACTGCCACCACCACCACACTCCCTTGCTCTCAAATGCAAGACAGAGTCCCCCGGGAAGCCATCCTGTTCACAGTGACCCTCCCTCGCATCCAAGCACCAGACAGAGGCACCATTAGCTCGAGGCAACTCGAATCCCACTCACCTCTACGAGTTCGCAAATGGGGATGGCCACAGCCATGACAACTGACTCTCGCACCCAACCACAAGTTACATAACCCTTGGGAAGGGTGGGGTGTATTGTTGGGAAGTTTTGGGGGTAATTGTGCACACAGGTGAGTTGGAAATATTATTATTGTATTTTTAACTAGTTATCTAACATATCAATTTAACATTGCCAGCTCCTCACAACCCCCTAGCCTTGATTTCATGGTTCATCCCACTTCCATACAACCCAAATCAACAAACAAAAACAAAAATGATGCGGTGCAATACCGTGTTCTTGTTTCGTTCGCCTCTTGAAAGGAGTGTGAGGGCCTTCGTCAACACCCCACACATGGTGTTCCCAATAGCACAAATTTTAATGTGCAATTAGGTGCCAGGGTGAATATGAATCTAAAATTGCTGACAACGAGGTAGATGCAGTAGGCTACTGTGGGATTGCACATGCAGAGACCTACATCCGTAGGTAATGGGATGGAAGGTATGGTGATGAACAGACTGATATCACCCAGTCCAAATCTGGTGCATGCAGTTCCCATGTGTATGCCATCCATGAATGGTTCACGTGCTGGATTGTGAGGGGTAGGCATTCCCTAGGGTGTCGGTCATGACATCATTACCTCCAAGTCAGCATTCTCAATGCTTTCAGAGTTGAAAGGTTTGTAGTTTATAGTTTGTTGCTATTTTTGTCATTTCACATGGAGAACTGTAACAGAAATAGCAAGACAGATGCTCAAGTCAATGCTGGGCATGGTAGTATCAGCAAGGGTGAGCACCTCCTTTTGTGGCATGGTTCGAGGCAATTGACATGTGTTCACATTTGCCACCAGGTTCCATGCTCCTGAGGCTTTGTTCCAACCTGTGTTTCTTGGTCTGGAAGCCACCCATATTCATGAGACTACATAGGTGCACTTCCTCACTATTTTTTCTTTATATATTGCACTGACAATATTTCTTTAGCTACAACTCCATTTTCAAGTGTGATCTTGACATCCATCACAATCTTTATGGCAACATTGTCCTCTCTGGTGGCACCACTATGTTCCTGGGTATTGCTGATCACATGCAGAAGGAGCTTACTTCCCTATTGCCTTCCAGCATGAAGGTTTGTCTTGTCCTATTGAACTATCATGCACTTTAGAGCTAATATTGCCGAAATGGTAGGTCAAGATAGTTGTGCCTCCCGAGCAGAAATACTTCATGTGGATTGGTGGCTCTATCTTGGCATCTCTCAGCACCTTCCAAAACTTGTGGTGTTCCAAACAAGAGTATTATGAGTCGGGCCCCAGCATTGTTCATCACAGTACATTTTCTGAATTCTAGCCCTGTTGATGAGGTACTACTCATGGGCTTGTCCCTACAGGATGTTTCTAAGGTGGCAGAAAGAAATAAGAAGTTGAATGATCAAATAAACATCAGTGGAATAGGAATATACATGTTGGCTCGAACTCTCAGTGTTCTGTTACCAAACCTTTATGTTATGTTGTGGCTCATTTTACCTCTACATTGACTACATTTCAACAACAAGTAGAAAGAGGGAAGACCCTGTTCAAGACAATAGAGAGGGAGAGTGTGTCTGCAAATGTGACAATGAATGGGAGCAGGAGAAGGATTGCAGTGAAAAAGAACAGGAAAAAGAGTGGGAGCCACCTCAGGAGCATGAGCAAGACCAGGGCAAGGAGTATGAGAGGGAGAGTTGGAGCTCAAGACATCATCATTGGCATGATGATTATGATGGACATAGTCACTGCTCTTCCCAGAATTACGGTAGAGGAGAACACAAGAGGGAGAAGGAGAAGGATAAGAGAAAGAAAGTGATGGGTTCCTGACATTGAAGCATGCACATCATCAGGATGTGGATAAGGAAGATCAGAGGAAGAATAGGGATAGGGATAAGGAGAGCAGGAGGGAGAAGGAGAAGGAGAGGGAGAATCCACATTCCGAATTTGTGACAGGGTATGCTGGGGCCAGGGAATGGGAGGAGGCTATGGCAAAAATGTTGAGAGGGAAAGGAGTGCCTCCATGTATCAGGAGGAGTCAAGGGAAAAGTGGGATGTGTATGAGGATAGGATACATGATAAATGAGCTGAGAAGGTGCCAACTCCTTTGGTGCTTGTGGATCAGGCTGATGTGTTCAATTTCCTTTCAATGGGTAAAATATGACTGTGAGAAGACTAAGGATGAACCAATGGACATTGACAGTAAAGTGACACCTGGAGTTCAAGCTGAGACTCCAGAGGAAGGTGAGATTTAGCACTTTGGTCAAAATATCATCCAGAGAATATGTTGTTGATAGCTCATGTATATAGATCAAATGGTTAAACTTAATATTACTGAAGATATGAAGTCAAAAGGGCCTGTAGAAGCTACATTTTGGCCAGGTATTAAGATAGGCAACATTCATATATGACTTAGGGGTGTGGGCCACTGCATGCATAGCAGATACAAGTCCTCTTCAGGATGTGGGGGAGGCATGAACTTATTGTATTCAGTCACATGCATGAGTGCATATACACTTATAACAATCTCATATGCTCAGGGGGTGTGGACCATTGCAAGTACAGTATTCAGTATAGAGCATAACAAGGATCAACCTGCAAGTGATCTGTACCCAAACCTGCAGGTAATTAAATTTCTTGAGGCCAATCATGACCCACAGGTTTTGAACCCATTCTGATCTCAACCTGCAGGTTTGCTGGTGATCCACAGGTTTCTGCAGGTCGAGGTACCCACAGGTACAGGTCATCCTGACCCACAGGTATTTGTATACAAGATAGTACATTTTATAATTTCATAAATCAACTATGGTGCCCACAACCTATAGGCCGCTACTTTGTGACAGTGGCCAAATTGGCTGGAGATTTTTTGAAATTTTAACACCCCTGAATTTGCCCCGAAAACAACCTTGAAACACATTTAAGCTAGTAGTGCAAACCCAAAAATGGATGTACAGATCTCACAGACATGTTTGCAGGTCAGTTTAACCACTGCTGCTTACTATTTTTGGGCAGAGCACATCAATATTGCCTTATTTGGGAAGATAGCACGTGGTTTGGCCAAATTCAAAATGTGCAAAAATATAACTTGCCCAATTTTGAGTATTATTCAAAACGCTCTAGTACATTTGATCCTCTCATCAAAAGGAGCATTTTGGCTAGAGGATTAAGAATTTAGGCCAAAGCTGAATGTGCCATTTTGGATGTCACAAAGTAGTGGCCTATAGGTCGCGGGCACCATATGTGGCAATTTGTCACTTCAGAATATCTACTTAATTTACTGCTATTACATCTTCCATGGCCCATCTAAAGTGTTTCTGATGTATATTATCTACCAAGTCATCATTTGGAACTAACCCAGGGATATTTGCCAAGAGCCCAACAAAGTTGCAGCATGAGTTGACTCATCTTAAAGAGAATGGTAGAGAAGGGATACAGTGAGTCAGCCCTTTGAGAATACAACCAATTGTATGTGGGTATGTGATGGAGTCTATGGCGTGTGTTTAAAGCTGGAGAAAAAGGCCAAAGCAGGCAGTGGAGGCTGCTGCCAAACATATACAAATATAAAATAATTGTGTTATATCTCAGTCAGTTCTGGTCAGATTTCGAAATGGTTAATTGCGTTGGAATCAGCGCAAAATTTCCGTTTAGATGGTATATAGAAACTTGTATAGAACAAAAATGAAAATATTGCCTTATGCAGATGGCATACACACAAAAGGCCTCACAGCTCAGTCAATTCTGCTCGGATTGAGGAACGGTTTATGTCATTGGAATCAGCGTAAAATTTCGATTCTAATGGTATATAGAACTATTCAAAGAGTTGAAATGAAATTTTGTATTTTTCCGCTCATCCAACAGATATTGACTCCTATGGCAATAAATAATGTCACAATTACCTACCAAACAGATCGCGGATATCTGCCACAGATATGGAAATTACTGGACCTTTGATCCAGATCCTCTGGGTACAGATAGAGCAGATCAGGTCAATTTTTTGACCCATACCCCTGGGTTTCCCACAGTTCAAACCCGTGTGATCTGCAGGTTGATCCCCATCCCTGTTATGCTCTAATTCAGTATTTGGGATGGGAGCATGTGAGACTGTTATAAGTGTGTATGCACTCATGCATGTGACTGAACACACTAAGTTCATGCTTTTCCCACATCCCAAAGAGGACTCGTACCTGCCATGCATGCAATGGCCCACACCCTAAGTTAGAATGGGCAGATTTGAGGTTAGGGAGGGGATTGGAGAAGTTGTGGATGATTATAAATGATCATGGCATTTCACCACATTGATTTTGGTGCCATACATCCAATAAGGTCCATGGGCAGTCATGTATGTCCAAAATTGAGTTGTAGTGTGAATATAAATAAAGAAAATAATTTTCACTGCTTACCTTTGGGCAGAATCACCATAAACAAAACTCCATCCCACACCAAACCCTCCCAAATGGACATGCAAGTTGTGTTTGAGAGCAAAGGGACAGTGGTTGAGGGTTGTGGAGGTGGGTCAAGGAATATGTGACAAGTGTGGTCAGTAAATTTGTGAGTCACACAAGTCAACTTAACAAATTGGGAAAGTGGTCTTGAAAACAAGTTCATGTTCATTCTTCACTGTTTTCCGACCAATTTCATTTATTTAAATTGACATTGATTTAATACTATATACTTAATATAATCTTTTCATCTACAATTTCATATTACTCATGTTGGAGGCCATCTGGTTTTTTGTCACACTTGTCACACTCATCAGTAAAGAAACTCCCACAGTGCTCAATTTTTGTGTTACAGCTACTAAATTTTTTGGCAGATCCTGGATGTAAAAACAAGACTTTCTTACATAAACATAAGGACTTGTAATACAGGTGTCCCCCCATTCAGAGTGGAGCCCATTGAAGCTGGATTTGGATCAGGATCTGTGTTGCATGGGGATATATTGTCATTGGTTATTCACATTCCTATTCCCATGGATCCCTCACATTTCCCTCCAATCAGCACCAAGGCCAGCCCAAGTAACCTTGGGAATATGAATGAGTCCTTGAGCTCAACACTATCCTATCACCACAACTTCAGGATCTTTCAATGTGGCCATCTCAGTCAACTCAGCTGCATTTCGGGATACAGACCCTGAGACGGGCAAAGTTATCTTCATTGGGAGCAAGACGGAAACTGCCTTGCTCAAGTTCGCAAAGCAGCTTGGGTGGGCTGATTTTAAAACGACACATGATTCCGCACAGGTCATGTGGATGATTCCTTTCTCGAGCGAGTACAAGGCTATGGGGGTTATTGTGAAAATCTCGGACAGGAAGTGGAGAATATATTTGCTTCAATTCAAACCGCGTTTCGTTCATTTTGGCGGGTGAAGCCGGTCCGTTAAATATGGGAACTGCTAAATGATCCATCCGTCCCTTGGATTTTCTCATGGTCAGCTAGATTCGCTTGAGTCTCGTAGACGGTAATGACTGGATCAGATTTGCGCTGGAGGGGAAAGAGATTTTGGTAAATTAGAACAGATGAAATCAAGGGTGGAGACATACCTCGGTCCAATGACCGAAGAGACCCACATAGTAAATTTGTGTGTTTTCCGCACCTTGAGCCTTAGGGAAGAAGAGCGTGATAGAAGATACGTTAGAAAACTTGGCGGCCCTGCGCAAACGGGGGCGACAAGCGTTGGTTAGCAGAACAATTGGAAGTAGATGTAGATACGGGTTGTTGTGCGGACTGACGAGAGTAAGTCGGAAGATGGACCTACTTGAGGGCATATTCCCCAACCTCTCGACCTTGGGCAACGTTGAATTCTTGGGTAGGTGTCTTATCCGCGACGTCTTCAAAGTCGAGGTTGGCTTCGTTTGCGAACTGAGGAAGATATGTTGACAATCGGTATATCTAGTATAGCGCAAGAGCCATTTCCTCACAAGAGCCATTTCCTCCGGAGTTTGATCTGTGGGTCCGGCCTTCAGGAGAAGAGAGCGTAACTTAACGGACCCAGTAAAAGGGATACGAATGATCCTGGATAGTATGTTAGCGCTAGTCAATGTACAAAGTAACAACACCTGCATTTGATCGTCTGCATCAGACTTCAACGACTGTATGTAGTAAGCCGTAATGAGAAATGAACGGGCTGAATAGGGACTCGGGGTACCTTTCCTTCGTCCAGACGCTCATGCCAAGGCTTGATTATTTCGGGACCATCTCCACATGTATTTAGAGCCACCACATTGGAACGATCGATGCGCGAGAATAAATTGTCTTGAGGGCCAGACGACTCGGAGGCGTGGTCGTGGTCGTGACCATTGTCGGGACTTTCGTGGCCACAGTTACTGTGGTGGTGGGACATGATTTGAGTTCAAATCAAGTTGAAAGAAAAGTTCAACTGGACTACGGTGGCGAGTCCACGGTCTGTTTTCGGAAATCAAAATCCGTTCTCAACTTTTCGTGCGCCGCCTCGTTCGAACTATATACTGCTCGCTGCTTTTCACACATTGCCTACAATTCATTTCTCTTGATTATACCTATAGAACTATGTGGCCGATTTTGGCAGATCACTCTAGCGACAATATTTTATTTAGGAGGCTTGAGGTAACGATCTCCTTGTTCTCCTTGTTGCTTTCTCTTGGGAAGCCTGCTGAAACATTTCCATATGGACTCAGGTTTCAATCACAGACTCGAGCTGTTTCATGGGAGCTTCCTCAAACACATTAAACTCTACGGCATAACATCGAGCAGGAGATTCCGTCTCCGACCCCAGAGCTATCCCAACTCGCACATCAAGCTAATGTGTAATGTTGTAGAGTCCCGAATCGTTCGACAATGCTAGGAGTCGTCATCTCATACGGACTTCCACGTTACGTGATGTTGGCAGGCTGCTAAGCTAGCCACCAACAATTCTTTTCACCTCGTGCTCAAGGGCATTCCGGATACTACAATGAAAAGGTCATGTTCGGGGGTATTGTGGTTCTAGGCACACCTTCTGACCGACGATTTTATGCAGGGGCCAGTCACTCAGCGGGATGACAAGGACGGACAATACGGCAAGTCAAACATCATGATTGAGTGCGTGAATGTGTGTGTGCTCAGTGCAAGACACTTCAGGCAGAGCTCAGCATTGCCAAGCATATGCGGAATGACAGCCTGACATAGGCTTGGCTGGAGGCAACTGGTATGTCAGCTCTTTTTCATGTACTCACTGATGTAAACCGCTCGAATTCCTTTCTGCCTGACTTCTCGTGTCCCGCGTTCACCGACAACGAAGACGAAATTGGTATGCACAAGCATTCCGGCAGGTCATTTCAAGGCCAAGTAATGGAAAGGACTGGCGGAATGGCGAAACAAATGGGGACAGGTGGACTATGCTGTAGAGAATAACCATGTCTGCATCCAGATCTATTCCCACTGTTTGCTAGCATTACAGAAATCCAAATTTCATATACAATAAATACTGGATGACAGAAAATGTGGGTATGCACTGGCTCCACCAACCCATTTACATGCAAGGATACAGACAAAACTGCAGTAGCTATCTGACACAAATGATAATGTAGTCTGGCTGTGTGGGGGGCAAGTTGATGAGATGTGCCATGTCACACTTGGCAGGGAGAGGTGTGACCCTGCCATGTGACTGACAGTTCCTACCAGTCCTTTCACAAGCTTCAAGTCCATCACCCTAACCCTAAAAACAGGACTTGGTGGCATGCAAAACGAACTGGTCGCAAGTCTATGAAAAGTCATGAATCCCAGAAAGAACAGAGCATTGGGTTTGAATCATTGAATGACCGATGTTTGGTCACCAAACATTGTGCCAAACATAGCAGACCAAGATTAACCCTGCGGGAATTCCAGAATATAAATGATTTTTTCATGTCATTTTAAATGTGATCATTACGAGTCCTTACGTTTATGTAAGAAAGACTCGTTTATACACCCAGGATCTGCCAAAAAATTCAGTAGCTGTAACGCAAAAGATTGAGCACCATGTGAATTATTTTACTGACTCATGTGACTCGTGTGACAAAACACTGGATGGCCTCCAACGTGAGTAATACAAGACTGTTGATAAAAAAATTTAGGTATTGTATTAAGTACATGGTATAGAATCAATCTAAATTTAAATAATAATGAAATCGGTCAGCAGATGATTGAGAACAAGCATGATCTCGTTTTCAAGACCACTTTCCCAATTTGTCAAGTTGACTTGTGTGACTCACAAATTTACTGACCACTCTTGTCACATATTCCTCAACCAACCTCCACTTCACCACCTCCACAACCCTCAACCACTGTCCCTTTGCTCTCAAACACAACTTGCATGTCCATTATGGAGGGTTTGGTGTTGGGATGGAGCCTTTTTTACGGTGATTCTGCCCAAAGGTAAGCAGTGAAAATTATTTTCTTTATAATCACACTACAACTCATGATTCACAGTCTCCCTTGCCCCCAATGTACCTCTGGGAACTCAATTTTCGACATACATGACTGCCCATGGACCTTGTCGGATGTATGGCACCGAAATCGATGTGGTGAAATGCCATGATCGCTTATGATCACATCTTAATCCGCACAGCTCCATAACCACTCGTTTCCAGGCTTACCCTACATACATCTCACCTGCCACTGCACC
>Ga0210383_10006329_pt1 | contig 10342 bp, 8 predicted proteins | sample IncBWC14OmetaG_FD_160072 | JGI IMG/M metagenome (GOLD analysis project Ga0210383, IMG submission 160072) | Forest soil microbial communities from Barre Woods Harvard Forest LTER site, Petersham, Massachusetts, United States - Inc-BW-C-14-O ...
CCCTTCCCAAATCGGCAGCGTCGAGTTCGCCGCCGAACAATTCGGCACTCGCCTGGTGGTGGTGCTGGGCCACACGCAATGCGGCGCCATTCAAACGACCCTGCAGCAGCTGCAGCGGCCAATCGAAAATCAGTCGCGTAATTTGCGCTCCATCGTGGATTTGATACGTCCATCCGTCGAAGGACTACTGGCAACGGAACTGCGACACGACCTTCACGCATTGGCCCGAGCGGCGGTACGCGCCAACATCCGAGCGTCGGTCCAGCGTCTGCGGCACGGTTCAGACATCATCGAGCAGCTCATCCATAAGGCAGGGCTCATGGTCGTGGGCGCCGAATATTCGCTGCAGACCGGCGTTGTCGATTTTTTTGACGGATTAGAGCAGACCGGCCGGGCATAGGCCGCGACATGACGGAGTGCATCGCACTGCTACGCGGCATCAACGTCGGGCGAGCCAAGCGCATCGCCATGGCTCAATTGCGCGACCTGTTCGTCGATCTCGGCCACGAAAACGTCCGTACCGTGCTGAACAGCGGCAATGTCCTGTTTCGATGCGGCCGAGCCAACACCGGTCAGCTCGCGCTCGCCATCCAGAACGCGATAGCCGATACATGCGGCTTCTCGGCGTCGGTGACCGTCATTACCGCGGCAAATCTCGCCGCCATCGTTCGCGACAATCCGTTGCTGCGCGTCGTCAAGGATCCATCAAGGCACCTTATAGCGTTCGTGGCCCATCCGCGTGCGCTGGGCCCCTTGCGTTCGATGCTGGAGGAGTCGTGGACGCCGGACGCGCTGGCGATCGGCGCGGGAGCAGCCTACCTCTGGTGCGCCGCTGGTGTGCTTGACAGCAAGCTATCCCAGGCGTTTGCGCGCCGAGCCGGGGAGGCGGTCACAACCCGCAATTGGGCGACGGTCCTCAAACTGCATGCCGCATCGAATACGGCAGCATAGACGCCGTTGCCCGGCCCCCTCGGCGCGCCGCAGTGCGTGAGGCTGGACGCGGCTTGTCGGCGGCGAGTAGTATCGCCACCCCGTGAGACGCGCCTGTAGCTCAGCTGGATAGAGTATCGGCCTCCGAAGCCGAGGGTCGTGGGTTCGAATCCCGCCGGGCGCACCATTTCCCAAAAAAATCCCAAGCCACGCCAGACGATTCGAATCGTATACCGGCGGCAAATTCGAACCCACGACAGACAAAAAAGAGGGTTCGACAACGTCGCTACGCGACGTTGATCGCCCGCCAGGGCGACCCCGGAGGGGCGAGGCGCGCAGCGCCGAGTAATCCCGCCGGGCGCACCATTTCCCAAAAAAATCCCAAGCCCCGCTAGACGGTTCGAATCGTATATCGGCGGCAAATTCGAACCCACGACAGACAAAAAAGGGGTTCGACAACGTCGCTACGCGACGTTGATCGCCCGCCAGGGCGACCCCGGAGGGGCGAGGCGCGCAGCGCCGAGTAATCCCGCCGGGCGCACCATTTTCCAAAAAAACACTTACTTCCGGTCAACGCTCGCCGGAAGGCTGGATTCTTTGGCCGTACCCGCGCTCGCCGGACGAGCCGCATTCCGCAGACTGCTGCCGGCATGCGCCAGGGATGCCGAAAACAGCCGGTCGAGCAGACCATGCGTGGCGCCGCCGCGATTCATCCAATTGCTGGTCCATTGCAGGGACGGGTCTCCATGCCTGCCCGTTTGCAGAGAAACCGTGCTGCCGCTCGATTCCCAAAGAGTGAGCAACCGCAGTCGATCGTGCGATTTGTATTCCGCCATGCGCTGCCAGACGGTCGTGCCCCGAAGCATGGGAGCGTCGCCCACGGGATCGACGAAATCATTGTCCAGGACGCTGTGCTTGCGCGGACGAAATTCCGTGGGAGAGAAAGCATGATTGTCGGTGGCCGCCGGAACGCTGAAGAGTTGCGTCGTATCCAACGTCGCTGGAGCAGGGGGCGCCGACCGACGAAGTTTATTCGCGTCGGAATCCTGCGCGGGATTTGCAACCAACGTTTGCTCGCCCGCCAGAGCATCGCCACCCAGGGTAAACAGCACCAATCCGAGCAGCACGCGGTCTCGAATGCCGTTACCGTGCACGGCACGATCAGGCGGCGGCGAGTCAGAGTATGGATCGGCGTGCGGCATGGATAACCCAAGGCTAATGCGACCTACAGGCCCATCCAGCATCCTCCAACCGAGCGCAGCCGCCGTGCGACTTGCGTCACAGATTTTCGCTGCAGCTGCAGTGCAATCCGACTCGGGTCAACATAATCTCGGCGTGTCGCCTAATTATGTTGGTCGTGCGCCGCACTCAAGACTCAAGGCGCGTCGCGGTACTCCGCCCGCCCCTTTTCCCAATCGCGGCCATCGAACGGCTTCACTGACATCGCTTCGATGGTATCGCTGTCGATGCAGCGCGCGTTGACGCTGATGCCGTCAGGATGGGAGCGCGGGATGTAGAATGATTTAACGCCGCAGACGGAGCAGAAAAAATGCTTGGCGACGTGCGTGTTGAATGTATAGGTCGTGAGCGCCTCGCGACCGCTCAGCAACTTGAATCGATCGGCAGGCACGATCAAGTGCAGATATCCATATTTGCTGCAGATGGAACAGTTGCAGTCCGTCACCTCGAGACTTGCGGGTGCGACCACTTCGAAGCGCACTCGACCGCAATGACAGCCACCGGTGTGGGTACGCATGCTCCGTGGCTAGCGCTTATGCTCTTGCGCGGCCAGATCGCCAATCAAAGAAATCAGCCGCTCAGGGCTGCCCGCCGATGCAACATCGACGACATATTTACCATTCACGATGAAGCGCGGCACGCCGTCGACCCGATATCGCTGCACCAATTCGTCGGCCTTGCGCATCGCGTTATCCACATCGAAGGAATGATACTTATCCCTGAAGGCGGCCTCCGAAATACCGAACTTCTTGACGAATGCCACCTGCATGCGCTCGGTCTCCGCCGGATCGGCGGCGACCAACGGGTCGCCGTTGAGATGAATTTCCTTGAATACTTCCGTATGCAGCTGATCCAATTTGCCCAGACTCTCCAGCGTGTAGTACAGCCGCGCGTGCGCGCGATGGGCGTCGTTCCACATCACGTGGACGCGCGAGAAGCTGATGTAGGGCGGCTTGGTCCTATTCCACGACTCGACCATCGAGTCGATGGCATTGCAATGCGGACAGGCGTACCAGAAAAATTCCAATATCTCGATTTGCCCGGGGGGCACCGCGGTGGGCTGGGCCGGCACGATCCGCGTGTAGTTGACGCCTTCCTGCCACCCGCTCGGCGCCGCGGCGGACGCAGAGGTCGTCGCGGCCGCAACCGTGGACGCGACCGCCGCCAGCAGCGGGTTGTGCGCGCCGCTGTCGCCGGGCACATCCTCGACGGTCTCGGAGCCGTCCTCGTTCATGCGTGTGATCTTTGACGGCAGGTCGGACTCCTGCTCAGCCTTTTGCTGAGTTGCCGCGGCGTTCGTCGGTGCGGCAGCCCTGGACGCGACGGCCGGTGCATTCGTTGCCGGCCGCCCGGGGGCGGATTGATTTCTGCCGCACGCTGCCAGCGCGAGACCCAACCCAAGACACAAAACCCACTGTCGAAGGCGCATGTTCAGCGCAGACCCTGCAGGTATGACGCGAGATTGCGGATGTCGTCGGGCGAGAGCCGCTTGGAGATGGTTTGCATGATGCCGTTCGGTCCGGTCGTTCGCGCGCCGGACGCGTAGTCGTTCAATTGTTTCATCACATAGACCGATTGTTGACCGTGCAGCGCCGGAAATTTCGCCGGCTCGTTGCCCCGCCCGGTCGGGCCATGGCAGGCCATGCATGCAGGTATACCGCGCGCCGGGTCGCCTGCCCGGTACAGCTTTTGGCCTGCTTGCCAGTATGAGGGGTCGGCTTCCAGCCCCGTATTGGTCAAACTATCGAAATAGGCTCCCAGGTTGGCCATGTCATCGTCGCTCAAGGTCATGGCATTCGGCATCATCACCGGGTTGGGGCGTTTGCCGTCCTTGAAGTACTTCAGCTGCTCGGCGATGTAATCTGCGCCGATACCCGCCAGGCTCGGCCATTCCGGGTTCGCGCTATTGCCGTTGGCACCGTGGCAAGCCTGGCAAACAACGGCCTTGGCGGCGCCGGCTTCGACGCTTGCCGGCAATGCTGAACTGCTGACGAGCGCACCGGAGATTGTTGCTGCGAGAATCCAAAACCGTTTCATGATCCCCTGGTACCCCATTCTGTTGTGAAACCGCGCGGCGGCAAATTGTACACTAGAGTCAATAATTTGCGTCCAGGCGGCCATGTCGATCTATCCTGATCTGAAATTCCTGACCAGCGCGGCCGAGACCAATCAACTCGCCCCCGACCTCGGCCGAGAAATTGCCTTTGCCGGACGCTCAAATTCCGGCAAATCGACCGCCATAAACGCCGTCACGCAACGGCCGGGCCTTGCGCGGGTGAGCCGTACGCCAGGGCGTACCCAGTTGATCAATTTCTTCGAGTTGGCCTCCGAACGTCGCCTGGTGGACTTGCCGGGGTACGGGTTCGCCAAGGTACCTGACAGAGTGCGACTCCATTGGCTGCAATTGATGGAACACTACTTCAATGTGCGGGAGTCGCTGGTCGGGTTGATTTTGATTGTCGACAGCCGCCGAGGCTTAGGCACCCAGGATGCCGGCATGCTCGAATGGGTTCTTGCCCGAGACCGCGTCGCCCATGTCTTGCTGACCAAAACCGACAAGCTCAATCGTCGGGATGCGCAACGCGTGTTGCGCGAGACCCGCGAGGCTTGCTCCGATACGTCGGTCACCGCGCAATTGTTCTCGGCACACGACAAGGAAGGGATCGAGGAGGCGCGGCAGGTCATGGACCTGTGGCTGCAGGAGGACAAAAAAAAAGCCCCGGTGGTTACTTAGAAGCAGCCACCGAGGCAGACCAACCCGGCATGGGGATGACAAACCGGGTCATTCCCGCTCAGGGAGAAGAGCGGGGAGCGTCTTTCACGCTCATTAGGTTAGATGGGGATGCGCTCCGAAAGTTCCAGCCCCCTTCACAGCAATTTTCTCGATGCGGCCACAGCGCGGTTTCGCGCCGGTAACACGCTGAATATGGGCGGATTCTGCCCCAAACGCAGTCTTCGTGCACGTTTTAAATGCGTGGTGCGGTGCGCTGCCGCTTCGTCGCCATCTGGCAACAATCGCGGCGGCGGCGGCGCCCACCGGCCGAGATCAGTGTGCCTCATCCCAGTTGCGGCCAATCCCTACATCGATTTTCAGGGGGACCGCTAATGCCGCCGCTTGCGCCATGTGGATGCGCAGCTGCCCGGCCACTTCATCGATGGCCGCGTCCGCCACTTCCAGAACCAGTTCATCATGTACTTGCATGATGAGCCGCGCCGGTATCCGCGATCTCTGCAACCAACTGTCCACCTCGATCATGGCGCGCTTGATGATGTCGGCCGCCGTCCCCTGCATGGGCGCGTTGATGGCGCTTCGTTCGGCGTATTGCCGTAGCGCATGGTTGCGTGATTGTATTTCGGGCAGGTAAAGCCGCCGTCCGAACACCGTTTCGACAAAGCCGGTTTCGCGGGCCTGGCGGCGCGTCTCGTCCATGTAGCGTTTCACGCCCGGATAGCGCTCGAAGTAAAGATCCATGTATTTCTGCGCCTCGCCGCGGCCTATCCCCAACTGGCGCGCCAGCCCGAACGCCGACATTCCGTACATCAATCCGAAATTGATGGCCTTCGCAGAGCGGCGCTGATCCGAGCTTACGGCCTCGAGCGGCGTGCTGAACACCTCGGCGGCGGTCGCCTGATGAACGTCGCGATCCTCGGCAAAGGCCCGCAGCAGGCTCGCATCGCCCGATAGATGCGCCATGATGCGCAGTTCGATTTGTGAATAGTCGGCCGCGACCAATGAGTGACCCGGCGCCGCGATGAATGCCTGGCGGATGCGCCGGCCCTCCTTGGTCCGAATCGGGATATTTTGCAGATTCGGGTCGGTCGATGAGAGTCTGCCGGTGGCGGCGACCGCCTGATGATAGGAGGTATGGATGCGGCCCGTGGCCTGATTGATTTGCTTGGGGAGGTTATCGGTGTAGGTAGATTTGAGCTTGGCTACGCCGCGATACTCCAATATCAATCGGGGCAGGGGATATGTCGCGGCGAGCTCTTCGAGAACATCCTCCGCCGTCGAGGGCTGTCCCGTTGGGGTCTTGCGCATCGCCGGAATACCCAGCTTGCCGAACAGGATTTCCTGCAATTGCTTCGGCGAATCCACATTGAACACGCCGCCGGCCTCGAGATGAGCCTGCGCCTGCAGCTCCAGCATGCGCGCCGCCAGCTCCGAACTCTGCGTCTTGAGCAGATCCCGATCAACCAGCACTCCGGCGCGTTCCATGCGGTACAACACCGGCACGAGCGGTTGTTCGATCGTTTCATAGACCGCCTTCAACCGGGGAAGCGCTTCGATTTGCGGCCAAAGGGAAAGGTGCAGACGCAGCGTGACGTCCGCATCCTCGGCGGCATACCCGGCGGCGCGATCCACATCGACCTGATTGAAGGCGATCTGCTTGGCGCCCTTGCCCGCGACATCTTCGAGTTGCAGGGTCTTGATGCCAAGATATCTCTGGGCGGCCGAGTCCATGTCATGGCGGGTGGCAACGCTGTTGAGCACGTACGATTCGAGCATGGCGTCGTAGCGCTGTCCCGCGACCGCGATGCCGTGGTTCTGCAGCACGTGAGCATCGAACTTCAGGCGATGACCCACTTTCGAGCGGGTGCGGTCCTCGAGCAGCGGTTTGAATGACGCCAGCACCTTCGCCCGATCGAGCTGGTGCGGCGCTCCCGCGTAGTCGTGGGCGAGCGGCACGTAGGCGGCTTCCCCCGGGGCGACCGCGAACGACAGGCCGACGATGCGCGCCTGCATGTAATCGAGATTGTCCGTCAGGGTATCGAAGCAAATGAGCGGCGCCGCGCCGAGCTTTGCGAGCCACGCGTCGAGCTCCTCCTGCGAAAGAATTTGGCGATACTCACGAGCGAGCATCGGCGTTTCGACCACGACGGCCGTGACGGCCGGCGCACCCGGCGACTGCACGGCGGCCACGACAACCTCGACCACGGCCGGATTCGCATTCGCCACGGGTGGCTCGGGAGAGGGAGCCAATGCCTTGAGCAATGCCCGCAATTCCAGCCGTGTGTACAGTTCTCGAAGCCGCGGCACATCCGGCGCGACGGCAGCAAGCGCACCTGCGTCAAGGTCCAGCGCGAGTGCGGTGTCGATGGTGGCGAGCTTGCGCGACAGCTCGAGCATCGGCAGCTCGTTGCGCAGGTTCTCGCCGACCTTGCCCGCGATGTCGCCGGCATGGGCGATCAGCTCATCGAGCGTGCGGTATTGATTCAGCCACTTGGCCGCGGTTTTGGGACCCACGCCGGTGACGCCGGGAATGTTGTCCGAACTGTCGCCGACCAGAGCGAGGTAGTCGACGATCTGTTCGGGATAGACGTCGAATTTCGTTTTGACCCCGTCGCGATCGAGGCGAGTGTTGCTCATCGTATTGATCAACCCGACCCGCGGACCCACGAGCTGGGCCATGTCCTTGTCGCCGGTCGAGATCAGCACGTCATAGCCCGACTCCGCACCCTGTTTGGCCAATGTGCCGATTACATCGTCCGCTTCGACGCCGGTGACGCGCAGCAGCGGCAGTCCCATCGCCGCCACGACTTCCAGCAGCGGCTGCAGCTGTGCGCGCAGATCATCCGGCATGGGAGTGCGATGCGCCTTGTACTGATCAAACAAATCGTCGCGAAAGGTGCGGCCCGGTGCATCGAACACCACCGCGATCCGTTCCGGCGACTCCTCCTTGATCATCTTGTTCAGCATGTTCAGCACGCCGAGGACCGCACCCGTCGGCTCACCCTTCGAGTTGCTGAGGGGCGGCAGCGCGTGGAAGGCCCGATACAGATAGGAAGAGCCGTCCACCAAGATGAGTTTGCTCGCGCTCATGGATTTATCCACGCACCCCGATCAGGGTTGCGGCGACTTATCGGACGGCTCGCTCGTCGCGTCCGTCGCCGGCGTACCGCCCGGCGACGGGGCCGGCGCACCTGCCGCGGGGTCCGCTCCAGACGCTGGCTGGGCGGGCGCCGCGTTGGGGCGAGTCGGCGACGTCTTCTTGTGTTTAGGCGCATCCGGCTGCACCAGTGGGCCTTTTTGGCCGCATCCGGCCAGTATTCCGGCAAGGCACAGCGGAAGCCACAGGCGCATGATTTTCATGACCTTAGTATACCGCGTGCGGTCGCGCGGCAGTTCGGCAGGAACTTATGGCGGCGCCCGCGGGTCCGAAACTTGTGTACCGGCGATGGAGAACTTGATGAAGCGGATTTCAGGAACCCTATTGGCAATGCTCGCGGTGGGAGCCTGCGCGGCCTCGACGGCAGCGCTGGCAGAGAATCCGGCAGGATTTTATCTTGGCGCCGGCGTGGGTTACTCCACGATTCGCAGCGACGACGCCAGCTACGGTCTGCCCGGCTACTATAATGATCACCAAACGGCGTGGAAGGTAATCGCCGGCGTGCGGCCGATTTCCATCATCGGCGCCGAATTCGAATACATCGACTTTGGTCAGCCGGGAAACCATTTCGGCTATAACAGCATCAATTACTACGGACTCGATTCGCATCCACGCGCGGCGGCACTCTTCGGTGTGGGCTATCTGCCGCTGCCGATTCCGTTTTTCGATGTCTTTGGCAAGGCCGGCGTCGCTCGCCTGCAAACGGACGTGACGAGTTTGACGTGTCCCGTGAATTCGCCCAATTGCGCGCTGCCGATCCTGTCCCGTCAGAACCAAACCGACAACAGGTTCGCGTACGGTGTAGGCGTGCAGTCCAAAGCCTGGGGCGTCTCGTTCCGTGCCGAATACGAGCGCATCAGCTCCCAGTTCGGCGACCCCGACGCGCTGACCGTCAGCGCGACGTGGACATTTTAGCGATGCGGCGCTTTCGCATCGCGCGCTAACGCGCGGCAGTCGCTCGCGGCGTAGAGCCGCCGTCTGCGCGTTTCGCACCGGTCGCGCGACACGGTGCAGGTCTCTATACTTGCTTGCATGAAGCTCGCAATTCAGTGCCGTGCCCGCCTGTTCTTTCTCCTCGGGTTCGCCATCCTGGCCGGATGCGCTGGGGAAAGCGGCCTCCCCACTTCGCGAATCTCGAATGGCATCTCGAATGGGATCGCGAATTCGGATGATGCCGATGCCGCGACTCGCGCGCTGCGCTCGAGAATCGGCACCATCGTGGTCATCTACGCCGAAAATCGCGCCTTCGACAGCCTGTACGGAAATTTTCCGGGAGCGCATGGCCTGGGTGAAGTCATCGACCGGGACGGACGTCCGTTGCCGGCCTACGTGCCTCAGGTCGACCGCAATGGGTCGGTGCTTGCGACGCTGCCGCGGACCTGGGGCGGCGTCACGGCGGCGGGCGTCACGCCGGTGGTGACGGAAGCGCAGAGCGCCGGCCTGCCCAATGCGCCGTTTTCCATCGAGCGCGCCTTCACGCCGCAATCCAATGCGACGCTGTCGACCGCGACCATCACGCGCGACCTGGTGCATCGCTTTTTCGAGCACCAAATGCAGATCGACGGCGGCAAGAATGATGCCTATGCGGCGTGGTCGGACGCCGGCGGTCTCGCGTTGGGGCATTACGACTACTCGCAATCGGCGTTGTTTTCGTTGGCGAAGGAGTTCGTGCTCGCCGACAATTTCTTCCAAGGGGCGTTCGGCGGCTCCTTCCTGAACCACCAGTATTTGATTTGTGCCTGTGCGCCGATTTATCCCGACGCGCAGACGGCGGCCGCAAAGCCTTCCATAGCGATGCTCGAGAAGGACGTGGCCGGACATTTTCTGCCGCGCTTGAAGTTGGCGGACGACGCGGTGCCGTCGGCATTGGACGGGCCGCCCAAGTTTGTGCGCAACGGCAATCTCACTCCGGCGAATTATTTCGGCGACGGTCAGTTCCACGCCGTGAACACCATGCAGCCCGCGTATCAACCGAGCGGCAACAAGCCGGCGGCCGGCGATGCCGACACCCTGTATGCCGATCCAGACAATCCCACCACGCTACCGCCGCAGAATCAGGCGACCATCGGCGATGCACTCAACGCCAAACGCATCGATTGGGTCTGGTATTCCGGTTCCTGGGACGCGGCGCTGGCCGACGGCCGACGGTCCCCTCGCGAACGCCGCGAGGCGATCTACGCGCCCGGGGGTCCCGGTGGAAATCCCGATTTCCAGCCGCATCACCAACCCTTCAATTATTACGAGCGCTTCGATCCGCGGGCTCGGGTGGCTGAACGAGCGGCCCA
>Ga0210383_10006330_pt1 | contig 10342 bp, 10 predicted proteins | sample IncBWC14OmetaG_FD_160072 | JGI IMG/M metagenome (GOLD analysis project Ga0210383, IMG submission 160072) | Forest soil microbial communities from Barre Woods Harvard Forest LTER site, Petersham, Massachusetts, United States - Inc-BW-C-14-O ...
GCTGAGGTCCTTATTAAGGACAAGGCCTTCCTGCACCATCGAAGTGCTCTTTTCCATGTTCTCGACGGCTTCCTTCGCTTCCTTTTGAATTCCCTGAATCAGCTCGGAAATTTCCTTGGTGGACTGCGTGGACTTTTCGGCGAGCTTTCGGACTTCCTCGGCCACGACGGCGAAGCCGAGTCCGTGTTCACCGGCGCGCGCAGCTTCGATGGCTGCGTTGAGTGCGAGAAGATTGGTCTGCTCGGCCAGATCGTCGATCACTTCGATGATCTTGCCGATGTCGTCGGCGCGGCGGCCGAGCACGTCAATGATTTCGGCGGACGATTGAATCGCATGGCTCGTGCGATTCAGGCCCTCGGTGGCCTTTTCCATCGTGTTCAAGCCGGTTTGCGCTTCCTCACGCGAGCGGTGCGAGATATCAACGAGGAGCTTCGCGGTATCGGCGACGCGCTGAATCGAAGTGACCATTTGATCGATCGAAGCGGAAGTTTCGGCAACGCTGGACGCCTGCACGTGCTTGTTCTGCACCACGTTCTGCACGTTGATGCTCATCTCGTGCATCGTGCTGGTGACTTCGTCGATCGCGGAGGCAGCCTGCACGCTCACTTTTGCGGATTCATCGGAAGCGCCGGCCATTTGCCCGGCGCCGCTGGCGACCTGCGAAGCACTGTCGCGGACCTGGCGCACCATGTCGCGCAGTCCTTGCGTCATGCGCGCGAAGGCGCGAGCCATCGTGTCTTTGTGCGAGCGCGGCTGAATGGTGTCGGAGAGCCGGCCCTCGGCAATGGCGGCTGAAACGGACGCCATGTCGCGAAGGTGCGCGATCATCTTATTGAAGTTACTGGCTAAGACGCCGACCTCGTCGTCGCGATGGACATCAATCGTCTGGTCGAGGTCACCCGTGTTGCCGATTTCCCCAGCGACTTCAATCAGATGATAAATCGGATCTTTGATTGACTTGGCCGTTTGGAACGCGGCGAAGCCCCCAATGAGGATTGCAATGATCGTGCCCCCGGTACTGAGCATGGCGTTCCACCAGGTAGCGGACTTCGCGGCAGCCTCGGAATCCTCGCTCGCTTTCTGAACCGTGTTAGCTGCATCGTCGAGTATGCTGGTGGACTTGTTGGTCCACGACGTGGGATCGTGCTGGAGGTAGTAAATCTGCAGATCCGAGACGGTGGCGTCACCGGCGTCAACCTGATGGCGCTTGGCGATCATCGGCTTCGCGAATTCGTCGGCCCAACTACGCTCGTTTTCCTCCACTTGCGCCAGCTTGGAGCGCAACGCCACGTCAACTGCGCGGACTTCGCTCAGTTTCAGAAGTTCCTGAAGGTCACCGATCCCCTTATTGGTTTTGTCTTCGTCGCGAAGATCGCCGCTGAGCAGGTAGCTTCCGAGGGATAGCCGATTCACCATCGTCTGAGCGCGGACTTTCTCGATTGATTTCGAGTCTGCACTGCTCACGGCCGCTGCGGTGCGGGCGCCGTATTCGCGAGTGACCGTGAAGACGTTGACGATGAGCAGCAGCAGCATAATCCCCAAGACTATGCCGAAGCCTAAATAGAGTTTCTTGCCGATTGTCATGGATGCCTCCGCTCCCCCTGCCCCGGCGCGCGCCTCCCCGAATCCGTGGCGCGGTTAATTCCCCGTGAATTCAAATTCGATGATTTCGGCTGTGTCTTTCGGCGCGGGTTCAAAGCGCCACTTCTTCAGAGCCTCAATAGCTGAATCCACCAGCACAGGACTCCCGCCGACGATCTTCGTGGCGGTTACTTTGCCTTCCGCCGAAATCGTGGCCTCAATCTTCACTTTGCCGATGATGCCCGTCTGCCGAGCAAGTGCCGGATAGACAGGTAGAACCTTCGACTTCACTTTGCGCTTTACGTTTTCAGCAGGTGCAGGCTGGTCCTGTGCCAAGAGTTTCGAAGGCACGGCCAGCGGCGTGAAAAGAATTGCAATTAAGCCGAAGCTGACGATCCCAAGTCGAAGCCTCATTCCCCAATGTCCCTTTCCCGATGGACTGGATGATCCTGTGAATCTCAGTGGTCCACACGGCTTCGCAGGCGAGCTGCGAGTGAGAGGCCGCGATGGACTATCCCAGCCTCGGAATTTGCAATGGCGATGCCATGCGCGAGGCCATCTTGAAGAAGCGCTACGATCCAGCAACAAGCCTTCTATCGCATTGATTCGTAGGGGCTTCGGCGATGGGTGCGATGCCAGACTTGTGCTGGAGCGTGAAGGACAGCGTCTCACAGGAGACTTATGCGGAGGCGTTCGTCTCACGATGCGACATTGCGGCGATTACCCGATACGTCAACCGCGAGAGCGCTTTCCTTGACTCAATTTGAGATTGGGCTAACGTCGAAGTGCTAGGCGAAGCGCGCAAACCCCGAACCTCCATGCGTGCGTTAAAGCGAATCCGGGAAGCACCCTCTCGTCTCGACGAGTCCGTCGAGAATCTGCTCGCGCAGTTCTCCGCCACCACGCTGGAACTTAGCCCATCACACGGAACCGAAGAGTTTGCTCGCAGGCTCACGGAGCGTGCCGCGGAAATGTTTGGCGCGCGGGCCGCGGTTCTCGGCTGGAATGCGGGCGCGCGGTGGGAAATCGCTGCGCTGAGCGGGCCCGCTAAGAGATGGGATGCCGCGATCCAATCGCGGCTGGCGCGGGCGCTGGAAGAACAGGCGACGGTTCCGGCGGTGGAATCCCGTCGCGGGCCGAGTCGGCAACTCCTCGGTGCAGAGCTGGCTGAGGCGCTGGATTGGAAGGAAATCGTTGTGGCGCGGCTCACGGGCAGCGAAGCAGAAGTTTTGGGCGTGCTGTGCTTGGCTGACTTGGGGCATGAACTCTCAGCGACGGAGCGGCAACTGCTGGAGGCGCTGGCGGGGCACGCGTCGGTCGCGCTGGAAAATGTGCGGCTGTTTTCGCGCGTTGAGCAGTCGCGCAAGCAGTGGGTGGAAGATTTCGACGCGATTTCGGATTACATCGTGGTGCACGATGAGGCGAGCCGCGTGCTGCGGCTGAATCGCGCGCTGTACGATTTGCTGGGGGTGCGTCCCACGGAAGCGATCGGGCGCGACATCGGCCAGCTGGAATTGCTCGGCACGCCGCTGCAGCCCGGGCGCTGTCCTTTCTGCCGCAATCCGAAGGCAGCGCGGGAGGAGCTGATACATCAGGCGGGCGACCGTACCTATTTGATTTCAGCTTCGCGCGTGCACGCGGGCCGGCAGGAAGGGATGCGCACGGTCCATGTGTTGAAAGACATTACGGATCGCCGCGAAGCCGAGCGCCGCTATCGCCGCGAGCGCGACTTCAACAAAAACATTCTGAACAACACGCAGAGCATGATTGTGGTGCTCGATACGGTGGGCCTGGTGAGCTTTGCGAACCGGCGGTGCTTTGAAGCTGGGTATCGCGAGCAAGATCTGCTGGGACATCCGCTGAGGGATCTTATTCCAGACGCGCGAAAACATCTCCTCGATGACGCGCTCGAACGAACGCTAGAAGGCGCGGCCGCGGACAATCTGGAGATTCCGGTGAAACGTGGAAACGGCGGTCCGGGGCAATATTCGATCAGCCTCAGCCCGATGCGCGACGAGCAGGGCGATATCAACAGCATCGTCGTGGTGATGACGGATATCACCGAAGCCGCGGATTTGCAGGCGAAGTTGATGCACACGGAAAAAATGGCCGCGCTCGGGCAATTGGTTTCGGGCGTGGCGCACGAAGTGAATAATCCGCTCGCGGCGATCGTCGGTTTCACGGACCTGCTCATCGAAAATCCCGAGATTCCCGATGCGGCCCGCGATGAGCTGCGCGTGATCCTGCAGGAAGCACAGCGGACCCGTGTGATCGTCCAGAACCTGCTCAGCTTTGCGCGGCAGATGCCGGCGCAGCAGGAGCCGGTGCCTGTGAATTCCGTGCTGCAGCAGACGCTGAGACTGCGCGCCTACGATTTCTCGAATCACGGCGTGGAAGTGGCCGAGGTGTACGACGAAGAGCTGCCGCTGGTAGTCGGCGACCCGCATCAGTTGCAACAGGTGTTCCTGAATATCTTGAACAATGCTTATGACGCGATGCAGCAGACCCGGCGTCCCGGCAAGATCGCGATTCAAACGGCGCAGCGCAACGGCCAGATTGAAATTTCATTCCGCGACAATGGCACCGGCATCGCGCAACTTGACCGCATCTTCGATCCCTTTTTCACGACGAAGGAAGTCGGCAAAGGGACAGGCCTCGGCCTAAGCATCTGCTACGGGATCGTGCGCGCGCATCGGGGCGAGATTCTTGCGCGGAACAATACGAATGGAATCGGCTGCACGTTTATCGTGCGTCTGCCAGCGGCACCGGTGACGGCGGCAGAAGTCGAAGCTCATGAGGCGGCCCGCCGATGAGCGGCGAGAAAGCAGCCACCGCGACGCGCCACCGGATTCTCGTGATCGAGGACGAAGCCTCGGTGCGGGCTTTTTTGCGGACGGCTCTCGAGCGCCGCGGATATGAAGTCGTATCGTCACGTTCGGGGGCAGAAGGATTGCAAGTGCTGGCGAGCGGCGATTTTCAAGGCGTGATTTCAGACTTTCGCACGCCGGGCGGAGTGACGGGCGCGGACGTCCGCGACTGGCTGAGCCGCCATCGCCCGGACCTGGCGAGTCACATCATTTTCATCACCGGCGATACGGCGAGTGCCGAGACGGCTTCGCTGCTCGCGAGCTGCGATACTCCGTGCGTCGAAAAACCGTTCCGCGTCCATCAGCTCATGGCCGCGGTGGAAAAGACCATAGGGAAACCATGAGAGACGAAATGCGGATCCGGTTTTTGATTGTGGACGACGAGCAGAGCATCCGCCGGCTATGCATGACGGTGGGCCAGGGACTCGGCTATGTGTGTACGGAAGCCGAGACGGCGGAGGCCGCGCTCGAGATGCTCGAGACGCAGCCCCCTGAAATCGTCGTAACCGATTTGAAGTTGCCCAGCCAAACAGGAATGGATTTGCTGCGACGAATCAAAGACCTGCTGCCACGCGCGGAAGTCGCCATCATGACGGGCCACGGCTCGATCGAATCGGCCGTGGAGGCGATGCGGCAGGGAGCGTACGACTATATCGAAAAGCCGTTTCGTGTGGAGAAGTTGCGCCAGTTGCTGCAGCGGATGGCGGAGAAAGTTCGGTTGGTGACCGAGAACCAGTTCCTGCGCGAGCGCGTGAGTTCGGAGTCGCAGCTCGATGGGATTACGGGAACGTCCGCCAAGATTCAAGACGTGCTGCGCATGGTCTCGCGCTTGAAGGATACGCGCACGCCGGTGCTGGTTACCGGCGAGAGCGGCACGGGAAAAGAGCTGGTAGCCCGAGCGATTCACTATCGCGGGCCATTGGCGACCATGCCGTTTATCGCCGTGGATTGCGGCGCGCTGGTGCCCACGCTGATGGAGAGCGAACTCTTCGGGCACGAGAAAGGCGCGTTCACGGGCGCGCTGAAAGCAAAGGCGGGGCTGTTCCAGGCCGCGAATGGCGGCACGATATTTCTCGACGAAATCGGTGAGCTGCCTCTCGAGATGCAGGCCAAGCTGCTGCGCGTGTTGCAGGAGAAAGAAGTCCGCCCGGTGGGAAGCAACGAGCGCGTGCCAGTGGACGTCCGCGTGATCGCGGCCACGAACCGAGATCTGGAAAGCGCTTATCGCGGGGGAACTTTTCGCAAGGATCTGTTCTTCCGGTTGAACGTGGTTACCGTGCATCTGCCGAGCTTACGCGAACGCCGTTCCGACATACCCCAACTCGTCCACTGCTTCCTCGATCGCTACGCTCCGACGGAGAATCTCCAGGTAACACCAGGCGCGATGAAGAGCTTTCTGCAGTACGATTGGCCTGGCAACGTGCGCGAACTCGAGAATTGCATCGCCCGCGCCGTGGCGCTCGGAGATCACCGCTTGATCGACGTTCTCGACCTGCCGCCCGCGATTCGCGGCGCAGGCGAAGCGAGCTTGACGCGCGAAGACGCTGCAATTTCCACCACAGCGCTTGCCGACCTGGAGCGGATGACGATCCTGCGCGTCTTTGAACAAGCCGGCGGCGACAAAGTTCTCGCGGGCCGGATGCTCGGCATCAGCCGCGCAACGCTCTACCGCAAGCTCAAGCAGTACAACATTCCTCTGCGTGCGCCGCGAAAGCAATTGGTGGAAGTCGCGCAGTAACTTTCGCGCCGGCTCAACGTGAGACGCCCAAGCTTTCCCCGACGCGAGAATTTCAGGAATAGCTCTCGGACCGCTCGGTGAGACGCATCTGTTTCACCCTGAGACAGTTCCTGAGGGACGCGCCTACCCCTCGAATCGCAAGTCATAGCAAACACGTAATTTAATTCCTGCAATTCCAGAAAATCTTTGGCTGCCCATGTGCAATCTTCTCTGGGGCTAGATTCTAATCCTCTGCTTGGACTCCGGGATTCGTCTGCAAAACGCGGGCGGGCCGCCGGATTTTGAGACGGAGGGCCGCGAAAGGACAGCGCGGACCGTGCCGAAAGAGAGCCGAGTGATTTCCGTTTTAACCGGCGAGACTTGCGTCGAGAAATTGGCGCAACTGTTTCCCAACGTATCGCCGATGCGTATTCCAGTGCGGATCACGCACAGCGGACCGGCGGGGCGCAGATTGCAGGAGCAGACCGTAATCGAATTTGGCACCGCGCAAGAAGTGATTTTCTCTTCGAGCCTGCCGCTCGAATTCGAGGATCGCTTGCAGCTCTTGAATTCCGATCGTTCGCTGGACGCTCGGGCCACCGTGGTAGCCGTGCGCTATCACGAGGGCCGCAAGGCGGTCGCAGCGAGATTCCTGGGGGAAGTCGGAAACTGGATCATCAAACCATGAGCCCGAAAATACCGAGCATCCTGAATATTCCGGCAAACATGCCGTCGAGCGATCTTCTCGATCCGGACCTGCCGCCCGAGTCGCCGAAAGGCGCGAGTGGCGCTCCCGCGGCCACGGACCTTGCAGCGAAGTGGGCCGAGGCGCGTCTCGCCTATCCGCTTTATGAGGCGCTCGCGACCCTCTTCAAATTTCCGGCGTTGCCTTACGCGGCGGGCACGTTGCCGCCGGCGAAAGCTCCTGCCGACGTGGTGGAGCGCGATCTGCAGTGGTTCGCGGAGATCGACGATAAAGTCCGCGCCTACCAGATTCGCCAGATTCCGTCCGAGACGCTGAACGCGAAGGAAGAAAGCCTCGGCGCGTTCATTCTCAGGCAATTAAAGAAGCCGGATAAGACGACGGTGGATCGCGACAAGATCGATCTGCTGCTCGTGCAGTACTTCGCGCTCTGTGCGCCGGAAGAACTCTACCGCTCGCAGATTCGCCTCGAAGACGTCGCCAAAGTGCTGAGGCCCGTACTGCCTCTGGCAGACGCCGAGCCGCTCGAATGGTGCAAGCCGCTCGATGAAATTCTCTCGACGGCCGATCACTGCGAGAGCATGCGCGATCTCATGGAAGCGGGGCTCTTCGAAAAAGGCCGCATGCTCAAGGATTCGGCCGGTTGCATGTTCTACGACCCGGCCGCGCTCGTCGCCTTCTGCCGCTTCAATTTCCTACTGCGTCGCGCTTTCATTCGGCTCTTGCACGCCGACTTGAGCGCCGTTGGTCACGCTGTGGATGCGCTCGAATCGGCCGGAGTGAAGAGCGTGGACTGCCGTCGCGCGGGGCTCTCGGCTGCGGAAACCACGGTGCAGCTGCGGTTCTTCTATGAGAACTGGCGGCAGCCGTTTCAAAAGGACTACACGGAAAGCTCGGTGACGCGCGCGTTCGAGCAATTGCTCGCGTTGCGCGCAGACCTCGAAGAAGCGGTGAGCAAGACGAAGGCAAACGGAGCGCCTTCAGCGCCTGCCGCAACTGCATCACCCGCAACGAAGGGCCCAGAAGCGCCTCCGGCGACTGCAAAGGCCGTGGTGCCGTCTGCGAAAGAAAAAGAAGCCGCAGCGCCGATGGCCGCACCAGCCGCGCCAGCGAAGCCCGAATTGATGGGGAATAGCGAACCCGCGCCGCCGGCAAGCGAAGCAAAGGGAAGCGCCACGGCGCTGACCAAAGCCGGCAAGCCCGCGGCAGATTCCGCCGCTGCGCACACCGGCCCGCTCAACGCTGAAAAGTGCCTAGAACAAATTTGGGAGCAACTCATCGCCGTGCCGCCGTCGCGCGGGCGTTCGATGTCGACCGTCGTGTTGCAAGACACAAAGGTGCTGCTGTCCTCGTGGGAAGTTTCGGCGTTTGTTACCGAGGGCGGACAGGAAGCGGAGGATCTTCGCCGCGCCGTTGTCGCGCGCGCGCTGCTCTCCGTGGCCATGGACCAGCGGAAGCGCTCGGGCGAAGAAAGTGCTCTTTCTTCCGCGCTATCGCTCGCGCGCAGCGAAGCCTCTTATTTCCAGGGCCGCGTGGAAACAGCGAAGCGTGCCAAGAATACAGAAGCTGCGGTGAATCTCGGGATCAGCACGAAGCGCCTGCTTTCCGTCGTCGAGGAAGCCGAGAAACTCTAAAGCGCACTTGGGGCCTGCATGGGGGATTTTCTACATCACGCGAGCGTTCTGATCGTCTCGGACGATACGGAATTCGCGCGCACCGTGGTAGCGCGCTGGCAAGCCGAGCGCCATGTGCCGGAAATTACGGTGCTCACAAGCGACGTGTGGCATCCCGGCAGCGCCGCAGGCCACGACCTGGTCATCGTGGGCCGTGTGCGCAGCGCGAAGTGCCCCTCCATTCTTTCCTCGATGAATGGCTCCGCAGCGACGATCGCCCTCTTTGTTGCGGAAGATGAGAAGGAAACCGCGCAAGTTCGCGAGACGCATTCCCACCTCGTACTGATTCCGATGCAGGACGGCTGGACGGGTTCGCTCATTCTGCTCGCGAGCGAAGCGCTCAAGCGCGTCGAAGCGGTCAACCGCGCTCAGCGCGCTGAACGAGCGGCGATTGACTCACAGGGGCACGCGACGCTTGGCCGCTACATGCTCGAAATGCGGCCCAGCGTGAACAACGCGCTCACGTCTGTTCTAGGCAACGCGGATTTGCTGCTTCTCGAGCCGGGCCAGATTGCGGGCGAGAGCCGCGAGCAGATCCGCACAATCCATCTGATGGCTTTGCGTCTCAACGAAATCATGCAGCGATTCTCATCGCTGGCGGCGGAAATGCGCGCCGGTGAGAAAGAGTCTCAGCCTGAGACGGAGCTCGCAGCATTCGGCGTGGCGGCGCGCTCGCGAGATTGACGAGCGAGGCGTAAGTAGCTGGCAACACGGAGTTTGCGCAGGGTTCGCAGTTTGCGAAGACACGGCTGCGCGTGGCTGCCGAGTTGCACTTGTATCTATCTATTTTGTCTGTGGGGAATGTTGTCTCGGGAGGTGGTCCGTGGTGAATGCAGTTGTGAAGAAGGTCCTGGTGGTAGACGACTCGCAAGCCGAAATCCGGCTGATGCAGTCGATGCTGCAGCAGAGCGGCTTTTATACGGTGGGAATTTCGGATCCCACGAAAATCGAAGAGGCCATCGAGGAAGAGCGGCCGAACGTGATTCTTCTCGACGTCGTCATGCCACAGCGCAATGGTTTCCAGGTGTGCCGCGATCTGAAGAGCCACGAACCGTATTCGAAGATTCCCGTAATCCTCGTAACTTCGAAGACGGCTCCAAGCGATCGCTACTGGGGAGAGCAGCAGGGGGCGAACGGTTACGTGGCCAAGCCCTTCACTCCCGATGAATTGATCAGCGCGATCAAGAGGCTCGCCTGATGCATCGCGAGCCCGAGGACGCAACACTGCCCTCCGATTTGGGAGAGGGCGAGTTCCTCGAGGCCGAGTCGTATTTAGACGAGCGGCGTCCCGAGCGCCAGTTCTGTGTGTTTCGCGCCGGCCGGGAGCGCTTCTGCTTATCAGTGCTCGAAGTGGAAGAAGTGCTGGACTGGCCCATCGTGACGCGGATTCCCCTGGCCCCCGCGTTTCTGATGGGCGTCTTCAATCTTCGCGGGACGATCGTGCCTTTGGTGGACATCGCGTTCACCGAAGGGCGGCGTCCGGGCTTGCTGCCGAAGCATGTGGTGGTTGCCGCGCTGAAGGGCGATTCGCAGCATGGCGATCTGCGACTCGGAATTGCCGCAGACGAAGTGATCGGCACGTACCCGGCGCCGGAAGATTCGTTGCTAGACCAGGCGCCGAACGACGTACCGCATTGCCGCGGCATGCTGCGGCACGACGATCGACTGGCACTGGTGGTTGATCTGCGGCGCTTGGCGGACGTTTTTCCCGTTCCGGTGATTTAGCCGGAGTGGATGTGCATTTCGGGGAAAGTGACTCGTTGAATCGGGCACGCCGGCCAGAACCTGGCGCGCTCTGTGG
>Ga0210383_10006332_pt1 | contig 10340 bp, 9 predicted proteins | sample IncBWC14OmetaG_FD_160072 | JGI IMG/M metagenome (GOLD analysis project Ga0210383, IMG submission 160072) | Forest soil microbial communities from Barre Woods Harvard Forest LTER site, Petersham, Massachusetts, United States - Inc-BW-C-14-O ...
CAGGGCCGCCAGCTCGCCGTTCGCGGCCGCCGCGTCGTCCGGGCTAAGGCCGGCCAGCTGATCGCCTGGCTCGGCCGGCCCGAGATCAGAGAGCAGCACCACGTATTCGTCGAGCGCTGCGTCATAAGCGGAGTAGAAGCATTCGGGCAAGGCGACGGGCAGGCCTGGCGCGAGTTCGCGGTAGAAGCTGGCCTCGATTTCGTAGGTACGGAAGGCTCGCGCGGCGGCCCGGCTCGCCGGGTCGGCGGCCGGGACCTTCGCGATCATCGTCGCGGGCAGCGCTGGCGCGCCTGGGCGGCGGCCGTTGTTGTCAGCCGGGTCGTAAGTGAGGTGCAGCCGGTAGGTGTCGGATACCTGACCGGTGCCTACCCCGGCGAGCTCGACCGTCGTTACCGCGGCGCCGGCGAGGCGTCCGGCGAGCGCCCGAGTCAGGAACTCGGCGGTCAGGTCGCCGCCGCCGGCGACCGCGCCGGTCATCCGCCGTCCGGGGCGGCCTCGAGGAGATAGGACCAGCCGTGGTCAGCCCAGCCAGGCGGCTGGTTCCACTCCGTCCAGCCGTATCCGGTCCGGCCGTCGTCGGCGGTGAACTCGCACAGCGCCCGCGGGAAGTGCGACACGCGGCCGTCGGGCGACGTCATGGCGACGGGTGCGAACGCGAGCGGGACCGCCCGCACCGGTGCTCCCGGCAGCAGCAGCCGGGACTGCGCCGGGAAGCCGTCCGCGGCGAAGTCCGTCCGCGCGGCGAACCCGCTCTGGTGGCTGAGCTCGCCTCCCGGCGTGACGGCAAACGACGGCCAGCCGATAGCGAACCCGATGTTGGCCTGCATGCCGTGGAACGCGGTTCCGTCGTCCAGCCGGCCCGCTGACCAGAGCCAGGAGATGTGCCACCAGTCGCGCTCGCCCCAGCTGTGGTCACGCTCGCCCCAGCCGGAGATGCTGATCGTCTCCTGGCCCACCCTGGCCGTGCCGGTTACCTGGCAGGGGATCTCGTACCGCGGCAGGTCCTTGTACGGGTAGACGCCGCCGGCGGTACGCCACTCCAGGTCCAGGCCGATGGTGACCTGCTCGCACGAACTCAGGTCGGCGTACGCGGCCGCGGGATCCGGCAGCACAGTGCCGGTCGCGTCGAGGCTGATCCTGGCCAGGCGCAGCGGCTCGGTGATCTCCTGGCTCGCGCTGCCACCGGCCGTGCGCAGATCGGTGCTGCCCGGCGCGGGCAGCGCAGCCGCGTTGTCCGCGACGAGCACCGTCGGTGCACCTGGCCGCACGATGCAGGCCCAGTACCAGGCCCGATCCCAGTTCGGATACAGGCCGAGCCGGACGTAGCCGCCGACCGATCCGTCGGGCGCCGCGAAGTCGAAGTAATACGACTCGTTCCAGAGGAACTCGGGGCCAGCCGGGTGCAGTCCCTCGTCCGAAGGGGACAGCGGCCAGGTTCCATGATCAACGATATGCACGACCGGGCCGGCCTCCTGACGCTGATATGCGCTTAATGCGTGGAGGATGGCACAGACCGGGCGTCAGGTCCAGATCTCCTAGTGGCCGGAGCGTTAGGACGCCGGCCGGGCTGCGGCAGCCCGGCCGGCGTCAGGTGGTGAATGTCAGATGCGCTGACGTCGGCCTGCCGCCACCAGTGCCCAGATGATGTAGATGTCGATGGCGACCAGGATGATCGACCAGACTGGGTAATACGGGATGAACATGAAGCTTGCGATCGCGCTGAGCGTCGCCAGGATCACGCCTACAACGCGTGCCCAGACCATGCCGAGCAGCACGCAGACTCCGGCGGCGAACACGACGGCGCCGAGTGCGAGGTGCGTCCAGCCCCAGTCTGTGACATTCCAGTGGTAGGCGTACGTAGAGCTGACGGGTACGAAGAACGCCTTCTTGATCACAACGGCGAGCCCGACCAGGAAGCCCCAGATTCCGCCCACGATCATGAGGACGCCGGCGAGCACGGTGCCGGCCGCCGCTCCGACGCTAGGTGGCGCCTCGGCCTGGCTATACCCCGCGTGCCGTCCGCCGCCCGGGTATCCGCCTGGCTGCTCATACGCGGCCGCACTGGCGCCGTATTCCTGGCCGCTCCCGGCGGTCTGGCCGACGGTCGGCTGCCCACGCGTGTTGCTCACAGTCGCCCCCTCATCATGTCTGTTACTGGACTCTTACTCAGCACGCTAGGGACAGGCACGGCGCGATGGCATCATCCGCTTCGGGTGAACAAAGGGCAGGTTTCGGCAGTTCGGCAAGAGGGACAGGTCGCCTGCGGGCCGGATCGCTATAGCAGGTGCAGGACGCCGATGACAGTCAGGTAGCCGCCGAGCAGGATGCAGATCCATGCGATGAGAGCCGTCACGTGGCCCGTCAGCCATGCCTGACTGCGCCGAAGCGCAGTCGTCGTCCGGGCTGGCCAGAGCTCCAGGAGCAGCCACGGGATGATGATCAGCAGGAACTCGATGAGGACGAAGACGAGGACCCCGAAGACCAGCGTGGCCGTGGAGTAATGGCCAGCCTTCAGGTCGTGGAGCGCGGTGAGGTAGGAGGCACCGGGCAGACCGCACAGGACGCCGATGACGACCGCGATTCCCAGCCTCGGCTCGCGCAGCGCTCGCTGCGCCCAGCTGTCCTTCGGGTTCGCCAGCTTCTCCTGCTTCTTCGCTACCCGTTTGGCTGACTGCGGCCGCCGGCCCCAGACCTGGGCCAGCAGCCCGGTCATGAGCAGCCCGCCGATCACCAGCAGGATCAGGCCGAGCGCGAGGTCGACGCCGCCACTGACATGCCGCTGGCTCTTGGTCGGATCCGACTTCAGGACCAGGACATCGAGCAGGCCGAACAGCAACCCGGTCGCGATGCCGCCAGCCAGGATGCTCGCGAACATGGCACGTGGCCGTCGGTTCTCGATCAGCAGGAGGTCAAGCGCCAGCAGTTTGGGGTTCGCCGCCGCGATGAACGCCAGCGCGAAGAACGTGCCGTTCACGGCTGCTCTGTGCGCATGCGCCCCCCGGTTATCCCGCACCCCTGCTGACCTGGCATCGTTCCCGTTCCCTTGAGGTCCGAATCTGGCTCGGCGCGTGCTGGCAGCCCGCCCTGTCGCGATCTGAGACGCGCCGGCGCACGCGTCCGTGACAGCGTTGGACTCCGGTCGGGCGGATACGGGAAGCGGGGCGGTGCGCAGTGGGCAAGGCGGGCGCAGTAGCGGAGACCGGGGAGGCCGGGCTGACGGTCGCGCTGGAGACGCCAGCGGCGCGGGTGCTTGCCGACCAGAGCGCGACCATCGCTGACCTGCAGTTCGTCATGGACTGCTGCAAGCGCCTCCTCACCGAACTGGCCAAGCCGGAGAAGGATCGCGATCTGGTCGTGGCGCTGGCGCTCTGGTCGGCTGCCCTCGTCACGTATGCGCGGTGCTTTACCGCAGGCAGGCGCTTCGGCCTTGGCGCCGACGACGTCCGCAGCCTGCCGCTGCACGGCGAGGTCATGAAGTTCCACAAGTGGGTGCTGGCCGAACGCGACAAGCTCACCACTCATCCGGCCGATCCGTTCACCGAAGCCAAGGTGGGCGCGGCCGTCGACCAGCCGGAGCAGGCGAAGCCCGCGGTGGCCGGCATAGCGATCATGTCGTCGAGCCGCGTCCTGGTCGATGACGTCGGCGTGCGGCAGCTCGGTGGACTTGCGGCCGAGCTGGCGAAGCACGTCGCTGGCCGCGCGCAGGACCAGCAGGATGTCGTGCTCGCGGACGCGCAGCGCCTCGGCGTCGACGCGCTCGGTGCCCTGCCGCCACTGCGCTCCGGACCTCCCGCCGAAGCCGCCGCAGCCGCCGCAGACCCGGGGCGGCGGACCTAACAGCGCGAGGTGCGCCGGATCTGAGCGCCTCGCTAGCTCGTAGGCTGCAAGCATGATCAAGCAGCCCGAGTTCAGCCTGGAGCCCTGGTCGCTGCGGGAAACGACACTGGCGCTCGACCGGCTGGCCCAGACCGAGTCCGTCTTTGCGCTCTCGAACGGTCACGTGGGCTGGCGGGGGTGCCTGGACGAGGGCGAGCCGCACGGCATGCCGGGCACCTACCTCAACGGCGTGTACGAGCTGCGTCCGCTGCCGTACTCGGAGGCCGTCTACGGTCGGCCCGAGTCCGGACAGACAGTCATTAATGTGACCAACGGTCGCCTCATCCGGCTATTCGTTGACGACGAGCCCTTCGATGTGCGCTACGGCACGCTGCTGTCGCACGAGCGGGTGCTCGACTTCAGGTCCGGCCTGCTAAGCCGGCGGGCCGAGTGGGTCTCACCGGCTGGCGGGTCAGTCCGGGTCAGCTCGAGTCGGCTTGTGTCCTTCACCCACCGGGCAGTCGCGGCCATCAGCTACGAGGTCGAGCCTCTCGACCAGCGAATGCAGCTCTCCGTGCAGTCCGAACTGCTGGCCAACGAGCAGCTGCCGCCGCAGGACGGGGATCCGCGCGCCGCGGCTGTGCTTGAGCACGCGCTGCTCGGCGAGTTCAACGCTGCACACGACCACACGGTCGTCGTCGTGCACCGGACAGCTCACAGCGGCCTGCGTGTCGGCGCCGCCATGGACCACCGCTTCGAAGCCCCTGACGGCATGCAGACGGAGTCGCAGTCCTATGAGGACGGTGGTGTGGTCACCGCGACCGTAGTCCTGGATCCCGGGCAGCGGCTGCGGGTCATCAAGTTCGTCTCATACGGCTGGTCGGGCACCCGCTCCCTGCCGGGGGTGCGGGACCAGGTCTGGGCGGCGCTGAGCGGCGCCAGGCTGGCCGGCTGGGACGGCCTGGTCGCCGCTCAGCGTGCTTTCCTCGACGAGTTCTGGGATCGCGCCGACGTCGAGGTGCACGGCGACATCGAGATCCAGCAGGCCGTGCGCTTCGGGCTCTTCCACGTGCTGCAAGCCGGCGTGCGCGGCGAAGACCGGCCGATCGCGGCGAAGGGCCTGACTGGCCCCGGCTATGACGGGCACGCGTTCTGGGATACCGAGTCCTTCGTGCTGCCCGTATTGATGCTGACCGCGCCGGACGCGGTCGCGAGCGCCTTGCGCTGGCGGCACGCCACGATGCCGGTAGCCAGGCAGCGCGCCGCTCAGCTTGGCTTGCAAGGCGCGGCGTTCCCCTGGCGGACGATCGCGGGCCAGGAGTGCTCCGTGTACTGGCCGGCCGGGGCCGGCGCCTTCCACGTCAACGCCGACATCGGCGATGCCGTCATCCGCTACGTGGACACCACCGGCGACGAGGACTTCGACCGTAGCTACGGCATGGACATACTCGTCCAGACGGCCCGGCTCTTCCGGTCCCTCGGGCATCACGACGGGCAGGGCAACTTCCACATTGACGGCGTAACCGGGCCGGATGAGTACAGCGCCATCGCCGACGACAACATCTACACCAACCTCATGGCGCAGCGTACTCTGGCGGCCGCCGCGACGGCCGCCGAGAAGTATCCGGACCGGGCCCGCGAACTCGGCGTCGACCCCGAGGAGTCCGCCGCCTGGCGTGACATCGCGGCGGCGATGTTCGTCCCCTACGACGCGGCCCTTGAAGTCCATCCGCAGGCCGCTGCCTTCACCGGGCACCAGGTGTGGGACTTCGCCGGGACCCCGCCGGATCACTACCCGCTCCTGCTGCACTATCCGTACTTTGACTTGTATCGCAAGCAGGTCGTCAAGCAGGCCGACCTGGTGCTCGCGATGCACATGTGCGGCCAGGCCTTCACCGCCGAGCAGAAGGAACGGAACTTCTCCTACTACGAGGCACTGACCGTTCGTGACTCCTCGCTCTCGGCCGGCACGCAGGCCGTAATGGCGGCCGAGACCGGCCACCTGGACCTCGCCTTCGACTATCTGGGCGAGGCCGCGCGGATGGACCTGGAGGACCTCGAGCACAACACGCGCGACGGCCTGCACATCGCGTCGCTGGCGGGGACCTATCTGGCCCTGATCGCCGGCTTCGCGGGCCTGCGCCTCAACGACGGCGCCGTTGCCTTCGCGCCCTGCCTCCCCGAGGGCATAACCCGGCTCGCTTTCACCATCCTGGTCCGGGCGCAGCGGCTGCGCGTCGAGGTCACCCACTCCGCGGCTCGCTACCTGCTGGCCGACGGCGGACCGCTAGAGATCACGCACTATGGCATGAGGCTCGAACTGGCCGCGGGCAAGCGGCGGGAACACCACATACCCCGCCGCCCGGCCCTGCCGCGGCCGAGCCAGCCGGCTGGCCGGGCGCCCGCTCGGCGCCTGGTCAGCGAGCAATCCAGCTGACCGGCCCCGATGACACTCCCTAGCGGCTCGGGATGATCAGGTACTTCTGCCCGGTGGCCTGACGGGAGTAGACGGCCAGGGCGTCCAGCGCGAGCGCGCCCGCCAGCGAGACCTCGTCGGTGTAGCCCGAGGCGAACGTGGTCGTCAGGCCCGCGGCAACCCGGTTGCGCAGCCGGACGATACCCTCCAGGCCGATCCGCTGGAGGAAGGGCGTGAGCAGCCAGCCGCCGATGCCCCAGGCCATGCCGAAGTTCCGGGTGAGCTCGGTCGGCCCCCGGTCCAGCGAGCCGTAGATGTAGACCTGCTTGTGCACGCTCGAGCCGTACCGGCTATAGCTGCCAGCGGCGGCGCTCGCGGCGGTCTCCATGCACGTCAGAATCTGGCTCGCCAGGCGACCGCCGCCAGTGGCGTCGAAGGCCAGGGTGGCCGACGTCTCCGTCAGGGCGGCTGTCAGGTCGGCCATGAAATCTGGCGCCGACGAGTTGACCACGTAGCCGGCGCCTGCCGATCTGAGCAGGTCTACCTGCTCGGGCCTGCGCACGATGTTGACGAGCGGGACCTGCTCCTCTTTGCACAGGCGGACCAGCATCTGGCCGAGGTTGGAGGCGGCCGCCGTGTGCACGAGAGCAGCATGATTCTCCAGCCGCATCGTCTCGACCATGCCGAGCGCGGTCATGGGATTGACGAACGACGAGGCGCCGTCGACAGCCTGTGTGCCGTCGGGCAGTTCGAGGCACAGAGTCACATCGACGCAGCGGTACTGCGCGTACATGGCGCCACCAGCGGCGGCAACTGTCTTGCCCAGCAGCGCCTGCGCGGCCGGGGACGAGCCCGCGGCCACCACGACACCGGCGCCCTCGTTGCCGACCGGCATCGGGATGCCGACCCGTCCGGCCATGGCGCGCATAGCTGCGGCCGGGAGCGGTGCCGTGACGACCGGCCTGTCGGGCGGTCCGCTGACCGCGGCCGACGCGACATCGGCGCCCGCGAGCAGCAGGCCGAGATCGGAGGGGTTGATCGGCGTCGCCTCGACCCGGACGAGCACCTCCGTCGGTCCAGGCGCGGCCACCTCGACGGTCTCCAGGGAGAGCTGGACCGTCTGGTCGGACCTCACCAGCGACTGCAGTTGCAAGGCTGTGGCAGGTACAGATGGCGGCATGGCAGCAGTTCCTCTCGACGCGCCCTGCCGCGATGCTACGCGCCGGCTGCCGAGCTTAGGCAGCGACGAGCTCGGACGGCTCCGCGATGACGTCGACCAGAGCACCGTTGCGCAGCACCGTGATGGCAAGGGGCCGCCCGATCGCCTCGCTGAACATCAGCTTCTGCAGGTCCTGAGCGCGCGTCACGGGGCTACCGCCGGCCGTGATGAGCAAGTCACCAGCGCGCAAGCCCGCGCGTGCGGCTGGCCCGCCCGGCACGACCTCGGCCACCCGCAGGCCGCTGGTCCGCCCGAACCTCGCACGCAACTGCTCAGGCAGCGGCGCAGGCACGCTAACGATGCCGAGGTAAGCGCGCCGCACCTGACCGTCGCGCATCAGCGCCGCGATTATCTTGCGGGTGGTGGTGTTGATCGGCACCGCGAGCCCGAGGCCCACGCCCGCGACCGCGGTATTGATGCCGACGATCCGGGCCCGGCTATCGGCGAGGGCGCCGCCCGAGTTGCCGGGATTGAGCGCGGCATCGGTCTGGATCACGTCCTCGACGAGGCTGGCCCTGGCGCCAGCACTGGTCGGCAGCGACCTGCCGAGCGCGCTAACAACGCCAGCCGTGACCGACCCAGTCAGCCCGAGCGGACTGCCGACGGCTACCACGAGCTGGCCCACGACGAGGTCGTCGGCCTCGCCGAGCACGGCCGGATGCAGCGTCGGGCCGTCCGCCCGCACTACGGCCAGGTCTGACAGCGGATCAGCGCCGACGACGCGAAACGGCGCGCTCGTACCGTCAGAGAACAGCGCCGTGCCGTGCTCGGCCCGTCCGACGACGTGAGCGTTGGTGAGCAGGAACCCGTCCGGGGTGTAGCTGACGGCCGAGCCGAGACCCTCGCCCCGATAGCGCCCGCCGCCCGGATGCGGCACCCGCAGGCTCGCGACCCGGGGCGTCAGCTCAGCCGCTACCCCCGCTACGACCTGCGAGTACGCATCTAGCGGCGCGTCTGATGTGGTGTGATCATCCATAGCGATTACAAGATTACACATGGATGTAGCTGGCGCCAAGCCCTCCCGAACGGCGGCCGTCCGATTCGTCCGCTAGCCTGAACCGGGCCGGAAGCTCACCACGAAAGGGAACGCAGGTGGCAATCGTCGTCCTGGTCATCTGGGTCGCCGCGGCGGTAGCCGGCGTCACGCTGCTGCGGGCTGGCGGGGCCGCCCGGCGGCGCGCGGTGCCGGCGGAGCCCGCCGCGGTCGCCGTCGAGGTACCAGTTCGGATCGGCGCTGTCCCGCTCACCGCGGACGGCAGGCCGCCGCAAGGCCCGCATGTCCGCGTCACCAGCCCGGAGGGGGAGCACCCCCTGCTGGAGTTCTGCCACCCGGCCCTCGCGGTCACCGGCGTCGCCTGCTGGCTCATGTTCGTCCTCGTCCATTATCGTCCATTCGCCTGGATCGCCTTCGCGATCCTCGTCGTGACGATGGCAGTCGGCCTCGGCTGGCTGGCGGCTAACCGGCGGGCAGCCAGCCGGAGTGCAAGCCCGGCGTGGCAGTTCCCGCCGCGGCTGGTCGCTCTGCACGGGGCGGTCGTGACGCTGGGGATCGCGCTCACCGTCCTGGTGGCCATCACTGCCAGCCGCTGACAGCCGCGCCGCCCGGCAGCAAGGCCTTAGGGTCAAAAGCATGAAATCGTCCGGGAACGGGCTCGTCAGCGTCCCAGTACCTGGCGGGTCGCTGGCCGTCGAGCTGGTCACGGCCGACACCGAGCCAGTGCTCGTGATCCACGGCATCAGCAGCCAGCGCAAGCTCTGGAACTGGCTGCGCGCGGCTGACCCTGCCCTCAGCCTGATCGCACCGGATCTGCGCGGGCGCGGCGACAGCCTCAGCGTGAGCGGCGAATCGTCCATCAGCCGGCACGCCGCCGACATGGTCGCGGTGCTTGACCAGCTTGGGATGACGGCCGCGCACGTCTGCGGCATGTCGATGGGCGGCTTCGTCGCGGTCGAGCTGGCAATCCTGGCACCCGACCGCGTGCGGAGCCTCATCCTCGTCGACGGGGGCTTCCCGATGCCGGTGCCGGCGGACCTCACGCCCGCCGCCCTGCCCCGCATGTTCCGCGACCGGCTGGCCAGGCTGGATCGGAGCTGGCCTTCGGTGGCGGACTACGCGCGGTTCTTCGTTGCCACCACCGCGCCCATGCTTGATCCGGCGGACCCGCTGCTGCTGGATTACCTCGCCCACGATCTGGCCGACGGCAAGGTCCGGCTGAGCGGTGCTGCCCTGATCTCCGATTCCGCGGACGTCTTCTTCGTTCCGGGCCGGTGGCGCGACGTCACGGTGCCGACCAGGCTGCTGGCAGCGCAGTGGAGCCGCGGGCCTGATACAGCACCGGCGTATGACGACGAGGCCCTGCGCACCTTCCAGGACGGCTGCGGCACCCTGGTGGCAGTGCAGCGGCTGGCCGGCGCTGACCACGCGGGCTCGATCATGAGCCAGCCCGGCGCGGCCGCGACGGCCGAATTGATCGGCGCGGCCCGCTCAGGCCGGAGCAGTCGTGGCGAGGGATAGCAGTCGTGACGACAGATAACGGCGTGCTCATCGAGGCCCTCGGGCGCGGCCTGCACGCCGATCGCCTCGTCCTCGACGCGGGCGTGCTCGCGACCCTGTCGCACGACGAAGCCGAGTGGGCGCCAGCGGGCGTGGCTTCGGCCGGAGTGCGGGCCCGCACCGAAGCCGACGTGCAGCACGTGGTGCGGACCTGCGCTGAGCTCGGCGTCCCGGTGGTGCCGCGCGGCGCGGGCACCGGGTTGTCTGGCGGTGCCAACGCGGTCGCCGGCTGCGTGCTACTCGACCTGTCGCGCATGGACCAGGTGCTGGAGATCGACCCCGACAATCTCCTGTGCGTCGTACAGCCCGGTGCCATCAACAACGACGTCAAGTCG
>Ga0210383_10006335_pt1 | contig 10338 bp, 9 predicted proteins | sample IncBWC14OmetaG_FD_160072 | JGI IMG/M metagenome (GOLD analysis project Ga0210383, IMG submission 160072) | Forest soil microbial communities from Barre Woods Harvard Forest LTER site, Petersham, Massachusetts, United States - Inc-BW-C-14-O ...
CACAATCCGAGGCCGAGGCCGAGTCCCAGTCTGAATAAAGGCCCAATCTGCCTGATCCATATTGTAGGCTGGCGATATGCACAACGAAGAACCCAGGTCCATACATATAACTGTGGTATCAGTGGACCCAAGAACGGCACACACCCTGACAAAGTCGATGCCTCCTGCTCCAAACTCGAATTGCTGGGATGATCCGATTCTGGGAGAGGGATGTGTTTGTCATTGGCCAGCTCGCTGCTAGGTGGCGGGATTCAACTTTCGAGCTGTGGCCTGCCTCGACTGCATCCATCACCTCCTGCTCTGATCGCCCCTCTTGTACAGGCATCTTCAGCAAGTCCGGATCCACATTCTTCCCCGCCTTCAACCCTAATGTACTATATGCCTTGCAAACTCATCTCCACGGGTGTCCGAGTCAGAGGGTATAAGCGGACAGAACAAATAAATGCGCCTAGAACAAATAAACGCACCCAGAACAAATAAACACACCCAGAATAAATAAACACACCCAGAAGAAATAAATGCGCCCAGAACAAATAAACTCATCCAATAAATAAACACGCCCAGATAATATTTTTGGTGAGAAATCTAGAATAATACAGTGCAATTCTGAAATAATTATGTGCACTATTAAATGTGCACTATGACCACCATAGGTTTAATCTCGGTTCCAGATGTTAGGGAGAGGGCCGAGCGGAGAATGAAAGCGGAGGCAAAAAAGATGAACAAAACTCACATGGCCAATCTCTCCCTAACATCTGGTGCAATTCGTCCATAAAGTGTAGGCTCATGTCACAATGTCACATATGTAACACAAATCATAATATTACTTCGGAAATTCAAACAACATCTCCACTGGAATGGACTTGGACATGGACCACGTTGGCGATTTCTTTTATGACAAAGACGAAGAAACTGAAGTTGATGACTCCCTCGCACGCCATGATGATGAAGCGGATGACTGCGCCGGAGTTCTTTCGGATGATGATGAAGATGTTGGTGACCCCGTACCACTCAGGAATACTCGTAGCATGAGGGCGAGACTTATCGGTCAAGATGTTACAGCCAAAGTCAAGAATACACTTCGATTCATGGACTCGCAGTCCATCAACCTGCCCATCTTCCTGGATGCCCTGAGCTGGGGTGACCCAGGATGCCATTCCGATCCGAAGGTTCAGTATGCTAGGACAGCACTCATGGTCAGTGACGAGCTCCCAGGCATTCTTGAGCGTTGGTACAAACCACCCAGAACTCAAAGAGAGAAGAAGGGAGGGCGGCCGGCAGGAGCTCAACAGACACTTCGAGAATTTGCACTACAGTGTGTCAGTGGTTGTGTAGACAGGGAAATGAAAATTTCTGCTCCCTTGTTTCTTTCTCCACCCGATGTTATGTCTGAGGAACACCTCACAAGCCTCAACTTCAGCAATCTGAAAGTTGACGTCATGCGTGACCTGAGCCTACACTTTACGGACGAATTGCACCAGACGTTATAGAGCAGAATGCCCCGAACAAACCTTAAACGATTTTTGCCTCCGACTTCAATCTCCGCCCGGTCCGGTGCATAACCGGCGCCCGAGCGTTAGCGAGGCCTGCTCTATAACGTCGGGAACGAGACTACCATAGGTTACGACTCTGTGGAGAGTTAAATACGCAAACCGTTGGGGGAAGTCTGAGGAAGTACTCGTTGTTTTTATTATGTAAGCTCTTCATGGGCTGTTTTTAAACTTTCGCGAGCAATCTAAGAATAGAACTTGCGGAGGTATTGCCACTTGGCCCTGATCTTCCTTCAGCTCTCTCACCTCCACAAAAAACACCAATAAAAAATGGATCGTCTGCTAATCCTTGTCTCTCTTTTCATTCTCTCTGCGTCGACTGTTGTTCTCGCTACGAGTTCCTGTGTAGCATTCGACGTTACATGGAACCTTCTGGCCTTTGGCTTTGGTGGGAAAGATTACAACGCAGGTACCCAGGACAACTGGGGGTCCGGTGAGCCTCCGAACTGAATCAGCCTGGTTGTTGTTGACGAATGGGGGTACACTGTAATCAGGTAGTGCGACTGACATAACTGCGTCTGGACGACCGTGAGTGTGTACATGTACGTCGTATGAGCTAGGGGAGAACCTAATGTAGATCTCTACCAGCCCATTCAACGGTGCAAACACCACCTGCTACCTTTCCCAAGTCAGTCCCCCTAGCTATACCGAACCCTCCCGCCCTACTGACACCACACTTCCTGTGCACAGTTCACAAATGCCATCTACGTTCTAGGGGCTGACTCTTCCAACCCTGCCTCAATCTACATCTATGACGCAACCGCGAAATCGTGGTCCACCCAATCCGTCACGACAGGTGGATTTGATCCCTCCTCATTCAACGCCATCCTCGATCATGACACCAATGTCTTCTGTGCGTTCCACTCTCTAGCCACTCCTTTTGCTTACTTTGTACATTTATTACACATTTTCCTCTAACTAAATTTGTCGCCTCGCAGATGCCCTCTCAAAAGGAGAACTCTACTCCCTCGATATGGCTCTCGAAAAGTCCGCAAATTCGTCCACCCTTTCTTGGGTCGATGTGCAGAAGGCTGGCTTCACAACAGACAACTACCAACCTGTCATGGCCCTCGCTCAGAACCATATCTATTTTCTCGACGTACCAGGCGTCGCCGCAGGGAGTGCTCAGATTTTCGTCATTCATTGTCCGTTCTCTACTCATAGCTTTCTCCCTTCCTCATTGTTGCTCACGGCTGTACATTTGGACTTGGGCAGTCTCGTTTTTCCAGCCAGAGGCTCAATCATATGGCAACTTCCCCGCAACACACGGACAGGCTACCTCGTTCTTCCAAGACGTCGGGGTAGGTCCTTTTCCCAACCCTCTATCCTGTCCCACTCACAACTTCACCCAGGTTCAAGAAGAATTCGCATTCATCCCCGACGATGGCTCCGCTACATACATCATCAACGTCGAGGTACTTTCCTTTTCTTTCCCCCCGCTGTCTAACTCACTGCACCATTAGACAAACACAACCCAAACGCTAGCAGGCCCTACCACAAAGGACCCCCTCGCAACCTACTTCGCATCCACCACCTCCCTCGTCCAACTCTCCTCTGGCGCAGTCTCCTACCTGCCTTACAACCCCAACACCACCTCCGCCAATAGCGCTGCCTCCTGGTCTATTGTCAAAAATTTGGCGAGCGTCGTCCCGGTGCTCTCCAGTGGTGCAGCAAGTCCGACGGGCACGGCAAGCGCCAAACCAACGAATACGACTGGGGGTACGACCAAGGGTGGAAGTGGGAAGAACGAAGCGGCCTCGAGTCGTCTCGTGGGTTTGGGAATGAGTGTTGCGGTTGTTTTGGGCGTTGTTTCGTTGTTGCTTTCTTAGTCTTTCTTAGTCACTAGTTGGCTATTTTATTCCTTACTCCACATTATCACACACTCCTTCGCACGGCACGGACATTTAATGCTGTTCTTCACACACCGACATTCTATCCTTTCTATCTGATAGTCGATATAATAATCTACCTACACTGTTTATTACTGACTTCATTTCCACCGTTGATTTACGAGTTTTCTCTTAGTTATTTCGAGTCAAGAAAAAGGATCTGACGTTCTCAAAAGGTCATCAGGTGTTCGGGGTCCTCGCATGTCAGACGCGTCGAACTCACGCGTCGCACTTCAACCGAGGCTTGTAGTATTCCCTTTCTCGTGTTCGGTAGTTCTACTCTTCAGTCTCTCCGTCCTCCTCCTGCCTCCCCCGCTTCCACCTCTCCTGGCTATCCTTACGACTTGTCACGCCATCTGTTCATATCATATCGTCTACGTCAATCTATCAATGTCCGATGAAATAGATTTTTCCTTGTCCAATCTCTCACTACTCTCCTCTGGTTCACAAAACGAAGACTGGGACAGCTCTCTCATCCTCTCCGACACAGAGCCTCCCTCTCCTTCCCATTCACAGTCACAACTGCCACAGCTAACTTCCACCACTCCACGAAATTCCGTCATTTTCCCGATGGACGACGGTGCTACTCCAGGGAGGAGTACCAGTACACTATCTTCGTCGACAACAACTCCGGGGGCGGGAAAGGAAGGGACAGGTCGAACAGGTGACAGCGAGAAAGGAAATTCGAAGAGATCGCTGAGCGAGCTGTTGAAGTTGCACGCGCAGAAGGGGACAGATTGCAAGTTTAGTCCGGAGGAGGCTTCAAGGGTGGCGGATGTGTTGGGTCAATGGGTAGGTGTTCTTGTCCCTGTCCTATCCAACTTCCTCACTTATCCTTCACGACCTTCCAAATAATTTCCGTCTCATAATCGCGTCAATTCTCCACTCCTAGATAAATGCCTCCTCATCACCGTACGAAGGCGAAGATGACTTCTTCGCGCGCTCGCAAGATGACCTATCACTTCCATCCAAACGCTCCCCAGTCCCACATGAAGGCCGTCCGCGCGGTCGGAGCGAGAGCGCCAACTCGCGACCCCCAAGCTCGGCAGGTTCTGCCAACCCGTGATGGGATGCTAATCCTGTTTCTTGTCGCGTCTTCCTCCGACCCTTCTATCTGCATGGATCTTGAATTTGTTTTCCTTCTATCCGATGTTATTTACTTATTCACCTACTTGCTTTCCCACAAATTATTTATTCTATCACGCTTTCACATTTGCCTTCCCAATCTATTCTGGAATTCATCTGCACACAACTGTTCTCACACTCCGCCACGACCTCTCACGACTCTCACGACGTTCACGATGCCATCATGACCGCTTTCCCGCATCCGTCCCCCCCATTCTTACATTATCGACAACCCCCTTGTTTGCCTTTTTATTTGTTGTTTGTTTGCAGTTGATACCAAGTACTGGACTAGTTGAGTACCAGACACCTTAATAATTGGTTTGCTAAGGACAGAGTTTGGTTGTATGCTCGAGCCACCGACAGGGTTGCATACTTATAGATGATGCAGTCATTTCGATAATGCTAATAAATTTGAATTTCGTGACATTATTGTGGGTAAAAGCAACAACTGAATAAAGCAAGACCACATCCCCAGTAAAGCACCAACACCCGGCGTTCATGCTGCCTGACTCGTTGGTGTGTTCGGTGTCCCAGGAGGCTTTGAAAATCGCTTGCTGGACCTCTTCTGTCCTTGCAATGCGGCGAAAATAGACATACGTCGGTTCGGACTAGCTGCAAACTCATAACCTTCCTCGCCCTCCATGATGATCTTCATAGACTGCGGGTCGATTCTGAATCGTTTATCTCGCAACACATTCGACATATCTTTCTCGCCTTGCATTCCGGCAAGGAGGTCGCCTATGCCCGTCTGAGCCCCGATGGACATGGCAGAAGCAATTGTGCCTGGCTCATGTCGTAAACGGAGATTGCGGCGTTCTACGCGATGGAGGACATGGATGACGGTAGCACACAACGCTAGCAGAAACATGGCGGTTGATAGGAGATGAACGATCACGGGGCTGTATGATTCGTGAGCAACACAAAATGAAGTTATGGGACGTGAGCGGATATTACCTTAGCCAAACACGCTTTTGAACCGTCCACACTCGGACTGTCATAGGCTGAGTGAAAGGTAAAAAGTACACTGACTTCGCGATCAGCGCGAGATATGTGAGCTGTCGAATGGAGTAAATGACGTTAAGGGTAAGACTTCATGTGTTAACGAGTCCACTCACGTAAACGTTCGTCGACAATTCTACAAAGAGATCGGCGGTAAATGAAGCAACTAATCCTTCCGGGCTTTGGACTGCGGCCTGGAACACAGCCGCAGGCAGCTGCAACTGCGTCGCAGCCTGTCTTGCAAGCACAAACTGATCAGGGTCCGTTAGATTGAACTGGATGCCATTGTAAGCTCGACCATTAAGCGGAGGACCTGTCACATTGCCCGCGAATGCTGAGAAGTTAGACGCTGCACTGAACGGCCGGAGTTCCGTGACTTGCGTAACGTTTCCGTTCGCCAGGTTGACCGCCACGTTGACATCCCAGAGCGAAATGGAAGGGGAGCAGACCGTGGCGGAAGCAAGAGCGGAAGGTTGATATCTATGATAATAGTCAATGGCAGCTTCACAAAAACGGATACTTGGTGCATACGTGAAGAACCAGAAAACTACGGGGCTAAATTGTGGAGGTGTGGCATCTCCGCAGTTCGGGGTAGCGGTACCTGGAAGGTATTAGATTATATCAAGTGGAATAGAGAAATGCCCTTACCAAACAAATTGGTAGTGTTGTGGTCCACGTCCCAGGAGACTAAACATCCGTTAATGGAAAGGGAGTTGGTCCATCCTGCTCCATTCGGTTGCTCTACCATTGTCACCTACAAAAGATAAATGATATCGTTAAAACCAAGAATGTTGAGTCGTACATACATTTGTAGACTGGCACCCCGGGTTTGTCTTAATAGCGGTGGTATTTGCAAGCACAGTCCCATTGCCGATCAAATCTGTTGGCAACTGAGAAGTGTTGATTAGATAAACAGCCTCGCAAATGTAAGAGAAGAATACATGCTTCGAAGGGAGCGATGGTGTAATCGTCTTGTACAAAGGGCGGTTGATCCAACTCGTAGAGTACGGATGCGGCAGCATAACCCGCAGCCGTAAGGAATGCTGTCAAGAGACGAATCAGTACTAGCGTTGACAGGATGAAAAGTCCTTACAGGTCAAGTCGGAAAATTGAACATTTTGGTTCAACCCGATGGCGTTTAGGTTATTTACGGTAATAGCTACAAATCCGAAACTGGTTTAGATTCGTAGTGGCTTTGACGAGTGTGAAACAGCTCACCAGGTTCGATCCACCAAGTATCTTTGACGACGAGGAGGGCGGAGGCAAGGGGCTGGAAGGCGAGTGACAGCACAACCATTAGAGATGCGAGGGCAACTAGATAGTGCTTATTGTTGTACGCGCGGGTCCAAACGAAAAAGTTGCTGTACATGAATAGTTGGTTCATCCTTATAGGAACAGATAGAAGTTATGAAAACATACTTTGTACGGGTGTAGTCCAACAAAAGACTTCGCTGCGGTGGGGAGTCGCCATGGACTAGATCTACATAGGGCTGTAACGGACCGGTAGTCAGTAACAAAACGTGTTAAGACAAAAAACCATTCGACAATGCTAACCTGCATCCTCTTGATCTCGATATCAGTCCAGGTCCACATCGCTACTACCTACAAATTACGTATAAATAACCAAAAATAGCTCATACGAAGAATGGAAGACCTACGATTGCAGCTACAGCAACAGGGGGAAGAGTCTGGATCAAATATTCAAAATGTCAGTGCCAAAGACATGATAAACGAGGGGGTGATGGTGATTGACGCACATAAAGGTAGTGTTGGACGGCCGCCGTGCCAAGGCTGAAGTCGCCTGAGGTAGCCCATCCTAAATGAGAGTGATAGTTAGCCATTGATTTGTGTGGGAAGTATGATTATATCCAATCGGTCTATCGGCAGATAGGACAGCGGCGTGGGAGATCAAAGGAATTCTCCTACCTTGATTTTTGTTGCTGACGTGCAAGAGAACTTCAAGTGCAATAGCCCCGCCAGCCATGGCAAACACAAGGGGCAACCAAAACCAGATTCGAAGAGGCCAAGGCACCCAGGACTTTCTATCTTCGTGTGATTCATCAGTCACTAGATATTCGCCATTCGTTATCAGTACTGCATATCACCAGGGGGCTTCTCGACTGGGAGTGGCATACCATGTAACTGAGGGACATCGTTCCAAGGTTTACTCTTGCTGTCTTGATAGGTCGCAAATTGGACATGGGACGGGTCTGGGTCTAGCAGTCTTTGCGAGGGTGTAGCGGGAGGTGTCACTTGCCCGTCCCCGATACGGCGAATCTAATTCTACAATCAGTAACCTGATTTGAACACAACTCTGCGCCTCACATCGAAAGGGTCAGGCATTCGGCCTTCAGGAAGGGTTTGTAGCATGGGATCGCCATGCACCAGTAAGCCGGTTTCGTCCGCGACGGCAGTGGCGCCTGAGAAATTAGAGGCGTAGGATAGAGCAGGGAGGTCGGTCCCTGTCGGAACGGCCATTTGAATACAAGACAGAATAAGACGGTAAAAAACTTGGAAGTAGTCGACCTGATGTCAGTCGCAGGTTGGCCTGGTGAAAAAGAAGAACACAACAGGGAGATATATGGCGGAATGTGAAAGCTTCAAAGGGGGCCAATATACTATAGCACTAGTTTGTGTACCAGTGTTTGGCTGTGCCTGGTTTGCGACGAGGGTCCGTACGTCGCGGTAACGCGGTTATATCGGGCCAGTTGCCGTTTCAGGTCGCCAGTGAAGTGAGTGTGCTCTCTCTAACTTTACAACACATATGGTTCACCAAGTTGGGCGGTTCTCTGAATTCTTCAAGTTGTCTCTCGTATCTTAGAATTTTGTCCTCAGAGCATCTGCGACTAACTCGGAGATCACTCGGAGAAGAAAGACTGCGACAAGTCCACTTCCAGTCAACCGACGATCGTGCCTCAATATTTGAAATGCTGTTCATCGGCTGCTCAACCATTTGCTGCAGTGCTATCGCAAAAACTCTTCCGCCAAACCCGCTTCAATCACCGAAGTTACATCTATAGCATCAAGTAACACTACCACCTAGACTGGTGACCTTGTCTGTCGCAACATGTAAGGGTGCCAGACAGACTGGTCGAACTGAGTTTAAATTCAGATAGCGAGCAATTCATCACGTGCTAATCACGTTATCGTATATTCTATTTATAATAGGACCGACCCCTGAATATGCCGGTTGAGGTTGTATACCGAATTTTACGTTTTCAAAAAATTTGTCCGGACTACTGCACAGACATAGGTATTGCTCTGATTTTGTCCGGACACAGTATCTAACATCAAAATTTCGGGTACGGCTTGTTATATCTTATGGCAGCCTATCCAGTCTACTCATTGTGAAGCTGAAGATCTTCATCATCATCAGCATTGACTTCTACAATCTCGTTGGATAATTACTGTTGTTCCTAGAGAGTTGTTGGAGAGTTGAACATTTCAAACACCTACCAAGGCTAGTGTGTCGGCCGCAAATCACAGCGTGAAACACCTGTGTAGGCTATTTTAAGCCGGTCTACTATTACAAAAGGCTCTGTGTGACTTGGAAAGTTTTTTGTCCGGACGGGTATCTGACCTGCAAAATCTAACATCCCGTTGTCCGGATTATGTATCCTAGTGTTTGACGTCGACCCCTCATTTGTCCGGACTATTATCATACCTCAGGTCCCAAAATCTGAAAATCTGTCACGTGATGAATCCCCTCGCTATCTGAATTTAAACTCAGTTCGACCAGTCTGTCTACAACAGTTTGGCACCCTTACATGTTGCGACAGACGGTAACGAGTCTACCACGCACCCATGACAGACAGAATGCTTGAGGCATGGATAGGTTTCTTTATCTGCCTTTATGCATCCAGTGCATGGGTAATGAAACCTCGACCAAAATATTAATAAAAAGTTGTACATAAAACCTTATGGTCTCCAAGTGGGTTTGTGCCCATTCTCACTGCCCTTCTTCCAGTCACCATTACTTCGAACACGCTTCAGCTCTGCATGTTTGATGGGTTCTCCCTTGCATGCTCCCGAACCTTCTAGTTCCTCAAATGTTCTAACAAGGTCCTTAACACTTCCCCCACTGCTTCGCCGACCTCGCGAGATGGCAGTGGGTTGGCTGGATATTGGCGATGGGAGGGGATGAAGTTCAACAAGTCGTTGCGGTTTTGTCGCACGAGGAATCAACGATGTTTTCTGCTGTTGCTGAGGCGCCGGTTGGAGATGAACCAGTTCCTTCGGATGCTTGGGTTTAGGTGCGGGTGGACGAATGGGCGTCGAGATGGGACCACGATGCTTTTCAAGCACTTCCCGTGGAGGAAGCGGGAGTCCAGGTCGCGGAGGCTGGGATTTCCCATTTGGTGGCAATGCAGTTTTGGACAACGTAGGTAAATATGAGAAGAAAAATCCCTTGACACGCTTCCCGATGCTCGGTGGAGGATGAGCAGAGGATGATGTCTGCAAAGTTGTGGTATCATTAACCAGTAGCTTGACAGGAGTAAACGGCGCTGTCTCTGTCTCCGTTGAAATCGAATTATCTAGGGAGGTTGAACCCGGAACCTCCGCATTGAATCCCTGCTGGCTGACAGAAATGGCCTCTTCCAGAAGATGTGAATACCGAGGCGCCAAGAGCGAAGGTGGTAACCTCTGCCGCCGCTCGGGAGGAATATCTTTGAAAGGGGCATCCAGGACAGGGGGCGGTAGCATTGGCCGTTGTTTACGCGGAAGATGGGCAAGTCGTCCCAGAGGCGTGAAGTCAGGGACATCTATCATTGGCC
>Ga0210383_10006337_pt1 | contig 10336 bp, 12 predicted proteins | sample IncBWC14OmetaG_FD_160072 | JGI IMG/M metagenome (GOLD analysis project Ga0210383, IMG submission 160072) | Forest soil microbial communities from Barre Woods Harvard Forest LTER site, Petersham, Massachusetts, United States - Inc-BW-C-14-O ...
ATTGCCCGACCCAGCACTACGAGTTCCTGTTGGTCCTGCCGGCTCACGAAAGAAAAACTCCCAAATTGGGCTGAATACAACTGTCTGAGGCGAATTTCTACTTCTATGTCCTATGTCCTGCTCGCCCATATGCGTCAAGCTGGCGGCCATGGCAGCCCCCACCAAGCTCACTCCACGCACCCAAGACCATGAGCTGCTCGGCCATGCAATCAAGCTGGTGCTCGCCGAAAAGGGGCTAAACCAGAGCAAAGTAGCCGCCCGCTGCGCTCTCGATGTAAGGCAGATCAACAGGCTAATCCACGGCCTTGGCAACCCCACATACCTAACCCTGCTGCACGCCTGCGACGGCCTCGGCGTCAGCCCCGGCCAGCTACTGCGCAAGGCCGAGAAGCTGAAGCAGGAGCGCTTCGGAGAGCAGGGCCAGGACCGGGATTTTCTGTGAAGCGGATGAAGGGATTCGAACCCTCGACCTTCGCCATGGCAAGCCGTTAAATGCGCCCCGAGGCACGCAAATAGGCGCGATTTGGTCGACTCAACATGGCTTATTTAGAGGCCGTTTGGCTGGCTTGCTACCCAAACCGCTACCCACGGGCAATCTGCTACCCATCCGCTACCCACGGGTGTAGACTGCGGCGATCGCACCCGATCCGAAAGCCTCGATCCTCATCCGCGAGCACCGCGGCAGACCGTTCTACGAAGCGTTCTGGAGACTGAACGGCAAGCAGGTCAAGCGCCGCATCGGTCCCGCTTGGCTCGAACGCAACCCCAGCTCTGGCGAATGGGGCCGGCGCCGTGGGCGCGTGCCTGACCGCTCCTACGACGAGCGCGGCGCTCACGTCGAGGCCGCCCGACTCGTGGCCGAGTATGTGGCCGATGCCGCCGATCGGGAGCGAGTCGAGCAGGAGCGCCTTACGCGCGGCGTCACGTTCCGCGAGGTCGCGCACTCCCACATGCGCTGGCTGGCAGACGTAGCCGGGGCGAAGCCCTCCACCCTGCGCGACCGCGAGACGGTGTTGGGCGAGGCGGGTGTGGCGCGCAAGCGCGGCGAAGGCAAGACGTTGGGACACGTCATGGCTGCGCTCGGCGATCGTCCTGCCGCGAAGATCACCACGCGGGAGATAGACGACCTGCTGGCGACGATCAGCGCAACGGGTGCGTCGGCGGCCACCGTCAACAAGTACCGCTCGGCCGTCTCCGCCGTCTTCAACCACGGCTGCAAGCCGTCCACGTTCGCGTTGCCCGCGAATCCTGTGATCGGCGCCGACAAGCGCCGCGAGCCGGCCCAAGCTCCCCTCGTGTTCTATTCGCCCGAGGAGATCGAGGCCATCGCCCGCGCCCTCGCCGAGGGACAACACCGCGATCCGGCGTATCCCGCGGTCAACGACAGCGAGAGAATCGCACGGCATGCAGAGGACCAGCAGGACGCCGAGATGGTCCGCGTCGCCGCCTACGCCGGGCTGAGACAAGGCGAGCTACTGGCGCTGCGCTGGCGTGACGTTGATTTCGCCGGGTCCGCGCTGACGATCGCGCGGGCGATGAGCGCGGGAGTGGAGTCGTCAACGAAGTCCGGGCGTGTCCGCCGTGTGCCGCTCGCTGACCAAGCCGCCGGTGCGTTGGATCGGATGAGCCGGCGCGATCACTTCACGTCGCCCGACGACCTCGTGTTCTGCAACGTGTTCGGGCGCTCGCTCGATGGCTCGGCGCTGCGCCGGCGCTACAAGCGTGCCCAAGTTGCTGCCGGAGTTCGTCCGCTGCGCTTCCATGACCTACGGCATACGTTCGGATCGCTCCTGGCGGCGCGCGGCGTGGATGTCGTGACCATCCAGAAGGCGATGGGCCACAGCGCGCTAAGTACAACGAGCCGCTATCTACATGCGCGCCCAGCCTCCGAGCAGGCCCAGGAGTTCACGGCTGCGTTTATTCCTAGTACGCAGTGCGCTCGTGAATCGATATGAACCCACTTTGCAGGCACCAGAGCACCGTGCCTCGAATTCGAGAACAGCACACACTCAATCTAGGGGAGCTTTTCGATTGCTTCCTTGAGCGTCATTGCATCCACAAGGGAGCCTGGGAGCTCTGGCTCTTCGTAGCCAGGGAGCCTCATCATCTTTCCGCCGGTCCGCCCGATCAGGAGTGCAGGCGTGCTTCGAAGCCGCCGCACTATCGCGGTGTGCCTATCTGCGACCAACTGCCCAAAATAGTGCTTATTTTGCCTATCACTTTCCCACTGCGTGAGGTTTAGGTCTGGAACCTGACTAGCTATGCCATTGAGATAGCTTTCGGTTACGTAGCCTGTGTACTCTGGACCTTGCTCATGATAGAAGGTGTCGACGAAGTTCCAGAGCTTGCCCTGAGCACCGGCAGCAAGCGCCGCCGTCTGCTGATTCACAAAGGCACGCGGGTTGTGGGTATCTGTCTCACGAGAATGGAACTCAATCTTCACGTTGTTAGTGCGCACCCAGTCATAAATGATCGACGGCAGGAAGGAAACCACGAACAATTTCGACGTGAGGCACTCTAGATCGAGGAACACCTCAAGCGTGACGGGGGCGGTGGGCTGTCCGAGGGTATAACCACTCTGAGGTATCCCGTCCAGCACCGCGCTCACTTCTCGATCAGTCTGGCTATCCGATGCACCCACAGGCGTAGCTGGTCGCCCACCACTTCGCCCAACGACACTCAGCACGCCAACAATAACTATGGCGATCACGACCGCGGCGAGGCCCGTCCGCGCCAGTTGAGTCTTTTTCAGATCCTGCACGGCTCGCTCTTGAGCGACCCGTGCCCTCCGTTTAGCGCGACCCTGACTGGACACCACAACTCCCCTGTTTGCGTCAAGCGACATGACCAATTTGGCCGTCATAGCTACGCACTCGTTTGCAGACTACTCCGAACCCAGGGATGAGCAGAGGAGCAGGAGCCACCGTGCGTCATATTGCGACCGACTCTCCATGCTGACGGGGATTCTGCCATTGGCCGACTCTGTGGCGACCGTTTCTAACTGGACCGTTGACCCTCGAACTGTTTCCGTTTACTTGACTTTAAGGAGATAGTCACGGAACCTACCGGTAATGGCGATACGGGCAAGTCTCCAGAGCCATTGATATTTGTCCAGAAACGACCTACCAAGGGAGGGTGCACGCTCATGTGCCACATTAAGCGGTCGGCTGGCCTGCTCATTATGATGTTCCTTCTGCCATCCGTATTGCCCGGAGTAGCAATCGCTTGTTCAGGGGGGGAAGGCGAATTCCCCAGTTCGATTACGATTTCTCCGTCGCCCTACAAATATCCGGCTGCCGAAAACAAGGAATTTGTGATCAAAAACACCAGCCTGATATTTCCATTCGAAATTGAAAACGTGCGTTCAAGCAACGCCAAGTTCAAACCGCGCCGAGAATGCGTCACCGGCCATGAGCTGCTTGCAGGAGAAAAATGCAAAGAACACGTGGAATTCGTGGCACCGTTTGAAAAAGGCCAAACCGCGGTGCTCACTGTAGAAACCTTTGGAGGCGATGAAACCGACAACCTTTCAAGCTAACCTCTCCCTTCACCCATCCAATCAGGCAAGTTGGCGTTTACAGGTCCCACCGGTGTTCAATTGTGATTATTTTCGGTCGGGCCTGTCAATGCCACTTCGATACGTTCGCGGACGTATAGCCGCCGCCTGCCGATCTTGACACTCGGCAGGATGCCACGACGCGCCCAATCTTCGACGGTCGAAACGGGTGCATGTAGAAGATGAGCCACATCCCGCGCGGTCATGACGTCATCCGCCGTGAGTCGCGTTGGTCTTGCAGGCCTTGGTTGCCAGGCATCCTGATCTGCGTGTACGGGCCGAGAGCCACTCATCGTGTCCGCTCGGGTGGTGGTGGCTGGACGGCGCGGTGGAGAGTGCGGATGACTCCGGGGAGACGCGGGGCGTAACGCGCATGGCCACGGCTTTCGACGGTGCGGTCGTAACCGGTCCAGCTGTCGTGGCCGTGTGGTTGGCCGTATGCGAGAGAGGGTGTTTGCGTGTGGCTGTGGCTCATGTCTCGTGCGAGGCGTTTGATGCGGTCACGGTCTTGGCCGTGTTCGCCGAGGTCTTGGCGGTTGACGTACCAGTCGGTGCCTTCGCGGGCGCGGGATGCCTCGACGTAGGCGGGCTCCTTGCTGGTCTGCCAGCCGCCGGTCACGACGAGCGTGCGGGCGACGGTCGCGCCTTGCGCACGGTGGATGTGGCTGGCGTAGGCGTGCGAGGTCGTCGCCGGCGAGTGTTCGCCATTGGTGGGTGACGTCGAACTGGATCAGCACCTCGCCGGCCTCGTTGATGTCGATGACTTCGCCGCGGGCGCCGTTCTCGACACGCTCGACGCCGCGCTGGTGGTGCTGGTCGATCATCGCTACCCGATCGCCGGCACGGATGCCGTAGTGGACACCGGGCACCTGGGCTTCAATGTCGCCGAGTTCGCCGCGCTCGGCGCGGTAGTGCTGTGCGCGGGCGTTGAGCCGGTCGATCTCCAGGTTGGATGCGTCGGAGATGAGCGCGACCTGCTCGGTCGGGTGTTCCTTGGTCAGCCTGGCCCAGTCGCCGACAGCCCGCTCGACGGCTTGGTCGCGGGTGTCGGTCATATGCAGCTGGCCGCGGCGTAGGTAGTGCGCCATCGCCCGGTCTGAGCGGCCGGCGCGTAGGTCTGCCCACGCTCGCTGCTCAGCAGGATCGAGCGTGCGCCGCACATTCCATAGCTGCGCGCTCGGCGCGAGCTCGGCGAGCCGATCGAACATGCCTCCCGCGCCGATCGATGGAAGCTGCGCGCCGTCACCGATCACCACCAGCTTCGCCTCTGTTCGATGCACGATCTCTGCCAGCCGGTCGAGGCGGCTTGTGTCGGCCATTCCGGCCTCGTCAAAGAAGATCGTCGTCCGCGAGTTAATGTCGAGGCGGCCGTGCTCGACGCGGGCCACCAGGGCGTCGAGCGTGAGCGTGCGCCGGGCGAGCGCGGGGCTGTCCTGTCCGAGACGCTGCGCGGTCGAGCCCGACACGGCGATCCCGAACGTGACGTGGCCGGTGAGCTGCTCAGCCTTGGCTGCCGCGTCGATCACTACCCCCTTGCCGGTGCCCGCCGGGCCGACAAGGACGGCGGCGCGCTCAGGGCCAGTAATGACCTCAAGCGCATGGGCCTGCTCGGCGCTGAGCCGTGCCCCGATCCGCTCGGCGAGCTGGTCGCCAGCCGTTCTGCGTGCCTGCTCGCCCACATCTCTGCCAGCGGGCTTTCCGAGCTGTACGAAGTGGCGCTCGATCGCCTGCTCTTTCGCACGGATGGCAAGGGTCGTCATCCGACCGCCCCCCAAGGGGAGCACGCGACGCTCGGCGATCATCTCCCGAGCCTTGGCCAGGGCGTCGGCTGGGGCGAGTTCGCCGGTGGACTGCTCAAGCAGCACCGCGCGCAGCTCCCCCGGCTCGAACGTCGCCGCGCGCTCGGTCAATCGCTCTTCGACACGATCCTCAAGCGCACCCTCACGCCGCGAACGACCATCCTGTCGGCTGTCGTGTCGCTCATGCCCGTGGCCATGTCGTGCGGCCTTCTCATGCCATACGCGCTGCAGATCGCCGCGGGTCACGGGGAGCTTGGCCTTGCGGTTCTCCAGCTTCAACCGCCGCAGCTCCCCGCGCTCGGGTGCTCTCCCCCACTTCGCCCGGAAACGCTCAGCCGCCGCCGCGACCTCACGGCTACGAGCCGAGAACGCATCGATCAACCCTTGAGGCACGCCGACGATCTCGAAATACCGGCCCTCCTTGCCCGTACCTCCGTCGATCTCATAGCCGTGCTGGGAGAGCTCGTGTGCGAGCGCGGAGCGATAGAACGCGCCGACCTCTCGGACCGAGCGGAAGATCGGCCGTGACGCGACCGCGACGATCTGCCCGTCGTCGCGGACCGCGCTCGTCACGACCACATGGCTATGCAGCTGCGGGTCCGGAGCATCACCACCGATCACCCCACGCGCCGTGGTGTGCAGATACTCCGCGGCGATCAGCTCCCTGGCGGGCTCCTCCACCACCTCCCCGCCATACCGGCGCCTGACCGTCGGCACCGACTCAGTCATGTGCTCGATCGCCCGCTCGACCGCGTTCCGGTGGGCCTGCTCGATCACGCCCCGCTCGTGCTTGTCGCCAAGCGCCCAAGTCACCGACACCGACTTCGGGGCGCTGAATGTCACGTCGATCCCACCACCACGGCTACCGTCCGCGCCAGCACGCCGCAGCCAGCGCCCGCTCGCCGGATGCCGGCCCTCCATCAGCGCGATGAAGTCCGGGCCGTCAACCGCACCGCTCTCGACGCCGAGCTGCGCGAGCGTATCTGCCGAGGCAAGCCACCGGCCGGGCGCCTGCGCAGGCTCGCCGCCAGGCGTCAGGTAGTAGTCGCCACGCTCGGGCTGCACGGTCTTGCCCTCCAGATACCGGGCATAGCCACCGCCCTTCGCGGCACCAATGCTGGAAGCAGTCACCACTACCGTTAATGACCGCGAGGCCCGCAAACCGGCCAGCGAATTTCGGGGATATGGCCTTGCACACCCCTCTATGACCCCAACCACCACAAACCGGCCAACGACTTTCCCGCCAGCACCCTCGTGAGCGCCGAAAGGGAGGCCAGGAACGACACAGCAATCGCACAGCACCCGCACCCCTGTGCATGAGGTCTGTTTGAGCAGTGCGGGCCGTGCACCGGCGGGCGAACAAAGGGATAGCAAGCGGGCTGCCGCAAGCGGTTGACTTGGATCGGTCGGAGCCGCGTGCGACACTACGAGCGATGGAGCCGCCCCATGTGACGCTCAGCGGGGACCTGTCTGGCGACTACGTGGTCGAGGACCGACGGCCTGACGGGCGCGTCGTCCTGCGCCCTGACCTGAGCGCGAAAGCGATGCTCGCCCGCCACGGCGAGCGCGAGCTGACCCCGGACGAGTTCGAGCAGCACTTCGGAGAGCTGCCGACAGACGGCGAGGGCTGAGAGTGCCGGACACCCCGGCCGGGCCACTCTTCCCGGTGGTCTTCGACGAGCCCGCAATCGCCGAAGACCTCGCCCACCATCCCCCAGTCGCCCGCCACGCACTCGAAATGCTCCGGCGCGAACTCGACCGCGACGGGGGCATCCCCACCTCCCGGCTGAAACGCTGCGAAGCCGAAGGCGACGACGGCACCCGCCTCGCCGGTTGCCTCAAGACCTACGTGCCCTGGCCCACAGGGCAATTCGGGCTCATCATGATCCCCGTCGCCCATCCCACCCGGCCGGTCGCGCTACGCGCGATCGCGTTCGGTGTCCGCCACCCCGCCGCCTTGAAGCCGAGCGTCTACAGGATCGCCGACGAACGGCGAAACGCGTCGAGCGCATGACGAGGCGAACCGGCTGCCGAGCCATCGGGCCACGGGTAAACAAAGCCGCTGTCCGCTCCGCCTTCCTAATCCGCGGGGATCAGCACCGATAGCCGCACGCCGAGCCCGTCGGCAACCGCGATCATCAAGTCAAACGGGGGATCAAGCCGTCCAGCTTCGAGGGCGTTGATCATCTGCACGGCGATACCGCTCCTGACGGCAAGCTCAGCCACGCTGATTCCCTCCCGCTCGCGCACCTGCCTGATCTTCTGCCCAAAGAGGATCAGCTCAGCGTCCTCGTTCATATCTTCCTCTCGTTAGTAGTCGTGGACGCGGTGCGAGGCAATAGCCCACGCCCCAGGTCGAAGGCACCCAGTCGATCGCACCAGCCTTGGCGAGCTTGCAGCGCAGCCGCGAAGCGTGGGACTCCAGCGTCCGCGATGTGTCCTGGGACGGGTAGCCCCACAGATGCCGCAGCAAATCCGCCTTGGCGAAGACGCGCGTCGGTTCGCGTGCCAGGTAGAGCAGCAGCGCGTACTCGCGTCTGCGCAGCTCCACGGGCGTCGATCCATAGATCACCGTCCGCGTCGCTGTGTGGATCGTCAGCGCCCCGCAGCGGATCACCGGTGGCGTCTCGCCGGTCGGCCGGCGTAGAAGCGCTCGCACTCGCGCGAGCAGCTCTGCGTACAGGAATGGCGCGCGGATCACGTCGTCCGCGCCTGCCTCGAACGCGCGCAGCGTGTCCGTGGCGTCGCTGCTGGTGCTGACCCACAGGACGCGAGCACCGGAACCCGCGAGTTCGCCCCCTCGCAGGGCACGTAGAGCGCCGAGCCCTGCGCCACGCTTGGACGCACGGCCAAAGACGATCAGGTCGACCTCGCCGACCGATGCGGGATCGCTGACCAACCGTGTGTCGAAGCCGTCAAGCGCTAGCTCGTCGGCCAGCGCTTCGTTTTCGCTCTCCTGGCCGTAGATCACTACGACCGGGGGCGCAGCTCGCGGGATATCCTCCGGCTGCATTGGAGTTCAGGCTCCTTTGCCACGCCCCCGGCTGTTGACGCAGCGCGGGGGCACTTTGGTTATTGCGCCCCAGATCATAACGCTTACGCACATGGGCGTAAGCGCATGGACTCAAGCGGTTATGCCTGCAAGGCTCGACCTATGCCTCCCCCACTCCCACCAGACCCAGCACTCGGCCTCGCGATCAAGGAACTGCGCGAGGCCCGCGACCTAACGCAGGAAGAACTCGCCAGCCGAGCAGGGATGACGTTCGGCACCGTCAGCCGCCTAGAGTCGGCCAAGAGCGCGCCCGCATGGGCGACCGTCATGCAGATCATCGACGCGCTGGTCGTCTCCCTTCCGGAACTAGCGCAGGCCGTCGAGACCGCCCGTCGAGATCGCCCCAAGCCTTCTAGGCGATGATCGTCGTCCTCGACACGAACTCGTTCTATGGCGACGTATACGCTCGGAAGCAGGATCTGACGGCTCTGTTCGCCGCCGTTGACGATGGTCTTCTCGAGAACGTCGAGATTTGGACACCAAGGGCCGTGGTCGGGGAGCTTGCAAGGCAGTTCCGTGAGCGGTCAGAGCGAATGACGAAGGTCCTTGGCGAGATATCCTTCGACCTCTCCTCGTTCAGCATCCAAAGGCCGACGATCCCGGATACAGCGGAGTCCCGTGCTGCCGAGTATCGAGACGGACTTGAGCGCCGTCTTTGCGGAAGGCACAGATCTATTGCTGCACATCCCGACGCGAGCGGGAAGATCCTCGACTGGGCGGCAGAGCATCGTGCGCCGATCAAGACCCCGGGGCCTCCGCAGCCGAAGAAGGGGGAGAGGGATCTCTCGATGTTTGCGAAGCGGGAGACCAAACCTATCTATGGCGTAGTTGATGCCGGGATCTGGCTGACAGTGGTAGAGGCAGCGCAGCAGTCAGATGTCGTTCTGATCACGGGTAATAGGACTGATTTCGCCGATACTGACGACCCATCGAAGCCGCACAAACTGCTTGCCGACGAACTCGATGCTGCCGGCCTCAACCCCCGTCGCGTGCAGATCTGCCAAACCGTGCAGGCGTTCAACGAACAACACGTAAGACCAGCGGAGGATGCTCGGGCAAAAGCCAACGCCTTCCTCGCGGACGAGGGCAAGCTGGAGGCACTGAAGTCGGAGATCGCCGATGCGGTGAGCTGGTTTCCGCTTGAGCTTGGGGAGAAGTGGGATCTGGAAGTCGAGACCGATAGCTCGACACTCGCGGAGTTTGATCCGACTGCGCTTGAGCTTGTACGTGCCGACCTCGGTCCGGATGCGTACTTCATGACTATCTGGGCTACCGGTCAAGCCCGGTTCGACCTCACGATCAGGAAGTACGACGCGTCTGGGATAGATGCGCGAAGTCCCATTTCTGTGTACGACTGGGATTGGAACGAGTCGATGGTCGCGGCCGAGCTTGAAATGTCCGCTCGAATGCTCGTCGAAATACGTGTATCGGACGGAGAGGATTTGGCTGTTTCGATTGAGGAGATAGACAGCATTCCGATCGGCTGATATGGCCGCCACGATCGCGCGCGATTTCCGCGGACTGCTTGGCATACCGCCAGCTTGACGATGACTAGCCTGAGAGCCGGCAGCTATCTCAATTCCCTGTCGCGCCGGCAACGCTCGACTTCGGCCGAGGTTCGTCCGTATTACGCGACGAGCAGCCCGTTGCTCACAAGCCCAAGGCTCGTCAGCACGCTCATGCCAGCCTGAACGTCGAGGTTCGAAAGACCGGTCGAATGGTTCTGTCTGCTGCCTGCGGGAGCCTGCTTCCAATGCCAACTGGGCTTACGTCCGAGACGACGACGGTCACGAGAGCGCGCGAGACCTTCCTAACGGCCAACGCGAACAACGAGCGAATCCTGAATCCGCTCATTGACGCGTATCTCACCGCCTACGGCGCCACCCTCGATGATCTAGAGCGTGCGCACAGACTGGTGGCCGACAAGCC
>Ga0210383_10006339_pt1 | contig 10335 bp, 8 predicted proteins | sample IncBWC14OmetaG_FD_160072 | JGI IMG/M metagenome (GOLD analysis project Ga0210383, IMG submission 160072) | Forest soil microbial communities from Barre Woods Harvard Forest LTER site, Petersham, Massachusetts, United States - Inc-BW-C-14-O ...
CCTTCCGTTGCTCTTCGTGTCTCCAACACAGATCAACGCGCAGTTGCCCTCCAGCCTTACCGATGGCACCTATACACTCAATATCCAGAACGCTGGGCAACCCGAAATTACCGGAACATTGACGGTAGCCCGCAACGCCCCCGGTCTGTTCTTCACCACCGCTGCCGATTCGACGGCCTACGCAATGGCGTTCCACTCCGACGGCTCTATGGTGACTGTGAGTAGCCCCGCGGCCGGCGGCGAAACCATCTCGTTCCTCGGGACAGGATTTGGCCCTTATCAGACGCCTGTGTTTGACGGCTTCTTCCCCCCGGTTCCTCTTCCGGCGGTTTCGGACTCGGTTGTTTTATCCGTCGGCGGACTAAATCCGACATCCACATCGACAGCAGCTCCCGGTTTTACGGGCCTGACGACAACTCAATTCCAGGTGCCCACTGGATTAGCGAGTGGAACTTCGGTGCCGCTCCTGGTGACGATTAACGGAGTGGACAGCAACACTGTGATGTTGCCGATTCAATAGCGACTGACAGCTTAGGATCGGACGCTGCTCAAGATCAGCGCAACCAGATTCCAGGCGACCAGAACCGCAAATAGTAAATTGATGCGCGAAAGCAGCTGGCGCTTACCCGTGCGCCAGCAGTAAAATCCCAGCAGGAACGCCAGAAACTTTACGGCCAAAAGACTCCCGATGGGGTTCGACCCTACCCCGAGTGCCAGGCGAACCAGCGGGTTGCCTTCCCGGACGCCGTTTACAAGAAATGCGATCGTCGTAAGGAAATCAAGTATTTGCAGGTATAGATATTGCCAAAGCAACGGGCTCAGCGAACTCTGGCTTTGTACGGCAACATCGCTCTCAGGCATTCGCCCTAAGTTACGGGAGAAAGCCTTAGCGCGGAAGAGTACTTTAGGACCAGTAGTCAGGCTTATAGACTAAAACTCTGTCCACGTTGGGGCGCTAAAACCTCTAGTCCATAACGTTCCCGAATTGCCGCTACGAAGGCAGTCTGCTGTTCCGGCTCCCCGTGCACCAGAAACACTTTTTTCAAGCCACCGGCAATCGGCTTCAGCCAGGCCAGCATCTCGTCGCGATCCGCATGGCCGCTCAACGCGTCCAGTTCTTGAACTTCCGCCCGTAACGGCATCAGATCGCCGAAGACCGGCACTTCCTCGCGCTGTTCCTGAATCTTACGCCCCAGCGTATACTCCGCTTGGTAGCCCGTGAGAAGAATGGTATTGCGCGGATCGCCGATATTGTTCTTCAGGTGGTGCAGGATTCTGCCGCCCTCACACATCCCGGATGCAGAGATCACCATAAATGGACCGCGCAGATCGTTCAGTGCTTTCGATTGGTTAACGTCGCGCACATAGGTGAGCAGTTGGAATCCGAAAGGATCGCCATGATTGGCCAGAAACGCGCTCGCTTCTTCATCGAACAGTTCGGGATGTTTGCGGAAGACGTCGGTCACGTTCACGGCGAGTGGACTGTCCACGAAAATCGGAAACTTGGGAATTGCGTTCGCTTGCGTCAGTTCATGCAACAGCAAGACCAGCTGCTGGGTTCGTCCCACGGCAAACGCAGGCACAATCATTTTGCCGCCTCGCGCGTAAGTGCGGTTCACAACCTCTGCCAGCTTCGCGGACACCGACTGGATGGGGTCGTGAACCCGGTTGCCATAGGTGCTTTCGATGATGAGGTAGTCTACCGGCGGCAGAGGCTCGGGATCGCGAATAATCGGCAAGCCTTTGCGCCCCAAGTCGCCGGTGTATCCCAGCCGCACCTTTTGTCCGGCTGACTCCAGCTCCAACAACATGGACGTGGATCCTAAGATGTGCCCCGCCTCGAACGATTGATAGACCACGCCGGGTCCGATGTTAGTGGGCGTATGCATCGCAACCGGACGGAAGAGTGGGAAGGTGGCAGCGGCATCTTCGGCGGTATAGAGGGGCTCAACCGGTCCGTCGGCGCCGATGCCTGGGATATTCAACGATCGGCGGCGCATATTCCGCTTGTTCAAAAATGCGGCGTTATGTTCCTGCAGCGAAGCTGCATCGGCCAACATAGGGCGGCACAGATCCGCGGTGGCCGCGCTGGTATAAATGGGACCATGAAATCCGTTCTTCACCAGCAACGGAAGGTTGCCGCTGTGATCGATGTGCGCGTGCGACAGCATCACAGCGTCGACGTCTTTGCAAGGGAACGGGAAGTTCCGGTTGCGCTCCTCGGCTTCCTTGCGGTGGCCCTGATACTCGCCGCAATCCAGCAGATAACACTTGTCGTCCACCACCAGTTGATGCATGGAGCCGGTGACCACTTGGGCCGCGCCCCAGAATGTTAATTTCATCCTCTCAAGAATACCCTGTGGCCCTCAAGAATACCTGTACCACTAAGGTGAATCCCTGATTGGTAACCAGATCCCCTACTGATAGTCTCGGGTTGGATGCTAACGTTGCGGAAGCTGACGGTTATCGGTGTGTTTCTGGCTGCGCTGGCTCCTTCAGCGTACCTGGCCTGGACACTGCGCAGCATGCCGCATCTGGGCTTCTACCACGACGACAGTATTTACTTGGTGTCCGCGCGCAGCCTGGCGATCGGGGATGGATATCGCATCGAGAGTTTGCCGGGCCAGCCGTATCAAACCAAGTACCCGCCGCTTTATTCCGCGATGCTGGCCGGCGTTTGGAAAATCGATCCGCGCTTTCCAGAAAATCTTCCCCTGGCGACACTGTTTGCCTGGCTGATGTTGCCCGTGTTCCTGGCCACGGTCTGGATTTTATTGCGCGATTACGGATTCAATCTGCCCGAGCGATGTGTCTTCGTTGCCCTGGCCGCGTTGAGCCCGGTGACCGTGGTGTTCAGTTTTTCGCTCATGCCGGAGCTGCCGTTTACAGCTCTATTTATTGCAAGTCTTGTCCTTGCGACGCGCGCAGGGAAACCCGAAGCTTCACGATGGCTCGCCTTGGCCGCCGGCATTTGCGCGGGGCTGGCATACCTTACCAAGTCCGTTGCCGCTCCCATGCTTGTGACGGTGCCGTTCTGCTTCGTGCTGCGCAAACAATTCCAAAAGGCCGCTTTGTTCTTAGCCGCCATGTTGCCCGCCGCGGCGGGATGGCAATGGTGGGTGACGCGCCACCTCTCCAATTCCTGGGATCTGGTGACGCTCTATTACACCAATTACCTGGGTTTTAGAACCTACAACATCTCATTCCAGGATCTACCGCTGCTGGTTTGGTACAACCTCGATGGATTCCTGCAAGGGATAGGGAAGCTGCTCATTTTCGATCTGCCTTATGGCTCGAAACACTTGGAGCGGATAGTTGCGATCGCTGCCATCGCCGGCTGCGTCCGCCTCACCATGCGGAGGCGAGAGTGGCAATATCCGTTAGCCGCCCTGGGAATCTCGGCGCTCCTTTTGATTTGGCATTATCCGCCGGATCAACGCTTTGTTTTTCCTTTGTATCCGTTCTTTCTGATGGGAATCGCTACCGAAATTTACAACCTGTGCGGGGTCTTGCGCCTGGCCTGGGCCAAGCCTGCATTTGCAGACCGCTTCGTTGCGGCCGGCTTCGGTGGGATGCTCGCGGCTCTAGGGGTGTTCGCGATATTTTGCACCGCGTATGGGCTTACGTCCTTCCTCCCAGACCTGTTTAATTCGCATCGAACCGACTTCGCGGCTCGCGAGAAAGCCTACCAATGGATTGATCGAAATGTGCCGCGCGATGCCAATGTATACGCGTATGAAGATCCCGTGCTCTTTCTCTATACCGGCCGCAAGGCGTGCGGTTTTCCCATTCCGCCCAAGTTTTATTATCACGGCGACGATGCCGCAATTAACAGCCTGATGGCATCCATGCCGGCGTTCGCGCGCAGCCACCGGCTGGATTATGTACTGCTCACTCCCGACGACTATTTCAAAGACCTGAACGCCATCGGCAAGCGTGGATTAACGCAGGCTATGCAGTCCGGTGCTTTCGAAAAACTTTACGATTCCAGCCGCGCGGCCGTTTATAAACTGAACTCCCCAGATACCTCGGCCAGTCTGCAGTCCGGCCTTTAGTACAATCACAGCAAGTGCCGGTCCGCCTGATTCTGCTCACCAGTGTCATCGCCTGTTTGCTCTTCGCGCAGAAGAAGCCTATTACTATCGACACGGTGATGGCGCAAAGTCGCGAAGACGAAACGCCGCACGTCGTATGGGCGCCGGACGGAAAGCATTTCGCCTATTTTCAAGCCGGCGAGCTCAAGCTTTACGACGTGCCCGCAAAATCGGAAAAGACGCTGCTGGCGTTAGCGCCGCTGCAAAAGGCTGCCGTGCCTATTCCCGAGCCGCCGCGATTCGATTGGCAGAACCGCCGCGTAAGCGAAGACAGCATCGAATGGTCGCATTCCGGCAAGCAGTTGTTGCTGAGCGTGCATGGCGATCTGTTCTTTTATTCGCTCGACCCCGGCACCTGGGAGCAACTCACCGCCACGCCTGAAGCGGAGCGCGACCCCAAACTCTCCCCCGACAGCTTGCGAGTGGTTTTCCGCCGCGGCCATGATCTGTATTCCCTCGAGATCGCCACGCGCCAGCTGACGCGGCTCACCGACGACGGCGGCGCGACGCTGCTGAACGGAGAGTTGGATTGGGTTTATCCCGAAGAGTTAGACCTGAGCACGGCCTATTGGTGGTCGCCCGATTCGAAAAACATCGCCTACATGCAGTTCGATATTTCGCATGAGTTCGTCTATCAGCAGGTTTCGCTCACCGGGTTGCGCGCTCTGGCTGAGCCGGAACGCTATCCCCAAGCTGGAACCGCGAATGCCGACGTACGAGTCGGCGTGGTTCCAGCCTCTGGAGGCGTCACGCGCTGGATGGATCTGGGCGACACCCGCGGGTTCCTGATTGCCCGGGTGTATTGGACGCCCGATTCCACCCGTTTGGCCATAGAGCGGATGAATCGGGTGCAGAATCACTTGGATCTCTTGCTGACGGAAATCGGTTCCGGGGCATCTCACGCGATCCTTTCGGAATCCGATCCTCATTGGATCAATATCAACGACTTGTTCCGTTTTGTCGGCAAGGACGAGTTCTTGTGGGCCAGTGAGCGCGACGGTTTTCGCCACTTGTATCTCTATTCGCTTGAGGGCCAGCAGCGCAAGCGCATTACCGAAGGCAATTGGGAAGTCACCGAGCTAACCGGAGTTGATGAATCTCAACAAAGGGTTTACTTTGTATCTACTGAAGCAAGTCCTTTGGATCGGCAACTTTACTCCATAAAACTGAATGGAAAAGATCGCTCCCGTATCAGTCGTGAGCCCGGGACCCACGAGATTTCCATGAGCCCTACCGCCGAATACTACCTGGACACCTTTTCGTCTTCGACTGAACCACCCCGCAGCGACTTGCATTCTCTTGACGGCGCTGCGCTATCCACCTTCCGCGTCGCCAAAACGATTACTGATGAGTACGCCGTCGCGCCGTCGGATATCGTGCAGCTCAAAGCTCAAGATGGAAAGCCGCTCTACGGCCGCATGCTGAAGCCCGCCAACTTCCGCGTCGGGGAAAAATACCCAGCCGTTGTGATGGTGTATGGAGGCCCGGGCGTCCAGACCATAGTGAATGCCTGGAAGGACGTCGATTTGGCCGAAGTATTGGCCGCGCGCGGCTTCGTGGTTTGGGAGCTGGACAATCGCGGCTCCGCCGGCCGTGGGCACGCTTTCGAGACGCCGTTGTATCGCCGGTTTGGAAAAACAGAGCTTGCCGATCAATTGGAAGGCGTTCGATACCTGCTGGCCCAAGGGTTTGTCGATCCGGCCCGCGTCGGAATCTATGGTTGGAGTTACGGCGGGTTCCTGACGCTATATTCGCTTCTGAACGCGCCGGACGTTTTTCGCGCGGGCATCGCGGGCGCGCCGGTAACGAATTGGCGCAACTACGACACTATCTACACCGAGCGCTATCTGGGTCTTCCTTCTGAAAATCCCGATGGATACCGCGCCAGCTCTCCGTTGGACTATGCCGCCAAGCTCAAAGCCAAGCTCTTGATCGTTCACAATTTCGAAGACGACAACGTGCTATTTCAGAACACCGTGCAAATGACAAACGCTCTGGAAGAGGCCGGGAAGCTCTTCGATATGGTGCTCTACACTGGCAAGAGCCATGGCGTCACTGGACCTGTTCGCAGACAACTGCTCGAAACGTTGACCGATTTCTTCGACAAACAACTGAAGTAGGCTCAACGGGCTGTCTCAAGCCGAGTGTCCAGGGCCGGGAAAGACAATGTACGCTCGTCAACGAAAGTGTTCATGAGCATACTGCACGATCTGCCGCAAGTTGTAACAGCCATCGGAGGATTGGGTACGGCGGCTTTTGGCCTGGTGGATGCCACCAAGATTTTCGGCGGCAGTGTGAATCATATCGGCTTCCGCGGAATCCGGACCGCAGTGCGCGAACTCACCGATACCGGGGGCCAGGCGAACGCGCTATCCCAGAAGAAGATCGTTCGAACGCTCGAAGCGAATTGGATGAACGGCACCGATCTCGGCAGCCAGAAGGCGATTGCAAAGTCCTTGATCAAGCTGAATCTCCATCCGCGGAATGCGCGCGCCCTGGCGAATGCTACCGGAGTTGATCCCTCAGCCCTCACGGCGATTGCCACCAGCATTGCCGCCGGAACTCCGCTCAGCTCCGCCGAGACCGATGTCTTCGCCCGCTTCGACATGATTGTGACCATGTTGTTGGACGAAGCTTACCAGCGCAGCAACCAAAGTTATCGCAATTGGACCCGCGCGTTGGCGGCGCTCACGGCAATCGCGCTTGCGATGGCGGGGGGAAGGGAATTGCGGATAGATCCCGCAATCTCACTCCTGGTTGGTCTGCTCGCCACGCCTCTGGCACCCATGGCTAAGGACATTTCGAGCGCCCTTGCGATGGCGGTGAGTGCGATGCAACTTGCAAAAAAGTAGCCCTCTGTGACGTTATTTCTCGACGCTCGCCTCAGCGCGGTTGGGGGCAATCTGGCTGCCGCCGTCGGCATCCATCAGGGCACGGCGCAATTCCTGAACGACATCCGCGGCCGGCACGTACTCATCGCCACTCACGGATTCAACGTCGATCGGGCCGCCGGAATTGCTAGCTTGTCCAACTGGGAGCGCTTGCTGCAACTCCCCCCTGACACCGTTTTCTTGGGTCTTTTATGGCCGGGCGATTCCATCTGGCGACATGGTCTGGATTACCCGGACGAACCCAGGGTTGCCAATGACGCAGGCCGCCTGGTTGCTTCGTTTCTGGATGCCAATTTTGGCGGTGCGGCCAGCATCTCGTTCGTCTCGCATAGCCTGGGTGCGAGGGTTATTTTGGCCGCTATTTCTAAAATGCATCTGCCGGTCCGGCGCGCCATCCTCATGGCGGGCGCCATCGACGACGATTGCCTCAGCACGGAATTCAAAGCCGCCGCAGCCAAGATCGGGAGAATCTCTGTGCTGGCGTCGCGTCAGGATAAGGTGCTCTCAAGTGCGTTTCCGCTGGGCAACTTCGTGGCGGGAATCATCACCGAAGGGCATCCTTGGTGGCATGCGGCTTTGGGACAGACCGGTCCCTCTATCCCTTATCCCAACAATTTTCAAAGTCCGTTTATGATTCCGGATAACTGGGGCTTCGAACACGGGGATTATTTGCAGTTGGATCCACCCGCGCCTTCCATCCTTGTGCCTATCGATATTCCGGCCAACGGATATCCTGAACCCGGCGCAAAATATTGGCAAGCTGCCTGGACTGCTGCGTTATCCTCGACGCGATTCCGATGATTTGCGGACTAGCGGTGTCCGCCGCCGCCGTGACCGCCGCCGCCACCAGCCGAAAATGAGGCATGGCCGCCACCGGCGCTACTGGCGAATGATGAGGACCGGGCGCTGGCAGTGAATCCGCCGCCACCGCCGGTAGCTCCGCGATGAGTAGCCACTTCCGACAAGCGGCCATTGTTCGTTAGTCCGGCAGTGCGGCTAACGCCGCCACCATAGGCGTATCCGCTGCCACCATAAGATGGCGCGTAACCGACAGTGTATGGGCTGTAGTAGGTATAGCCGAAGGGGCTGTACCCGAATCCTTCATACGGCAGGTAAGTGTACATCCCGAAAACCGGGTTAAACGCCCAACCACCCAGAAACCCCGGACTGTATCCAAAACCAGAACCAAATCCGTAGCCATAGCCGCTGCCCAGCCCATATCCATATCCGCTACCGGTGTAGCTATTTCCAACCTGAGCGGCAGATGCCACATTGGCTTGCGCCACATAGCTGGCCCGCCGATCGCTCCAGCGATACAGCGCATCCTGGTCGTCTGCCTTGCGATCGAAGCTCTCGGCCATCAATGCGTCCGCCAGATTCGTCTGCTTGCCACCATGCAGCGTTAATTGACCGGACGCATCGGCAACAATCGCTTCACCCTCGAACACCTGGAAACGCGCTGGTTCCGTGTCCAGCCGATACAAACCCTGCTTCTGCAGCCGGACGGTGTCCTTCTTGTAAACCAACTGAATGGCGTTGTCCTTGGGGATTTCGTTGCTCTCGACGACGGCCGATCCGGAAAGCACTTCAACCCGCGTATCTGTCAACCGGGTGGAGAGCATTCGAATGGCGCTATTTTCGCCCAGCCGCAGGAACACGCCAGGGGTCAACAGGATTTCCGCGCGCCCGTCTTCGGTTCGAAACTCCTGGTTTTCCTTGATATCGGGGAACTGCCCGAACTTCGGCTCAACCGGCTTGTCGGCAAGCAAGGCACGCCCTTCCACATATTGGATGACGCCCGAGTGCGATGAAATCACATACTGGGCGCAGGCCGAGCCTGCCGCCAGAGTGCCCAAGGCTATACCCAAAGACCAACCAGCCAGGAAGCGCATTGCCAAAGCTCCTTAGATTAAATCCTGCTCTTATTTGATACGCTTGTCAACCCTGGTCAGTTACGAAAACTTCCCGGTTTTGAAGGATGTAGCTGGCAATGGGATCGAATTTGCGCTTCCCGGCCAGGCGCACCATCAGGGAAAGAATCGCGGCCTTGCGCAGATCGTCCAATTGCAGGCTCAGCAGCGAGCACACATGCTTGGCGGTCCGTGAAACGTCGCCTTCTTCGAGCGCGGCGAGAAAACCTTCCAGGTCCTGCTCCATCTTCGGGGCCAAGCTCGGTTTCTCGTCCAGGCCGTCCAGGATTTCCTCGATCTGCCGATTCAGCACGGAGCGATCCAGCAATCCGGATTCGGTCATCTTCGAGCCGATCAAATGCGGGCTGCTGCGTTTGGAGCTTTCCACGACACGCTGCCGCAAGAGATGAATGTTACTGGTTCGGTTTGCCATCACAACCGTGCTCAGAACAATTTTGCATTAAATTGATTTGTACTGCAAGATGTTAATATCGGGCTAGACCCGCCAATTATGCGTTACCGCAGTTCTTTTGTAGTTTACCTTACCGGTCTTTGCCTGCTGGCCCAAAACGTTCCGCCGAAGGCAAACGATGCGTCGGAAATTCAACACAGTTTAGACGAAATCAAGGCGGACTCGCTGCGCACCGATCTTATGTACATCGCCTCCGATCAACTGCAGGGACGCGACACGCCGTCACCAGGCTTGGATCTGGCAGCCGATTACATCGCGGCGCAGTTTCGCCGCGCGGGCTTGGAACCAGGCGTCAGCGATAGCTATTTTCAGGAAGCGCCGATGCTGGTGGAGGAGCCTAACTTCAGCAATTTCGAACTGAAGCTTACCGACGGCAATCGCCAGTTCACAGCCGACCCGAAGACTACGGTTCTCAATGTTCCCTCGGCCATCGATTTGAAAGACGAGCCTCTGTTCAAGCTGGATCTATCGAACGAGTCCATGGTGCAACATCTCACGGCCAACCAGGTGGACGACAAGGTAGTGATCCTTGAGATTGACTCTAGGCTGCGGTCGCGCCTTCGGCCGGTAAACCGCGTGCTGCACTCGGCCAAACCCGCGCTCGTGATTTTGGTCGATCCCAAAGGCATGACCATGCATGGGCGGCGTCCGCGCCAGTTGGTGGACTCGACAGAATCCGGCACGGAAAAGTCGAACCCGCGCGTTTCGATTAGCGGAGAAATGGCGGCTCGCTTTTTTGCTGCTCTCAAGCCTGACAATAATGCGACCGCTACGGTTCATGTCGCTGCACCGCACCGCACGCCCGTTACTCTGCGCAACGTCATCGGTGTCTTGCGCGGCTCCGATCCAACCTTGCAAGATACCTACGTTCTGTTGACCGCTCATTACGATCATTTGGGCGTGCGCGCGGACGGATCGGGCGATCGAATTTATAATGGCGCGAACGACGATGGCAGCGGAACCGTCTC
>Ga0210383_10006342_pt1 | contig 10331 bp, 11 predicted proteins | sample IncBWC14OmetaG_FD_160072 | JGI IMG/M metagenome (GOLD analysis project Ga0210383, IMG submission 160072) | Forest soil microbial communities from Barre Woods Harvard Forest LTER site, Petersham, Massachusetts, United States - Inc-BW-C-14-O ...
CTTTTCCGGCCCGGCCCACCACTCCTCGAAAGTCCCATTACTTTTAGGCTGTCCCTTATCATCAAAAGGTCTGATAAGTCGCTTTCAGATGCCAAGGCGTCATTCCCTGCCCGTCCAGCCCGTTTAACTGTGCAGCGAGGTTCAAGAGCTCGGCGGGATCTTTAGGCATGGCCGGTGTGCTCGGAACGGGAGCGGTTGTGGGGTTCTGGCCCAAGAGCTGCAAACTGGCAATCGCTGCAAATGCCATAAGGGAAAGGAAAAACGAGCGTCTGACCATTACGGTGAGTTTAGCCGAGAGACGGGCCAACGTGATAGCGCTATTCGTCGGTCAGTCGCCCAGCCGCTCCATCAGGGCGTCGAAGTCTTCGAGCCTGGAGTACTCGATGATGACGCGGCCCCGGCCGTTCTTGTCCTCGATGGTGACTTTGAGGCCAAGAGCGCGCTGCAGGAGGTCCCGGGCTTCGCGGACATTAGGATCAAGCGGCTCCTTCACCTTTTCTTCTCCCTTATGCTTTTCCGGATGAAGAATTCCCTGTACGTAGTTCTCGGTCTGTCGAACCGACATCGAAAGAGCTGCGACCTTCTGCGCCGCCTTGAGGACTGTTTCAGGATTTTCCAGCGCCAGCAGCGCCCGCGCATGGCCAAAGCTTAATTCTCCGGCCTCGACCTTGCCTTGAACCTCGGCAGGCAACCGCAAAAGGCGCAGAAAATTAGCGACAGATGTTCGGTCCTTGCCTGTGCGCTGCGCCATCTGTTCCTGCGTCAGCTTGAACTCGCGGCTCAGCCGATCGAAGGCACGCGCCTGCTCCATCGGGTTCAGATCTGTCCGCTGCAGGTTCTCGACGATGGTCATCTCCATCGCCTGCTCGTCCGATACTTGCCGCAAGATCGCCGGAATCGTCTCCTTGCCCGCCATTTTCGACGCCAGCCAGCGCCGCTCCCCAGCAATCAGCTGGAAGCGCCCGTTGGCCAGCCCCCGCACCAGGACTGGCTGCACGACTCCAGTCGCAACAATCGAAGCCGCCAACTGGCCGAGCTGCGCCTCGTCGAAGCGCGTCCGCGTCTGATAGGGATTTCGCTCGATGTGTCCCAGTGGAATCTGGCGCGGCGTCCCGTCCGCTGTCCTTGGAGAGGTTTCCTCTACACTCGCCTGCACACGCGGAAGCAGGGACTCAAGTCCCTTACCCAGCGCCTTCCGTTTCGGGAGATCTACGCCAATCATTGCCATCCATACCTTTACTTGAAATCGGGATTCCTCGTTTTATCCATAGGGCCAGAAACGCACCGTTGGTTTGCTGCGCGCGGACGCTGCTGCCTTCCGTTCCTTAGCCCGCGGACTTTCGACCGCATGCCGGCTTAACAACTCGTCCCCCAGATCGCGATAGCTCTCCGCCCCGCGTGACCGAGGGTCGTAAAGCTGCACCGGCTTCCCATAGCTCGGAGCCTCCGCCAGCCGCACATTTCTTGGGATTGCCGTCTTGAACAGCTTCTCTTTGAAAAAATCGCTGAGATTTTCCTTCACCTGCTGGGCCAGGTTTGTCCGATCGTCGTACATCGTCAGCAGCACGCCCTCGATTTCCAAGCCCGGATTGAAGGCGCCCCGCACACGTTCCAAGGTATGCATCAGCTCGCTGATGCCCTCGAGCGCAAAATACTCCGCCTGCATCGGAACCAGCAGCCGGTCGGCTGCAACCAGAGCATTGAGGGTCAATAAGTCCAGCGCTGGCGGACAGTCCAGCACAATGTAGTCGTACTTCTCGCGTTCCGGCTCCAGTGCTTCCCGCAGTCGAAACGCCCGCCGATCCTGCTGGATCAACTCAACATTCGCGCCAATGAGATTCTTGCTCGAAGGAACAAGCCAGAGCGTTTCAATTTCCGTCGGCAGTATGGATTCGGCCAACGTGCTTTCGCCGACCAGGACGTCGTAGACAGATTTACGCTCTTCATCCCGGGAAAATCCGTATCCTCCCGTGGAGTTGGCTTGGGGATCGCAATCTATCAAAAGCGTCTTCAGGCCTTCCAAGGCCAATGCAGCCGCTAGGTTGATCGCCGTGGTCGTTTTGCCCACTCCGCCCTTCTGATTCACGACCGCCAACACCCTGCCCATGGAGACCAAGACTATCGGGGAGGGGCCTCATACGCAATGCAAGCCGGCTGTGCAGAACAGGGCAGAATCTGTGGAAGACTTTTGCGATGTCTACGCAAGAGCGGGGTAAGTCCAACCAGGAGCAGCTGATGCGGAAGCCGAGGATTACGAAAGGAATGTGTCAGTGTCTAGCCTGCCCGTGGAAATCTTTGCGTTTCACGTGGAACATTGCCTGGGTAGCTACCCCTCTTAGAAAGAGCCGGGGCTCGAATGTTTCACGTGGAACAATCACAGCTTTCTGCCCAGGAGCAGCACGCCCTCGCTGAGTCCGGTGATCGCGATTCGCCCCTCCCATCCGAAAAGCGGCGATTTGACGCGATCTTCCGTTCCCGCCGTCGCAAATACCACGAAGCAGCCCCCAGCCCTCACGCGCTGGACCGCCTCCCGGGTGGCTTGCGCCATCTTATCGACCGCCCGCAACGTCACCGCATCAAAAACCCGTTCCGCTGGCATCATCTCGACCCGCTGATCCAAGACTTCGGCGTTCAGTCCCAGCGTCCGCACCACTTCTCGAAGAAACGCTGACTTCTTCCCTTGCGATTCTCCCAGCGTCACCCGAATCTCGGGCCTGACAATCGCGATCGGCACTCCCGGCAATCCCGCCCCCGATCCAAAGTCGAGGAGCGTCCACACTTCAGGAAGCGCCTGCGCGCACTGAATACATTCCACCAGGTGCCGCCGGACAATCTCCGCCGGCTCCCGAATTGCCGTCAGATTCAACTTGGAATTCCACTTCAGAAGCAATGCAAGATACGCCGCAAGCTGATCTCCAGCCCCCGGCGGTATCGCAGTCAGACCTGCCGCAGCGACCGCCGCCTCGATGTCAGCAGCCGTCACTCAGCCACCGACTCGCGAATCTCCCTGGGCTGCCATTCGCTCGCCGCCTTCACAAACGCAGCAAACAGCGCCCTGGAAGCCGAACTCGAGTCAAGAGTTCGTTCCGGATGCCACTGCACAGCGACCACGAATTGTTCCCCCGTTCCCTCGACTGCCTCGATTACGCCGTCTACGACGCTTCTGGCCACGACCGCCAACCCGTCGCCCGGATGATCGAGCGCCTGATGGTGGCTGCTGTTCACCGCCAACTCCGCCTGGCCCGTAATCTTCGCAATCCGCGAGCCATGCGCAATCGAAATCCGATGAGCCTCTTGCACTTTGCGCCCGGGCGCGTGATTAACGCCGGTTTTCAGGTTCTGAATCAGTGTTCCGCCCCGCCACACATTCCACGACTGAAATCCGTAGCAGATCCCCAGCAGCGGTTTGTACAGATTCGCCGCATCCTGCATCAGCAGTTCGTCCACTGCCTCGCGCGCCGGATCCGCCGGAGCGCACTCCGGTATCCGCGCCTGCCCATACTTCTCCGGATTTACATCCGCCCCGCTTCCCGGCAAGAGTACGCCTTCGCACGACCCTGCCATCTGCGCCACCTCTGCAGGAGAGGCTGACAGCGGAATCTTTACCGCTTGCCCGCCCACGGCCTCCACTGCCCTCGCATATTGCTGCCACGAACGATCGTTGTACTTCGTATCTGTAGACGTTGGCTCGGGAATGGCGATTCGCGGTGTCTTCATTGGTCTTCCTCCATGCCGGTCTGGGACGAGGCCACGGTAATCGCCTCCAGCTCCAGCTTAGCCGGCTGCTCCAGATAAGAGTGTTCGTAATACAATCGGCAGATCTCCTCGCTCGCTCGTGCCGTCAGCTCATCGATCTGCTTCATTCCATAGCCTTTCGTTTCAATTGGATCGCCAACTACCAACGTCACCGGCACCGGGTGAAACTCTGTTGAATGCATAGGCAGCAACTCATAGGTACCGATCAAAGCCATGGGAATGATGGGTACCCCCGCTCGAATCGCCATGAATGCCGGCCCATTCATGAACTCCGCCAGATGCCCCGTCTCCGATCGTCCGCCCTCCGGAAAAATGAACACCGGAATTCCCGCCCGCAGCGTCTTCACCGCACCGCCCAGGCTTGAGATCGAAGCCCGCGGATTCGTCACATTCACAGGAACCTGCCCAGACCGTCGCAAGTGCCACCCGATAAACGGGAGCTTGAACAGGTCATGCCGCGCCACAATCCGAAACTGAAACGGCAATGCCCCAAAGATTACCGGCGTGTCGGTGTAAGACAGATGATTCGAAACATAGACTGCCACACGTCCATCCAGTTGCTCGTGCGCGATCCGCGTCAACTTTGCGCCGCTGATGCGAACCACCGTCCGACCCCACCGCTGCGCAATCGCGTGCTGCGCTTTGCCGTCCTTATCCCATAAAGATGCAATCAGTGACAGGCTGCCGAAAAAGACCGTAGAGAGGAAAAACAAAGGAGCACGGATACAATAACTCACCGCTCTCTCGCTCCACGGCAACGGACTTGGTCGCGGTCCGAGCGTTCGTTTCTTCACTGGCTGGCCTCAGTTAACATTGCCCGCACCGCGCCTACGAGATAAACCGACCCCGTCACCACCACCAGACCGTCTGCATCCACCGGAGTCATCGACCACGCCCGTTCCATCGCTTCCCAGGCATTCTCAGCCGTCACAATCCCGACTCCCGTAGTCCCGGCCGCCGCCTCCATTTCGGCGAGCGACGCCTTTCGAGGCGAGTCCACCTCGACGAGCACTGCCGTCTCAAACATCGGAAACAGAATCTGCGCTATCTCCCCAATCGGCTTGTCCCGAAGACAGCCAAAGACGGCCGTCCTCGTCCGCGGTTCAGGATCGAGATGCGACAAGGCCGACCGCAGCGCCCATGCTCCCGCCGGATTATGCGCCACATCGAGGAGCACGTCCGCTCGCCCCGTCTGCGAAAATCGCTCCAGCCTACCCGGCCATCGCGTCCTGCGAATCCCATCAGCAATCTGCGCCGCCGATATATTGTAACCGTGATAGTTACGTAACTCGACGGCCGTAGCGATCGCCAGTGCCATATTCCTCTGCTGATGCAAACCCATTAGGGGCGACTTCACGTCGATCCGCTCGCCCAGTACCGTCAGTGAATATTCATTCCCATGCGCAGCCTCGCGCCCTGGGACATAGGCCGCCGCACTCACGCCGCGCACCTGCAGATCTTCAGCCGCCACGCCGATTGCCTGGTTCGCCTCCGGATGTTGCGGCAGCGTCACCAGCACTCCGTTCCTGCGCAGAATCCCGGCCTTTTCACGGGTGATCTCCGCAATCGTCGAGCCCAGCCACTCGGTGTGATCGATCGAAATATCGGTAATGACCGACACGGCAGGCTCGACAATATTCGTCGCATCCAGACGCCCGCCCATGCCCACTTCGAGCACCGCGATATCTACCTGCTTCTCCGCGAACGCCAGAAACCCCAGCGCCGTCATCGTCTCAAAAAAGCTGGAATGCCCACGGAGCGCGCCCTCGCGAACCAGCCGCTGCGCGCAATCGTCCACGCGAAAGTAGTACGCCGCAAAGTCGTCATCGGAAATTTCCGCGCCATCGATCCGCACCCGCTCATTGACCCGCGAAAGGTGCGGAGACGTGTACAGCCCCGTGCGGTACCCAGCGCTCGTCAGAATCGAAGCCAGCGTTGCCGAGGTCGATCCCTTGCCATTTGTGCCGGCCACCAGCACAGAAGGAAACCCGCGCTCCGGATGCCCCAGCCCCTCGGCCAGCACCCGCATTTCACTCAGCTCGAATTTGCGTCGCGGCTCTCCGGGAGCCGCATGCAGCTCGCCTGCCAGCGAAAACAAACCATCGATGGCGGCCGCGTAAGACATGTCTTGATTCTAGAGGACGCAGCTCTTACTGCACCCGCATGAAATCCAGCGCCCGGCTCAGATAGCTTTTCAGATCCTTGCGTCCGACGACGGCGTCGAGAAATCCGTGCGACAACAGAAACTCCGACCGCTGAAAGCCCTCCGGCAGCTTCTGCCGGATCGTCTGCTCGATCACCCTGGGTCCGGCAAAGCCGATCAGCGCGCCCGGCTCTCCCACGTTGAGGTCGCCCAACATGGCGAAGCTGGCCGTCACGCCGCCGGTAGTTGGATCGGTCAAGACAGAAATAAACGGGACCTTTGCCTCATCCAACCTGGCCAGTGCCGTCGAAATCTTGGCCAGCTGCATCAGACTCACGATGCCCTCCATCATGCGCGCCCCGCCCGACGCGGCCACGATAATCAGCGGTTGCCGCGTGTCATGCGCGCGATCCACGGCCCGGGTAATCGTCTCTCCCACCACGGCGCCCATGCTCCCGCCGATAAAGCTGTACTCCATCACGCTCAGCACCACGCGATGTTTCTCCAGAAGTCCCAGCGCATTCACAATGGCGTCGTTCAGGCCGGTATCCGCCTGGGCCTTGGAGAGCCGGCTCTTGTACGGTCTCAGGTCGGTGAAATCCAGAGGGTCGGTCGACTTCAACTCCCGGTCCACCAGCTCATAGCCCGGTGCGAGCAGCATCTCGACGCGCTCTCGAGCCCCCATTCGAAAGTGGTGGCCGCACTTGGGACAGACCATGAGATTCGCTTCGAGATCAGCGCGAAAGATCACCGCCTCGCAGGATTCGCACTTGATCCAGAGTCCTTCGGTGCGCACCGTCTTCGCCCCCGTATCCTCTATTTTGTTGTCTTCACGTCGAAACCACGACATCCTGCCCTCTCAATCACTATCTGCGTGCCCCACGCCAGGACCTTTGGGCGTGGTTTTCAGCACCAACCGCTGACCGGCCCTTCGCTGACCGCTCTCAACCGCCTTAATACTCTATCCCCCGCTGCGCCAGAATCCCCTTCTGATACGCATGCTTGACTTCACGCATTTCCGTCACTGTATCGGCTATCTCCACCAGCGAAGGATGCGCATTCCGCCCGGTAAGTATCACATGCACCATCTCCGGCCGAGCCTTCAGCGTATCCACGACCTTCGCCGGATCGAGCATCCCGTAGCTGATCGCATAGTTGATCTCGTCCAACACCACCATGTCCCACTCGCCCGAAAGAATCGCCTGTCGCGCCTCTTCCCACGCGTTCTCTACCATCTTTATGTCTTCCGGATCGGTCTCCGCTCCACCAATCTTCACAAAGCCGCGGCCCATCTGCTTCATCACGAAATTGCCGCCAAAGGCCTCGACCGCATCCAGCTCTCCGTAGTGCCACGAGCCCTTGAGAAACTGCAGCATCAGCACTCGCATTCCGTTGCCGACCGCGCGCAGAGCCGTCCCCATCGCTGCTGTGCTCTTGCCCTTGCCTGGCCCTGTATTGATCAGAACCAGTCCCCGCCGCGACTCCGTAGAATCCACTCTTTCTCCCGAATTCCGCCGCAACTTGACACGACGTCTGCCCGCTACCCGGACTTTAGCCGTCGCTTCCCGACCTGCCCGCTTCTTAGCTGACCGGCGCTCAGCCGCCCCTGTGGTCCGGATGCCCAGCAAGGATTGTAAATGCCCGGTAGACCTGCTCGCTCAGCACCACCCGGGCCAACTCGTGCGCCAGCGTCATTGGTCCGAGAGACAGAAGCAGTCCCGCCCGGGCCCGCTCGTCGTCTGACCAGCCATCCGCCGGACCGATTGCGAAGACCAGCCGCTGTTGCCCCTCATCGCGTTGCCGCCTCAGCCACCGAGCCAGCTCTTCCGAAGAGAACGGCTTCCCCAGCGTATCAAGGAGCACCAGCACCGACCCCATTCGCGATCTATGCTTCTCAACCGACTCGAAAAACGCCTCGCTTGTCTTGAAGATCACCGCTTCCGTCGGCGCATACGCCGCCATTCGGCTCACATACTCCGCCACCAGGGCGTCGAAATGCTCACTTCGTGTCCTCCCCGCGATCGAAGCAATCGTAACTTTCATTGAGCTAGTCTACGCAAACCACTCCCGCTGGAAAGGCTTCGTAATCCACCTTGAAGGCCAGCTCTCCGCCCAGTTCCTTGGCGGACATTGCGAAGTTTTTTCCCAACGCAGAAAGATACGCTTCCGCGCCTAGGTCATTTCGCAAATTCTCTGTGGAAGGAGCAGATTCTAACGTCCGCCCGAAACCTGAGCAGGGTGCGTGAGATCGTCGGCGGAGAGTTCCGGTCTGCGAATGCCGTGGTTCTCGTGGTCGCCGCTTTGCATCTCGATATGAATCCATTCGTGGATCGTAATGCGGGAGATCGCCTGGGCCATGGCATTCCTCCGCTGTTCATCATTCATACCCAGCGTCTTAGGATTCAGGACTTGCGCAAGCCGCGCGCAGTCCACAAAAACGAAGGGTTGAACCTCTCCGGAAACACGCAATACCCAGCCAAGAGGCCCGCGCCGGATGGGGCGGTATGCCTGCTGAACCACATCGCAGCGCCCGATCAGGCGCACCTCGATGATCTGCGCAAAGTCCTCACCGGGCGTCAGGCTGCTGGCCTTTATCGGTTGCGCATCCATGGGCAGAGGGTACTCGCCCTCCTCTCGCGCGACCTCGCGTGGAAATGCGTCGAACAGCGCGGGCCAGATGGTGTCTTGAACATCTCGATCCGCGTAAAAGACGATGGCTGTGCTCGCGTTGGACTGAGTAGGAATCTGCCCCGCCGCCGACCGGGGAAGCAAGAGAACCAGGAGCGGGAACAGAAGGCAACCGAGCGTTCGAAGATCGAACCGTTGCAGCTTCACATGGAAATTCTTAGCTGGCGCGCAGAAGTCTGTCCAATGAATTTTTTATACGCCAAATAAATTTCTTTGATGATAACAAAGTCGTCCGAAAACGGCGGTACTGGGCACGGCCATATGTTCCTCTTGGAGGGGTCAGGAGGAATAAAAAACGGCAGGCGGAAATGTCTCCGCCCGCCGCAATTTTCGGTACGGCGTCTATTTCGCCGGTTCTACCGCGCCGGGGAAGACTCCCGGTAGCGGCTTCTGCTGCTGCTGGCGCAGCTCCGGATGCGGCAGAGGCTTGCGCGGCAGCATCTGATCGCGCATCGCGGCGTTGTAGACAAAGATCGCCTCAACCACAGCGGCCTGCTTCAGATCGCCAGGTTGCAGCCGTTCAAAAACATCCTGATTGGAGTGGTGCGTGCGGCTCTCGTAGTCCAGCGGGTCCTGGATGAACTGAAATCCCGGAATGCCCACCGCATCAAATGACAGGTGATCTGTGCCACCGGTGTTGCGCATCGTGATCGTGGTCACGCCAAGGTCCTTGAGCGGTGCCATCCACTGCATGAAGATGGGCACAATTGCGGCGTTTTCCTGTGTATAGATGCCGCGAATCTTGCCCGAGCCGTTGTCCAGGTTGAAGTATCCGGAGATCAGCTTCTGATCCGGCTTCAACTCCAGCGGACCCGTTCCTCGCATGAACTCCGGCAGTTCCATCTGGTCGGGCGTCGTGAGTGGGGCCGCGAAGCCGAAGTGCTCCTTCACGTAGCCGCGCGACCCGAAGAGCCCCTCCTCCTCACCCGTCCACAGCCCGATGCGGATCGTGCGCCGCGGCTGGACATTGAGGGCCTTCAGGATGCGCATGACCTCCATGGCGACGATCGTGCCCGCCCCGTTGTCCGTGGCCCCCGTGCCCGCGATCCAGCTGTCTAGATGACCACCCACCATCACCACCTGGTCCTTCAGAGTGGGATCGGTGCCTGGAATCTCCGCAATGGTGTCGTATCCGTGCTCGTTATCGCCGGTGAATTTCGTCTCCACGTCCAGCTCGATCGTCACCGGCACATGCGCCTGCAACAGCCGGTAAACCCGTCCATAGCTTTCGATCGCCAGCACGACAACGGGCACCTTCACGGCCGATTCGCGCTTGTACGGCGTGCGCCCCAGCGCCGCGCCGTTGTCATCGAAAATCGTTCCGCCCGACCCTCCGCCGTTCTTGCCATCGCGGCTGGGGCGAATCACCGCGGCCGCCTTCTCATCGGCAAGAAACTGAGCGACCTTGTCTGCCAGGCGAATCCGCTGCAGATATGCCTTCAGACGCGCCTGGTAGTCCGCTCCGGCCCGGTCGGTCACGGGATATTCTGCAAGGTCCTCGAGCTCCTTCTCTGTGTAGCGCTCGAACAGCGGTTTGTCGACCGGCGGCACTTCCCGCATCTCGCCCAGGAACACAATCTTGCCCGCCAGCTTTCCCTTGTACCGCTCGAAATCCTTCTCGTCCTGGATGTTGACGTAAATCGCGTCGCCGCTCACCGGGCCGTTCGTTCCCGGAGACCACGGCGTGGCCTGCGCGATAAACACCGCCGTGTCGGGCGAGGTCATTCGCACCCAGGTGTTCAGT
>Ga0210383_10006344_pt1 | contig 10330 bp, 8 predicted proteins | sample IncBWC14OmetaG_FD_160072 | JGI IMG/M metagenome (GOLD analysis project Ga0210383, IMG submission 160072) | Forest soil microbial communities from Barre Woods Harvard Forest LTER site, Petersham, Massachusetts, United States - Inc-BW-C-14-O ...
AGGCCGGGAGCCAACAGCACCCAGGACGACCAGAAAATGAGCGACCCTCGGATCACTCGGATCAGCGGGATGTGCGGCGCCCAGGCAGCCGACACGGCGCTTTGGGTGGTCTGCAGCAACGTGAGCAGCACGACGCCGACAATCCCCGCGCCAATCGCAATGAGCACATCTGAGCCGACGCGAGGCCGAATTGCCATATGCCATTCGGAACTTAATGACGGGGATGCGCCGCGCCCGAGAGGCGTTTCGACCGACTGGCATTTCTTGCGGGTCGGCGTCCGAATGCTGCGTCTCGCGCCAGATTCGTTGCCACGCGCACGTGGTCGGCCACAGTGTGCGCTCGCCCTTACCGGAGTACCCACGTGTTGCGCTGCCTGTTCGTGCTGTGCCTGCTCACCATTGTCCGAGCCGATCCCTTCGTCGGCAAATGGAAGCTGAACCCGTCCAAAAGCAGACTTCCCGACGAAATGATTGTCGCGGTCGCGGGCCCAAACCGATACGCCCTCACCTTTGCTCCTGGTGCAGTCGATACCATCGTCGCCGATGGGCGTGACCACCCGGCCTTGCAGGGGACCACCTTCTCCATCACAGTGGAGGGAAGCAACAACTGGAAGATGATCCGCAAGCAAGGGGATCACCTGTTGGTCACGGCCGAGTGGACGCTTGCCGGAGACGGCCAAACGCTGACCGATGCCTTTACGGGCTATCGGCCCGACGGTTCGACATTGAGCGTGCACTACGTGTACGAGCGGACGGCGGGGAGCTCAGGTTTCCCGGGCACATGGGATAGCGTGAAGGAGGAGGTGGGCACGGTCATCGAGCTCACGATCCAGCCCAAGGGTGGCGGGCTGTCATTTGATAGTCATGAACTGGCACTCTCTCTCTCGTCGGCCCGCCGCGTGAACGAACGCAGTCTGGAAATAACAGACAAATCCCAAGGCAAGGTGACAAGCACCCAGCAGGTCGAGCTGTCTTCAGATCTCAAGACCTTGACGATGACCGCGCGCCAGGGAGATCGCAGCAAGCCCACCGTTCTGGTGTTTGACCGTGAATAGACAGGCGCTGATCGCAGTCATACTCGCCGCGCCGCTCCTCCGCGCACAAGCGCCGACCGAGGACGCGCCTGGCATTTTCGCGTTCACGCCGAACAATACGACCGACGGTCTCCCCGACGGGAACGCGACCGTGATCATCGGGTCGAAGGCCGTCCTCGTCGTCGATGCCCCGAGTGTGCGCTTGTCGCGCGAGCACCTGCGTTGGATCCGGAGCAAGACCTCGCTGCCAGTCCGGTATGTCGTCAACACGCACTGGCACCTCGACCACCTGTCGGGGAATCAGGTGTATGCGGAGCAATTCCCCGGTGTCGAGATCATTGCCAGCGGCGAGACCCGGGACCTTTCGATATGGCGCAATCCGTCCACTCTCGCTCAACAACAAGCGCTTAACCCGGATAACGTCGTCGCCGCCCGCAAGCAGACCCTCCAGTCACACGCTACGCCGTACGAGGCCGCGCACGTGCTCGAGGCGTTGGACAAGGCGACTCGGGAATGGCCTGTCTGGCGCGAGACACACCTCGTGCAGCCCACGCTCACGTTCGAAGGCGACATGGATCTCGACCTCGGCGACCGACACGTCCAGCTCCGCAAGTACGTGGGACACACCACAGGCGATGTCGTCGCCTTCATCCCCGAACAGGGCGTGCTCGTCACCGGCGACCTCGTGATCGCCCCGGTTCCGTACGGGTTCACGTCCCACTTTCGAGAGTGGAGCGAGTCGCTCACACGGCTCATGGCAATGAACGGCGTCAAGATGATCATACCGGGCCACGGACCCGTACTCTCCTCATGGGACTACGTCCGCTCCGAACAGGCCCTGATCGATACGCTGCGCTCGCAGGTGCGCGCGGCCATGCACGCCGGGTTCACCGAAGCCAATCAGGTCGACTCGGTCGAGAAGCACGTCGACCTCTCACGATTCGCGACCGAGCTGGCGGGGAACGATCCCGCCCGGCAATGGGCGTTCAAGAACTACTTCCTCATCCCCGCCATCCCCCACGCCTTCGACGAACTGCGGGTCGAGTCGTTCTAGAGGCAGAGCTCAGTGGTGAGCAAAATCAATGCATATCGCGATGACCCACAGACCGCCGGTGACGAGCCACCAGAGCCATCCGTGAGGCTTCCCACGGCGTACAATCCAGACTCCCCACACGATGTTCACCACAAGGAAGACTCCGACGACCGGCAGCAGCGCGGCGAACCACACGAACGGCTCGCCGGTTATAGGAATCATTCCATGTTCCTCCGGTATCCTCCAGCTGAGAGACACACGCTCGAGGTAAATCACGATCCCAACCACGTTGGCGATCATGAACGTGATATCCAGTAGGAGCTTCCTTGACATGAGTATGCTCAGGTCGTCGATGAAGGGAGCCAGAGGGTGAACACGCTCCCGTCTCCAAGCGTGCTCTCGACCGTGACCCGGCCTTGCTGGAGCTCGGCAAGCAGCCTGGCGATCGCGAGACCGAGTCCGATACCGCCCAGCTCACGGCTGCGGGACTGCTCGATCCGGAAAAATCGGTCGAAGACCCGCTCGCGATGCTCAGGCCCGATCCCTGGTCCCGTGTCGTGAACGGACACGCCGACCATACTGCCGTCTTTCAGGAGATTGAAACTGATCACTCCCTGGAGCGTGTAGCGCACCGCGTTCGTCGCAAGGTTGAGGAGGATGTGCCGCGTGCGGTCGGCATCTCCCAACGCCCACACCGGTTCGGCCGGCTCGGCGCGCACCGCAAGCCCTTTGTCTAACGCCATCGCCTCGGTGATCTCTTTGACCTCGTCGACGATGACTCCGAGGTCGAACGGAACGCGCGCGAGTGTCAGTTGTCGATTCTCGCCCCGGGCGATGAGCAAGAGCTCTTCGACCATCTTGGTGGTCCGTTCGACCTCGCGCTCGATGGCCATCAGCGCATCACGCACTTCCGCCTCTTCCCGCTGGTGGGCAAGCGCCCACTGCGCCTGAGCCCGCACGAGCGTGAGTGGCGTTCGGAGCTCGTGACTGGCGTCGGCCGTGAACGCCTTGAGTGCCCGATGGGCGCGGTCGACGCGGTCCAGCATCCGGTTCATGCTGTCCGCCAGCGCCGTCACCTCGGCCTGGCCCGTGGGACTTGCGATCCTGGTTCCAAGATCCGCTGGGCTGATGGCCTGCGTGTCCGCCGTGATCCGCTCGAGGGGGCCAAGCGTCGCGGCCACAGCCTGGCGCGCGCCGCGGCCGGCGCCGAGCGCCGCCAGCGGAAGCAGCACCGCAACCGCAGCGACCAGCGCCGCGAGTCCAATGAGATAGGGATCACGGCTGGCGACGATGTAGATGTCGTAGGGACCCTGCACTCGCTGAAGCAGATCGAACCGCCACCATGAGCGCCGTGTGATGGCGGCGACCAGGATCCGCCGAACCTGCTCGGGCGACGCGCTTGCGGGGAGGCCTTCAAGGCGTTCCTGCGGCATCCCCGGGCTCACGTAGTAGACCTGTGACAGGCCGCCCGCGCTGGTGGTCGTTCGCGTAATCAGAACCTGTCCGCCCATGCTCAGGAGCCCTTTGGCCAGCGTCGCTGGCATCACGCCAGCGGGTCCGCGCGTGGAGTCCGTGTAATCTTCGAGCAGCGCACCAATCACCGCGGCGGAATGCCCCAGCGTGCCGCGCAGCGCCACTTCACCCGCGACAGCAAAGGCCGCGATCATCAGGAGCGCGAAGCCCGAGAGCGCGGTCCACGCGACGCGTTGGGTACGCTTCGTGAGAACGGTGGCGAGACGCGGCTCGGTCATGGCGGATCGAGCCGGTAGCCCGTGCCCCGCACGGTCTGGATCAGCGAGGTCCGTTTTTCGAAGGAGAGTTTCTTGCGGAGATAATTCACGTACACGTCTACGACGTTGGTTTCGGGGTCGAACTGATAGTTCCACACTGCCTCAGCGATGCGAGACCGAGAGACCGTCCGGCCCACATTCCGCATGAGGAACTCCAATAGGGCGAACTCGCGCGCGCTCAGGTCCACCCGGCGCCCGCCCTGCGTAACCTGCCGGGTCACTGGATCCAGCGTCAGGGTCCCGACGCTCAAGGTCGCATCCTGGTAGCGGAACTCCGCGCGACGAATCAACGCGTGCACCCGCGCGAGCAGCTCCGCCAAGTCGAACGGTTTGGTCAGGTAATCGTCAGCGCCGCCCTCCAGACCTCGCACGCGCGACTCCAACTCGTCGCGCGCGGTCAGCATGAGCACCGGCGTGAACACGCGCCGGGACCGGAGCTCGGTCACGACCTGGAAGCCGTCGAGACCAGGGAGCATGACGTCGAGAATGATGCAGCTATAGCTGGCGCCGATCGCACGCTCCAACGCGCGATCACCTGACTCGGCTTCGACCGCGCCATAGCCCTCCTCGCGAAGAGCTTTGATCAAAAACCGCCGCAAGTTGCGGTCATCTTCTACCACCAGAACCTGCATGCTCTAACCCTGCGATTATGAGAGAGAGATGACAATCCTCTAATGTGATCGGTTCGCTCTTTCTCCATGCCGGTCGAATTCTACATTGGCCGCATGAGATCCAAGCATCTCGCCCTTGTGGCCATCGCACTGATAGGTCCACTGACCGCATCTGCGCAAGACAGAAAACAAATTCCGCTTCCGGCGGCGCAGGGTATCCTGCCAGATGTGTCGGGAGCAGTATGGGCCGGGAACATACTGTTCGTGAGTGGGTGGCTCGATCCGGACCTGGAGACACACACCGATCTCAAATCACAAAGCGTGGGTGTTTTCCAAAGCCTGAAAGAGTTCCTCGAAGCGCAGAAACTGACGCTGGCCGATGTGGTGATGATTCATGCCTACATCGGGAGCGCAGCCGGATATGGCGGATATCGAGCCGCATACGCCCAATTCTTCGGCGACCAGCCGAACAAACCCGCACACACGACACTGCAGGTGGTTCTGCCGGCCGCCGGGCGCGGCGCCTTGGTGGAAATCGACCTCATCGCAGTGCGTTCAAAGTAGAGGCCAACTATGTCACTCCTGCGATGGACTACCGCCGCTTCGCTTATTGCGCTGGCTCCGTGCCAGGCGCAGAGCCCACCAGCGGCCGCGGCCGCCGATGTCCGCTCGATGGACGCGATCATGCACGCCTACTACGACGTGATCTCGGGCCCCGCGGGCGACCGCGACTGGAACCGCTTCTACTCGCTCTGGATGCCGGGCGGGAGACTGATCAAGACCAGCCGCGCCGCCCCGGATAGCACCCCGCGTACCACGGTGATGACTCCCCAGGAGTTCGCCCAACAGCTCGGCCCGTACTTCGCGAAGAACGCGCTCTACGAGAAAGAGATCAGCCACTCCGTCGACACGTTCGGCGCGATCACGCAGCGATTCAGCACGTACGCCGCAATGGACGCGGCCGATGACGCGACGCCAAAGTCGCGGGGCATCTACAGCGCTCAGTTGTTCAACGATGGCACGCGTTGGTACATCGTCACGATGTATTGGGACAACGAGCACCGTGGGACCGCGATTCCGTCGCGGTACTTGAAATGATCGAGCATCTGCTCTTCGACCTGCGGTACGCGGCTCGCGTGCTGCTCCGATCTCCGGGATTCTCGTTTATTGTCATCGCCACCCTGGCGCTGGGCATCGGCGCCACGACGGCGATCTATAGCGTCATCGACGCCACGCTGCTGCACCCGTTGCCGTACCCAAACCCCGCCGAGCTGATTCACATCGAGGACGACCTTCGGGGCACAGGCGCGAAGGACGTCGGCGTCTCCATCCCTGAGTGGAGAGACCTCGAGAGCTCCGGGATCTTCCAGTCCGTATCGCTTGCCGGCCACGGCGCCAACGTGAATCTCACCGGCGGTGCGCAGCCCGAGCGTCTCACCTTCAAGGCGGTGACGCCGAACTACTTCGCGGTCCTCGGTGTCGGCGCCCAGTTGGGTCACGCATTCGATCCGCGCGATGCCACGCCCGGCTTCAACAACCAGGTCGTGATCAGCGACGGGCTGTGGCGGAGGGAATTCGGAGCCGATCCAAACATCATCGGGAAAACGCTTCGCCTGGACAACGACCCGGCTCAGGTCATAGGCGTCATGCCGCGCGGTTTTCGCGATCAGGGCTCAACCGGCGACGAGCAGAATGTGGAGATGTGGATAGGAGCGGGCTTTTCGGGCGAGCCGTTTCCGATTCCGCAGCGCGATATCCGTCTGCGTCCAGCGGTCACCGCGCGCGTGAGCCCCGGTCTCTCGATTGCGGCCGCGCAGGGGCGCATCGATGCGCTGGTGGCATCGCTCAAAAAGCAATATCCCGCGGACTACCCAACCCGGGTTGCATGGACCGTGCGCCTGATTCCCCTCAGCGAAAGCGTGGTCGCCAGTGTTCACCAATCGCTCATTCTGCTGTTCGGCGCGGTCGGATTGGTGCTCCTGATCAGTTGCGTCAACGTCGCCAATCTCCTGCTCGCCAGGGCCAGCGCGCGCGGTCGTGAGGTCACGGTTCGCCTGGCTTTGGGAGCGCAGCGAACGCGCCTCATCCGAGCGCTGCTGACCGAGATTCTCCTGCTATTCCTGCTTGGTGGAATCGCCGGCTTCGCCATTCTCTTCGTCGCCCAGCGTTTCCTGCTGCGACTTGTCCCGGAGAGTCTCCCGCACTTGAACGACATCGGAGTGGGGTGGGGCGTGCTGGGATTTGCGGTGGCCGTCTCCGTCGCCGCCGGAACGATCTGCGGGCTTGCTCCCGCATGGCTCATGAGCCGTGCCGATTTGATCGGTGCACTTCGGCAGGACTCACGCGGCTCCAAGGGTTCCAAGGAACGCTCGCGCGCCCGCGCGATTTTGGTCATCAGTGAACTGGCGCTCTCCTTGGTGCTCATGGTCGCCGCGTGCCTTCTCTTGCGCAGTTTTTGGGACTTGTTCAACGTGCAGCCCGGTTTCAATCCGAGCCGCGTGATGGTCGTTCAGAGCTGGGTGCCTCGACCCAACGATTCCACAGCAGATCCCTATCACACCGCCACGCAGGAAGCGGTCTTGCTACGCGAGATTCTTCGCCGCAGCCGAAATCTGCCGGGCGTAGCAGAAGTGGCCATCGGCAGCGCGGGCGCTCTTCCGCTGGACCACAACCGGGGCGATCTGGTGTCGCTGGTATTGATTCGCGAAGGCCTCGGGACGAAGGCCAATGAGTCTCCCGTGATCGGTGGTGCCCTCGTTTCGCCCGAATACTTCCACCTATTGGGCCTGCCGCTCGAGCGCGGACGTACGTTCACCGACGAGGACCTCGAGCATACGCCCCAGATTGCGGTCATCAATCAGGCCGCGGCTCGCACCTACTGGCCGGGCCAGGATCCGGTGGGCAGACGTGTCCACCTCGGTGAGAGTGCGAAGGAGTCTGCCAGCTCCGATTGGACCACGATCGTCGGCGTGATTGGAGACGCGCGCACGGAATCCTTGGGCGAAGCGGCCACTCCGCGGATCTACCTCAGCCTGTATCAGCGGGCCTTCGTAGCTAGCGTGAACCAGCAGGGGCTCCAAGGCCTGGCCGTCTTTCTTCGCGGACAACTCGATCCCCGCGCCATCCCCGCACAAGTTCGCCAGCAGATTCAGTCCGTCGACCCGGAACTGCCCACCTTCGGTGCAGAGACCATGGATGACGTCGTCTCCGCTTCGCTTTCGGTCAGGCGATTCTCGATGGAAATGGTGGCGTTCTTTGCGGCCACGGCCTTACTGCTCGCCGGACTTGGCATCTACGGAACCATCTCTTTTGTGGTCAACGAACAACGACGTGAGTTCGCCATTCGCCTCGCGCTGGGGGTTCAACGAGGCGATATCCTCGCCATGGTCCTGCGCCGCGGACTCGGTTTGGCTGCCGCTGGCGCCGCGATAGGGTTGGTCGGTGCGCTCATCGTCTCGCACCTCATGGCTGGACTCCTCTACGGCGTGTCGCCCACCGACCTCCCCACCTTCGCTGGTGTCACCCTCGCACTGACCGCTGTCGCGCTGGCCGCCAGTTATGTCCCGGCGCTCCGGGCCATGCACCTCGATCCAATCACGATACTCCAGTCCGAATGACCGAGAATCTGCTCTTCGACCTGCGGTACGCAGCTCGCGTGCTGCTGAGATCTCCGGGGTTCTCTTTCATCGCCATCGCCACCATGGCGCTGGGCATCGGAGCCACGACGGCGATCTATAGCGTCATCGACGCCACACTGCTGCACCCGTTGCCGTACCCAAACCCCGCCGAGCTGATTCACATCGAGGACGACCTTCCCGGCGCGGGTGCGCAGGATGTCGGCGTCTCAATCCCGGAGTGGAGAGACCTCGAGGCCTCTGGGATATTCCAGTCCGTATCACTTGCCGGACACGGCGCAAACGTGAATCTCACCGGCGGCGCGCACCCGCTGCGTCTCAGCTTCAAGGCGGTGACGCCGAATTACTTCGCGATCCTCGGCGTCGGCGCCCAGTTGGGTCACACATTCAACCCGCGCGATGTCACGCCTGGCTACAACCTGGAGGTCGTGATCAGCGACGGGCTGTGGAGGAGGGAGTTCGGAGCCGACCCGCACATCATCGGGAAAACGCTTCGCCTGGACAACGACCCGTATCAGGTCATAGGCGTCATGCCGCGCGGGTTTCGCGATCAGGGCTCGACCGGCGACGAACAGAGTGTGGAGCTGTGGTTGGGAGCGGGCTACGTCGGCCTTCCGTTTCCGCCGCCTGAGCGCGGCACGCGTCTGCATCGAGCGGTCATCGCGCGCCTCGTGCCGGGTCTCTCGATCGCGGCCGCGCAGGGCCGCCTCGACGCGCTGGTGGCATCGCTCAAAAAGCAATATCCGGCGGACTATCCGACACGGGCCGCATGGACCGTGCGCATGATTCCGCTCAGCGAAAGCGTGGTCGCCGGCGTTCGCCAATCGCTCGTTCTCCTATTCTGTGCGGTGGGATTGGTCCTCCTGATCAGTTGCGTCAACGTCGCCAATCTCCTGCTCACCAGAGCCAGCGCGCGCGGTCGCGAGATCACGGTTCGCCTGGCTCTGGGAGCGCAGCGAACGCGCCTCATCGGCCAGCTGCTGACCGAGATTCTGCTGCTGTTCCTGCTCGGTGGAATCGCTGGCTTTGCCATTCTCTTCTGCGCCCAGCGTTTCCTGCTGCGACTTGTTCCGGAGAGCCTCCCACACCTCAACGAGATCGGAGTGGGATGGGGCGTGCTGGGATTCGCAATGGCCGTCTCCGTCGCCGCCGGAACCATCTGCGGACTTGCTCCCGCATGGCTCATGAGCCGTGCGGATTTGATTGGCGCGCTTCGGCAGGAAAGCCGCGGAACCAAGGGCTCCCGAGAACGCTCGCGCGCCCGAGCGATTCTCGTCATCAGTGAATTGGCGCTCTCCTTGGTGCTCATGGTCGCCGCGAGCCTTCTGCTGCGCAGTTTTTGGGACTTGTTCCAAGTGCAGCCGGGTTTCAATCCTGACCGCGTGATGGCGATTCAGACCTGGCTGCCTGGGCCCAACGACCCCGCGGCGGATATCTATCGAACCGCCACGCAGGAATCGGTGTTGCTGCGTGAGATTCTTCGCCGCAGCCGAAATCTGCCGGGCGTTGAAGAAGCCGCCATGGGCGACGCGGCTGCTCTTCCGCTGGGCCACAGCCAGGGCGATCTCCAGGCGCTGGTATTGATTCGCGAAGGCCTCGGGACGAAGGCCAATGAAGCTCCCGTGATCAATGGATCCCTCGTTTCGCCCGAATACTTCCACCTGTTGGGCATGCCGCTATTGCGCGGACACGTTTTCACCGATCAGGACCTGGAGGCGACGCCCCAGGTTGCGGTTATCAATCAAGCCGCCGCCCGCACCTACTGGCCGGGCCAGGATCCAGTGGGCAAACGCGTCCACCTCGGCTCGGCGAGTGATGGGAATGTGAGGGGGTCAGTCAACAGTGCCTGGACCACGATCGTCGGCGTGGTTGGAGATGCGCGCACGGAATCCTTGGGCGACGCGGTCGCTCCGCAGATCTACGGCAGCGTCTACCAGCATCCCTTCAAAGGCGTGGCCATCTTTCTTCGCGGACGCCTCGATCCCCGCGCCATCCCCGCACAACTTCGCCAGCAGATTCAGTCCGTCGACCCGGAGCTTCCCGTCTTCGGCGCGCAGACCATGGATGACGTCCTCGCCGCCTCGCTTTCGATCAGGCGATTCTCGATGGAGATGGTGGCGTTCTTTGCGGCCACGGCCTTACTGCTCGCCGGACTTGGCATCTACGGAACCATCTCTTTTGTGGTCAACGAACAACGACGTGAGATCGCCATTCGCCTCGCGCTGGG
>Ga0210383_10006346_pt1 | contig 10329 bp, 8 predicted proteins | sample IncBWC14OmetaG_FD_160072 | JGI IMG/M metagenome (GOLD analysis project Ga0210383, IMG submission 160072) | Forest soil microbial communities from Barre Woods Harvard Forest LTER site, Petersham, Massachusetts, United States - Inc-BW-C-14-O ...
GCGTCAAAAGTAGCGAGAGACATCACCGGGAAAAAACGCACTGAAAAAGCTCTTCGCGACACCGAGAACCAGCTCCGTACTCTGGCTGAGAGCCTGGAATCGCAAGTTCAACTCCGCACGCAGGAACTCGAAGCGCGAAATACCGAGATCGCCCAGCAGGCAGAACAACTTCGAGAGCTTTCGAATCGCGTGCAGCATACGCAGGACGAGGAACGCCGCCGTATCGCTCGTGACCTTCACGACAGCGCGGGGCAAATCTTGGCTGCGCTGGGGCTGCGCCTTGCGGCGATCACGCAACGCACGGCCCAGCCGGAAATTTGCAAGGCTGCCGAAGAAAGCCATGAAATGGTCCGGCAATTAGGCAAGGAGATCCGGACAGTCTCGTATTTATTGCATCCTCCATTGTTGGATGAAAATGGCTTGCCAGACGCGCTCCGGTGGTACACCGAAGGACTCACAGAGCGCAGCGGCTTGAAGATCCACTTAGATGTTGCAACTGACTTTGGACGACTGCCGGCCGCTAACGAGATGGCGATCTTCCGCATCGTGCAGGAATGCCTGACGAACATCTATCGCCATTCCGGAGCAAAGACGGCGACGATTCGGCTGGCGCATGGCGTCGCCACTGTGGTGCTCGAAATTCGCGATGATGGGCCGGGGATAGCGAAAGATGCGCTCGCAACGATTCTCACTCAGCGCGCCGGCGTCGGAATAACTGGCATGCGAGAGCGAGTGAGACACCTGCGGGGCGATTTCGACATCCAATCGGATTCCACGGGCACCACAGTCTCGGTGAAACTTCCTGTCGTGACAAGTTCGGCGAGCGACGTAAAAGATACCAAAGAAGCTAGCGCCGCCGGATAAATTGAGACGGCACTTGTGGAAACTCTGGATGGATTCTGCTGGGCGCGATCGAACGACAAACTCGATGGTCTAAGATCCCGGCATCGCTGCCGAGTCTTTATATTCCAAAAGATCTCCGGGCTGGCACGCCAGGGCCTTGCAGATCGCCTCCAAGGTCGATAACCGGACGGCCCTGGCTTTGCCGTTCTTCAACACGGAAATATTAGCCATCGTGATGCCCACTTTTTCGGCGAGTTCGGTGACGCTCATCTTCCGCTTCGCCAGCATCACGTCGATGTTGATGATGATTGCCATGTGGTGTCGTTACACCGTCAAGTCGTTCTCGGATTTTATGTCCACGGCATTTTGCAAAATCCGTTCAAACACCGCCGCCGCGGTGGCGATGATCATCGCACCAAGTGTTATGAGTACACGCATGAATACCCCCGCCGGTCGATCGTCTTTGTCGCTAAAAAACATGAAGACCACTCCCACCGCGACAAAACCGATAATCGTTATGCCGCAATATTTTATAGTCCGCAGAGCTTTCACGGTCGCCTGCGAGAATGTCTTATTCTGTCGTACGTACGCCAACACCTTGCATGCCTGATAGAGCGCCACGAAAAACGGAATCGACGCAATATACGCATACGCCAAAAAAGGATCCTTGAAGTAAATCTCAAAGAGCGTGGCGTGCGCATTCCGGCCCTCGATGTGGGGCTCCCAGAGCATGACGGCAAGAGCGCCCGCGCCGATCAGCACAATCACCGCCTGGAGAAAAATCGTTGAACTTCGTTTCATAGGTGTGGCCTTGGCTGCTTGTTGCCCACCTTAGCCTTCCTCATATCGTATGTCAATATATATTTATCGTTAGGCGCATGAAAAGTCCTCCACCGGGCGGCATTCCGCCCACCTAGGTGGCGGGAGCGCCGTTCCTCTGCCCATCAATTCCTGACGAACGTGGTATCCGTATCATTCGAAGCGCTGGTCTGAAGTGACCGGCTAGTCGCGGACTTTTTCCGAACGCTTCTTAAGGCACCGACGTATTCTTCACCGACCACCCTCGCCAGGCTAAATACGAATAGAATGCATCGAGAGCCGCCATGAAGCCGCTTTGCGACGAAGCCGTAATCCAATCGACGACCGCGGAGATGCCATGCACGGCGCCGGCGAGACCTTGGATTCTCGCGGCGACAATCCTCGCTTCCGGCATGGCCTTCATCGACAGCACCGTGGTCAATATAGCTCTGCCTGCGATCCAGACGAGCCTCCACGCGACTATCGTAGGCGTGCAATGGGTGGTCGAGTCGTACGGGTTGCTATTGGCAGCGCTCGTTCTCGTTGGTGGCTCTCTTGGCGATCTACTGGGTCGCCGGCGCATGTTCCTGGTCGGCGTGGTGGTCTTCGCGGCTGCTTCGATTGCCTGTGGCCTCAGCTCGAATATTCCGCAATTGGTCATCGCACGGTGCGTTCAAGGTGTAGGAGCCGCCTTTCTCGTGCCCGGGAGTCTCTCGATCATCAGTTCGGCTTTCGACGAGCAAAATCGGGGACGAGCGATCGGAACTTGGTCGGCGTTCACTGCTATCTCCACCGCAGCCGGACCGGTTCTCGGTGGCTGGCTTATTGAGCATGGCTCCTGGCGCTGGGCATTCTTCATCAATATTCCGGTCGCGGCCGCGGTGATCTTGATTTCGCTGTGGCGCGTTCCTGAGAGTCGTAACGTCAGCGCCGGGCCTGTCGATTGGTCCGGAGCCCTCGTGGCCACGATCGGCTTAGGTGGAGTGGTCTACGGATTCGTCGAGTCCACGAGTCTCGGTTGGGATCATCCGTTGGTTTTCGGAAGTCTGATTGCCGGCATCGCGTGTTTGCTTGTCTTCGTCTTCGTTGAGACGAGAGTAAATTCACCGATAGTTCCACCGGCGCTTTTTGCATCGCGCAGTTTCACCGGCGCAAACTTGCTTACGCTTTTTCTCTACGCCGCCGTTGGAATATTTTTTTTCTTGTTTCCGCTGAATCTTATCCAGGTGCAGGGATACTCGACGACGGCGACGGGCGCTGCGTCGCTGCCGTTTATCCTGCTGGTGTTCTTTCTTTCGCGCTGGTCTGGCGGGCTCGTCAGACGCTACGGCTCAAAGGTTCCCCTCGTCGTCGGACCGCTGATCGCGGCAGCAGGCTTCGTTCTTTTCGCCGTACCTTCGGTGCAGGCCGGTTACTGGGAGTCATTTTTTCCTGCGTTTCTTGTACTTGGTCTCGGAATGGCGATCAGTGTTGCCCCTCTCACGACGGTTGTTATGAGCGCCGTTGATCAGAATCTCGCCGGCACTGCCTCTGGCATCAACAATGCAGTCGCGCGGGTGGCGAGCGTGCTTTCTATTGCGATCTTGGGCGTGGTGATGGTCAGCGCTTTCACTTCTTCCTTGGATCGCGCTCTCCAGAGACAAGCGCTCCCGCCCGGAATCCTCGTGTACATCCAATCCAGCGCGCACAAACTCGCTGGCCTCGATTTACCCTCCGGCTTGGACTCCAACACAATCGCCGCGATCCGTGAGTCAATCGCCCATGCATTTGTCTCCGGATTCCGAATCGAAATGATCATCTGCGCCGTGCTGTCCTTCGCAAGTGCTGCGGCCGCGTGGCTGCTAATTCCCGCTCGAGCCGTGTAGCTTGCACGCCATGTAATCTCTGCCAACTGAACATCGCCAGCGATGTCTCCGCACGGATTGTTAGTGGGCCAGAAACGGGCTTCTGGGAAGTTCGTGTTTCCGGGCGGGTGGCCGGCAATTTCGAAGTTATGGCAGAAGTCGCGCCGAGTCGTGATAAACGCGGCAACTGGAAAGTGATCCAGTTCCATTCTGCCCGACCTGTCCGCGCGCGGCACCAGCCCGGCCGACAAGCCGGAATAGAGCTGTCCTGCCCGGACCACCCTTACCGGCCTGGTTTCCCATCCGGTTCCCGCTCTCCGTCCTAGTGCAAACCAACCCCGAGGGAACTTTTCGGCTTCTCAGGGCATTACCAGTAGTGAAGGGTTCGATTGCAAAGCCGTGCAAGAAGCGCGCCCGCGTTCGTTCCAAATCCGGAGGCGACAAAGCAAGCAATCATGAACGAATCGCCGAATGCCCCGAATAAGCGCGACCCTGCCGATCCTCCGAGCGATGAACAGCTTATGGTCGCATTCTCGCAAGGTTCCACCGAAGCGTTCGGTGAGTTGTTCGCCCGATACAAGCAACCACTCTTCGGATTTTACTGCCGCCGCGTCGCCGATCCCGCCCACGCCGAGGAGTTGACCCAGGAAACATTTCTCGCGGTGCTCCGCGCCGCGCGGCGCTACGAGCCGCGCGCCCTCTTCCGAACGTATCTCTACGCCATCGGATTCAAGATCCTGCGCGCGCATCGGCGGAAGGCGGCGTTCCGGCTCACGTTCTTAGGCGTGGCTGGTTCTCGCGAGCCCGCCGTGCAGATCGCAAACGAGGCCGAGGTGGTGTTGCGGCAGGCCGTGGGAAAACTGGAGCGCATGGACCGGCAAATACTCATGCTGCGCGAATTCGAAGAGTTGAGCTACTCGGAAATCGGCGAACTGCTGGGATTGCCGGTGAACACGGTTCGCTCGCGATTATTCCGCGCACGGATGGGTTTGCGCGACCTGCTCGCTGCCCCCGCGCCCAAATCACCCGCCGCGGAACTGACGGGATCCGAGGAACGCATATGAACGCGACCGCGCACACTTTGACACCTGAAGAGATCATGGCCTTTCTCGATGGCGAGCTCCCCGCGCTTGATGCGCAAGCCGTAGCCGCCCACCTCGAGAGCTGCGCCGCGTGCAGCCGTGTGGCAGGCCAATTCCGCCAGGCTTCGCAGGAACTCAAGAGCTGGGCCGCAGCAGGTCCGGCGTTCTCCTGGGACGCTTTTGTTCTAAGGGCCGCCGGAGCCACTTCAGGCGGCGGCATTCGCGGCGCAAATGCGAAAATGCTTGCCAGAAACTGGACTTGGAAGCAGTGGGCGCTCGCAAGTGGAGGAACGGTCGCGGTGCTGTTGCTGGTATGGTCCGCCTCCGTTCCAAATTTACTGCGCTCCCGGAGAGTGGCTGATGGTTCACTCCATTGGCTTAGAAGCGAGCAGGCGGCAGGAAGTAAGAGTTTCGACGAGACCGAAGGGTACATTCGCGTTGAACAACCGACTGCCGGCCTAAAACTCAACACACGGATCGAACCAGGCGCCGCCGCTGATTCGAACGAAATTCCTCACGGGGCAGGCAGTGCGGGAGATCAGGTGGAGGATTCGGATCAAATCGCTTCGGCCGCTCCGATGATTGCACGCACCGTCTCTCTCTCCATCGTCGTGAAGGATTTTCCGGGTTCGCGCGCATCACTTGACGCGATTCTCGCGCGGCACCGCGGGTATTCGGCGCAACTTAGCCTCAGCACTCCCGAGAACGCGCCACGCAGCCTGCAGGCCTCGCTCCGGATACCGTCAGCGGAGCTTTCCGCCGCAGTTGCGGAGCTAAGAACCCTCGGTCGTGTTGAGAACGAATCGCAAGCGGGCGAAGAAGTCACTCAGCAGCATGCGGACCTGGTCGCTCGCCTTCAAAATTCTCGTGAGACGGAACAGCGCCTTCGCGGGATCCTCCAGGAGCGCACGGGAAAGATTACGGACGTCCTGCAAGTGGAGAACGAGATCTCACGAGTCCGCGGCGATATCGAGCGGATGGAAGCCGATCAGAAAGAGCTGGAGCACCGCGTGGACTTCGCTTCGGTAGAACTGCAACTCAGCGAGGAATACAAAGCGCAGCTCAATTCTCCGGCGCCTTCCGTTTCAACGCGGCTCCACAACGCAGCGGTTGCCGGTTTGCGAAGTGCGTGGGAGATGGTATTCGGGATCGTGCTATTCCTGGCCGAGTATGGACTGACGCTTTTAATCTGGGCAGCGATTCTGGCGCTGCCGGCGTTTTTCGTCTGGCGCCGATTCAAGGGGAAACTGGCCAGCTTATAGCGAATGGCGAAGCCAAGTTCAAGGGCAAAGCGGCGGCGTCTCGGAGCAGGGCTTGAACCATTCCTATGCAAGGGTTGATTCATCAAACCCTTACCTTTTGGCTGGACGGCCCCGCCGACAGGAGACAAGCAAGGGCATTCGCAAAGGCATATTCGGCAGTGACGCGCCACAATGGCATCATGCCCGCTGAAGCTCGCAACCCACGCGACGCCGCAGCACCCCCGAAGAGTGGGCCACCGTCTTCTATTGCCCCTCGGCGTGGCAGGGCTGGAGCTCCTAGTCCGCTTCGTTGTGCCTTGCTGTGAAAATTGCGAATACGTTGTTGTCTGGAAGCCATACGATCTGTTGGCAGAATTTCGTCCAGTGGTCTTTCCCAAAGACATCTTCATAGCTAATGATGCCCCAAACGTAAAGCGCTTTCCCTTGATTGTGCTTGATTCCTTCGACGTCGTTCTCGTCGACAAAATCCTCGACGATTGCGTTTATGGCAAAGCTTTGATGCGGCCCGATAAGTGCGCCACCAGCGGGTTCATCGGGTATAGGGAACGCAAACTCGACGGGCAAAGGGACCGGCAAAATAGCAGCATAGGAAGCGTGACGGACTCTATAGGCGGGAGTGTTTCCGGCATTAAAAATCACCGGGCGCCCCTCAAACTTAAGGTTTCGCACTGGTTCCTGAAAGATGGCATGACCAACTTGCAGGCAGAGATAAGCTCTCGCCTGCATAGCCATTCTTTCTTGGAATTTAGCGGCGCTCTCCTGAGCCTGTGCAACACTTCTGTCGAAGTGTTCGGCGACATTTTCCATCGCAGTGGCAGACCGCGAAGCCTCGGCGATAGTTTTCTTCATGTCCTCGGATTGCCCAGTGGCGGCCTTGACAGTCTTTCTGAGCATATCGGCCTGGTAACCGAAGACGATCAATTGCAAGGCTCCTATGAGAGCAAGCAGTCCAGTAAACAAGACCAACCGTCGATCATTCGCGGATTTCTCTTTACGATCCTCAATACCCTGTGCGGTTTCTTCGGTGCTCTTTGGAATCGGAAGCACTTTTACGACAAGAGGAGCCTTCTCCGTGCCGCGCTGATCGTCCGAAGTGGGTTGCTGTGCGCTCTGGGGCTGTTTCTGCGTTGGCCGACCGAGGTCTCCATGATTTGGCATTGGGCTTTGCAACGCCAATGAAAGAAATACCGCGAACATGTACCTATGCCGCATCATTGGAAATCAAATACTTCTGTCGCGGGGCCGGAGAAACGAATGATTCGAGAATAGTATCACGGAACAAAAGGGTTCCTGCGGCAGCCGAATCGGGCGAACATTTCTTGAAATCAGGCTTGCAGATGTTTTGCGCTCAAGTCTTTCCAGCTGTCGCGCAGAGTGCGTTTGAAGAGCGAGCAGACGCATTCAATCGTATTGATAAAGGTGCCCTAGGAGTTGGGTTTTCCGTTTCTGACAGATCCAAATCCGACCGAGGCAGAATCACTGCATTCGCGGCTCGTTGTCGCCGCGAGCGCACGCAAGTGGTCTCCGACACGAGGGATTGCAACCGTCGGCAGAGTTTCTCGAAATGTCGCGGAACGCGATTGACTTATGTTAACTAGTGTGTTAACATAGCTTGGGGCATCATTGAGCCTCGTCGACATGCGAATATGACAACCGGCCGGAAGCTAATTCCAATCCCATCAGCCGCACAGCCGCGCCCGGGGCGTCTGCCGGATCGCCTTTCCCGTGCCAGCGCCTCGAGCGAAAGCTCAGCGAAAATCCGATTCGGCGAGTTGGGCGCCGTGGATCGCGCGACACGATTCCAAAGATTTCCCCAAATTTCTAATCGGTGCTTCCGCCGATTAGAAATGCCCGTAACCCCCTTTACCTTCAACAGAATTTCAAATTCTAATCGGCGTATAACGCGCCTTGTGCGTCCGCCGTGTTGGACGACGTTCTCAGCTCTCCTTTTTTCCCGGCACCCGCGTGCCCTGCCTCTGCCAAGCCTGGCCGAGGGAACCGAAGGCGAAGTGTCCCAAGCTCGCCGTGAGCGCAGCCGCAGCGCCATCCATCACTATTTCACGCTGACCGCAACAGTCGCCCAATCGAAGCCTTGCCTAACTCGCAGCAACGAAAGGAGAAAGCAATTCTCTGATCGCAACAAAACAGCGTCTTCTGTAATTCTCGCCTTTTTAGCCAAGCGTTCTCTCTGCGCCTCTGCCTCTCCGTGGCCAAGCCCTCTTCGCCGGTCCAGCCACGAGGCGAAATATCGCGCGACTATGCTACTCTGTGGTTTCGCAGCCGCAGCGTTACCGAACGACTTTCGACGATCAAGCGCATCCAATAGCGCGGGCTTTGCCGCTGAGCTTTCTATATCCCAGGGTTTGAATCATCAAACCCTGGCACCCCGGAGGAATCACCATGGCCACCACAGTAGCCGGCGTGCAGTACAAGAATTTCATTAATGGCGCGTACGTCGATTCGCGCGGCGGCAAGGGAATGGAGAACCGCAACCCGGCGAATACCGACGAGCTGGTGGGCATTTTTCCCGAGTCCACGCCGGACGACATGAACGCCGCCATTGATGCCGCCAAGGCCGCCTACGCGAAGTGGCGTCTGGTGCCCGCGCCGAAGCGCGCTGAAATTCTGTATCGCACGGCCGAAATCCTGGTGCAGCGCAAGGAAGCCTACGCGGAGGCGATGACGCGCGAAATGGGCAAAGTGCTTGCCGAGACGCGCGGCGACGTGCAGGAAGCGATTGATATGACGTATCTGATGGCCGGCGAAGGCCGCCGCCTCTTCGGCCACACGACGCCTTCCGAGCTGCCGAACAAGTTCGCGATGTCTGTGCGCTCGCCGATCGGCGTCGCGGGTCTGATCACGCCGTGGAATTTCCCGATGGCGATACCGTCGTGGAAGATCGCTCCCGCGCTCGTTTGCGGCAATACGGTGGTGATCAAGCCCGCCGAGGATACGCCGCTCTCCACATACCATTTCGTGCAGGCGCTTTCCGAAGCGGGGCTGCCGGAAGGCGTGGTGAACGTCGTTTACGGCCGCGGTGAAGTGGTGGGTAAGGCGCTGCTCGATCATCGCGACGTGGGCCTGGTGAGCTTCACCGGCTCCACGGAAGTGGGACGCATCGTGAGCCAGGCCTGCGCGCCCACGTTCAAGAAGTGCCACCTCGAGATGGGCGGCAAGAACATCATCATCGTGATGGACGACGCGAACCTCGATCTCGCCGTCGACGGCGCCGTGTGGGGCGGCTTCGGCACCACGGGCCAGCGCTGCACGGCCGCCAGCCGCGTGGCGGTGCACAAGAAGGTCTACAAGGAATTTCTGGATAAATTCGTGGCGCGCGTGAAGGCGCTGCGAGTGGGCAACGGACTCGATGGCAAGACGGACATGGGGCCGTGCATCAACGAGCAGCAGCTGAACACCGTGATGAAATACGTGGAGATCGGCAAGAACGAAGGCGCGAAACTCATGACGGGCGGCAAGCGGCTCGATAGCGGCGCGTACGCAAAGGGCTGGTTCCACGAGCCGACCGTTTTCGCCGACTGCAATCCCTCGATGCGCATCTGCCAGGAAGAAATTTTCGGGCCGGTGGTCGCCGTGATGGAATTCGAGTCGTTCGAGGAAGCGCTGCGGATCGCCAACGGCGTGAGCTACGGCCTCTCAGCGGCCGTCTATACGCGCAACGTGAACAACGCTTACGTCGCGCAACGCGACATCGAGACCGGGATCGTCTACGTAAACGCGCCCACGATCGGCGCGGAAACGCATCTGCCGTTTGGCGGCATTAAGAACACCGGCAACGGCCACCGCGAATCGGGCGACGCGGCGCTCGACTTCTACACCGAGTGGAAGACGCTCTACGTGGACTACTCGGATCGCCTGCAGCGCGCGCAGATCGACAACGCGTAGGCCAATCGCGCCGGGCGCGACTATTTGTCCATCGCGCTCGCCGCGTCCTTCGGGCGCTCCATTCCGTCGTTTGGATAATCCACGCGGAACGTGACGATCTCGAACGGGTTCACCGGCAGGGTCACTTGATTGGAAGTGACGTCAAGATTCGACCCCTCCGGCTTCTCCATCAAATTCGTGCGCGTGGCCGAGCTGGCGCCTTCGGGCACCGTGACTTTCACGCTGCCTGATTTTCCGGCCCACTCGTAGAAGCGGAAGATGAGGCCGTCGGCGTCCTCGGCTTTTTTCACCGCGGTGAGCACCACGTTCGGATTGTCCACGGTGACGAAGGAATGCGACGCCGGCAATTTTCCGCTGTGCGCTTCCATCTGGTGCGCCGAGAGCGGGAAATTGAATTCGTAGCCGTGGCGCACCGTCATCGCCTGGCGCCAATCGCCCGAGTGCGGATAGAGCGAGTAGCGGAAGTGATGGCGGCCGCGGTCGGCGTCGGGGTCGGGCCACGTGGGCGAGCGCAGCAGCGAGATGCGCAGCACGTTGCCCTTCGCGTCGTAGCCGTACTTCGATTCGTTGATGAGGCTGAAGCCGTGATCGGCGTCG
>Ga0210383_10006351_pt1 | contig 10325 bp, 7 predicted proteins | sample IncBWC14OmetaG_FD_160072 | JGI IMG/M metagenome (GOLD analysis project Ga0210383, IMG submission 160072) | Forest soil microbial communities from Barre Woods Harvard Forest LTER site, Petersham, Massachusetts, United States - Inc-BW-C-14-O ...
TAACGCTTTTTCGCGACCGCCTGACTGTTTCAGGAAATTCACCAGCGCTGCAAGGGAATCGCGATCGTAAGGATGCGTCTTGATAGCAATCTCCAGTGTCTCGATCGCGGCGTTGGTCTTTCCCGCATCGTTCAGCGCGACCGCATAGACGTATGCATAGCGAGCATTGCCCGGTTCTCCGCGGGCGGCTGCGCCAAGTAAGTCGAGCGCTTGCGCGCCGCGCTTTTGACGAACCATCAGCAGCCCTAGCGCCTCTTTCAGCGACGCTTCGTTGGGCGAACGGCTGATTGCCTCCGTCAGAACGCGCTCACCCTCCGCGTCCCGATTCTGCGCGCGATAGAGGTCCGCAAGGTTGACGCTCCCCGGCGCAAAGTCCGGGTCTATCGACAGCGCGGTCTTGAGTTCCGCCTCCGCCTGATCCAATTGCCCCTGCCGCGCGTACAGCAATCCCAGGTTCATGTGCGCCTCGGGACGGTCGGCATTCAATTGCTGCGCGCCGATGTATTCGTCGGTAGCGCGACTCAGAGCTGCTACAACATCCGCGGGCAAACCATTCGCAGGAATTCCTGTGAGCACTTCCGCCGCTTCGATTCGTACCGCGCGAACAGGATCGCTGAGAAGAGGCGTCAAAGCGTTCGCGCTCGCGGATGGTTCGCTATCAGACATCGCGCGCGCTGACGCACGTCGCACCAGCGCCCAATCATCGACGACTCCTGCGCGCACCGCTTCGTTAGTAGGTGCCGGAGAGTAGTTCGCGAGCATGGAGAGCGCAGTGGCGCGAGCTATCGCCGGTTGTTCGATGTCTGCGACCAATCGCTCCAGCGACTGCTGCGCGGCCGGGGCTTCCTCCGTTCCGGCATTCAGGGTCTCCGCGAAGCGTTGAAACCCTTGCGGCGCGTGACCATACCACTTGCTCACCGAATCCAATGCCCACTGGGCGGCCTTGTCGGTATGGCAGCTAGTGCAAGCGTTGGGAGTGCCGAGCTTTACCGACAAGTCGGGACGTGGGATGCGTATACTGTGATCGCGGCGCGCATCAATCACCATGTAGGTGCGCGTCGGCATGTGGCACTCGACGCATCGCGCGCCCGCCGATCCCATTTTGTGAAAGTGATGCTGTGGTGAGTCGTACTTGGCCGCCGAGTGGCACTGCGCACACAGAGCGTTACCCTCAGTACGCAGTTTGGAACTGTGCGGCTCGTGGCAATCGCCGCAGGTCACGCCGGCGTGGAACATCCTGCTCTGCGTGAACGAACCGTACTCGTAGTCTTCCTCCTTTATCTGACCGTCGGGGAAATAGAGGTCCGCGTCGAGCAGTGCGACACGGTAGTCGTCGCCCACTGGCTGCCCGTGCACATAGTCCTCGTGAATCTCGCCGCGCCGCGAATGACACCGCGCGCACGTCTCAATCTCCCGCTCCGATTGACGTGGCGAACTTCGACGCGCATTGCCGGTGGTGGGGTCTATCGGCCATGCCATGCCTTTGCGCTCATCGAGCGCGATCGTCAGTCCCTGGGTTGCGTCAAGTTTCTGCCAATCACCCTGCTTCCTGGCCCACGTCGCGTGATTGGATCCCGGCCCGTGACAAGCTTCGCATGAGACATCGATCTCTGCGTACGCCGTAGAAAACGTGCGAGCGCCAGCGTCGTAGTTCTTGCGCAAGTTGGTCGAATGGCAATCGGCGCACATGTAGTTCCAGTTCTGATCGATGCCGGTCCAATGCCGCGAATCCCGATACGTGATCTTTTGTCCCGGATACAGAAAGAACCATCGCTGACCGCCGCTCTCGCGCGGACGGGTATCCCACGCAATCCCCAGCGCCTGCAGCCGACCGCCAGGCATAGCGATCAGATATTGCTGGAGCGGGTAAACGCCGAACGTGTAGCTGATTTGGTAGTCGTGAAGCGCGCCGTTAGGGCCGTCCGTGCGCACCATAAACTTCGATCCGTCCCGCGAGAAACGCGACGTGACGCCGTCGTTGTCGAAGGTGACGTTGTTGAAGTCTCCCAGGACGGTGCAACTCGTCGCCGGTTGCATCGCCATCTGATGATGCGATCCGCGCCAACGTTGATTCTCGCTTTCGTGGCAAGACGCGCACTCCGCAGCACCGACGAATTTCGCGTTTACGAGCGCCGAAGGTGGCGTCAGCGACGGCGGCGCGCCTTCACGCATCCATCGTGTCAAAAGAACGACGGCGACGACGGCCACTCCAATCGTCGCGATCAGCCAAATGGACAGCTGAGGTCGCGACTTTGGCAGCGCCGGTCGTCGCTGATCACGCGTCGTGTTCTTTGCAGTAGGATCGACGCGCGCCTGCTTGTTGCGAGTCTTTTTCCTCTTGCTCAACGACCAACCCTGTTTCGACGACTCTCGGAATCAACCGTTCCGCACGGCGAACCAGCAATATAGAGGACCAAGCCTGTCGGGCGAAGTGTCGGGAACAGCACCGCACGGAGCTAATTCGAATTGTTCCTCAGGGAACTGCAGGCATTTGTATGCGACCAAAGTCCAATTGATCGATTCGGTCATCGACTCGTACTATCCCGGCTGTCTGTCGAAGGAACCGCCCGGGGAGGGTCAAGTGGTATCGTTCGCAAAGATTCGTGTCGAACCTCGGTATGGCGGCGCCGAGAACACCGGAGGCCCCGAGACAGATTCGGGATCCGGCAGGATTAAGGTCGCCGTCATCGAAGATGATCGCAGCCTGCAGCACGCGCTCAGCTTCCAGCTGCGAACCGCGGGTTTCGAGGTCGATGCTTACTCCTCTGCTGAGGAGCTCCTCGACGCTGCCGATGCGCGGGATTTCGATTGTGTCGTCGCGGACATCTATCTGCCGAAAATGAACGGGCTTCAGCTACAGGAGGAGCTGAGCCGCACGATTCCTTATGCGTCGATCGTTTTCATCACGGGTCGCGGCGATCTGTCGTTGGGAATGCATGCGATGAGGAAAGGCGCGGTGGACTTCCTCGAGAAGCCGGTTGACGATCAAGCGTTGCTGAGTTCGATTGAGCGCGGCGCTGATCTTTCGCGAAGACGACGCGCCGAACAATCGCAAAGATTCGAACTCGAAGTGATGCACCGCTCGCTCACCTCTCGCGAACGCGAAGTCTTCGCGCTGATCACCTCTGGTATGCTGAACAAGCAAGTCGCCGCCGAGTTGGGAACGACCGAGCGGACCGTGAAGGCGCATCGTGCCAGCGTAATGAACAAGATGAATGCCGGCTCACTCGCCGACCTGGTGCGGATGTATGGAGCGCTTCAACACTCGAGCTGAATGCCCGCAGTAATGGGCACGCAGACCGCCTCTGGCTGACACGATTTGTTTGCGATCGAGAAGGAAGGTCGCCGACCCTCAACGACAGTTCACTCGAGGCGGCGGGCCGCACCTGATAGCTTTTTTTCAGCAACCGGAAGGGTGAACGTGAACGTGGTACCGCTGTGGGGATTCGGCGTGGCCCAGATTCTGCCGCCGTGATTCTCTACAATCGACCTGGAGACCAGCAACCCGAGTCCCATTCCCTCGGTCTTGGTCGTTACAAACGGTTCGAACAGCCGGCTCACCACGGAAGGGTCAATGCCGGTGCCGCTGTCGGATACGCTGACGCCGACCCATCCCTGTTTTTCCGGAGCCACCTTAATTGAAACATCGCGCCGATCGGATTTGGCCTCCGTGATCGCATCGAATGCGTTCATGACCAGGTTCAAGACGCACTGCTGCAACTGGATCGTGTCGCCGATCACTCGCTGCCCCGCAGGTGAGACGTCGAGTTGCACGGCGATCTTCCGCACGGCCGCCTCGCTGGCAGTCAGCTTCACCACTTCTCCGATCAAGGCGCGGATGCCGAGCTGGGTCTTGTGCTCGACGTCTCGTTTGAACATGAACCGGATCCGGCGGACGATTTCGGCGGTCCGCTTTGTGTCTTCGATTGCGTTGTTGACCGCCTCCAGGGCCATCGCGGGCTCCGGATTTCCCTGGGCCAGCAGGCGCGCGAGGCCGCCAAGGTTGCTCAGAATGGCGCCGAGGGGTTGGTTGATCTCATGCGACAGCGATGCGACCAGTTCGCTCATCGTATTGCGTCGCGATGCGACCCGCAGCTCACTGCGCACGGCCCGGAGCGCTATCTCGGACTGCTTGCGCTCGATCGCGCTTGCAAAGAGGCGCACTGAAAGAGCGAGGTAGTCGAGCAATTCAGTCGGCCAGCGCCTGCCCGAACGGAACTTGCCAAAGCTCGCGGCGCCGATGACTCGGCCGCCCGCCCACATCGGGATGACAGCCGACGCCTTCGGACCCCATCGTTCTACAAATTGTCTGACGTCCGCTAGTTGAGCCGGGATTTCGCTCGGCCGCGAAAACGTAATCGGATTGCCCGCCATCACCCACGCGGTGGTGTCCTTGATGAACTTTTCGGGATCGTATTGCCTTGGGAAAGGAGGCATGTTTGGCCGATGCCATGTGTGCGTCGTGCGCACAGGTTGGTCTTCCGCATCGCGCTCGTAAACGGCGCTCCGGTCGAGATCCAGCGCGCCACAGATTTTGCTCAACCATAAATCGATTTCGGAATCGACTACGTCAGCCGACGCTCGAGCCATCGCCGCCGAGAGCTCGCCCACCAGCGACGCGAAGCGCGCCAGCTCCCGGCGTTCGCGAGTGACGCCTGCTGCTCTCTGATGCTTCGGGCCTGTAGTGGGATTGGTCGCTCTTCGTTGCATCTCTGAAACTTGAAACGCCGCGTTTTGGGGTTGGATGTTACAGATTGGAAGCGCGCGAAGTGCCGCGTGGACGAACCGCGGTCGATTCGACGGGCACCATACATCAGGGTCTCGCTTTAAGCGAGGCCGCCCGCGGCACCAGAATTTGCGCGGGCACAAGCTTTGAAATTTAACGAAGGATTGGATGCCGCTATGAAGCCGTGAGTAGCGCTTACTGCGGCAAATTGGACTGATTTGGCAAGGCCTTCCTAATGGCACGCAGAAGGCTTTTTTCATCGAAGGGCTTGAGCAGGCTCGCGATGGGGTTGGTCTCGCGGATCATCTTTCTCGTTTGCGGATCGTCGCGGCCGCTTATCAGAATCGTCGGCAGCTGCCGGCCCGATTCGGCTAGTTTCCGGCAGAGATCGATCCCGGAAATGGCTGGCATATAGACGTCAAGCAGCAGGCAAGCTTCGCCGGTCGGAACTTCGCTCGTCAGAAACTCCGCCGCGCTTTCGAAGTCCAGGACCTTGAATCCCAGGATCTGCAATTGTCTGCGCAGCGCCCTGCGGATGGACGCGTCGTCATCTACCACAATCACTGTGGCCGTCGATTTCTTCCCCAAGTGACGATACCGACTCCGCGCCAGGTTGAGTTACCCGCATTCCGCGGTCATGCATGGCAGTCGGATTGTGCATCTTCGGCGGCCCCATCGACCATTGTACCAAAGTACAATATCGACTCTCGAAAAATTAGATGAATATTGCGTCCGTGTCGGAGCGGTCGGCGCGTCCTTTTAGGCCTGCCGATTGGGACCTGATTTAAAACGCTGCAAGCAAAACGAATCAGTCGGGGAGAAGATGAATCTGAATTCCGGATCTAAGAAATGTACGACGGGGATACTGGCTTTCCTGCTGTCGGGATTTTTGCTGGCGGGTTGTTCTCAAACCTCGTCGTCCGCGCCAACGCAGGCTGGACCAGCGCAGGCATCGGCGCCACCTCCGCCGATGGCGGCCGTCCAGCCCTCTCAGCCCGGCGCAGCGGGCGGACAGTACGAACAGCCGCCCATCGTCAATGTAGCCGACTTGGCGCCGACTGCTCCGCTCTCGGGGCAGGGATATACGGTTCAACCGCAGGCACCTACTAACGGCGCGATGGGTCAATACACGATCATAGCCGACCCGAGCGTCTTCCATGACGACGCAGGTGCCTACTACATCGAAAGCCTCGACATGCTGAAGATCCGGCTCTCCGAGATTCCTGCGATCGTAGCACTCGACGGCATGAGTAATAGCAGTGTGTTTGCCAACGCGCTGGTCTCGAGCGCCGTTCGTCCTGTTGGCGCCGCCGCCAATATGGTGATGCATCCCATGGATACCGTGACGGGGTTACCCGGCGGAGTCAGCGATTTGTTTGGCCGCGTGAGTCTGGGCGCCCAACAAATAGGTTCGGCGGCCGCGAATTCGTTCGGCAGCGGTGAAGCCGCTAGCAAGGCCGGCAATGCTACCATCACCGCGTTAGGGTACGATCAGGTTCGCCGGCAACTCGCGCATGAGCTCCATGTCGACCCTTACAGCTCCGATCCGATTCTCACCAAGAAGCTGAACCACGTTGCTTGGGTCATGTTCTCGGCCCGCATGACGGTTTCCGCGGCAATGATGGCGGTACCTGGTTCGATGATCATAACGGCCGTCACGGTCACTAACGATCTCGTCTATCAAACGCCGAGAGCAGATCTCATCATCCTGGTTCAAAAGAAGCTGAAGAGCTTCGGCCTGTCGCAGGAGGAGATCGCGACCTTCAGCAGCAACACGGCGATTCCCTTGAGTTTGCAAGTTACCGCAGTCAAAGACCTTGAGGCGCTCGGCAACATTCCGGGACGTCACCAGACTGCGGTCGCAATCGGCAACATGATGACCGAATACCAGGCGCGCTTCCTGGTTACTTCGCTGCACATGCTGGCTCAATGGGGCCAGCAGCAGGCTCCTATCACCAGGATCGAGGCTCCCGGAATCCTTATTGGGCGCGATCAGAATGGCGCGACGATTCTTCCCGCCCCGGTCGACTACCTGTCATGGACTCAGCGCATCGCCGGGTTCGCGACCGCTCCCAATCTGATGGCGCATCGGAATCGCGTTCTTCTTGTCACTGGCGGCATGACACCGCTAGCTCGTCAACAATTGGGAGCCAACGGCTGGAACGTGCAACAAGGCGGACAACAATAGAGAACAGTTTTGGTTTGCGAAACCTATTGAACTGGCGAGAGCCAAAATTTGGAGGAGACAATGATCAACGTGAGTTTCGGAAGGAAAATGGCCACCTGTATCGCAGCGACTGCTCTGGCAGCCGCGCTGCTCGCTTCGGGATGCTCAACGACAGTCGAGAGCACGCCCGCGGCTGCTAAGGCGCTTGAGTCGGGCGGACCTTTGCCGCCCGCGGTAACCGGTTTCTTCGGCGATGATGCATCCAAACTGGCGCCCGGACCAGAAGGTGGCGCTGCACTGGCGTACGTCAATCCGAACGCTCAATGGAGCAGCTACACCAAGATTCAACTGATGCCGGTTGAGTTCTGGGCCGCCGCCGATTCGAAGGTGTCGGCCGCGGACCAGGCAACGCTGACCGAGTACTTCTACAACCAACTCCAGACCAACCTGGCCAAGAGCTTCACCATGGTCGATCAGCCTGGCCCGGGCGTACTTACTTTGCGCGTCGCCCTGATGGACGCGACCACCGCAGTGCCCGGCCTTCGGAGCGTCTCGGTGATCGTTCCGCAAGCGCGGGTACTCAACGGGGTGCAGTCTCTGGCGACCGGCAGCTACGCGTTCGTCGGATCGGCGGAGGCCGAGATGAAGGCCACGGACTCTTCGGGTCAGCTGTTGGCAGGAGCCGTCGATCAGCGCGCGGGCGGCATGGGAATCAAGGGCGCAGCGTCGTTCGAATGGGGTGACGCGCAGAACGCGATGGACTACTGGGCACAGAAGATCCCAAATCGCATCCTCCAACTGCAAGGAAAGGCCGCTCAGAGCTAGGGAGACCCAATCGGTATAAGGAGCTTTCTATGTTTAGTTGGAAAAGCAAATCTATGGCAGTTGCGCTAATCTTAGTGGCGACGTTGGGTTTGTCGATCGCGCGGACGGCCTCGGCTGAGGATAAGAAGCCGAACATCCTGGTCATTATGGGCGACGACGTCGGTTGGTTTAACATCGGCGCCTATCATCGTGGAATCATGTCGGGCAAGACGCCGAATCTCGACAAGCTTGCTTCCCAGGGCATGATGTTCACCGATTACTACGCCGAGGCAAGTTGCACGGCGGGTCGCGCCAATTTCATCACCGGTGAGTTACCTCTTCGCACGGGGTTGACCACGGTGGGTCAAGCGGGTGCAGACGTAGGACTGCCCGCTCAGGCCGTCACGCTCGCCACAGTCCTTAAGGCGCAGGGCTATGAAACGGCCCAATTCGGCAAGAACCATCTCGGCGACCTGAATAAGTACCTGCCGTGCGTTCATGGCTTCGACGAATTCTTCGGCTACTTGTATCACCTCGACGCGATGTCAGATCCGTACTGGTTTGACTATCCGCAGGACTGGATCGACAAGACCGGTCCGCGAGATCTGACGCACTGCTGGGCTGCCGACACCGATGACGCCACCGTGATGCCGCGCTGGGGCAAGGTTGGAAAGCAGAAGATCGAGGATGAAGGTCCGCTGGCGCCGTTTCCGAACATGAAAGATATGCAGAATTGGCAGGAAGGTCGCAAAGCCAAGTACGACATGGAGACCTTCGATGACGTGCTGGTCCAGCACAGCAGCGACTTCATGGACAAGGCCAAGAAGGATGGTAAGCCTTTCTTCATCTGGCACAACACGACGCGCATGCACGTCTTCACTTACATCCCGCCGAAGTACCAGGCGATGATGAACGCGTCGAACAACTACAACATCGAAGAAGCGGGCATGGCGCAGATGGATGACAGCGTCGGCGCGCTGCTGAAACATCTCGATGACATCGGCGAGGCAGACAACACCATTGTCATTTTCACCACCGACAACGGTGCTGAAGTATTCACATGGCCCGACGGCGGCATGACGCCATTTAAAGCTACCAAGGGCACCTCCTTTGAAGGCGGTTTCCGCGTGCCATGTATCGCGCGGTGGCCCGGTCATATTCAGCCTAACCGGGTCGAGAACGGTATTTTCTCCGGACTCGACTGGCTGCCAACACTGTCAGCGGCGGCCGGAAATTCCGATGTCACCGAGCAACTCCTCAAAGGAGTTACTATCGGGGATCGCGAGTACAAGAATCATCTCGACGGTTACAACCAGCTCGATTTGATCAACGGCAAGGGTCCGTCCGCGCGGCACGAACTCTTTTACTTCGCGGGGCCTCATCTCGGCGCCCTTCGGATCGATGACTTCAAGTTCCAGTTCATCCAACAGCCTTGGGGATGGCCCGGAGAAAAGGTCACGACCGATATGCCCAGCATCGTGAACCTGCGGCAGGATCCGTTCGAGCGCACGCCGGACATCCGGGGCGAGAGCCTGAACAACATGGGCGGCGGTTACATGAACGACTTCTACGCACGAGTTCTGGCGCTTCGTGATGGTGCAGAAGTATGTCGGGAAGCTCGCGATGACCGCCATCGACTATCCGCCGATGCAAGCGCCGGCCACCTTCAACCTTGCTGCGGTGAAGGCCCAGGTCGAGGAAATGATGAAGGCGCACGAGGGTCAGTAGTAAACCACGCAACCCGGCGGGCGACCTCGCTGAAGGCCGTCCGCCGGCTAACCTTGTGTGCAAAACGTATCTATAGCTGAAGGAGGCGGTTTCAATGGCCATTCGAACCTCAAGCCCAACTGCAGGAGCGATTGCCTGGCGCGCGATTTCAACGATCGCGGTGCTAGGTCTGTTGACATTGACAGGATGCTCCTCGTCCGAGCCTTCTGCGGCTACTCAAGCTAGCCTCGCCAAGACCGAGTTACATTTCGATATCAACGCGTGCCAGCAGATCGAGCCGGGTTTGTATAAGTGCCCAGCCGCTGACAAACCTATTTGCAACCCGGACTACAACGGACAAGCCGAATGTGTCCGAATCGGGCCGAAGGGCAGCGTCTTCGTTCAAAGTGGCTACTAGCGTTGGCGCGATGCCACCGGCGTCTCATAGATTGAGGAAGGAAATCCAAATGCGAACGCTTATAACTGCAACGCTCGCTCTCCTGCTATTGGCCTCCGGATCAGCGCGCGCCCAGGGTGTCGTGCTGCCTCTGCCAGCGCAAGATCAGCAAAACATAACTGCTCAACTTGGGGCGGGCGTAGTCGGCGCCGCGTTGCCGAGCAACACGATTACCGACCCCACTGCTTACTTCCCACTTACGCAGAAGTCGCAGCAATTCCAGGTCGTCGCGGGGCCTCACGCCGGCACTGTTCAAACGCTCGGCCTCTGGCAAGCTAGGCGTCCCGGCGGAAGGAAGGCCTGGCGGTTTCAGATGACTCCATCGCTAGCGGGCTTCATGCGCGAGAGCGAGCAAGGTGACATCATCATGGCCGCCCTCACCGACTCAGGCGAAGGTGTCGTCGTCGTCACGACACCTGCCAACCCCTTCATTCCTAAAGGCATACAGCCGGGCCAGTCGCAGA
>Ga0210383_10006352_pt1 | contig 10325 bp, 5 predicted proteins | sample IncBWC14OmetaG_FD_160072 | JGI IMG/M metagenome (GOLD analysis project Ga0210383, IMG submission 160072) | Forest soil microbial communities from Barre Woods Harvard Forest LTER site, Petersham, Massachusetts, United States - Inc-BW-C-14-O ...
CAACAGGCCGTGGGTAGCGAAGGGGAACTTGTCAACAATTGGTACTACAACCAGTCGATTGGCTATCCTGTGAAACGGTATTTCGGGCGACTGGATTACGATGTTACTGCGACGAACCGAATCACTGCGTCGGATACTCAGGGTGATTACTCCTACCCCGGCATCAGCTCGATCACTCCGTGCCCAGTCGGTTGCGGTAACGGATACGTGGACAATAACAACGCGCAGGTCAGCGATGTCTGGAACATCAGTTCGACCACGGTCAATGAAGCCAGAATCGGCTACACCAACCAGATGAACTTCTTCTCGGACCCTTCCATAGGGAAAGGGTATGCTTCTCAACTGGGCTGGCAGTTTGGCAAGGTTGACGATTTCCCGGGGTTTGAGACCACCGGCAGCTATCCGTACTCGTGGCTCACGCCGGGCACGAATGCGATCTACAAGGAACATGTCTTCGACTATTCGGATGTCGTGACCATGATCCGCGGCAAGCATATCCTTCACTTCGGTGGAGAGTTGCTGGCCTACCGGGATAACTCCACCCCGTGGGGAAACAAGACCGCGGGCAATATGCAGTACTCGGGGCAATATACCCGCCACTACTACCTCGATGCCCAAGGCGTGTCTCACCCGGATGCCTCGACGGGCATGGAATACGCGGATTTCCTGCTGGGTTCCGTCAATAACTGGTCCGCAAACCTGACTCCGGAGTACGGCGCACGTCTGAAAAGTCCGCAAATGTTCGTTCAGGATGATTGGAAGATACGTCCAAATCTCACGCTGAACCTGGGACTCCGCTACCAGATCAACCATGGCTGGAACGAAATTCACGGCAACATAGACAGCTTTGACCCCACGGTTCCGAACCCCGGCGCCGGTGGCGCGCTGGGGGCTTACTGGTTCGCAAGCACCCATGCCAATGGGCGGACGGCCTTGGAGGCGAATGTCTACAACACGGTCTTGCCGCGCGTTGGATTTTCCTGGGCTATGCGACCGAATACGACGATACGCGGTGGCTTCGGGCTTTACGCATATAACTGGAGCCTGGACACCTACGGCCACGGCATGGGCGGCTCATTCGGTGCTTCGGGCAACTACACCGACCCCACCAACGGCATCTATCCAGCCGCTTTGCTGGGTGGAAATGGTGACAGCATAAAATCCAGTTCGTTCTACAATGGCGCTCCACAGGATTCAGGAGCGTCGCTCCCGTTTACCGCGGCTTCCCAAGACCCAACCCGTTTCAATAACTCGGGTGCCGACTATCAGCTGTACCACACCAAGGTGCCGAAGATTTACCAGTGGAACTTCGGAGCGGAACGTCAATTGGGAACAGATTTCATGGCCCAACTCGCTTATGTTGGGAGCCATGCATTCAACCTCGCCTTCCCGGTTGACATCAACCAAGTTCCGCAGGCTAAATGGGCGCCCGTAGACTCGCAATTCCGTCCTTATCCGATCTATCAGGGCATCTCCGGCGGCGGGAACGCCGGTACCATGAATGCAATCTCGAACTACCACTCGCTGCAGGCGTCCATCACCAAACGCATGACGCGCGGCTTGAGCCTCAGCTTCAACTACGTGTGGTCGCACTTCCTCGACGATTTGGATTCCTCTGGGTGGGGCAGCCGCGGGGGGACGCAGCCGTATCAGAATGCTTACAGTCCCGCGGCCAACTACAGCAACTCCAACTTCGATGTTCGCAATGCCTTCAAAGGCTTTGCCGTGTATCAACTGCCGTTCGGGAGGGGCAAGCAGTTCCTGAGCAGCAACCGTTTCCTGGATGAGGCAGTTGGCGGCTGGCAGGTTTCGGGAACAGTGGTTCTTCAGAACGGCCAGCCTTTCAGCGTTTATGGGGACCAAGCCAACTATTCGTTGGCAGGCAACGTATTTCCAAACTTGAACCCCGGTGTCAGTTGGAAGCCGGCTCACCAGGGTATCAGCCAATGGTTTAACTCGTCGGCATTCACCAAGCCGGCGGATGGAACCTGGGGCAACGTGAGAAGAAACAGCCTCTACGGGCCGCACATGAACGTCTTCAACATGTCCGCTGCCAAATCGTTCGGGCTGCCATGGGAGGACGTCAAGATTGAATTTCGTGCCGATGCGTCAAACGTGTTTAATCACCCCAGCTTCAGTAATCCGGGTGGTGTCAACCTTGGGGGTTCTTCTGGGCCCGGAATGCCGTACACCAGCACCGACACCATCACCTCGGTCAACATCGGCGGGCGTAATCTGCAGCTTATGCTCCGCGTGAGCTTCTAGCGGCAGGCAAATCGAGATGTCACGAGACGGCGATTCCTCGCCGTCTCTTCCTTTTTGCGTCATACTCATGATTTACGCCACTCTGTGTCGGGATGGTTCAGAATGATTGCGAAGTTTGGAATAGCCGGGTTCGTCCTGCTGCTTGGCGCTGCGCTCGGTCTCTCTCAGGCGGCAGAAGACACGCAGGTGCAGTCTCATAGCTCTCCAGGAGAGACTCGAGAAGCCGCAAAGGCTGCTGGCAAAGCGTTTGCGGCGCACATGCAAAGGGCACACGGCTACCTCGATGCAAAGCAGCCCGCCCTGGCGATTCCGGAGTTTCAGGCCGCGGTGGCGATTGATCCTGAAAATGTAGACGCGCAGGCCAACCTGGGCGTTCTGCTGTTCTTTCAGGGCAAGGCAGCCGACTCTATTCCCCACTTTCGCGCCGCATTAGCTGCACGGAAAGAAGAACCGGGGCCTGGCCTGGCGAAGATTCAAGGGTTGCTGGGCATGTCCGAGATGCGCACGCTGGACTTTGACGATGCCCGCAAGGATATGGAAACCGCCTTCCCGGCGATCCAGGACTCACGCTTTCAGACCCAGCTTGGTCTTGAGCTTGTCGGCCTCGATACCCAAAGCGGCGACCTGGAGAAGGCGGCGGAAGTCCTCGCCCAATTGAGGAAGGCCGACCCCGACAACCCGGAGGTGCTCTACGCCGGCTACCGCACCTATTCCGATCTGGCGGGCGAGTCAATGCTCGCGCTGTCGCTGGCTGAGCCGGACTCCGCTCAAATGCATCAGCTGTTGGCTCACGAAGACATCCGGCAGGGAAATACCATCCCTGCCATCGCGCAGTATCGCAAGGCAATTGCCATCAATCCACATCTTCCGGGCGTTCATTTCGAATTAGCCGAACTGCTCCGTAACTCGACCGACGAGACACTCAAGAAAGAGGCCGAAGAGGAATACCACGCTGCGCTGCTGGCAAATCCTCAGGATGAGAAATCGATCCTAAGGCTCGCGGAGATTGACGCCGAAAAAGGAAATATCGCGCAATCTTATAAGGGATACACAAAAGCCGTCGAGCTGCAGCCAGCCGATGCCGATGCAAAGCTGGGATTGGCCAAGACGTTGATTGCCATGAATCAATCGGACAAAGCGCTGGCGCTGCTCGAAGAGACCGTGAAACTGGAGCCTACCAACGCCACCGCACACTACCGCCTGGCAACGCTCTACCGGAAGATGGGGCGCACAGACGATGCCAAGCGCGAGGTGGAGCTCTATCAAAAATTTAAGGAGATGAAAGAGAAGCTGCGCGGACTTTATAAAGAATTGCAGACTCAGCCCAAGGAAATTCGTGCAGACGAGCAAAATGAACAACCGGAACAATAGGATCGGAGCGAGAAGCATCATCGCGCTTTTCGTGCTCTGTCTGAATACGGGGGCGCTGGGACAAATGGGAACGCCAACCCCGCTGCCGCCTGCGGAGCGCCAGAAGGCAGAGGCCGAGAGTAAGGCAACGGGTGTCCTTGCCAACTATCCTCATTTGGTCGACATCACGGCGTCCACTGGCATTCATTTCGAACACCTTTCGAGTCCTGAGGCGAAATTCATCGCGGAGTCGATGAGCGGAGGAGTTGCGCTGATCGATTACGACGGCGATGGATGGCCGGATATTTATTTTACGAATGCGCAAAGCGTGGAAATGGCCCAGCACGGCGTAAAAGCGCGCAGCGCCTTATTTCACAACAACCACGACGGGACGTTCACCGATGTCACTGACAAGGCCGGAGTCGGGTATCCCTGTTGGGCGATGGGCGCGGTTGTGGGCGACTACAACAATGACGGCCGGCCTGACCTGCTGGTGACCTGTCTGGGCGGCGTGGTGCTGTATCGCAATAACGGCAACGGAACGTTCAGCGATGTGACCAAGGCGAGTGGGCTTGCCAGCGATTCAGCATGGGCAACGGGAGCCGCCTTTGGAGATTATGACGGCGATGGCTGGTCCGATCTGTTCGTATCGCATTACGTGGATTTTCACCTGGACGATCTGCCCGCCTTCGGTTCCGGCAAATCATGCAAGTACCTCGGACTCGACGTGCAGTGCGGACCGCGCGGGTTAAAGGGAGCTTCCGACAATCTTTACCACAACAATGGGGACGGAACGTTCACCGACGTATCCAAGAAATCCGGAGTCGACGATCCCGAGCGCCGCTATGGCCTGACCGCACTCTGGTCAGATTTTGACAACGATGGGAAGCTCGATCTTTTTGTGACCAACGACGGCCAGGCAAACTACCTCTACCGCGGCGACGGCACGGGAAAGTTCGAGGATGTCGCCCTGACCTGCGGGGTGGCGGCGAACGAGGACGGGCTGGAACAGGCCAATATGGGAGTTGCCCTGGGCGACTATTTGCACACCGGCCGCATGTCTTTGTTGCTTTCGCATTTTGACAATGAGTACGCCGCCCTCTATCGCAACGATGGCGGAATGAACTTCAACGACATGTCGATCGTCTCGGGCATTGCCAGGGGCACGCAAGGCTATGTGGGCTGGGGTGACGCTTTTGTGGACTTCGACAACGATGGCTGGCAGGATTTCTTCCTGGTGAACGGACACGTCTATCCGCAGGTGGACCACGCTCCGACTACCAGCAAATACCTGGAGCCGAAGTTTTTGTTCATCAATCAAAAAGACGGAACTTTCAGGAACGCGAGCAAGCTGGCGGGAGAAGCGATTCAGGTTGCACAGGTGAGCCGCGGGCTGGCTTTGGGCGATCTTTTCAACGACGGGAGAATAGAGGCGGTGATTGAAAACCTGGTGGGCCAGCCAATGATTTTGCGTCCCGAAGGAGGTCCGCCCAACCACTGGGTCAGTTTTCAACTGGAGGGCGTTAAGAGTAACCGTCTGGCCCTGAACGCGCGCGTGCGCGCCACGGCCGGCGACCTCACCCAGTTGGGAGAGGTCATCAGCGGCGGAAGTTACCTGTCGCAGCACGATCTACGCTTGCACTTCGGGCTGGGCAGCCATGAGCGCGTCGATCAGGCCGAAGTCTTGTGGCCGGATGGGAAAAAGGAAATGCTCACCAATCTGGCGGCTGACCGGTTCTACGTGGTCCGTGAAGGGCAGGGAATAGTCTCCAGCAAACCGTCCGAACACGGGGTCAAGCTCCCTTAGTATGACCCTCGACTGCATGGCTATCGGCGCGGCGGCAAACGGTCTTCGCGCCATCCTTATTTTGGCGGCGTTCTCCGCTGCCGCAGGAATCGTTGCTCGAGCGCAGAGCACAGGCCATCCCGCCGAGTCTTCTTTGATGCGACAAGTCCACCAAGCGCTGACTCTCGATGAGCACGGCGACAAGCAGGGCGCAATGAATCTTGTTCTTCGCTTGCTCGAGCAGCATCCGGATTTTGCGCCAGCAATCAAGCTGAAGGGCATGCTGCTCGAGGAGGCCGGCCTCCCCTCTGAGGCTGCGGGAGCCTATGAACAGGCTCTGAGGCTCGCGCCAAACGATGCAGATCTTCTACTGAAAACAGGCATCTACAGATTGGCGGCGGGCCAAAAGGAAGAGGCCCTCAAACTTCTGCGACGCTGTGTCCGGATTCTTCCCGGTGACGGGGACGCACAATATTATCTTGCCCAGGCCTACCACCTGAACGGGCAGGACGATCGGGCGCTTCGCGCCATCCGCCAGAGTCTGAAGGCGGAGCCCGACAATCAATCGGTCTGGCAGAAGTATGGAGAACTCCTGTGCGGCACGGGCGATTGCGCGGCGGGGCTGAAGTGGCTGCTCAAGGCACAGCGCTCGGATGCCACGCTGCCGCGGATTGACTATGACATTGCCGCAGCGGATTACAAATTGATGGATCTTGCCGGGGCGGCGCAGTATGCGGCACGCGCAGTTGAATCCCAGCCCAACGACGTCACCGCCTTGCAACTCCAGGCCACCGCGGATTTAAAGCTCGCTCAATGGCAGGAGGCCAGGCATGCATATGAACGCATCCTCGCATTCAAGACCGACGATGTGGAGTCGTTGTTGGGGCTTGGACAATGCGAACTGGAACTGAAGAACTATCCGGCCGCTGTCGATAGGCTGCAATCCGTGTTGCGGCTGGATCCCACGCGGCTATTGGCGCACTTCTATCTGTCGCGGGCGTTTGCCGCGATGGGCAGGGCCGAGGACTCCCAGCACGAGGCGGCCCTGCATCAGCTGATGATGGAACAGTTGACGTTTGTTCGCTCGGTGGAGAGCGATCAACGCGAAAGCCCCATCCGAGCTCAGGCCCGCCAACTGCTGGCGGAGCACCGCGAAGCGGAGGCATTGCAGTTATATCGGGAACACTTTAAGGGAACTTCCGCCACTCCGGGCGATGCCTATGTCTTTGTCGGGAAACTATATCTCTTCATGGGAAATGCGGAGGACGGCCTGCGCAATCTCCGTCACGCCGTCGAAGTCCAGCCGACGGTTCGAGGCGCCCATACCTACGAGGGAATCCTGGCCCTGAAACAGGGCGACCTAAGCCGGGCCGAAAATGAGTTTCAGGCAGAACTCAGAAGCGATCCGAATTATCAGCTGGCAATTGCCGAGATGGGCGAGGTCCGCTACCATCAGGGGCGCTGGTCCGATGCTGCCGAGCAGCTGGCGAAGTCCAGGACCTTGACTCCGGAATTGCTATATATGCTTTGCGACTCTTACTTCCACACGGGAAAAATATCGGACGCCAACTTGACTGCCGAGACCGTAGCTGCCTACGGGAGAAACAGCCCGCAAGTCATGAAAGACCTCGTCGACCTTCTCCGCCACAACGGGCAAACGGAACTCGCGCAGCGTTTGTCGGCTCATCCGGCGCCATAACCGACGCTGCTCACGGCGCTCTCTCCGTCACTGTAAGGATCTGATCACCTTTGACATCTTTTAAAACCTGCTTGATGCCGCTCGGCCAGGTGAGTTCCATGGAGTCGATTACGCCAGCCGAGCCCAGCCCGAAATGCACGCGCTTGTCGCTCGAAGAGTTGTAGCTAACCGCAGTGGTCGCCTGGTTGTACTGCGTGCCCAGAGAGGTTGTTATTTTCACCTTCGTGCCCAAACCGTCGCGGTTCGATTTGACGCCGACCAGCTTCAGAATGATCCAATGGTTATGGTTCGGGGAACGGTTCATCCACAGCTCCGGAAGACCGTTCAGAACCGTCACGACGGCATCCATCCGACCGTCGTTGTTGAGGTCGCCGAAGGCCGCGCCGCGATGCGGAGCCGGAACTGAGAACGTCTTTCCCGCCTTTGAGCTCAGATCTTCGAAGCCCAATTTGCCCTTGTTGCGAAACACCTGATTGGCCAGTGCAAAGGGCCTGTGCGCCAGCTCCATCGAATTGTCCAGAATGTCGGAGTTGGCGGTGAAAAGGTCTTTGTTCCCGTCGTTGTCGAAATCAAAAGCCCCCGCTCCCCAGGCCGTTGAACGACGGGTCAGAGCACTCAGCCCGGCCGTCGCCGCGATATCCTGAAATTGCCCCTCCCCCAGATTCCTATAGAGGGGGAAGCCCTCCCCGAACATGGCGGTTTCAAAGATATCCGGTCTTCCATCGTTATCGATATCCCGGAAATCCGCCCCCATGCCGGCGATGGCATTGCCGAATGCGTTGTAGGCGACCCCGGCGAGCAACGCGACATTGGTGAACGTTCCATCCCGGTTGTTGTGCAGAAGATAATTCTCGAAGGAGTCGTTGGAGACGAAAATATCAGTGAATCCATCGTTGTCATAATCGGCAAACGCTAAGCCCATTCCTTTGCCCACATATTTGGAAATGTTGGACTGTTCGGAAACGTCGGTGAACGTGCCGTCGCCATTGTTGCGATAGAGGATGTTCGGCGTCCCCTGAAAATCAGATGGCGAGCAGTAGGCCGGAAGGCCTTGCTGAACGCAGAGGGTTGCCGTTTTGATGCTGTAATTGAGGTAGTTCACCACAAAAAGGTCGAGCCGCCCGTCGTTGTTGTAATCGAACCATCCTGCAGCTACCGACCATGCCTTGCCGAGCTTTGGGACAAGGCCGCCGACTCCAGCCTTCTCGGTCACATCCGTGAAGGTACCGTCGCGGTTGTTATGGAAAAGCTGGTTCCGGTTGACTCCGGTCACATACAGATCGACAGATCCATCGTTGTCATAATCACCGGCAGCCACTCCCATCGAATAGCCGATGCCCTGAAGTCCGGCCTTCTCCGTTACGTCGGTGAAGGTGCCATCCCCGTTGTTGCGGAAGAGCCGGTTTGAGTAACTGGGATCACTCTTCTCCAGCGACGGAATGGCGGCGCCATTGGTAAAGAAGATGTCCAGTAACCCGTCGTTGTCGTAGTCGAAGACCGCTACTCCTCCAACCATGGTCTCGAACGTGTACCGCTGCGGACTCAGGCTGTTCTTGAGTTTGAACTTGATCTTCGATCGTTCGATGGTGTTCTCGAATTGGATCGCCGAAGCGGCCGCCACAACCGCATTGGTCGACTCTTTTCCGGGAGACGCTCGGCGCGACTGCGCTGCTGCTGGCCGAACGGGGGTTGATGCGGTGGCAGCCGTGGGCGCTTGCGCCATGAGACTCGACACGCTCCACAGCAGGCAAGCCGCCTGCACGCGAGCGCTGCAGAGATGTGATCTCAGAGTGCTAACCCTCCGCGATTCGCGAAGATTCCTCCTCGCCGCATTCATCGGCTTTCTAGCGCGCCGGGGCCGGTTGCGGATTTCCCTGGGGCGCGGATGTGCCGGGAGCGAAATTCACTTTCGGAACCTGCCGTGCTCCTTCGGAGGCCGCAAAGTACGCATCGTTCGGCTTGAATCCAGCCCAGCCGGCAAAAATACTGTTGGGAAACTGCTGAACGTAAGTGTTGTAGTCCTGTAGCGTGTCGTTATAGCGCTTGCGCTCAACCGCAATGCGGTTTTCGGTGCCTGCCAGTTCGTCCTGCAACCGTAGGAAATTCTCGTTCGACTTCAGTTGCGGATAGTTCTCTACGACCAGCAGCAAGCGGCCGATCGCTCCATCGAGTTGCCCGTTGGCGGCGATCTTTTGTTGCGGGGTACCTGCGGAGAGCAGCGCCGAGCGGGCCTTGGCGATGTCGCCAAACACCGTCTGCTCCTGCTGTGCGTATCCCTTGACGGTCTCTACCAGGTTCGGGATCAGATCGGCGCGCCTCTGTAGCACGATGTCGACCTGGGACCACGCGCTTTTCACCGCTTCGTTCTTGGTCACCAGCGTGTTCTTCACGCCGACGTATTGCCCGAAGAAGACCAGGCCAACCACGAGCAGCAGAACAAGAACGACGATGACTGCAATTAAACCTTTACCCATACGGTCCTCCTTGAAATGCGAATGATGCCGTTATGAGCGGCCGGATGCATCTGAGTCTAACGCCTTGTCGACCACGGCAGTAACTTTCTCGACCGCTGCCAGGTAGCGGCTCGCAAGCTCGTGAACATCCATCTTCTTCCGATCCGCTTTGTGTTCCCGAACGTCCAGGGCCTGGTGAATAGCGGACAAGTCGAATCCGGCTCGCTTCGAAAGCGCATCGACGGCTTCCCGTCTGCCTGCTTGCGAGGCGTCCCCAAGCGCGATGAGGGCGTGCCGGAAGAGCGTGCCGAACGATGGCACGGAACGCAGCAGCAAGTCCCACAATCGCGCATCTTTTCCGCTTGCTAAAAGCACCTGCTGGCGAAGCAGGATCAGTTTTTCCCGCAGCTCGTACTCGACCTGCACTCGATGCAGGCCCATGGGAATTTGTAGATTCTGGACGACGTCTTCGCCAAATAGCACGCGGTGATGTTGCTGCATGTCGAGGAGTTCGATGGTGAAAACATCCGTGGAACGCTCGAGTTCCCGGCGGGTCATGCAGAGTGGCGCAGGTTGTTTCTGGCGATCCCACCACTTCGCGACCGGCGCCAGCGCCTGCAGGGCCGCGAACGAACTGTCCCGCAGAACACATAAAAGATTCAGGTTCGACAGTCCGGGATGAAAATCACCCGACACCGCCGACCCAAACAGAATAATGCTCTCGAGATTCGGGCCGGCTGTTTCGCGGGCCTGCTTCACGAACTCGTCAGTC
>Ga0210383_10006353_pt1 | contig 10324 bp, 11 predicted proteins | sample IncBWC14OmetaG_FD_160072 | JGI IMG/M metagenome (GOLD analysis project Ga0210383, IMG submission 160072) | Forest soil microbial communities from Barre Woods Harvard Forest LTER site, Petersham, Massachusetts, United States - Inc-BW-C-14-O ...
GCCATTGGTGACCGGGTGCCGCACTTCGGGGCGGGCGGCTGGCTCCCCTACCTGGAGGGCGTCTACCAGCGGCAGTGGGAGGAGCAGATCGCGCCCTACTGGGCCGATGTGGCCGGTTTCGCCGCCGCCCAGGACCCCGCGCTGCGGGTCTGCCTGGAGCTGCACCCGGGCACCTGCGTGTTCAACGTGGAGACGTTCGGCCGGGTGGCCGCGCTCGGGCGGTCGCTGGCGGCCAACCTCGACCCGAGCCACTTCTTCTGGATGGGCATGGACGGCCACAAGGTGGCCGTGGCCCTGGGTGACCGAGTGGGGCACGTGCACGGCAAGGACACCGTCTTCCACGAGGAGCAGCTAGCCCTGAACGGCCTGCTCGACCGGCGCTGGCCCGAGCCGGCCGCCGAAATGCCATGGACGTTCGCGGTACCCGGCCGGGGCCACGACCGGGACTGGTGGGCAGGGCTGGTCCGCGCGCTGGACGGCTCGCAGGCGCAGGTCATCTCGATCGAGCACGAGGACCCGTTCGTCCCGGCCACCAGCGGCGTCCCGGAGGCCGCGCGGCTGCTGCGGACCGCGATCGACGACGCCGCGACCGACGACGCCGCGCTGGAGCCGGCGTGACCAAGGTCCAGGTCGGCCTGGTCGGGACCGGCGTCATCGCCCAGGTCATGCACCTGCACTACCTGGCCGAACTAGCCGACCGGTTCGAGGTCGCGGCGGTCTGCGACCTGGACGGTGAAAGCGCCCGGGCGTGCGCCGAACGCTACGGCGTCCAGGCCGCCTTCACCGACTGGCGCGAGCTGGTCGCGCACCCGCTCGACGCGGTGATGGTGCTCACCTCGGGCAGCCACGCGCCGATCGCCGAGGCGGCCGCCCGGGCCGGACGGCACGTGTTCGTGGAGAAGCCGATGTGCTATTCGGCCGCCGAAGGCCAGGCCATGGTGGCCGCGGCCGACCAGGCCGGGGTGATCTTGATGGTCGGCTACCCGAAGCGGTACGACCCGGCGTTCACGCGGATGCGGGAGGAGACGGCCGAGCTAGAGGGCGCCCGGCTGCTGCGCGTGACGACGTCCGAGTCGCCGCTGCGGCCCTACATCGGGCACTACCCGCTGCTGCCGCGGGTCCCGCTGCCCGCCGAGGTCGCCGACAGCCTGCGGGCGGACAGCGAGCAGCGGATCAAGGCGGCGACCGGCACGGCCACCGAGCTGGAGCGCCAGGTCTACGAGATGGTGCTGCTGGACACGCTGGTCCACGAGCTGAACACGGTGCGCGGCCTGCTCGGCGAGCCGACCCGGCTGGACTACGCCAGCCTGGCCATGGACCACGTCACCGTGATGCTGCGGTTCGGCGACCTGCCGGCCGCTATCCACTGGATCGACCTGCCCGGCATCGCGCGGTACGAGATGGAGTTCGCCCTGTACGCACCGGACCGCCGGCTCCGGCTGACCTTCCCGTCCCCGTTCCTGCGCAACGAGCCGGCCATGCTGGAGATCGAGAGCGGCACCGGGAGCACGGGCCGCTCCTGGCGGACCGAGGAGGTCGTCGGGTACGAGAGCGGGTTCAAGAACGAGCTGGTGGCGTTCCACGACAGCATCGTCACCGGCCGTCCGCCGCCCACCTCGGGCCGCGACGGCCTGCGAGACGTGATCCTGTGCCAGGCCATCATCGACAGTCACCACCGGGGCGCGCCGGTCGACGATCCTACAAGGAGTACCCGATGAGCGAGGACATTGCGGTCGCGAACGCCCCGGTCAGCTACGGGGCCTTCGAGCTGACCGTCGGCCACGAACCCGACGTGCCCGACGGCCTCACGGTCCTGGACCAGGTGGCCGCGGCCGGGTACGCGGGCATCGACCTCGGCCCGGTCGGCTACCTGGGCAGCGGCGAGCGGCTCGGCGAACTGCTGGCCGAGCGCGGCCTCGGCCTGGCCGGGGCCTACGTGGAGCTGCCGTACGCCGATCACGACGCGCTGGAGCGGACGCTGCCCGAACTGGACGCCATCCTGGATGTGTTCGACGCGGTCCGGTCCTATCTCCCGGGCCCGCCGCCGCGGCCGACACTGGCCGAGGCCGGCAGCCAGGCGCGGCGGAACCGGCCCGGGCGTTCGGTCCGGGACCCCTCGCTCGGGTTCGACGCCGACGCGTGGCGCCGGTTCGCGGCCGGCCTGGCCCGGGTGATCGACCGCTGCCGTGACCGGGGCTACGAGCCGACCTTCCACCCGGAGACCGGCACCCACGTCGAGGCACCGTGGGAGATCGAGCGGGTGCTCGAGGTGTCCGACGTCGGGCTGTGCCTGGAGACCGGGCACATGCTGCTCGGCGGCGGCGATCCGGTGGCCATGCTTCGCGACCTTGGCGACCGGGTCAACCACGTGCACCTCAAGGACGCCCGGCTGCCGGTCATGGCCGAGATCATCGCGGACGAGGCACCGGTGACCGAGATCTGGACCCGGGAGGCATTCTGCGCGCTGGGCAGCGGCGACCTGGACGCCGACGCCGTGCTGGACGGCCTGCGCCGGATCTCGTTCGGCGGCTGGCTGGTGGTCGAGCAGGACATCCTGCCGCGCAGCGCCGAGCGGTTCGCGCGCGCGGCGGCCGAGCAGCGGCACAACCGCGAGTTCCTGACCGCGCGCGGCCTGTAAGAGGAGCACTGTAAACGAGAGGCGAGAGCTGTCACCATGCCACCGTTCGGAATAGGCCTGATAGGTGCCGGGCGCATGGGCCGCACCCATCTGCGGGCCCTAGCCGGCTCAGACGCGGTAAAAGTGACCGCCATCGCGGAGATGTCGCCGGCCGCCCGTGAGGCCGTGGCCGCGACGGGCGCGGCGGTCTACGAGAGTGTCGCGGAGATGCTGGACCGGGCGGCGCCGGACGGGGTGCTCATCGCGGCTCCCACCGACCAGCACGGCGCGATCATCGCCGAGGTCGCTGCGCGCGGGCTGCCCATCTTGTGCGAGAAACCGTGCGGGCTGACCGCCGCGGCCGCGCAGGCGTCGGCGCAGGCCGCGGCGGCGGCTGGGGTGCCGCTGCAGGTGGCGTACTGGCGGCGGTTCGTGCCGGGCCTGCGGCAGCTGCATGACCGGATCGCCGCGGGGGAGCTCGGCGTCATCCATCTGGTCACCTGTTACCAGTGGGACGAGCGCCCGCCGTCGCCGATTTTCCGCGCGCACAGCGGCGGGATCGCGATCGACATGGGCGTGCACGAGTTCGATCAGCTGCGCTGGCTGACCGGGCAGGACATCGCGAGCTTGGCCGTGGTGTCGTCCGGCTCGGCGCCCGACGGGATCGCCGACGTGGACGGCGCGCAGGTGGTGCTCACCCTGTCCGGCGGCGCCACCGGGTTCATCTCGCTGGGCCGCTACTTCCGGGTGGGCGACGCGGTGTGGGCCGAGGCGTTCGGAACTGAAGGTCATGAGCGGTGCGACGTCATCGACCCGGCCGAGGGCGAGGTCGCCCAGCTCGAGGCGCTCCGCGCCCAGGCGGAGAGCTTCGCGTCGTTCGCGGCGGGCGGGCCGTGCGAGGGCGCGACGGCCGCGGACGCGATCGCGGCGCTGACCGCGGCCGAGCGGGTCACGGCGGCGATACCGGTCCCATACCCGGGCCAACACGTCGCAGGCCAGCACGTCAGTGACGGTCTGCCGCCCAGCTACCGGCACCGGCCCGGCGGATGAGCGCGACACCGCCGCCGCTGCGGATCGGCATCGCCGGGTACGGGGTAATGGGCAAGGCGCACAACTACGGCTACCGGGTCGCGCCGCTGGTGCGCCGGCTGCCGGTGACACCGGTGGTCACGGTGATGTCCGGGCGGGACGCCGGGGCGGTCGCGGCAGCGGCGTCATCGTACGGGATCCCGGTTACCGTGACGGACTGGCGCGAGCTGATCAGCCGGGACGACGTGGACGTGGTGGACATCTGCACCCCGCCCGGTACCCACGCGCAGATCGCGACCGAAGCCGCGGCAGCGGGCAAGGCGGTGCTGTGCGAGAAGCCGCTGGCCCTGACCTACGCGGAGGCGGCCGGCGCGCTGACCGCGGTGACCCGGGCCGGGGTGCACAACGCGGTCGGCTTCAACTACCGGCGGCTGCCCGCGATCGCGCTGATGCGGCGGATGATCGCCGACGGCGCGGTCGGCCAGATCAGGCTGTGGCGGGCCACCTGGCTGTCCGACGAGTTCGCCGACCCGGCCACGCCCTGGGACTGGCGTTTCGACCGGGCCATGGGCGGCACGACCATCGCCGACCTAGGCAGCCACCTGATCGACATGGCCCTGTGCATGGCCGGCCCGGTGGACAGCGTCTGCGCGCAGGCGGTGACCTTCATCGATCACCGGCCTGCTGGGGATGGCGGGACTGCACCGGTGACCGTGGACGACGCCGCGAGCGCCCTGCTGCGCTTCGAGTCCGGGGCACGCGGAACCATGGAGGTGGCCCGGGCCGCGGTGCGCCGACCGTGCGACTTCACCGTCGAGGTGAACGGCAGCCAGGGCACGCTGGTGTTCAGCTACGCCCGGCTGAACGAGCTATGGTACGGCGGCGCGGACGACGACATCCGGTTGTACGGGATGCGCCGGATCCGCGCCGAACACCCGTCGCACCCCTACGCGGCGCAGTGGTGGCCGCTCGGCCAGGGTGTCGGGTACGGCTCCTCGTTCGCCAACCAGGCCGCCGACCTGCTGGAGGGCTGGCCGGACGCGCCGTGGAGCCCGGGATTCCGGGACGGCGCCGCGGTCCAGGCGGTGTGCGACGCGATGGAAACCTCGGCCGCCTCCGGCCGCTGGGTCAGCGTCAGCGAGGTGCTCGCGAGCGCGCTGTGACCTGCGCCGAATGCCCTATACGATGGCCTGATCCTAGTGACAGGAGTGGCGTCTTGAGCGCTTCGATTGCCGAGCGGCTGCGGGCCGGGACCATGCTCGGCGCCGAGGGTTATGTCTTCGAGCTGGAACGGCGTGGCTACATCAAGGCCGGTCCGTTCGTGCCCGAGGTAGTACTGGACTTTCCCGACGCGGTCCGCCAGCTGCACCGGGAGTTCCTGCGCGCGGGCGCGGACGTGATGGTCGCGCTGACCTACTACGCGCACCGGGAGAAGCTGCGGGACGTGGGCCGTGAGGGCGACCTGGAGGCGATGAACCGGCAGGCCGTTCGGATCGCCCGCGAGGTGGCGCGCGAAGGTGACGCTCTAGTGGCCGGGAACGTGTGCAACACCTGGGCCTACGACCCCGATGACCCGTCGACCGTCGCAACCGTCCGCGCGATGTACGCCGAGCAGCTGGGCTGGGCGGCCGAGGAGGGCGTCGACTTCGTCATCTCCGAAACCAACGACTACCTGGGCGAGGCGCTGATCGCGCTGGACGTCATCCAGGGGCTCGGGCTGCCCGCGATGGTAACGATGGCTCCCACGCAGCCCAAGCTGACCCGGGACGGGTACGAATACGCGGACGCGTGCCGCATCCTGGCCGCCGAGGGAGCGCTGGTCGTCGGGCTGAACTGCGACCGCGGGCCGCGGACCATGCTGCCGCTGATCGCGAGGATCCGGGAGACGGTGGAGTGCGCGGTGGCGGTCCAGCCAGTCCCCTACCGGACCGACGCGATCGCGCCGACCATGGAAACCCTCCGCTCCCCCGACGGCGAGCGGGCGTTCCCGATCGCGCTCGATTCGTTCACCTGTACGCGCTTCGACATGGCGCAGTTCGCCGCCCAGGCCCGCGACCTGGGCGTGAACTACGTGGGCATCTGCTGCGGCGCCGGCCCGCACCATGTGCGAGCGATGGCTGAGGCGCTCGGCCGCGAGGTCCCGGCCAGCAAGTACTCGCCGTCGATGGACCTCCACCCGATGTTCCGGGCTGACGTCTCGGCCAAGGATGCAGCCTTCCTGCACAGCTGGAATGCCTAAGTTCTTTTGGCCGAACGGCGCGTGGTGCGTCATTACGGTTCGCGTTCCTGTTGCGCCGTAGCTTTCCGCGCCGGGCCGGGAGCTGCGCGGCCGACCTCGCGCCTGGATGCTGGTCGATGTCACCGCGTACCAGTAAGAGCACAACGCTAGGAACTTAAGGAAGCACCCCTCGGCTCGGGCTGTTTTCATGATCGTGGGTCAAAGTGGGCCGTATTTGGCCAAAACGACCCATGATCATGGTCGTCGCCCGAAATGTCTCAATGTGAAGTTCAGGCATAACGGGATATAACGGGTGGCATCGCGCAGCAGGCCGACCGCGGGTTGCATACACTGGCGGTAATCCCTGATACCGGTGATGGCTCCGGTGCGCCGCGAAGCACCGCATGATGACACACACCTCACGATCAGGCCGGGAGCGGCTCACGGGCCGGTGAGCGGCCCGCAGATCCGGGTCCGGACCCGCCAGGATCTTGCCCGCCAGCGGCGTCAACACCGCCACCAATGCTGGAACCACCTCATCGCGGCTCCCTTGTGGCCGCTGCACGGGGCGAACCTCGGAACGCTCCTGCGGACCTGCGACGCGGTCGGCGCCTGCCTGGCCGTACCTCGCCTGCCCTGGGTGCCCGAGGCGCTGGACCGCGGAAACACCCTGCGTCGGCCGGCCTGCGTGCACTGGACCGGGCGAGACGCCTGCGGGTGGCTGCTGGAGCAGCGGACCGCCGGGGCACGGATCGTCGGGGTCGAGCTCGCCGACGAGGCGATCAGGCTGGCCGACCTGCCCGCGGCCCGGGAGCGCACCATCGCGGTGCTCGGGCACGAGCAGACGGGCATCCCGCCCGAGGCCCTGGACCTGCTCGACGTGGCCGTGGAGATCCCGATGATCGGCTCGGGCAAGAGCCTCAACGTCGCCGTCGCGGGATCCCTGGTGCTGTACCGACTGGCCGGGTTCTTGTGATGCGATCATCTGCTTATGCGAGACCGGACGATGACCTGGGCGGAGGTCGCCGAACGCCTGTCGGCCGCGCGCACCTACTGGCTGGGCACGACGACCGTGTCGGGTGCGCCGCACGCGGCGCCCGTGTGGGGGGTGGTGACCGGCGGCACCCTCTACCTGTACAGCGAACGCAGCACGGTCAAGGCCCGGAACCTGGCCGTCGACCCGCGGGTCGTCATTCACCTGGAAAGCGGCGAGGACGTGCTGATTGTGCACGGCGCGGCCGAGGACCTGGGCTCGCCCGCCGACATCCCGTCCGTGGTGGCGGCACTGGCGGCGAAGTACACCCGGCCGCAGGACCGGCAGTACCTGCCGGACGCCGATCCCGGCTTCGACGTGATCTACGCGCTGCGCCCGCGGTCGGCGCTGGTCTGGCGCCTGGACGACTATGAGGCCTCACAGCGCCGCTGGTCCCTCGGATGAACGCTTCCCGCAGGCTCGTGTATGTCCCGGGTGCGCCCGGGTCAGGCAAGACCAGCCTGGCCGTTCCGCTGGCGGCCGAACTCGGCTACGCGCTCCTGGCCAAGGACCGGATCAAGGAGACCCTGCACGAATCCCTCGGCGCGCCCGAACCCGACCGGGCGTGGTTACGCAAGCTCGGCGGCGCCGCGATGGAACTGCTGTGGGCGCTGGCGGCCGACGCCCCGGCTGTGGTCATCGAGGCGAACTTCCGGCCGTACAGCCAGTACGAACGCGCCAAGCTGTCCAGCCTGGCCGCACAGCCAGTCGAGGAGCACTGCGCCTGCCCGCCGGAACTCGCCGTCAGACGCTACAACGCCCGCTCCACCCATCCGGTGCACGTCGTGACCATGCTCCAGCTAGAGGCAATGGCCGAATACGACCGTCCGGTCGGAATCGGCGCCCTCGTCACCGTGGACACCACCGTCACAGTCGACGTGAACGCCGTTGCCTCAGCGGTCCGCGACTGTTACGACCACGCTTACTAAGGTGAGGGGACGACCCCGTGACCGATGGGAGACCACCGTGGACAGCGCTGAGCTGCGGACCGTGCAGCAACCGCTCAAGGACGCCTACCGGCAGCACCCCGAGCAGGCGGTGATCACCTTGCGGGCGCACGGCCAGCTCGAGGATCAGGCCATCTCCTGCTCGGTGGCCACCGGCCAGGCGCTGACCGTGGCGGGCCTGCACCCGGCCACCGGCGGTGACGGCTCGCTGGCCTGCTCCGGGGACATGCTGTTGCAGGCGCTGGTGGCGTGCGCGGGCGTCACCCTGCGGGCGGTGGCCACCTCGCTGGGGATCGACGTGGCCGGAGGTACCGTAAGCGCCGAGGGCGACCTGGACTTCCGCGGCACCCTGGCCGTCAGCAAGGAGGCGCCAGTCGGGTTCAGGTCCATCCGGCTGAGGTTCGATCTGGACACCGAGGCCAGCGCGGAGCAGGTTCAGACCCTGGTCCGCCTCACCGAACGGTACTGCGTCGTGTACCAGACGCTGGCCCACCCGGCTCAGCTGTCCGTGTCGGCCGGCGACGAGTAGGCCAGGTGCCTGCTGACTTGCGATACTGGCCGCATGGTTGACGACACAGCACGGGACCGGGCCATCTACCACGCGCTGAAGGCGGCGGACGAAGTCGCCGCAGCCTTGCAGACCCACCTCATCGAAGAACACGGGGCCGATCCGGAACGTGCCGCCCCGCCCAGCCCCTCGTCCAATTCCCTCAAGCTGCTTCGGCAGGCCCGCGAGCGCCTGGGCCAGGGACTGCGGGCCGTCCAGGCCGACCACATCGCCGAGTCTGACGACATTTCCCTGCGCAATCGGTAACCTCGGCGAAGGATGCCGGGGTTCGTAGATCGCCAACTCTCCGCCGTCAGGCAGGCGGACCGAAGCCAGCAGGCCCCAGCCCTGATCGGACACGTCCCGTGCCAGTTCGACTCCCTTGTCCCGCAGTTCGGCGAGGGTGGCATGGATGTCGTCACACATCAGGTAAAGCTCATGGCGGCCGTCTCCGTCGGTTGGATGAACAGCAAGCTCGGCGGGGGGCAGGGCGAAGATGGGCCAGCCTCCGCCCGCGTCGACCGATGACAGGCCGAGCACGTCCGCAAAGAACGCACGCACCTTCTCGCCGTCCGGGGAGAACACAATCGCATGCACGCCGGTAATCACGCAGCGATCCTAGCCGCCGCCAGGCCAGTAACCGTGCTGCGATGGCGCGCGCTCGCCGCATGCATGAGCAGGCGTGGGTAGCGTGGCGGTATCGGAAGGACCGGACATGCAGGTTTTCCTTGAGACGGACCGACTGGTGTTGCGGCAGTTCACTGTGGCCGATGTGGACAACCTGGTGAACCTGGACGCCGATCCCGATGTCATGCGCTTTGTCACCGGCGGAATACCCACGTCCCGCGAGGAGATCCAGGATGAGGTCCTGCCCGCATTCCTCGGTTATTACCAGCGGTACGAGGGCTACGGATTCTGGGCGGCCATCGAGAAGGCAACCGGGGAATTCCTGGGGTGGTTCCATTTCCGGCCGCGTAAAGATGCCGCCCCCGGCGAGGTCGAACTCGGTTACCGGCTGCGCAAGTCAGCCTGGGGCAAGGGGTATGCGACCGAGGGGTCGCGCGCGCTGATCCGTAAGGGCTTCACCGAGCACGGTGTGCAGCGCGTGGTCGCGGAGGCGATGGCGGTCAATCAGGCTTCGCGCCGGGTGATGGAGAAGGCGGGTCTGACGCTGGTGCGGACCTTCCGTCAGCCCTGGCCTTACCCCATCGAAGGCGACCAGTTCGGCGAGGTGGAGTACGCGCTGGATAGGACCGGATGGCAGCAGGACATCGCCGCCAGCAGCTGCCCGCCGGGTTAACGGCCGGCCTCCTGGACCCGGAGCTGGGCTACGCACTCCGCGCTTCCGCAGGTCCGGCCCGAACCCAGGCGAGGCCTGCCGCACCGGCAGGCGGGCCGCAAACGGGTCAGCCAGGCGCTATAGGCCAGCAGTTCGGCGATGCCGCCGGGCCCCGGAACGGAGACCACCGGCCGGATACGGCCGCCGGGCAACGCCAGCCACTCCCGCGGTCCATCTGTCGCGGAGTCGTCAGGCACGCTACCCATGACTGCTATTTTCCCTCCGTTCTTGAAGCGCGTCATCTCCTGACCCGAGCGGGTCCTACCAGCCAGCCGCTCCGTTGCCAGACAGCCGCGGCCCGCCACTGACCGGCACAGGGTACGCGGACGGCTACTGGCCTGGCCCTTAGCTCGATCGACGGGCACCTGAATAATGCCCATGCCTGATCGGAGGCAGATGAGTAAAACGGCAGGCTGCTTTGCCTTTTCCAACCGCGGCATGGACGGGCGTTTCCGCGGAAGCGGCTTGTGAATTTTTGCACAAGGCGCGCCTCCGCGGGAAACGTTATGGATGTAGCTGCCGGGGTTGGCAACCTCCTAGGCCGGCGGCGTTCAGGCTGCGAGCGCCTGTTCGACCCAGGACCGCAGCGCCGCG
>Ga0210383_10006354_pt1 | contig 10324 bp, 6 predicted proteins | sample IncBWC14OmetaG_FD_160072 | JGI IMG/M metagenome (GOLD analysis project Ga0210383, IMG submission 160072) | Forest soil microbial communities from Barre Woods Harvard Forest LTER site, Petersham, Massachusetts, United States - Inc-BW-C-14-O ...
TTTCTACCGCGAGAATGGAAAATTTCTGGTCGAGACCGACGGACCGGACGGCAGGCTCGCCGTGTTCGAGGTGAAATTCACCTTCGGTGTCGATCCGCTGCAGCAATACCTGATCGAATTTCCTGACGGTCGGATTCAGGCGCTGTCGATTGCCTGGGATAGCCGACCGAAGGACGAAGGCGGTCAACGCTGGTTTCATCTCTATCCGAATGAAGAGATCAAACATGATGACGTCCTGCATTGGACCAGGCTGAACCAGAACTGGAATTTCATGTGCGCGGAGTGTCATTCGACCGGCGTGCGCAGGAACTATGACGCCAGAACCGATCATTTCGCCACGAAATGGGCGGAGATCAGTGTCGGATGCGAGGCCTGCCACGGACAAGGCTCCTCGCACGTGGCCTGGGCGCGCGACCAGGAAAGCTGGTGGCCGTTCGGCAAACATGAAGACCAGAACAAGGGTTTACTCGTCCATTTCGACGAACGCCACGGCGTGACCTGGCCGATCGACGCGCAGAGCGGCACGGCACGGCGCAGCGCGGCGCCGCTTGCGCTCCGCAAGGAGGTCGAAACCTGTGGGCTATGCCATGCGCGCCGCGCCGCATTCCACGAGGATTGGCTGCCCGGGCAGTGGCTTTCGCAAACCCATGTGGTCGAACCGTTGACGCGCAGCACCTATTACGCCGACGGCCAGATGCGCGACGTGGAAGAGGCATATAATTATGCTCCGTTCAAGCAGAGCAAAATGTTTGCTGCCGGTGTCACCTGCAGCGATTGCCACGAACCGCATAGCGCGAAGCTCCGTACCCCGGGCGAGGGTGTCTGCCTGCAATGTCACGCCGCCGAAAAATACGCCAACGTCGCTCATCGTCATCATGCCGGCATCGACCGAGCGCCAACCTGCATTTCCTGTCATATGCCCGAACGCAATTACATGGTCGTCGATAAGCGCCACGATCACAGCTTTCGCATTCCCAGGCCCGATCTTTCGGCTGCGCTCGCGACCCCGAACGCCTGCAACGATTGCCATCGCGACAAGGACACGCAATGGGCCGCCGCGGCCGTCGAGGCCTGGTTCGGCGCCGACCGCAAAGGCTTCCAGACCTACGGGAGCGCCTTCCGTGCTTCGCGTGCGGAGGAAGTCGATGCTGCGGCGCTGCTTGCTTCCGTTGTGGCGGACCGGAATCTGCCGGCTGTGGCGCGCGCAGGCGCGCTCACCGAGCTTGCGCCGCGCCTGTCGCCAGCAAACCTCGGCCTGGCGCGCGGCTCGCTCGCCGACCCCGATCCGATGGTTCGGATCGGCGCGCTCGATATGCTAGAAAACACGCCGCCTGGCCAGGTCTTTCCCTGGGTGGCGCCGCTGTTGTCCGATCCGGTTCGTGGGGTCCGCGTCCGGGCGGTCTCGCTGCTTGCGGCGGTTCCGACCGCAAGCCAGCCGCCACCCGATCGTGAGCCCTTTGAACGCGCGGCTGTAGAATTCATCGACGCCCAGCGCGCCAATTCAGATCGGCCCGAGGCCCGAACCACTTTGGGAGGCTTTTTTGTCCGGCGTGGGCAGGCCGTCGAGGCAGAGGCGGAATACAAGGCGGCGCTGCACCTCAGCCCGCAATATCTTGCGGCGTCCATCAATCTGGCGGACCTCTACCGGCAGCTCAACCGCGACGGCGATGGAGAAGCAGTGTTGCGCACCGCGATCGCCATTTCACCGCAGGCTGCCGCCGCACACCACGCGCTTGGTTTGGTGTTGACTCGGCTGAAGAAGCCGCAAGCGGCGCTTTCCGAATTCCAGCAGGCGGCGGACCTCGAGCCTGATTCTGCCAGATATGCCTACGTCTACGCCGTCGCACTGAACTCCGGCGGTCAAAAGGATCAGGCGGTGACGACACTGAAGCAGGCTTTGGAGCGTCATCCCAACGATCGCGATATCCTGTCGGCGCTGATCGCCTTCAGTCGTGCGGGCGGAGACAACAGTTCTGCGCTCGTCTATGCCGAACGGCTCGCCGCGATCATTCCGGACGACCGCAATCTATCGACACTCGTTCAGCAGTTGCGGGGCGCGCCGAAATAGGTGCCCGGACAAATGGCCGGGCCAAACCCGGTCGATCGGCCGATAGTCTTTTGCTACTTTAACTTCCAGATTTGTTCCTATCTTTAGCCGATAGGAGTCATTCATGGCCGATCAAAACAGCCTTCTGGTCCAATTCTCCGACATCCTCGCCGCGCGTGCTGATGCCGCCAAAAACGCCGTCATTGCGATTCGCCTCGCGCACGGGCGGCATGTCACGGGTATCGTATGGCAAGGCAGCATCGTCGTCGCTTCGGAGCAGGCGCTGCCGAGAAAAGAGGATTTTGAACTGGTTGGACCGGGCGGAGCGATCATTGCCGCAAAGCTGGCCGGGCGCGATCCCAGCACCAATGTCGCGATCCTGAAACCGGCGGAGACGATGGCCGCGCCTGGCATTGCCGCGGGCGCAGCGCTCACGGGTGCTATTGCACTAGCGTTCGGCGCGGACGGTGCGGGTGGTACGAGCGCGCGACTGGGTGTTGTCAACGCGGTCGGACCAGAATGGCATTCCAGCCGCGGCGGGCTCATCGACCGGCGCATCGTGCTTGATTTGCGATTGGCGCACCGCGAGGAAGGAGGGCCCGTCTTCGACGCAGCCGGCGGCCTTCTTGGCATGTCGACCTTCGGCCCCGGTGGTCGGGTTATCGTCATTCCAACCGCGACCATCGAACGCATCGTGCCGCTGTTGCTCAAGGATGGCCGCATCGCACGAGGCTGGCTGGGCGTCGCGCTGCAAGCGGTCGCGGTCCCCGATGCGCTGCGCGAGAGCGATCAGTCCAGCGGGTTGATGGTGATGTCGGTCGTCGAGAACGGACCGGCCGCGAAAGCTGGAATCGTCGCTGGCGACATCATTCTCAGCGTGGACGGAACGCCGGCCCATCGATTTCGAAAGATCGCCAGGCATTTCGGCAGCGAAAGTATCGGACGCACGACGGAGGTCCGCCTCATCAGGGGCGGTACGGTCGTCACCGTGAAGGCAACAATCGCGGAGCGGCAGGCTGCATGAGCGAAGCGGCGGGCAAATTGACGCCAAACGAGCGGCTGCGTGTGGCGATCCGATGCGACGACGGGTTTCGCCGCGCCACACTGGCCTCGATGGTCGACCGGGCCGGGCATCTCGTGGTTGGTCTTCACGACCCCGCCCACGTGGTGCTGGCCGACGGCGGCAGTTCGGCGGGCGAGACCCGCATGGTGGTGGCGCTCGGCGGGCCGGAGGATGGTTCACCCGGCTTGCTGCCGCGAGATGCGGATGCAAGCCAGATCGATGCCGCGATCCGCGCCGTTGCCGCCGGCTTGATCGTGCGCGCGCCAGAGGCGAGGGACGCCGGCTTTGGCGCGATGCGCGAGACGGATGGTCACGCACTGTTGACGCCGCGCGAACTCGAGGTGCTCGGAGCGCTCGCTGAGGGCATGACCAACAAGGCGATCGCGCGCCGGCTGGACATCTCCCTGCATACCGTGAAGTTCCATGTCGAATCGCTGTTCAGGAAACTAGGTGCGCGGACAAGGACGGAAGCGGTGGCAAAAGCTTCCGAACGCCGCCGGCGTGAAACCATCATGCTGTGATCCAGCTCGCGGCCGCGACAGCGCGACGATATTTGGTTGAATCGTCATCGCGCTTTAGCTCCCTGATTGAGCATGATCTCCGCGCAAACGTGTTTCGCGTCGCGAGGAAAACCGCTGCACACTTTTCCGGATCGTGCATTACGCGGAAATCCGCTCGAGCAAGTCCCGTACAAGTCCTTGCAGCAGGTCGAGCTTGTAACCGGTCATGGCCAGCGGTTTTGCACCCAGTGTCGATTGCGCAACTGTCCTGGCGATGGTCGCCGCATTCGCAATGGCTCCTTGCGCTGCGGATTCGGCGGCTCGAAGCCGAAGCGGAACGGGAGCGATGGCGCCTGACACGATGCGGACAAGCTTGAACGTTCCATTCTCGATGACGGCACGGACGACGACTTCTACAAGCGGCCATTCTGCGCCGCTGCGGCTGATCGCGCGCCGGTAAAGGGCGCGCTCATTTGCGGTCGGGATACCGAGCTCGACGCTTTCGATGATTTCGCCTTGCGCAAGCGTGTTGTCGGAGATGCCGCTGGAGCCATCGCCGAGCAATTGCTCGATGGTCACTCGCTCTCGAAGATTCGTTTTCACTGTGGCGTCATAAGCCATCAGTGCCGCAGCCATCGTGGAAGCGTGCGGCGCGACGCAGGGGCCAAGGTCGAAGGCGACGCCATAGAGATGATTGCCTTCACGAGCCGGACAGGTCGCGCCGCCCTTCTTGAGACAGGCAATCTGCGGGTCGCGGTAATACCAGCATCGTGAACGTTGGGCGAGATTACCGCCGAGCGTCGCAACATGCCTGACTTGCGGGGTGGCGAGGTCGCCGGCAGCGGCCGCAAGCCCCGGATAGGCTTCGCGGAGTTTGGGATCGGCTGCAATCGCCGCGATGCTGCAAAAGGCGCTGATCCGCACCGTGCCGTTAGCATCCCATTCAACGTCGGGCGTGCCGGACGGCCGCACCAGATCGATCAGCGGTCCGCGCGACACGCCGCTGCGCCGCCGCTCCGAAAGATCGGTTCCCGCGGCGCGGAATTCGGCCGGGGACACAGCTGCCGATGCCATGCTGTTCATGCCACGCTCCTCTGGTTCAGTATCGACACAAGCCGGGCAGGCCTGATCGGAAGTTCGTAAGCCCGCACGCCGATCGCACTGCGGATCGCGTTCGCGATCGCGGGCGAGGTCGGCACGGTTGCGACCTCGCCGATGCCGACGCTGCCGCCAAGCACGTGATCGAAGCCGGCTTCGTCAAAATGAACGTCGATGTTTGGCGTGTCGGCAATGCCGGGGATCCGATAATCCTCAAGACCGGCAGTGAGAATATCGCCACGCGTCGGATCGACTTCGCGTCCCTCGTAGAGTGCATAACCGATACCCTGTATGAGCGAACCCGCCGCCTGGCTCCGCGCGAGCGCCGGAGCAGCGAGCTTGCCGCCGGCGATCCCGGTGTGAACGTTGAGAACCCTGACGTGGCCAAGCCAGGTATCGACCTCAACTTCGATAACCTGCACCGAACTCGGCACGCCGGCGCCGACGGCCAGATTCGAGAAGCGCCGCAGCATCCAGCCGAAGATCGTTCCCATGAATCCCGCCTCCTTCAGCGGCGAGCGCACACCCGCGGCCAACTGCTTGCCGTCCTCCGGCCGCGTCGCAGACACGCTGATATCGGCCGAGGCCGCGATCAGCTCGCGCCAGGGTGCGTTGGAACCAGGTGCCGGCCGACGTTTTGCATCCCTCTCGATCGTTTCCTTGAGCTTCCGGATCGCGAGCAATGCGGGAGGCACGATCGAGGCCGTAGTCCGGCTGCCGCCCGAACCAGGCCCCTCGACCAGGTTGGAATCCCCAATCCGGACCTCGACCTCGTGCGGCTCGAGTCCAAACTCGTGCGCGACGGTGTTCGCAAGCACCGATCGGCTGCCGGTGCCGATATCCTGGATCGCCGTGCTCGCGACGAGGCGACCGCCCTTCACCGCCAATTCGACCTTCGAACCTGGCTGCCAGAAATAGAGCCAGTAGCCAGTGGCAACGCCGATGCCACGGCGATAGCGTCCGGACTGTGCAGCGGTTCGCCGGCGCCAGGTGTCGAGCTCCGATGCCCATTGGTAAAGACGCTGACGATTGGGGTCGGGGTCCCAGCGCTGCCGCAGCTCGATCGGATCGATCTGCATGCGCAGGGCTGCTTCATCGACCGCCTGTTCGAGCGCGAAGGCCATGGGCGGTCCGCCAGGCCCGCGAAATGGCGCGCCCGGCGGCAGATTGCTGACGACGTCAAAATCGACCAGAGCTTTCGCCTCGGCCGGATAGATCAGGCGTGCAAGTGCGGCGATCGTCGAATTGATGCCGGCGCCATTGTCGGACCACGCCGTCAATGCCAGCGCCTTCAGGTTGCCTTCGCGGGAGGGCAACAGCGCTATGTCGATTTCCGTGCCCGGTCGATGGCCAGTGACGGACAGCTCCTCGTGCCGGTCGAGCGCCACGCGAACCGGCGCCTTCGCCGCGCGCGCCAATTCGATCGCGGCGATGGTGTCGATGCCGAGGCTCGCTTTCGAACCAAAGCCGCCGCCTACATGGTCGGCGATCACGCGCACCTTGTCGTGGTCGAGCTTGTAACGCTTCGCAACCAGCTCCATCAGGTGGAATACCGCCTGCGTCGAGACATGCAGGGTCAGCCGATCGCCGTCGAAGCGGGCCACCGTGGCGTGTGGCTCAAGGCAGGTGTGCGACTGACCCGCGGTGCGAAAAATGCCTTTCACGAGCAGAGGATCATGCGCCTCGGCCGCCGCTGCAATCGCACCGCGCACCGTCCTGGCCTTGTGTGAAAACGCAGCCGAAGGGCCGCGCACGTTTTGTCTCCACGGCGCCGGCGCAGGCGAGCCCTCCGATACGTTTGCAGCCTGCTTCCGGCTCGACCGTTCGAAAACCGCCGGAGCGTCCGGCTTGCGCGCCGCATCGAGACCGACGACCGGTGGCAGATGCTCGAATCTGATTTCGATCGCGCTTGCAGCCTCTTGCGCAGTCTTGCGGTCGATTGCCGCAATCGCGGCGATCGGCTCGCCGACATAGCGCACGATCCCGTCGTTACCGAGAAGCGAAATCACAGCTTTCACGCCCCTCATCGCCCGCGCGGGCGCAAGATCGATGCCGATGACTTTTCCATGAGCGACGTGCGAGCGAACGATCAATCCTTCGAGCTGGCTCTCGTGGCGGATATCGACCGTATATTTCGCAGCCCCCGTTACCTTGTCGCGGGCCTCGATGCGGGGCGGGGCGCCGGCACCGCCGTCGAAGCGACCGCTGCATGCTTCCGCCACTGCGCGCAAGATGTTGTCATAGGCGCCGCAGCGGCAGAGATGCCCAGACAAGGCCACGCCGATTTCCTCGCGCGATGGAATCGCTGTGCCCTTCGTCTTGCGCCAATGGTCGTGGAACGCGGCGGCCTCGACCACAAAGCCGGGGGTGCAGAAACCGCACTGCAACGCATCGAGCGCCATGAAGGCGCGCTGCATCGGATGCAGCGCCGTGCCGCCAATGCCCTCGACCGTCGTTATCGTTTTGCCCGCCGCCGCCTTTGCCGGCATCAGGCAGCTTACGACGGGGGCGCCGTCCAGCAGGACGGTGCAGGCCCCGCAGACGCCGGCCCCGCAGACGAGCTTGGTCCCCGTCAGGTTCATCCCGTCGCGAATGACATCCACCAGAAGCGCGTCGGGATCGTCGGGTAAGGTTTCAATGCGACCATTGATCGTCACTGTGCTCATCGCGATTTCCTTCTGCTGCGAGGTTTGGGCGTGGCGGGTGCGATGGCGCCGGCCACAAGAAGACGGACCATGCGGTCAAGTTCATGCAGGACGGAAGCGTCCAATCGCAGATCGTTGAGGCCGCGGATGGCAAGCTGGATACATCGGGCGAGTTCGCGCGGTGTCATGCCTTGCTGAAGGCAGATTCCCTGCCTCGCGCAAACCCGATCGATGGTTTCGGCGCGAAGTTCCGCGTTGTGTTCGACGAAGCTCTGATAGAGGTCGCGTGTTTGGAGCTGGTGTTCCGACAACAGCTCTTCGGCCTGCGGCGATTCCTCGACGCATTCGACCAGGTAGCGAAAACGCGCGCCGATCTGGGCGGCGAGGACGTCCGCAAGTCCTGCGCCGGCCTGTTCCTGCTCGAAGCCGGCCGCGGCTTCGGCCTCGTAAGCCAATTCGTGCAATTGTTCGACGACGGCGCGAAACAATGCTTCCTTGCCCGCGTAGTGGTGATAGAGGGCCTGCCGCGTTAATCCCGCTTCCTCCGCGATCTGGCTCATCGACGCGCGCCTGTAGCCGAATCTGGCGAAGACGTTTTCCGCGGCAGACAGGATGCGATCGGGGGAGCCCATTCGACAATTTTGACAGTTACTGTCAACTTGTCAAACCCCAAGGTCGCTCGATCTTGGGCTCCTGGCGTGCGGCTGGCCAGCCGGCGAGGCGCATACCCATCGCTGCCGAGCCATTCAGCATGACATCGATGGCGAGGGCGCGGAAGCGACTTCCCGGCCTCGATGAATTTCTTGTGAAGCGCCACAGATGGTCGCGCAGCCCCGAGATTCCTTGTCCTGCCAAGAACGTAGAAGTTATATTTCGTAGGCTAACTGCGCCGATGTCGGCTCGGTCGGAGGCCTGAAGGCCTCCTTCGTTTTTTTTGCAGGGTCAAGGAGCCGCGCAAATCATGCCATCCCCCAAAATTGCAATTGTCGGCGCCGGGATGGGGGGCATGGCTGCGGCCGGAACGCTTCGGCAGGTCGGGATCGACGTCGCGGTCTACGAACAGGCGCATCAGTTCGCGCGAATCGGCGCGGGCATCCAGATGTTGCCGAATTCCATGAAGGTGCTGCGCGGCATCGGCGTCGAGGCCATGCTGCGCGAACGCGCGTTTGCGCCTTACTCGCACCTGAATCGGGTCGGCGACACCGGCGAACTCAAGCGCGAGCTGCCCATGCCGGAGGAGCTATACGGCGCGCCGTTCCTTTGCATGCATCGGGCAGACCTGCACGAGGCGCTGACTTCGATCGTGCCGCGCGAGGTAGTTCATCTGAACAAGAAGCTGGTCGGACTGGAGCACAACGGCGGGCGGGTGACCCTTCGCTTCGCCGACGGAACGACGGAAAGGGCCGATGCCGTGATCGGGGCCGACGGCGTTCATTCGGTGGTGCGGGATATCATCATCGGACCCGACAAGCCGATCCATCGCGGCCGCATCGCCTACCGCTCCGTGTTCAGTGCAAAGCTGTTGTCGAAGGAAATCTCACGATCGCGCACCAAATGGTGGGGCGAGGACCGCCACATCGTGATCTATTACACGACCAGGGATCGCAGCCAGATTTACTTCGTGACCAGCGTGCCCGAACCGGCCGACTGGATGACAAAAGAGTCCTGGTCGGCCAAAGGCGATGTGGACGAGTTACGCAAGGCCTATGCGGGCTTCCATTCCGAGGTGAGGATGGTGCTCGAGGCCTGCCCGGATTGCCACAAATGGGCGATCCTGGAGCGCGACCCGTTGCCGACCTGGAGCCAGGGCAGGGTGGTTCTGATCGGCGACGCCTGTCATCCGATGACACCCTATATGGCGCAAGGCGCAGCCACCTCGATCGAGGATGCCGCGGTTCTGGCGCGCTGCCTGAAAGATGTGCCGGCCGAGGGCATCGAAGCAGCGTTCAAGCGATTCGAAGCACACCGCAAGCCGCGCACTTCAAAAATTCAGGAGATTTCGAGCGCCAATACCTGGATGAGCGGCGGCAACGACGACCCAGGCTGGCTCTATGGTTACGATGCCTGGAACATCTCTCTGGACGAGCCGGCGCCGACGCCTCCTTCCGCAGCGAAGTCGGCCGCCGCATGACGAGTTCGGTGGTGTCGTCCCTGAGTGGCCTTACGGCGCGGGACGGTGTTTCGATTGCCTGCGCGCTGCACGCGACAACGGCGCCGGAGCGATCACCTTCTCGCCGTTTGCGAACAAAGCGGGTCGAATAAAAGAAGAGAACGGGAGAAAGCCCTTGCCAGTCGTCAACGCGGAATCGCGCCTGGAGATTTCCGCCGTTCCTAAATCCCTGACGCCATTTTCTTCCGAGGAGGCGGCTGCCACCCTTGTTACGCGCCTGGAGCAGGTGCCGACCTCGCGCTTGTTTGTCCATGCTCGCGTGGTGATGGGAAGCGCGACATTTTTCGACGCGTTCAATGCGCTGTCGATCGCCTTCGTGCTGCCGATTCTGGTGCCGCTCTGGCACGTCACGGCGCCAGAAGTCGGCATCATGATCGGCGCCAGTTATGTCGGCCAGATCATAGGCGCGCTTGCATTCAGCTGGGCCGCCGAACGTTACGGCCGCGTGCCGTGCGCGGCAGCCGCGACCGCCATCTATGCCTTGATGAGCCTTGCCTGCGCTGCGGCGTGGAGCTTCAATATTCTTCTGCTGTTCCGCTTTATCCAGGGCATCGGCGTTGGCGGCGAAATGCCGATCGCCGCTACCTATATCAGCGAGCTTTCCAAGGCGCGCGGCCGCGGCCGGTTTTTCATGCTGTACGAAATGATCTTTCCGATCGGGTTGATGGTGACCGGGCAGGTCGGTGCGGTGCTGGTGCCGCTCGTGGGATGGCAGATCATGTTCCTGATCGGCGGCATCCCCGGCCTGCTCATCGCACGGCTGCTATTGCGATTGCCGGAATCTGCGCGCTGGCTGATCGG
>Ga0210383_10006355_pt1 | contig 10323 bp, 19 predicted proteins | sample IncBWC14OmetaG_FD_160072 | JGI IMG/M metagenome (GOLD analysis project Ga0210383, IMG submission 160072) | Forest soil microbial communities from Barre Woods Harvard Forest LTER site, Petersham, Massachusetts, United States - Inc-BW-C-14-O ...
ACCAATTTCACAGTGGCTGGGGTAAAATGTAACGTAGAAGGGTGATTAGGGTCTTGCTTAATTTGGTAATGATTTCCCAAATAGGCAGGAGGGGGAGGGAGGCTTTCTGAGGCCTTAAACGCAAAAAACCACATCGTGTATCTGAGTTTTTTTTTGCGTACCCCTTGGACCTGACCCTGCTGGACAACGGTAGTAAGGTCATTTAGCAACACGTTTACCACGTTGCACTGCCGTGCGCAGAACTCACGTAGTTGACGATATAAATGAACACAAGAATGACCGACTTCAATCCACCAGATGAATATTAATAATTTAATAATTTAATATTCTCACATAGAGATCACGTGATTATCGCGTACGGACACGATCCGCGTGTTTTGAGTTTGTTTTCAAGTTCACTTTCCAAATTGAAATTGACCTCTACGGCATGGACGACGTGGAACACGTCCTCGACGTAACCAATAGTTCCATTCACGACCGCATCCATCTCTTTGTCGACAGACTCCCCATTCTGACCCAGGAATCCGTTCCCCTCGACGACTCGTGTCCGATATGCCTCACGTCGTTCGCCTCTCTTTTCGCAGAGGAATCTTGTACATCTACGCCGGAATCCGCTGGTATCGGGGTCACCAGGCTCGTTGGATGTGGTCATCTGTTTTGTAGGAAAGAGTCAGCCCTTATTTTACTGCTACATCGCGGCTGCTATTTACTCGTATCATGATTCTATCATAGCTTGGCCGAGTGGATACGGAATTTTGCAAGTATAACCTATTTCTTTATGGCGAAGACGACTGATCAAATCCTCAACCGCAGCATGGCAGCTGCCCCACATGCAGGCACACCTTCCTGGACGTACGCCCTCCATCCGACTCGGACGACGAATCTTCCGACGGCGGCGAATATCTCCCCGACGAAGACGAAGAAGAGGACGGCTTTCACGACACTGACGGATTCAGTGAAGCCGGAGAGTTTGGCATCGACGAGATGGATCTCGATATGGATGATATTTGGGTTGGAGAGGAAGACAATGAGATGGAAGAACTTGAGTGGGGCTTAACAGATGGGGAGTCCGAGTCTCTAAGCGACGGCGACATTAGTTTGAATGAAGAACAGGCAGAGGAAACGGGCCAAGGAGGTATGTTCTCATACCGCTGGTCTAGGTTTTGGATGATAACATTGATTTGTTTGTGTCGTTGCTCTTCAGCGGTGGATGTGGGAGTTAGCGTTTCGATCAATGGGGACGATGACAACCTCGACGTTCTCGATGCCTCATCAGACGATATTGTACAAGACGAGCCGAAATAGATCACAACATGCATACCACCATAACACCTATCCATCCATCTTGTTTCCATACAATTGTATTCTACAATCTCATTTATATATGTGCTTGCTACACCGGAAATATTTGTTGGTTTATATAACACTTCTATTCACTAGCCTCGAGCACATCCTCAACCACGGCATCCCCTTGCCATACTCCAGAGAATTTGCCACTCCACCTTGTTCCCTTACCACCGCCTTTGACTCCAAGCTTCGCCTTCAACGCATCTCCAGCCTCCTTAACCTTCTTATCATCCGAACCAAGTAGCATGCATGACAATGCTCGTGGTCGGGGTTGCCTGCACAGAGGGTGATGACGACAAGACCAACAAGTATGGCCTCTGGGGATAGTTTGACTGCGACAAAGCAGTCGTAAAGGCAAATGATATCGCCGACAAAAATCCAAGTGCATTCCCCGTGTCATCCGTCCGATGCAAATGCCTCTTGAACATCTTACCACCCTCACCTTTGCCTATCTCCCGGACCATATCCCCTGCAAGAAGCCTAGCCAACTCACTCTCGACATCTTGAATTCTTTTCTCCGCCTTTTTACGTTCGTCGAGGACCTGTCCTACGCGTGCAGGCACAAGAGGGGCACCGCAACTGAGAACAGATGCGGTATTCGCGAGGAGCGAGTATGTGGAGGTGATGTGAGTAATGAGGCGTGGTCCCGCGAGGAAGTACAGCCGTGCAGTGGTGGTGGTGGAGCGGGAGAGCGCGTCTGTGTGTGGGATGAGGAACAGTTGGAGGTTGTGGATGCTTGGGAGGTGGGTGCCACAGCATCTGTCAAGCGATGATCCTCAGAAAACGAGAAAATGGACCTACGGATTCCTGTCCACGCCGTCAATGACGACCACCCTTTTGACACCGCCAGTATAATCATCCGGGAGCGCCTTCCCCACTGATCGCCCATCCTCCAGCTTTGCAACACCTCCCTCTTGATCCCTGTTCAGCTCCTCGACCTCTATGTGCACCTTGCGCCCTTCGAACACCAGTCTATTCGCCTGGTCTTGGATAGAGGTTATTTCTTCAGCATTCATCCCCCGGGGGATCTCGATGTAGCAAGGGGTGGGGTAGGTCGTGAGGGACCAGGAGAGCGTAGGGAGGCTAAGGCTGGTTTCAAGTAGGGCGGAGAGGAGGTGTTGGGAAGTGTGCATTGACATCTGAGGGTAGCGAATTGCATCAGGTGAGGACGACATTTGTGCGATAGTCATCCAAAACGTACGTGGTCGTATCTTCTATCAAAGTCCCCCTGGCCAAGCGCGACAGTCACTTTCGCGCCAGGCGAAAAGACAATTATGGCTGTGTCGACATCTGTGTCTCTGACACGCACATAATGCACAGCGTGTCCACCTTGTCTCTTCGCTTGAGCTATGTCCCAGATAGTGCCATCGGCCATAGTAAGAATACCAGTATCCGTCGGCTGCCCTCCTCCCTCTGGAAAAATCACAGTATCATGCAATATAATCTCTAACAGGGGATCGCCAGGAATTGCTGGCCTCAAGACGGCTTTTTTGGTTTTCTTAACGGCCGAGGCTAGAAGAGGCTGGGAAATGGCGGAGTGCACGACCGTGGTCTCTATTGAGCGGAGGAGAGGGTCGCCTGGATATGAAAAGAGGATCGTGAGGACTCAGTTTAGATATTCATGATTCGGGAATAGAGTACGCTGGCAAGCAAGGAGACCGACTGGGATGGGAGTTTGCGGGTCGGTTGGGATGCGGAGAGTTGGTGAAGTGATTCTGTGGTAGGTTTGCGGGGACGTTGGGGCGAGCAAGACAGTGGTTGTGGCCATGCCAGTTGAGCAACGTTGAGAAGAGGTGATATGCCAGTCACGGGTGGTCCAGTTACTAGCCACGAATTGAGGTTAGGGCCGGCCCGATTTTCCGGTGGCTTACAAGGCAGTCACGACTCACAAGGCAGTCACCCTGAGCGACCTCTTCAACGTTTTTCGGCCATGCCCGACGAATATGGCAGCCTATTAGTCGAAACCCCAGAGGAGGAGGAGGGGGCTCTCTTAGCGTCCTACCGGCTCTCTGGTCAGTGGTGCCTCTCCTCGAACTGCCTTCGACCTTGAACGGTATCCCATGCTCAAAGTACAGGACGACGGAAGCGTACACTCCGTGAATGTTAGAGAACCTGATGCCGAGTTTGGTGGCCCAGAAGCCAGGAAAGAACTAGAACGAGAGCTTTTGCGCAAGCTTGACACGCGACTTTCAATGCTGGTTGTAATTTACATCCTAAACTGTGCGTTCTACTTAATTCGATACCTGAAATTACCCTTACGAACGCTCAGATATTGACCGGAATAACGCTTCGTAAGTCACAAGGTTCATGGTGGGGTGACGAGCTGCTCTCATTCACGTCTATAGCGCGGCGAGACTACGCGGATTCGAAAGAGACCTCAATCTGAAGGGAACAGAATTCGCCACAATTCTTTCTATTCTCTACGTTGGCTATATTCTGATGCAAATCCCCTCGTGAGCTTCTCGATGCATCCGTGGAATCAGCTGTCTCCCTTACCATGTACTAGCAATATGCTTCTGAATTATATTGGGAAGCCGTCGATTTACTTGCCATGCTGCATGATAGTATGGGGAGTCATATCCATTCTGACTGGTACATGTACCCTCAGTATGGTCATTCGCATCTTTCTAACCAATTTCACCTTGTACAGGTGTCACGACAGAGTGGGTTTCAGCAATTCCTCCAAACCGTCTTACTGAAGGAATGGCAGTTTCTTCGGTGTCCTATTAGCACGATTCTTCCTCGGTTTTGTCGAAGCTGCATTTTTCCCTGGAGCACTATTCCTTCTCTCTAAATGGTACACCCGCAGTGAGCTTTCCCAGAGAACTGCCCTTCTTTCCTGCGGAATGCTCCTCAGTAATGCATTTGGTTCTCTCATTGCGTCGGGCATTCTGGACGGGATGGAAGGCAGGTTCGGTTATGCAGCATGGCGGTACGAACATCTACATGCTCCGATCAGTCCAAATTATTCACGACCAATTCCCCTTAGGTGGCTCTTCTTCATTGAAGGATCATTAACTGTCTTTGTTGCCATCTGCGCCATCTTCATACTCCCAGACTTCCCAGAAACTTCCTATGGCTGGCTCACACCCACCGAACAGTCCCTCGCCCAAAGACGCATGATGGAGGATGCAGGCGCCGATGATCAAGGATCAAAGAGTGGACACATGGCCGGGTTCATGATGGCCGTGACAGATTGGAAGGTGTGGTGGCTTGCTTTGGGTTTGACAAGTATGGTTGTGTCGTTGTCTTTCAATGCATACTTCCCAACACTCAGTGCGACGATGGGCTACGACCGGACGATGACACTGTTACTCTGTGCACCTCCTTGGATTTTTGCCACTTTTATTGCATTGGGCGTGTCCAGGTGCGGGTGGTTCTTTCGCAGTGTAATAATACGGTATAAGACACTAACTGAACTGCTAGACATTCTGATCTCACTGGAGAGCGATGTTGGCATATTGCCATCCCTTTGTGCATCGGTATCGTTGGATTTATCCTCGCTATGTCCACAATGAACACTACAGCTCGTTACATCTCTCTGTCAGTCGCTCTTACCCGTTCTCGTTCTGTTCACTTAATATAATACCTGCGCAGCTTCCTGATGGCCCAGTCCTACGCTGGATTCACCTCTTTCCTTGCATGGGCAAGCAGTTCCATAGCCAGGCCACCCTCAAAACGGGCAGTCGCCCTTGCCCTTATTAATTCCATCTCCTCACTTGGAAATGTCGCGGGATCGTGAGTAAATCCAACACACCTTTTCACATGCTTATTCATTCAATTCCTAAGATATGTCTGGCCATCGTCATGGGGACCCAGCTATCGATATTCTTATGGGATCTGCATATTGACGAATGGTTTAGCAATACTGATGTGTTTCATCTTCCGACTAAATCTGGCGTCGTTGAATGAAAAGGCGCAGAGGAAGGAGATGGAAAGAGGGGAGCAGAGGGGGCGTAGATATATGCTTTGAAATTACTGACATGCCCTTTGAGAAATCTTGCGTCCTGCGGACAACGTGTTATATCTGACATAACATATATACGACATCTGTTTGAGTTTCTGAATGAACTATAGCTAGATTTGGCAACTTCAATTTCATATTCAGCCTGCGTTTTCCTCCCGTGGTGCTTTTTACAGTCATGACGTCGAGCTTGGTTAGGCCCTTGTTGGACTGGTCCTTCACCCAGATTGGAGGCGAAGGCCCGAAACAAGGAGAGTGGTTCCAAGTCTCTCAGTTTCCGACTACCGTGCATGTGGAGCTTCTGAAGCTGAAGAGGATCCCTGATCCTGTGGGTTTTCCGTGTTGAACCTTTTTGCCGTGTCTGACGACTCCAATGCGTCGGGTACATAGTTCATTGGATTGCATGAGTGGGATGTACAGTGTCAGTAGCGCAGATTGGAACGTCTGGAAAACTTCCATTCTGATACCGTGGTATCGCTGCAGGGGTTGGCGAAAGAAAATGGGCTTTCAAGAATAACTTCGCGGTTACCGAGAAAGAACTTGCTGCCCCGAACACCGACCTCGTTTTCGAGGGTATAGATACGTTCGCAAGCATACACCTTGTTTGTTTTGTTTTCCGTCCATGGCCTCAGCTGACAACGGCGTATTTCAGAATGGACATAAAATACTCGAGTGAGTGACAAGAACCACTGTATCATACACATCAAACTCAAGAGATGACTGGTTCTTTTCCTAGGACCTATAACCAGTTTGTGTCGTACAGGGTTCCTGTCAACCCACACCTGAAAGTTGGCCAGAACGAACTAGTTCTGAGCTTTGAGAGCGCTTTTCTAAAGGTACCACCCGTAATTTTCTTATCCCAGAAGCTTGATGACCGACCACTCGCATAGGGAAGAGTTATGGAAGAGGAACACGGTAAATTCAGCCTTTGGAATGGTGACTCCAGTCGACTTCATGTCCGCAAGGCGCAATACAAGTCAGTAGACAAGGTTCTGCGGTTCGTGCAGATGCTTATATTCTAATTTAGCTATGGATGGGATTGGGGTTAGCGGCTGTTTTGCTTGGTCGCCTAAAGCCTTAACATTCTTGTTCAGGCCCAATCCTGATGACCGTGGGACCTTGGAAACCCATCAGCTTTCATACATATCAGAACCGCATCACCGATATTTTTGTCAGAAGTCAAGTCTCTGAATCTTTGGATGTAAATCTGAAGGTGGATTTCACTCTCTCTGAGAAAGCACCGGGGTTTGCATCGTTCATTCTGAAAAAAACGGACGGTACATCTGTGGTCGAGGCAATCGAAATGCCAACAGACACGGCCCAATGCCAATTAGCATTTCAATTTGCCCCTGGAGATCTTCAGCTCTGGTATCCAAAAGGATACGGAGAACAGCCACTTTACAAAGTCGAAGTTCAGATCACTGACACGGTCAGCACAATAATGTCTCAAAAGCCGGCACAACTGACTGCATATTACCTTGCAGCAAGGCAATATTCTTGACACCAAAGCCGAAAATATTTCATTTCGACGTGCTCGTATCGTTGAAGAAAAGTTGATCGACCAGCGAGGCCTGACATTCCTCTTCGAGATCAACAACATTAGGATCTTTTGTGGTGGTTAGTCCCCCAATTCGCGGTGTACTATATCGTGATGTTTGATTTATGGTCGGGATAGGATCAAACTGGATCCCTGCCGATTCCTTCTTGACCACGTTGGTTTCCTCATTTTATTATGTTTGCTTTGGTGAATGCTGAAGATTCCTCAGCCTTACTCCGGAGAGATACAGAGCATGGTTACAGCTTCTCGTAGAGGGTAACCAAAACATGATTCGCGTTTGGGGTGGAGGCATCTATGAATCCGATATTTTCTACGATATCTGTGATGGTGAATTATCCAGTTATTTATTTGATCAAGGTATTGTCAATCATGGAGTATGTTCCAGAACTCGGAAGTGATTATCTTCATCCCATACTTACTTGAGAATTTGGCTCACATGATGTTCTTAGTTCTTGTCTGGCAAGATTTCATGTTTGGCTGTGGTCAAGTAAGGTTAAATCAGTATCCTCGCCTGGCTGACCTGACTACCCAAACCTCAGTATCCAGCATATGATTCCTTTTTGGAATCGGTCCAGGAGGAAGCGGAACAAAATGTGAAAAGGTTACGACACCACCCTTCATTGGTCATTTTTGGTCAGTATTGCTTCCAATGCTATGAAATTTTGTTTTGACTTTGGGTGGTTGTGTCAGCTGGAAATAACGAAGGTCAGTATCTACGAGTTTAGCTGGTTCCGCATTACCAATTTTTTATTCACCCGCAGATTATCAGCTCGCTGAACAGCTCAAACTTGAGCTTGACTATTCGGATGAAAAATCAGATTTCCGAAAGACAAACTTCCCAGCGCGTCATATCTATGAACGTGTGCTTCCTGTTGTTGTGAAGGAGTTCTCTGATATCCACTATCACCGAGCCTCTCCTTACAGTGGGGAGGGCCAACCTACAACTGATCCTACCCTCGGAGACCTACATCAATGTGAACATATATCAAATGAAATAGAGCTGGCGTATCTCTGACCATTCGAGATAGGGAATGTATGGCACGGATCACAGGAGCCTTGGCACAATTGGGATATACTGGCTGGCCGTTTCGTCTCAGAATTTGGCATGTATGTGTTATACTCACTTCAACTTTGAATCGGAGCCTTCTTATCTTTCCATCACAGGGAGGGGTATCCCAACATCCGCACAGTTGACTATTGGCTTGGAGGGGACAAATCGGAGAGGTTCCCTCAGTCTAGGTAAATCTGTTTACTTCAATCTCATTTTGATGTCCTGACACCAACTTGCGTAGAATTAACAATAATCATAACAAAGCCGCCGGGTTTGAGGGGCGACTGGAGGCAAGTGTGTTACTGGTCTTTGTCCAACATCCTCTAACATGCATTTGGCAGCTGTATCTGGTTGAAAACTTCAAGCACTCATTCGAGATGGAAAGGTACTATTGACCATCGCTTCACGCTGGCGTCCATTTCATGGAGTGCTTGTTTGCCAGCTACGTTTATTACACAGATATTATGCAAGCGGAAACCCTTGCCTCGGCTTATCGCCTCTGGAGAAGGAATTGGCGAGGCAATGGTCGAGAATACACCGCAGGGGCTCTTGTATGGCAGGTGTGTATGTTCAGAGCCATCACATGTCTAAAAAATTGAGCTGTGTGCTTTAGTTCAACGATTGCTGGCCGGTGACATCGTGGGCGATCGTTGACTACTTCCTGAGACCCAAGCCCGCTTATTTCGCGATCGCTCGTGAGCTTCTCCCATTCACGGTTGGCATGACTCGGAAGGAGAAACAGACATTCCCGGACAAACATTCGGACGCTTTTTTCACAATCGAGACCACTCTAGAGATATGGGGTACCAACAAGACCCTGATTGATAAGAAGGCTACCCTCGAGGTCACATCCTTCGACCTGCATTCAGAATGGAGGGACAAGTGGTCCAAGGAGGTGGTTCTGTCCCAGAATTCGAGCACAGAACTTTACAAAGGCCATCTGCGGGGACAGCCAAAAAGGACAAAGAAAAGCGAACTGCCCAAGACTATTATTGTGTCTGCTCGACTGCTTGACGAGAATGACGGGGTGTTGGGGAGGTACTCCAATTGGTGAGTTAAGATTATTAACTGTATCCATCCTGCTCTTTTCATGTTTTGGCTTTGCAGGCCCGAGCCGTTCAAGTTCATAAAATTCCCGCCCGCTCCCGATCTAGGATTAAAGATTTCGACATCTTCGGATGGAGAATCCATTGAAATATCTGCCCAAAAGCCTGTCAAAGGGATTATCCTCGATGTTGAAGGAGAAGATGTGAAGTGGAGCGACCAGGCAATTGATATTGTACCTGACGATCCTCAGACGATCCGAGCCATTGGGTTGAATGCAAGGGAAATTAAGCTCAGATTTCTAGGCGATGGTTCCGCGTAACAGTTTCATTTCGACAATGATACAAGATGAGCAAATATTCATTATTGGATTGTATATCTTGAAAGCACCTGCATGCACCAATGCCTTGGACGTGTAGAAGGTGAACATCCTGTACACGTAGCGAGCATATTATGCGCCATCGGGGTGGTAACTGATCTAGTTTAGAGGTAGACGTAAATTTACAAACTATACACGATGTCGAGGGCGAAAAAAAATATGCTGTAATGGTCAAAGTTACGTAGTAGTCTAGTCCGTCGTGTAGAGTGTATGTATGTATGGTGTGAGGACAGGGGAATAAACAGAAAAAACTCGGGATTAGGCGAGCCATGCAGCTGACAGCGATGGACGATAGAAAAATGCTTTAAGGTCGGAGGCGAAGGACTTGAGCGTACTACATGACAATACACCGGTTCGGTTGAGGCTCGGCTTGATTCTGTGTTGCCCGCTTCTCGATTTCCGCAAGACATAGCTCGAATACTTTGCCTATTCGATGAAATCATTTAGACAACATACATTGCAAAATTGACACTGCACCCACCGACGTTGATATCGTTCTTAGCACTGGTCTCAACCCAAGCAGCTTTGTTCGTTTGGGCTAGTTTCTCCCCTTCATGCGGTTCTACCTGTCTATTGACGGGTCTGTAAGGTGCAGGATGAAGAGCAAATAACAATGACGGCAGGGGGCGCCACATTGCTCAGGTCAAACACACCTTTGTTGGAGATCGATTTTGGAACCAACAATCACACATGGAATATCGCTTACACCACAGAAGTCCACAATTTTGTCGTACACGATCTGAATCATGTCGAAAGAATTGCGGGAGGTGACTGAGTACACAAGCACGTAGCCGTGTATCCCAATCGCATGGTTAGAGTTGAGGATAGAATACTCGTCCTAAATTACCCCTTTGAGTATGCAGGTACCAGGTAAAAGAATTATGAATCGCTGACCTGTCCCGCTGTGTCGATGATATCACAGTCGTATTCGACGCCCTTGTAGTTGACGCTCTTGGCAAAAGTGCTCTCGATAGTAGGGT
>Ga0210383_10006358_pt1 | contig 10319 bp, 11 predicted proteins | sample IncBWC14OmetaG_FD_160072 | JGI IMG/M metagenome (GOLD analysis project Ga0210383, IMG submission 160072) | Forest soil microbial communities from Barre Woods Harvard Forest LTER site, Petersham, Massachusetts, United States - Inc-BW-C-14-O ...
GACTGTACATGTGACTCTCGGACATTACCATCTATGAATCCTTTATAAACCGACTACAGAAGTTTACTGACTGTTATTTAGGGCAGGTCTCAATCACGTCTCGTGACGTCCCGATTGGCGCCAACGAGAGAATGGCAGTGCATCTTTGTCTGCACGCAAGGCGGAGTGCTGGAGTTCGGACATGATGTGGAGGGAACGGACGCCTAAAATAACTTCCAAGTTTGCAGAAATTGAATGCTATAGTCACGTGCTCACTGCTTCTGGACGCATGCGGCACAGTTGGCACTGTGCTAGTAATGGTAATCCAAACCAGTGAATGACCCTCAATCAACCTTCAACCCATACCAATCCCAATACCCCTGCTGTTCTCCTGGTGCTACATCAAGGAATATGGCAAGCCAACAGGCCTACCAGGCTTATGCGCAGAACAAGGGAACACTCGTGCCAGGCCAGGCCATCGTCGTCAACAGGTTTAATGTCCAGGTTGAACGATATCTTTCCCAAGGCAACCCCACGCTGTTCCAGCTTTTGAGACATGTGCTTACCCATATTTTAGGTGGTTTTGCTCATGTCTATCTCGTAAAGACTGCGACACCTGTGTATAATACGACACATCACGTTCTCAAACGGATCGCCGTTGCTAACGAAGCTATGCTCACCGACGTCAAAAAAGAAGTAGACATCATGGTATGTTAATTCAGTCATGTCTACTGGATACTGTTTACGCTGCTTCGCAGAGGCTGCTGAAAGGACATCCTAATATCGTTCATCTCATCGATGCTGCTTGGCACAAAATGCCCAACGGCTTGTATGAAGTATTTATTCTCATGGAGTTCTGTGCAGGTAATGCGGCTCATCTTTATTTAAGTTTTGTGTTGATCTCGTACCCCAGGTGGCGGAATAATTGACATGATGAACCGCCGACTTCGCGAACGTCTAACCGAAGCCGAAATTTTACAAATATTCGTGGACGTCTGCGAAGGCGTAGCCTATATGCACAACTCCCGTCCCCCACTTCTTCACCGCGATCTCAAAGTTGAGAATATCCTCCAATCCACCCCCACGTCTTTCAAACTATGCGATTTTGGCTCAGCGACAACCGTGGCGCCTAGGCCCCCCGCGACAACACAAGAGATTCGAGCGTTAGAGACCGATTTGAGTCGGCATACGACGTTGCAGTATAGGGCTCCTGAAATGGTCGATCCATTTCTAAGAAGGCCGGTTGATGAGAAGAGTGATGTTTGGGCTCTTGGGGTGTTGCTGTACAAACTCTGTTATTACACAACCCCCTTCGAGGAGCACGGGCCATTAGCTATTCTCAATGTTCAGTATCGGATTCCGCCATATCCTGTGTACTCCATGCAGATGAATACTTTGATAGGTGAGTCATTTGTTATTCATAATATTGTACTACAGGGTAATGATCTCCTCCAGGATGGATGCTCCGCGAACACGGGGCACAACGACCATCCGTATTCGAACTCCTCTCTGAAGTTCACCGTCTCCGTGGAACTAAATCTCATTTCCAATATTCCATCCCTTCCCCCCAACCCCTCTCACCCCGACACGAAACCCGATTCAAGTCTTCCTCACCACCAAATCCCCTCGACAGTACCATCTCCTATGGCTCTGCTCAACAGATCACACCAAGCTCCAAGAACCAGAACGTGATACCGCGATCAACTTCCCCACCGAAGAATGCAGGCGTGCAAGCGCGCGAAAAGGTTCTAGAAGCAATCGCGCCCATGCGGAGGGGAAGGCCGACTGTTGCTAGTAATAGGGAATCAGTGTCATATTCCAGACCTACCAGTCCAAAGAAGGAGAACCCACAGACTCAGACCCCAGCTGCTGGTAAAGCGAAAAATTGGCTGGATGGAAGGTTCGATGCTGAAGAGGAAGAGGCCTGGAAGGCTGTCGCTGTGAAGGGAGTTGCGGGGAAAGCGAGTGGTGGATTGGATGATGCGTGGAATGTAGGTGGCCGAGATAAAGGAAGAGAGGTTGAGAAGAAGGAGAAGACACAAGGATTCGTTGATGATTTCGCTGAGAAGCTGTGGGATTCTAATGATCCCAACGCCAAACTCGATGGTCACTCCAAACTTATCTCTAATCTCAACATCCCATCTTCAGAAGCAGTCAAAGCAACCATCGTCCCTTTCCGTACCCCAGCTTTCACTGGTACCGACGTATCTCGCGGAAAACAGCCGTCGCTCTTCCGAGTCAAAGACAAAGACGCATTCGAGGGGTTAGGGCTGGGATCGTCCTCGAACGATAAACCGGCGCCTACCCTTGCCGAAGCGAGGAAATTGAGGACAGGCTTGGCTACGACGAGCTCCACCAATATGAATGGGTATAATCGGTATGATACCTCCAAAGCCAACTCTACCACGCCACAGCCTTCACCGTCCCCTCGACCGTCGTATCTCTTACCATCACAGTCTCAACCTCAGTCCCTTTCACCCGTCCCTCTTCTCAAACCATCTGGATCAGACTCATCCTGGAGATCTCCTCCACCAGCATCAAGACCAAACTCGTCAGCACAGCTAGACGGTCTGCCAGCAGAAGCCAGGTTTCCTTCCCTCGAAGAACTTGACGCAAGCTTTGGCACACCTAGTGTTGGGGATTATACAACAGATTCTGATGGGAATGCGCGTAGAAGACAGGGCCAGCATGCGTTGAGTCAACCTCAACTAGGGCAGGGTAGGTCGCCGAAGCTGCCTCCACGGCCAAGTAATATTGGGAGCTCGGGCACTGGGCGGCTACTTCGCCCGACCGCGCAGCCTCACGATTCATCTGGACATGGGCATGATGGAATTAGGTCAGAGCAGGTAACTGGGGTAGCTATGCGTGAGTCGCGTGGAAGTGCCAGCGGTAACGACGACAACCTTGGTCGCGATTCCAACATGAGAAGACGACGGGAGGCGGAATCGGAAAGTGGGAAGGGGGGTGTTGGCGCAAGTCTGCCAAATGGAACTGATAATTCAATCCTGAGGTCCAGGCCGGTACTGTCAAGGAAACATCGGAGCTCTATATCAATCAAACATACAAGTCATCCTAGCACAGCGAATGATACTCCCACTGCACCTAGACGCTCCCCACCCCCTGCGACTGGTCCTACCACCCTATTACCACCCACGGGCACTTCTGCGTCTCGGTTGTCCCCACGGCTTGCACCCAAGGATTGGTTGACTGGGGACGAGGACGATCATTATCCCTCGATATCGGCATCGACATCGGTCTCAAGCTCATCCAAAGCGCCTGTACTTCGTGATTCGCCTAGTAAACGTGCGTCGTTCATTGATAGAAACCATGTGCCGATGCAGGAGGCAATTGTGGCCCAGCACGACCTCGTTCCTTCCCCTCAACCGCCTCCATCGCCGTCTGCAAAGTCCACAGTTACTACGTCTTCTATAACATCTGTGTCAAGAGCTGCTCGCGTTTTCCCGCCAGTCAGTATCGACACGGCTTCGGCTATACAGAAGGAGCCTTCTGAAGCTTTGACAGACAATTGGAGTCCTATAGCCATGAATACTGGAATTTCAGCGAAGCAGAAGGAGGTAGAATCACCATCGAGCGCGGATGAGGGTCCCGAGGACGCCAAGGGATATACGCCGGCAACTGCTAAGCTGAAGGAGGAGACAAGGAGAACCAAGAGAAAGGGAAGACAGAGCTCGGTCCACGATTTGGTCGATTTGTGGGGTGGAGGTGTTGGTGCTGTAGCTGGACCTAAGGAGAAAGAGCGGGAACCGATTCGGGCGAGTGCTGTTTCAGCAACAGCTTCCCACAACGCTTATGCAACTATAAAGGGTCAGAAACGGCGATCGGCAATTTTGCCGTTGTCCTCGACAAAGTCAAACCCAAGATCTGCATCCCCTCAGTCTGCGCTGTCCTCGCCTCTAGATTCTGGTCGCAGTAGTCGACGACCAACGACAGGCTCCAACCAGCATCGTAAACAGCCATCATCGGGAGGTCCAAGATCCCCTGTGTCAGGCCGCTCACGTCCCCAATCCATGTTCGTTTTCCCTTCAAAGTCCAATAGTGATGTTTCTGCGCCGCCGTCCGCTGATCTTTCCTCTGCTGAGCTCTCTGGTGGTTTATCACCACCTGAAGAACCGAAACCTCGTGCGAACACCCGCCGTACCTCTATATCAGATATGGTTCAGCGGTATGAAGCTATCGGTGGGAAGACCAAGGCTCCGGGGTTTGGATCTGGACCACCTGTTATCCCAAAACCTACTGCATTGAAGGTGACCACGCAGACCGCGGAGAATGGGCGGCATTCTAGAGGGCGCGGGAGTTCTCCAGAAGCATCAAGAGGTAACGGAGGAGTAGGTTTATCCCTGCCCGTTCCGGGTGACATTTCCACTAGGTTTGGGGAACCTTCGAAAACGCGCTTATCTCCTACTGGGACCCAAACATCCCCAGGCTTGCCTAGAACTTCCAATGATTTACGACGCACCTCACTAGTGGGTCAGCCGGAGGGTGAGCGACTAAGGGAGGTGGACAAAAGGGCGCCACGCCTTCGGCGGATATCGTTCAACCCGGACAATGCCTACAAGTCGGGGCCATCCGATATCGGGTTCCCACCACACAGTTCGACAATCTCAATAGATGAGGATTCTTCCTCACGGTCGGGCGACGGACAACCTCCGTCGCCTGAACGTCCTTATCAAGGAGTTGGCAAACTCATTGATCAATGGCAACGCAAGACAGCAGAAATCAATTCTTCGAGGAATCCCGTGGGAAGTAGGCGGGGCGGAGTTGTAGCCAAGGTCGGTGAGCGACAGGGCAGGTAAAATGGATTGGATTGTAACGACAATTTTGGATATACATTACATCTAACCCTCTCTGGAATCCGGACTGTTGTGAAAACAAAGAAGATGCATTCGGTCTAAATTATTTGAATACATGAATGCGAGAATCATAATTCAGAGGAATCGGAATCCTGCTCTTCATCATCGCCCCCAATGTGGAAAGTATGTCGTTGAGAATCTTGACGAGAGGAACCCAATAGTGCCCTCGCCATATCTTTTCCTTTGCCCGATTCCCATGCAGCTTCCTCGTGCGGGTATATATTTCCGTGGACACGATCAGTGTCGCCAGAGAGGCCCATTTCCAAAGCGACTGCATCCGCACGGGCGAGGTTGGAATGAGTGGGATGGATGAAGATGTCGTCTGGCTTTGACCTTGAGCGAGGGCGAGTGATTACGGATGTCAAGGCATATGGACTTTCGTGATGAAGGAGCGGCTCTTGCACGCCGGAGTAGGAGCTGATAGATGTTGGGTATAAGTCCAAGTGAGAGCAGGATAATATTTCGTCGTTGGCGTACTCTATGTCAGTATGGGATTTTGGAGTGTTTCGGAGTTCGATGAAAAATTGGGCAACTGCCAGGGTGGTGGCCTGAGGTATGGATTCAACAGGTTGACAATAGTCAAGCTGAGATTGGAAACTCACTGTCACTAGAAGTAACCTGAAATGTGCCTCAGTCATACAGGAGACATAGAAAATATTCAAGACTCACCCAAGATGAAATGTCATTACTATGAGCATGTAGCTCCTATATTGCAATAAAAACAGTCAGACCTCCATTCCTTGTACACAGGAGATCGAATTCACGATCTGAGTAATGTGACCATCCAGTACAGAAATGACCTCCAGAGGGCATTCTGCCATCGTGAACGCCGTACGGACGATGGGCCCCAACGTTTTTCGGACGCGAAAGTTATCAGTCTATAACATCAATCGGCGGATGTAATATGTCAGAACAATGGGTGCTGGGAGTGATAGACCTTGCCACTTGCCTCTCCGTAAGACATATAACAATGGTTAGAAGTGAACCCAACAAAAAACTCCAGGAAGAGTCAAGGCGAAGCGATGGCACAAGGACATATTCCTGGTGAAACGACCAGTGTAGGAATGCTTTCCAATTGTCCATGTTCAATCCAGTTCAATTCAACGGGACGATGTCGAACTTGCCAGTGAAGGCAATAATGTTCATTAACAGGTGTCATCAAAGTGTCAATACTCGATCGCTTACGTAACATTATTTCCTTTTCCATCTTCACGACATGATATCCGAGATTCCGAGTCTGTATAATTATAATAAGCATCCGCTCTGCGGGTATAGTGGGAGTTGGCCCCACACCCCCATTGTTCTCAAAAAGGAGATTGTTTGGTTTCCGTTCTCGAAACATTTGGTTGTCATGTCAAGACACAACAATTCCACCGTGCACGAAGAGGGCCGACCATTCGATGACCCTCCCCTCCCTCGCTACGCTCGGGGGTCCCCGAACCGGGTCATCTCAGGTCGGCATACTAAAGCCTCGTCCGTGCAGTAACCAGATAGGGAGTGGATCCCCACCTATTATCGGGGGTCCTGAGTGTGCGGTCACACAGGAACCATCGATAGTATGTTAAATGGAATCAAATACAACCAAATAATCTCCTTTTCGAGAACAATAGGGCGTGCAAAAGTCAAAGACTAGGCTCGTGACCATCCGGTTTAGGAAACTACAAGTCGTATCCTAAACAAGCTTGCTTCTTTTAAACTCCGCCACCTTCCCAAAAAGATGCATGCACGTGAACAGTCACTAGTAGCGAGTCTAGTCAAAGACTTATATTGGATATTGGATAGCCTTTTTAGTGAGATAAGATTTTGTTTGTAATGAGACATTTTTCGCCACACCATTCGATTTCCCCCCTTGCTATGGGGTCCCCCGAGCCGGTTCATCTCAGGTTGGCACACTAAAGCCTGCTCGTGCATTATTCAGATATGGAGTGTGCCCTCAGACTGTAATAACAATGTATTACTATAGGGTAGGTTGAATTATCTCACTGAGTAACCCCCCGAGGCGTGTCCCCGGTCGAATGGCTCTGGCTCCGAATGGCCAGAGCCGAATCTCACCATCCCACCTTTTTGGCCATTCCTCCTCATTCAAGTTGCTCGGGTTGCGCTGCCGTAGACTAATGCTGTCGAAGCTTGTCCTCGGCTTCTAGTGCCTTCTGGGCTCTCCATTCACATCCAATGGAGTATTCACATGAGCTATCAGAAGAAGAAAGTGCAATCAGTCCTAGTTGGCGCGAATGGCATACAAAGGGATACTCACAAACATCTTCTTGATCGTTCTAATGGAACCCCTCTAGGTTTTCTGTCACCATGCCACCATTGCAGTATGTCGACGAGATATGTGTCCAAGAAGGACTCATCAACGGTGAATTCCTTTGTTCCAATGATGTTTGATGAATTGTCATCCTTCAGATCGATGGACGCCTCGTTGGTTGGAATACGGTCCTTCAATGGTGGGCCACTGGCCGGATCTGGAGCACTTGCGTGAACAGTGAATTCCCTTGTTTCGATTTTCGATGAATTATCTTCCTTCAGATTGTCGGACGTCTCGTTGGCTGGAATAGGTCCCTTCAATAACGAGCCACTAGCAGGATCTAGCGCACTCTAAATTCAGCATCAAACGGCACAGATGTCTCTTGAAAACTGACCCTCGGGTACATCCACAACACCGTCCTGTTTCGTGTGCGTCAACAATGATTGTTGTAACGCCCAATATAACTCTGGATCATCCGCTAATTTGTCGGCGAACTCGTTTTCCCCACTCTGTGGCGGAGGCGGCATCTCAAGGTCTCGCAAAGCCCCCACAACATCCATGTTGTGAGATCTTACCCTGGACTCCTTCAAACTCTCGGCCAAGGCCTTGGCCAGCTCCTCATCACTTGCGACACTAGCCCAGATATCATCTACACTGGCTTCCACAGCCCTGGTCAGGTCATCATCATTCTGATCTGCCATTACGTCGATCAGAGTATCCGTTGCTCGAATTTGCTTTTTCCGCCTCTGTTTGCTGTTAAGAGTTTGGGGCTGCAACCTATAGATTAGCTGTAATTTCGTGTCGACACTTGGAACGTCCAATTGTTGTATCGTGTTTTTCCAAGCTTGCGCAAGGTCATCGAGACATGTTATCATCGGGAAATCACCACAGTCCAAAATTAACCCTGCCTGAAGGAGAAATCGCGTTGAAAATAACTCGAAAGGATCCAGTTCCAGTCTGGCCCAAAACTTGGAAAAATCAAATGGCGGGGATGTTGATATGAGATTGTTCAGGAGACGATGATAAAGCATCAGTTGGAGTCGAGACGACAGGGTATCGTCGTGTGAGGGAAGTGAATTGGTTCGTCGTGTTTTCGTGTCAATCAGATGAAGAGTATACTGGTGAGAAGGAGTTTCATACAAGGGGTAAAGGAAAGGGGTTGATGTCGATGACTGCTCTTCTGGAGCTGGTACGTCTTCGGATAATCCTGGCAATATTGACGGGTCTGATTCAGGAGAGGCCAAAAAGAATTCAGTTATTTGCGGTTGCGACGGTGATGGCGTTCGCCGAGTTTTCTTCGACTTGGGAGTAGTGAGCGGTGACTGCGAAGCACGCTTTGCACCGACCGAAAACGTTGATTGTGGGACAGGTTTTCTTAACACCTCATCCTAGAGCCGCTGTGACTTGAGCCACACTGAATGTTGTTGTAAATATATTGCTCACTATGATTCCAACAACGACCTGATCCTGTACCATGCCGAAGACAGGCATCTCGCGCTGTCGTGGTAAAGTCGAAGCCATGATAATGAAGAGTGGAGAAACTACTTACTGTACATCCAAGTGTCATTAAGTAACCCAGACACGACAACATGTTAACCAGACTGGGGGCATGGAAACATGGATTAGCACATATCTCAGCACGGAAAAATGAGGGTCCCGCACCGAAGAGCCCACCGCTCCTCGTCTGAGGCGATATCTACGTGAACCTGTTCAGGCATTATTTCTCTCTCGAGTTCCTTATGAACCGACTAGACACGGACAACATTCCATGAGAAATTCTATTGGAAATGAACAGCACGGACCTTTCCTCGATTTATTGTCAGATCATTTCTTGCCGCAACTGCTTTCTCAACAAAAATTTCCTTTCCTTCGCCAGATAAAAACGAATCTGGTCGGTGTTCTAGCTTCCTGGACCGTTTCTGCCGCAGTCCATAATCAAACTGAACTTCACACCTTGAAGCGTGATGACTCTCTTGTAGCATCATTCGCGGGATTGAAATACTGAATGTACATACCACGAAGGTGAAACCAAGTCTGTCACATACAAAGTCTTATTACGACGATACCTTCGAAAAGGACTCAACTCGACCTGCCGCTGTTTGGCCTTCTCGGTGGAATCGGGTATTGCAGACGTCGAGGGTAAGACAGTGACAGGTTGCTCTAGTTCGATCGGGATAGCCGGACCACCCTTAGGTTCAACGATATCCGAACTTCCAAACGCTATTTCAGCGTCGATACGCGCAAAGTCGTCCTCAGTGAACTCAGAGAGATCGTACGCAGCATATTCATCGGAGTCGGACATTGGGAGGGACAACCTGATTTCCGTGAGCAGAGTGAGGCAGGATGTAAGGTGTGTCCTAGAACGGAGGTGTTTTTTCCAGTGTTAGAGTCCTGGACAATGATGTACATGTCAGAATTGTCTCAGTCACCTCGACAAGTTGGAGTCAGAGCCGTAAAGCAACTTGGTCACATGACCGTAACACCACGTAATATTTAAACTCCCGACGTGACGTGACTGCCACCGTGACTCGCCTTCCGCTGCGAGCGTTCTGCACCAATAATGGTGGTGATCTGTGAATTCACTGGAGTGCGTCCTAGTGTTCCAATCAAGGTCCCAATTCGGTGAGCCGTGGCCCTGAACTGCTCGATTTGAATATTTTACACATCTTTTCGCCAAAGCATTCTGAGTTCCTATGTTTTTAGAATACTTATGTCCCCCCCAAAAAAAAGCTCTCGACGACAAGATAGAAATTCCAGTATAGTCAAGAGGATTCCGATGCGACCGGACTCCGAAAGGACATTTCCAGGTGCAGCGTTCATAACTGGAGGCAACTTTACCTTCATCCCTTGCATATCGGTTATTTCAGTCTCCACGCGTATTCCTCAAGGTACCCACATCATGTCCGCTTCGTATATGCCCATCCAACAGTGCATGAATGAATACGATGATATCTTATACAGTGTGACTCGAACGCTATGCATTAACTTTCACTCTCGCATGCCACGAGCATGAGAACATGAGGACAAGGGGGGTCTTTGTGAGTTTCTGTTTCTGTGAATATATTTCAGTTCACGATGCCTAAATGTATATCACCTGAGATTTCCTTGTACATGGTTGGAAGGAATTATAGGCTACACAGTACGTCCTGTTGACTATTTTGATATCACAATGGCCAGTGCTTGCCTGAGATCTAGCAGTCAGTTTTACCTCTACAGTATAT
>Ga0210383_10006359_pt1 | contig 10318 bp, 7 predicted proteins | sample IncBWC14OmetaG_FD_160072 | JGI IMG/M metagenome (GOLD analysis project Ga0210383, IMG submission 160072) | Forest soil microbial communities from Barre Woods Harvard Forest LTER site, Petersham, Massachusetts, United States - Inc-BW-C-14-O ...
CACGAGCCACTCGCTTGGTTGCCATATTACTCGGAATCCGTCTCTATTCTGGTGACACAGTTGGCACCGCTGTTCTCGGTGCGCCAGAGAAATTCGCTGCTGCACACTTCGCCGAGGTGGAATCGGCGATGGATTCTTAAACTGGTTTTTGAATTGGATTCCGGAGTATCCCGTTAGAGACTCTTGGCTTGAGATTCCTGCAAGTCCATCCGCAATTGCCGCAACCGCGTCGCTTTCGCCGGGTCGATTCCGGGCTGCAGATCAGTTTCTTCCACAAAATAACGCCAGCCCGAGCCTCGGTCTTCCTGGCTCTGACACCATTCGAAATCATTAAGCGTTCTTTGGGCGCTTTCCGTTCCCTGCACCACGGCCACAACCCCGCCCGGCATGTAGGTCTTCTCGTTGAACCGAATGATCGCGAACGAATGGTTGGAGTCATTTCTCATTTTTGATTTTCCCGTGTCGTGGATTTTCAACCGTCAAACACGCTGCCATTCGCACAAACAATCTCAAAAACTCTTCGCCGCCAAAATACTTTCCTTCAGCGATTTCGTAAATGGCCTCTTTGTGTAGTCGGGTAGCACGGGTGGGGTAAGGTTCCACAAAACGTGTTCAGAAAGCGGCGGGCACTCCGAATCGAGCAGTGGGGTACACGCGACTAATTTCGCATTTGTCAGTTCGAGCGCAGAAAATTCTCCGCCAATGCGATGATCCTGAGAAGTCCAGAAACCTGCTTTCATGGACTATCGGCAAGAAACTGATCCGTCGATCCGGCGCTGAGCCAGGAAATGACAGTTGCTGAGAATCAGCACCTCAGAGGTTTTGAAGCAGGAAGAAAAGTACCCAGAAAAGGTAAGGGCCGTGATCTTGGTTATGCTCTAGCCGCCAGCTCCTGCGAGGGAGCTACCAGCGTGGAGTATGCACCATCACGGCCCTTGATGCGATCACTGCTTTCGCAGTTCCAAACCCCAACTACCCCTCGCAGGGCAGTCGGTTTTTTCGGGTCTGGTCGTTCTCCGAGTCACCCCAGCGAACTGATCACCCAGCTTACTTTGGACTGGCCAACGTTTCTTTTGGCCAACCCTTTCAGCCGTCGACGGGGGCAAAGGTAAACAGTTCGTTGATAATTGTCAACGCCGATTGTTGGTGCAAACTGACGGCGCAAAAACTTCAAAAATGAACTTCGCAGATCATTGAAGAGCCAGTGCTTACAGAATCTGTAAATCGAGTTTCCCGTTTTTCCACACCTTTATGCACATCAGCATTCACTCCCCCCGCGAGCAAAGCCAAATAAAATACTCTCGGAACCTAGCAAGCCTCTTGACGTCCCAAGCCTCTGTAACGCATGTTGGTTGTAGGGGACGCGACGGAATGTCAGATTTGGTAGCGTACGTAGACGGCGGTTCTTTGGGGAATCCGGGACCGTCCGGAATTGGAGTCGTCCTCAACGACTCCGAAGGCCCCAAGATCCGTATCGCCAAGTGGATTGGACGACAGGATAACAACGTCGCCGAATACGTAGCCTTGCTGGAAGCCCTGCAATACGCGTTGACTTTAAAGGCCCGAAAGCTGCATGTCTACTCCGACTCCGAAGTGGTAGTCCGCCAAATGAAAGGCGAGTATACCTGCCGCAGCCCCCGCCTCTATTCCCTGAACTGGATCTGCCGTAAGCTAGCCCGCTCCTTCGACTTCACCATCAGCCACGTCCGCCGCGAGCAAAACACGGAGGCCAACGGCCTGGCCAACTCAGCGGTGCGAAAACACATTCCCCAGTCCTGATCGATTCGATCGATTTGCTCAATCTGATGCCGAACCCCATTCAATCCTTATTGTGCGGTCATCGTAATCTTGGTCGTGTTCACCATCGACCCTGCCGATCCCGAGATTGAGATTGTATAGGTTCCTGGCGGGCTGCCTCGGGTACCACCGCCACCACCATTTCCACCACCCCAGGCTGCCACAAACAACAGGCCTGAAATCGTCAGACAAAGCAGCAACATCGGCCACGACTTTTTCTTGCTTGATCTGAATCCCGAGCTCAGCCATGGCATTCCGAGGATCGGCAGGAATATCGCGTAGAACAGGCCGCGGGAGCGCTTGGAGACTGGAGGCAGCAATGCGCTGGGTCCGGTCGTGCTGATCGTCAGTTTTGAAGTCCCAGAATCGTTGGTCACGGAAGCTGGGCTAAACGTGCAAGTCGGCGATCAGTAGTCGCCGAAGAGCCATTCAGCGTAATGTTCCCGCACGTAAGTGACACGCTCTGTTTGAATCCGCCCGCGGATATGATTGTCACATTAGCAGTCGCCGCTTCTCCCGCAGTGACCGAGGCTGACGCCCATCCGCCGAGACGATCTCACTCGGTGAGCGCGACGACATCCAGATGCTAGGCATCGACGTATCCTACTTACCGTTGACGAATCCAGTCACATATTGAATTGTTGATTAGCCGTGGGCGTCGTGTATTATTTCTGATCGTAACGAAAAGCGCTGTCCAGAGCGAGATAGAGTTCCTCTATCCGTTGCGGCTCACGGTAAACACGGGGGTAAGTAAACGGCTATGAAGATTCGACGCGGTAGTTCGTGGATTGTTCTTTTTTCAGGCGCTTTGTTCGCTGTCGTTACCTCGGGCTGCGGTGGTTCGAGTACCCCGGGAAATCCTGAGACTGCGGTCAACGCTTCCGGAAACCCTCTCGTTGCCGAATATCAGGTCACTCTTTTCGGCCCTGCAAACATCTGGGTGGAGTTCGGCGAAGACACATCCTATGGCAAGCAGACGTCGGTGGTCGCAGCAACTGGACGCTACAGCAATACGGCCACAGTTCTGGTGGCGGGCATGAAAGCCAACACCAAGTATCACATGCGTGCGCACGTCGACGGATCTTTCGGGTCCTGGGTCGATCAGGATCAAGTCTTTACGACCGGTCCGGTGCAAGACTTGTCGATGGGGGGACCTTTGGTTATTCCCGGCATTACGATCACGCACCCCACACCGGGACTTCAGCCGTCAGCAGGGGTAGAACTGATCGATATTGTCCCCCAAAACAAGAGCCATTTATTGGATACCTTCGTCACCGACCTCCAAGGCAACATCATCTGGTACTACGACGTCGGTGCAGGAAACTATGCCTTCCCTATCCGCCCGATGACCAATGGTGATTTCCTGGTCGGTTTGATGACGGAACTGAGGGAAATTGACTTGGCCGGCAATACGATCCGGCAGGTCACCGCGCAACAAGTTAACGCAGGGCTTCAGCAGAATGGCTACGCCTACAACATAACCGTTTTTCACCACGATGCGATCGTACTGCCGAACGGGGATTGGGTTGCGATAGCCCAAGTGGATAAGAATTTTACTGACCTACCCGGTTACCCGGGAACGATCGATGTCGAAGGCGACGCTGTTATCGACATCGATCCCAACGGCAATGTGGCATGGGCTTGGCTGTCGTTCGATCACCTGGACGTTAATCGTCATCTCTTTGGTTTGCCCGATTGGACTCACAGCAACGCCCTCGCCTACACACCAAACGATGGCAATATTCTCCTTTCCATGCGGAATCAGAGTTGGGTCCTCAAGCTCGACTATGAGAACGGTTCGGGCGCTGGGGACATCCTGTGGCGACTGGGAAACCAAGGCGATTTCGCGCTGTCCGGGGGTGATCCCAAGGATTGGTTCTATGCCCAGCACTTCCCCTCTTTGCTCACAACCAGCGGCCCCCAAACGACGCTGACGATCTTCGATGACGGCAACGAGCGAGTGCTGGACGAAAACGGAAATATGTGCGGCACGCAGGGGAATGAGGCGTGTTACAGCCGCGCCACGATTTTCCAGATTGACGAGAGTACGAAGACCGCCACTCTGGATTGGCAGTTCTTGCCCGGACTCTTTACCTTCTGGGGCGGGAGCATCGACCAACTCCCGAATGGCGATATCGAACTCGACTTGTCAGAACCGTTCCCGCAGGATCCGACCAGTTCGCAAGCGATGGAAGTCAGCCAGACTCCGAATCCGGAGATTGTCTGGCAGATGAACATAGAAAAGGGGAACGCCTATCGCGCGTATCGAATTCCGAGTCTGTATCCCGGAGTCTCATGGTGATGAACGGCTGAGGAATGGACAAGCGGAGAACGCCCGCCGCCCATTCTCCACATTGGATCTGCGAAAGCCTCGCCCGATCCTTGGACTTCTCCGTCTCGCGCGTCCGCAGAGAAAAGCACCGATGCTACTCGCGTCGGGACTGAGGCCGTTTAGAATGTTGACCAATCTAATTCCCGAAACACGCCCAACTAACTTGAGCATTATCGCTCCTCACCGTTGATTGAGGCGAAACCGACGTGGTTGTTGACGGAATCTTGATAATCCCGGTTAACGTACCCGAGCCAGTCCAATTAGCGAAGCAGACCGGCACCGAGTTGTAGGGGGTAGCAAAATTTTGTTGAGCGCACGCCCCGGATGCCATAGTGCAGGAACCTTGATCGCTCAGCTTTAACCGTCCCTTCGTGAGGGCTAGCGTCACATTGATAAAGTTCCAGGGCACCTGGGGTCCGCCTAGTGTCCGGATATCCATCATCGCCGCTCGCCCGCCCGTGCAGCCCACACAATTGGTCGCCAGATACGCTGGCGACAGATTAACGAACTTGAGTTCTACGCTGGGCGAGCCCGTGACGTTCACGATACTCGTGGCCACTCGGCCGGCACTGAAAATCTGTACCCCATCCATAACCAAGGTGTCGCATCCGATACACTGAATCACTTGCGGAATAGTCCCAGAGCGCGTGTAGTCATTGATGTCGCCAGCATATTCGAATATTCGTGGTCCGTCGCCGCTAACATTCGCGGTTATGTACTGCCCGGTGCTGCCTGACTGGTTCTCGAAGTGGTTCCCGAAGCCAAAGATTTCTACGTTACAGTTGAAGCACACGCCCCCGCCCGCGGCATGAATAGCCCACGCCGAACCGATTTGATCATCAAATGAGTTCCCAATCAGCGAGACGTCGATCGTCCCGTTGGTAAAAGTCAAAGATTCTCCACAACCGGTAAACGTGCTGCTTTCGATGCGCGTCTCTTCGTTGATTGTGGAAAACACGACGCAAGATCCTGCCATGGACAGATTGACTTTCGTGAGTAGCGCGTTGTAGGAGTTATTAGCGAATAATATATTGGTTCCAAAATTAGAGATCCGGCTCTCTTCAATTGTGACCTGATCGGAGTTTTGTGTACTTCCAATCACCACACCGGTTGAAGCCGTCCCCGCTCCAGGTCCGATCAACTGAATTCGGTACAGCAGTTTGTCGGGATAGTGATTGCTCCCCCAACTCACCGCGACCGCGACGCCGGCCCCAGTGTAATTTAGACAAGTCGGGCTAGCTCCTAATCCTTGAATGCTGACAACCTTTGTGACTGTGATCGTCGTGCTGCCGGTATAGCACGAACCATTTGTGTTAGGTGGAACGAGAATCGTCCCCCCGGTGCTGGGAAGACTAGCCATGGCGGTGTTGATCTGAGCGAAGATGTCGCTCCCCGAAAAGCAGGAAGGGCCGACAATCATCATGCCCGCGAATTGGCAGGCCGTAGCCTGGTTTTTCAAGCTGCCATTATGTTTCGCTGTGTTCCCGGAAGCATTTTGATTCGCAGGATCGCCGCTGTTGTCGGACGACGCGGGAATGTTCTGGAGGACGATTCCCTCGATCAGCGAGGTACCGTCTGAAGATGCAGGGGCTCCGCTCCCGCGTGGTAGTGCTTGAACGAAAGCGGAGGGCGGCAATCCCCCCAAGGTGGCCGCATCTTCGGCTTTGAGCGCGTAAGGGACGCTGAGCAGCATCACGCGCGGCTGTTCTGCTTGTCCTTCTGGCTGCACGCCTAACCATTGCGCTTCTCCGGTGCTAAACAGCCCGAGCGGTACGCCGTTCGGCTGCGTTGAACCGAGCATGGCGGAGTAGTGGCCGTTGCCATCCAAGGCCAGGTTTTGCGTCTCCTGCCAGAGTGGTGCTCCGCCCGTTTGCTCAGAATAAAGCGAGAAGGTCACGTTCAACTTACCAGTCAACGCATTGCCATACCCGTCCTTGAGGGTAGCGGCGAAACGCACCAGTCGCGGCACAGGAGCAGTCGCTGCTGTGCTGTTGCTAACCCCAGTCTGGCCTGTTAACGAAAGAGCAAGCGAAAAGAACATTATTGCGATGCAGCCAACGAAAACTTTCATCCAACATTTCTCCAGAAATGAAATATTTTTGAAAAGATCAGAACACAAAGAGTATCAGCATCCACCGATTTTTCATGGCTATTGGACCACGAACATCACTGTTGTAGTATGGACCAAGGCGCCGCCCAAACGTTGCGTTGTTGTGGTTGCCGTCAGCTACCGAACCGCTAATCTCCAAGCTGTACGAGCCTGGCTGAGTGCCCCCTACACATTGGAACATCAGGAGAGCGCAAACTTGCGCTATGGCCTGGTACAACAGTTACGATGCGAACACTGAAGATTCTCCTATCTGGTCAATCCTTGACTGTAAACGTGAAGTCGCCCTCAATGGAATTGCCATCCGCCGTTGCAGCCGTAACGTAAAAGATGTACGGGCCAGGGGTCGTACCCCCGCCGCTTCCTCCGGAATTACTTCCACCGCAATCGGCAAGTATAAAAGTTGCCGCGAAGAGCAAACAGGCGGCGGCAATCCATTTTTTCTTTTCCCAGCGGAAACCGACGACGAATACGCCGGAAAGCATAAGTCCACTCAGCGGCAGCCAAAGGCCGTAGGCCCAGAGCGAACGTTTCTTAAAACGCGGAGGGGATAGTGAGCCGGAACCTCCTGTCGTGTAAACCACCAAAGTTGCGGTCGCACTTCCGCCGTTCACCAGATTCACAACGGAAGGGCTGACGGAGCACGTGGGCGGATCCACAATAGGTGGTGGAGGAGGGGGGGGAGGAGGTCCAGTTTGGATCGGCGGAGGAGGAGGAAACGCACAGCTTAGAAACGCTTGGCCAGTATAAGTAGTGTTCGAGAGGGGCGATACCGTAACTGTCGAAGTAGATGATTGCCCGGCCGGGATGAATACGCTGCTCGGCTTCACCGCTACGGTAAAAGGCGCGGAACCAACCGAGACATTTAGAGACCCATTAACCGTCAAATTGCAAGTCGCTGCGTAGCCAGACCCGGCGCACGGTCCTCCCCAAAAGACCGGGGAGGAATAAGAGAGGGTCGTTTGCGTCCCTGGGTAGTAGGAATAGTTCGGGAAGATTGTGTTCGTGTTCCCGAAGGTGGAGTTAGTAGCAATTGTGTTCGTCGCCCCAGTCGGCACTCCGACACCGGTACACGGGGCATAAGGATACGAAGGACAAAACAAATATTCTGCGACGTAGACTGTATCCACAGGTAATGTGTCGCTCAAGGTTGTAACGAAACCGTCGCTGGCCCCGCCCTGATAGGTTTGCCCATTCGGCAAGGGGCTTACGACCGGAAAGTTTGGCGAACTTGTATTCCCAGCCAAGTAGGTGGTCACCTGAAACGGTTGGGTTTGAGACACAGATGGATCGACATAAATTGCTCCAATGGCAGCGTTCGCGCTCGAACCACCCAGGCTGTTTTCGGTACCGCTGCCCCCGAGGTAGCTCGAATAAAGCAATGGCGGCCCAGGGGTCCCCACAATCTTGAATGCGGTTATAAACGCATCGGCACCGCCTGCGTTGGTGGACTGAAATGGAGCTTCCAAGGCGGGGCCGGTCGGGAAATCGGTCGAAGCGGTTCTGCCTGTCACATACACATTGCCTAGATAGTCTGTCGCAACCCCTGTCCCTTCATCGTCGCCACTGCCGCCCAAGAAAGTCGAATAGCTAAGCACGGGGTTACTCGTGCACGTGGGTTCCGATGTTAGGCTGAACAAGAAGACGTCAGGCTGCCCATCGTTGCAGTTGCCATCTGTGCCACATTTCGATTGAAATGCGCCGGCCGTGGTAGGAAAGTCAGGTGAAAGAGTTTTTCCGGCGATCCAGTATTGGCAACTTTCGGATTGCTCAGTCGGCCCACGCTCAGCGATTGCGGAGGCCTCATCAGCGCCGCTGCCCCCGAGGAAGGTGGCCCACTCCAAGTATGTGTCGAATAGGGTGTCCCAGAATATCGAGGCCACAAAAGCGTCATCAAGCCCTCCGTTGCAATTGCCGTCACTGCCGCATTTGGTTTGAGGGGCGCCGGGCGTTACGGGAAAGTCAGGCGAAGCGGTATAGCCGGCTACCACAAGATCAACGCCCGGAGCCATGGCTGTGATTCGATCGTTCTGGCTCCCGCCTAAATACGTGGATCCGGAGAACTTCCCGCCGGCCAGGTCTACATAGGTAAGAAAGCCATCCTCGCCTCCCTTATTAACAGCTTGATAAGCGTTGACGGTTGGAAAGTCCGTCGAGAATGTCCCACCCGCAACCCAGGCTGCATCGGCACCGCCGTTTACGATCGCGGTAGCGCTATCGCTGCCGCTTCCTCCGAGATAGGTTGCATAAAGCAAGTCAAAGTTACCGTCCAGTTCGGCCACAAAGGCATCCTGCGCCCCACCGCCGTATGTGCCCTGCGCCGCGTGGGTCGGAATCGGGAAATCCGTGGATGAGGTTACCCCCGCCACATAAATGTTGGAGAATGTGTAGTCATAACTGATCGCCGTTGCCTCATCGTCTTGACTACCGCCCAGATAGACTGACCCGTATAAGACCCAGCTAGACCCTTGTTCCATTAGAACGCTAACAAAGGCATCGTAGCCGCCGGCTAGTTTCGTCTGCTGTCCGGAGCCGCCCTGAAAAGCCACAGGGAAATTAATCGAGTCGGTTCTTCCCGTGACGCAAATGTCGCCGCCACAGGCAGTCATGGCTTCAATATCGTCCTCGCCGCTGCCGCCGAAATAGGTCGAAAACGCGAGTGACGGATCGATCACTAACTGCTGCGTGGGATCGTAGACTCCGAGCCTGAATGCGACTTGGCCGTGTCTATGGATGGCAAACCGCGCGTCCACCGGATGCCGAACTCCGGCTTCTTCCTGGTAGGCGACCGGCTTGTGCAAATGAACCTCTCCGACTTCGGTAGTAAGAACCAAATCGCCAGCTTTATCCACTCGCATTCGAGGCGCACCGTCGAAATGGAGAGCGATCTCGCCGGTGCTCGCATGGGGAGCAAAAACGAGATCAAACTCCAGCTCCTGGCGCGAGTCGTGGAAGACTAAGTCCACGCCCGGATACACTTCGCGATAAGACACGCGAGAGAAGTGGGGAACATTCGAGCGCCATTTGCTTGGATCATTGCCGAGATAGTAGTTGCTCTTGCCCGGCAGCTCTCCGTCCGCGAAAAGCTCTGGTTCCGCTCTGGCTCCGACGAGCTTCATGCGCAGTGCCGCGGTTGAACTGGCTGCAGAGCCCGCCGTAGGAGATTTCTGGGCCAATTTCGCAGTCGCTCCCGATGAGTTTCCGCGATAGGCCACCACAACATCCGACGATGTAAGAAAAAGAGTGTAACCGTGCCTGCGAGAGAAAAACTTGGCCCGGGGATCGGTCTGTCCCTGGTTAGGTTCGAAGAAAACCGGCAAAGCGCGGTAACTTTGCTGGATACCAGAGCGCTGACTAGAGGTGAGAAGCGGCGCAGCCCCGGGTGGATCATTGTTCGGGATTCCAGTCGCGCCCCGACACAGTGGCACCGCCGTGGCCACCACGTATAGCCACACCGATAGGTGAATTACCACCGATCGTCGTTGACGCGAAGATAGCCAAGGCATCGGCAAGCTATTGCACCACCAGGTCAAGCTTGGCAACATGCGTCAGGGTTGAGGAGCCGGACGTGAAAGACCCGGTAACCGTCAGATTGTAAGTGCCCGCCGGCGTGCCGCTTCCACCGCTGCTGCTCGTACCTCCGCCGCATCCCGGCATCATCGACACCGCCAGCAGGCATAGTAGAGTCAGTCCGAAAAGCGCTCCGCGGCGCCGGAAGCGGCGCTTCCTCATAGGCAACACAAATCCGACCAAACCAAGGGCTCCCGACAAAGGCAGCCAGAGGCTGTGCGCGCTCACTGACGGCGGAACACTACCCGGAACTACCAGCCCCGCTGACGCACCCGCCGTGGTCACTGTTACGGTAACGGTTTGCGCCGTAGATCCGTTGAGCGTGGCCGCGGCCGGCGACACCGAACACGTGGACATCGTGGGCGCCCCGCTGCAACTAAGTTGCACCGTCTGCTTGAATCCGCCTTCGGGCATCACGGTAAGAGAGTAGCTAGCTGTCTGTCCCGGCGCGACAGTTTGATTCGGTACCGTCGGCGACATCGAGAAATCTTCGCCTGTGCCGGTGAGCGGGA
>Ga0210383_10006362_pt1 | contig 10314 bp, 11 predicted proteins | sample IncBWC14OmetaG_FD_160072 | JGI IMG/M metagenome (GOLD analysis project Ga0210383, IMG submission 160072) | Forest soil microbial communities from Barre Woods Harvard Forest LTER site, Petersham, Massachusetts, United States - Inc-BW-C-14-O ...
TCAGTCCGGCGACGCTGCGGGCATATGGCGAGTTCAGTGTCAGACAGACCGACTACGGGATCAAGCTGGTGAGCGCCGCAGGTGGGGCGGTCAAGGCAAAGGATGAGCTCAAGTGTACATTCGACATCGTCGCCAATGTGTCTAGCAATTCCCGATAGGATCGCGCTCAGGCTCGATGAAGCTCACATGCACCTTCGACATCGTCGCCAATGTGTCTAGCGATTCCCGGTAAGATCATCGAGATGGTCGCCGACCAAGCGACGCTCGCGGTCGTCGACGTCAATGGAGTGCGCCGGCGCGTGGATCTCGGGCTGCTCGTCGATGAGCATCCGGTCCCCGGCGATTGGGTGCTTATTCACGTCGGTTTCGCGATGAGCAAGATCAGCGAGCAGGACGCGGCAGAACAGATGCGGACGCTCAGAATCCTCGGCGAAGACCTGGCGGCGATGGAAGAGGTCCGCGGCTATGGTCTGGAGTCCTCATGAGATTCGTGGATGAGTTTCGCGATCCCGAGGTGATCAACACGGTCGCCGAGGAGATCCGGTGGCTGACCGACCCGGGGCGTCGGTATCGTTTCATGGAGGTATGCGGCGGCCACACGCACGCGATCTATCGGTTCGGGCTCAAGGATGTGCTGCCCGAGAACATCGAGTTGATTCACGGGCCGGGGTGTCCCGTGTGCGTGCTCCCGATGGGGCGGATCGATGACGGGCTCGCGCTCGGCAGGCAACCCGAGGTCATCTTCGCGGCATTCGGCGACATGATGCGCGTGCCCGGGGCGCACGGTAGCCCCTTGGAGCACAAGGCGCGGGGCATGGACGTGCGCATCGTGTACTCGCCATCGGACGCGCTCAAGCTGGCAAGGACCAATCCCGACCGGCACGTCATGTTCTTCGCCATCGGGTTCGAGACGACCGCGCCATCGACCGCGTTGACGCTCATGCGGGCGAAAGCCGAGGGCATCACGAATTTTTCGGTGTTTTGCAACCACGTGACGATCATTCCCGCTATTCGGGCGATACTGGATTCGCCCGACATGAGACTGGATGCGTTTATTGGGCCCGGGCACGTGTCGACGGTGATCGGGTGCCGGCCCTACGAGTGGATCGCGCGGGATGAGAAGCGGCCGATTGTCGTCTCCGGGTTCGAGCCGCTCGATATGCTGCAAGCTATCGTCATGCTACTGAAACAGATTAAAGCGCGTACTTCGATCGTCGAGAACCAGTACAAGCGCGTCGTTCCCTGGGAGGGCAACCGGGCCGCGCTGGCGGCGATGGCCGAGGTGTTCGAGCTGCGGCCGTTTTTCGAGTGGCGCGGACTCGGGTTCATCTCGCAGTCTGCCCTGCGGATCAAGGAGAGCTACGCGCAGTGGGATGCGGAGCGGCGCTTCGACGTCGCGGGGGTGCGGGTGACTGATCCCAAGGCCGCGCAGTGCGGTGAAGTCTTGAAGGGCGTGCTCAAGCCGGTGCAGTGCAAACTGTTCGGGCGCGAGTGCACGCCCGAGCGACCGGTCGGGGCGTTGATGGTCTCCTCGGAAGGATCATGCGCAGCGTACTACAACTACGAGCATCGGAAGACGTTGGGGCGCCAGCCCGCAACGGTGTGAAATTCCGCGAGCCGCAGATCGAGATGGCTCACGGCGCCGGCGGCAAGGCGACCCGGCGCCTCATCGACGGGCTGATCGCGCCGTTGCTCATGCGCGATGCCTACGATGCGCACGAGTCGCTCGGCGATGCGGCGACCGTCGACCTCGACGGAGCGGCTGTGGCCATTACGACCGACGCGTTTGTCGTCACGCCGCTCAAGTTCCCCGGCGGGTCCATTGGGGACTTGGCCGTCAACGGCACCGTGAACGACCTCGCGGTGTCTGGCGCGACGCCGGTGGCGATGGTCGTGTCGTTTGTGCTCGAGGCTGGATTGCCTACCAGTATCCTCGAGGCCGAGGTGCGCGCGATGGCACAGGCGGCTGCGTGCGCCGGGATTGCGATCGTCGGTGGCGATACGAAAGTCGTCGAGCACGGCAAGGCCGACCAGATGTACATCACGACGACCGGGATTGGACTACGGCGCCCTGGGCTCTTGCTCGGGCCGCGCCAGGTTCAACCTGGGGACAAGATTATTGTCTCGGGGCCCATTGGGGATCACGGCATCACGATCTTGCTCGCGCGGGGGGAGCTGGATCTGGAGGCGGATCTCCAATCGGACACGCGATCGGTTTTTCCGCTGGTGGAGGCGTTGATACGAGCGGCTGGCCCCGGCGTGCGGTGGATGCGCGATCCGACCCGTGGTGGGGTCGCGACGACACTCAACGAGCTCGCGCTCGACAGTGGCTTCGGCATTCATCTCCTCGAAGAGCTGATACCGGTCCGCGCGGAGGTCAGAGGCGCCTGTGAGCTGCTCGGTCTGGATCCGCTGCACATTGCCAACGAGGGGCAACTCCTGACGGTTGTCGCGGCCGAGTACGCCGAGATGGCACTGGCGGCAATGGGTGAGCGCGCAGCACTTATTGGCGAGGTCAAGAGCGAGCCCGCGGGCTCTGTGCTGGTCACTACGGGGTACGGCGGGAGTCGCATCGTGGATATGCTCGTCGGAGATCCTCTGCCCCGCATATGTTGACGCGATTGGGACTCGGTGCGCAGATCGAACAGGGGTTGCTCGAACGCAACCAGCTGTTCGAGGCGTTCTTCGCGCGTGAGGCGGTGGTGTTGGCGGAGGCGTGCGAGGAGATGGCGCAGCGCTTTCTGCGCGGCGGGCGGTTGCTCGCGTTCGGCCGAGGGTCGTATGCGACTGATGCGCAGCACGTGTCGGTCGAGTTTGTGCATCCCGTCATCGTCGGCAAGCGAGCGTTGCCCGCGCTCGATATTTCGCTGGAGTTCCCGGCGTGGCTCGATGCCATCCTGCGGCCCGAGGACATCGTCATGGGTTTCGGGCCGCCGGAAGGCGATCCGGCGGTGTGGGCGGCGCTGGCGGTGGCGCGATCGCGAGGGGCCATGACGTTTGCGCTTCCCGGCTCGGCCGGGTCGTACGCGATTCAGGCGGTGACGCACGATCCGTTCATGCATCAGGAGATGATCGAGATCTTGTATCACACGTTGTGGGAGACGGTGCACGTGTTCTTCGAGCATCGCGAGCTCGGGCACGATGTTGGGCAGGCCGAGTTCTTGTATCCGTTTCTGGCTCGCGGCCAGTCGGTGCCACTGGACGACGTCTCCGCGTCCATCATCGCGAAGGTCGCGGACGACAGCGCGCTGCGCGCGACTGTCGCCAGCGAAGAGGCCGAGGTGATCGCCGAGACGACGGGCGCGATGAGGGACGGGATACGGGCCGGGGGCAAGCTCATCATCTTCGGCAACGGGGGGTCGGCGACCGACGCCAACGATTGGGCGTTGGATTGCGTTGCCCCGCCCGAGGGATATGTGCCGATTCCCGCGATCTCGCTGGCGATGGAGCCAGCGAACATTACGGCGATCGCGAATGATGTTGGCGTCGATGTCATCTTCCTGCGGCAACTCATCGCGCACGCTGCGCCCGGCGACATCGCCGTCGCGATCTCGACGAGCGGGGGTTCACGCAATGTGATCGCCGCGCTCGAAGAGGCGCGGAAGCGCGAGCTCGTGACGGTGGCGCTGCTCGGGTACGACGGCGGCGAGATTCGGCGGCGCGGCCTGGCGGACCACTGCATCGTCGTGCGGTCGGATTACATCCCGCGCATTCAAGAAGTTCAGGCCTCCATCTATCATCTCATCCGTGCCAACGTTTGAGCTGTTCGGGACCGCGACGTGTCCGTATACGCGGGACATGCGGGAGTGGCTGGAGATGCGGCGCATCGCGTTTACCGAGTACGACGTCGAGACGGACGCGCAAGCGCGGGACCGCATGCGTTCGTACGCGGGGCCGGAGCGGACCGTGCCGGTGCTCGTGCAGGACGGCACCGTGGTGCAAGTCGGCTGGCAAGGCCGTGGGTGTGTGGTCGGCGAATGACCGGGGCGACGAGTGCGTGCTCGGTGCACGTGCGTGGCATCGTGCAGGGGGTCGGCTTTCGGCCGTATGTCTATCGACTGGCGCATGAGCACACGTTGGCCGGGTGGGTGCTGAACGCCGGGGACGGCGTGGAGATTCACCTCGAAGGGTCGCACGATGACCTCGACACGTTTCTCGGCGCGCTTCGGGCGCACGCGCCGCCCGCGGCGGCGATTGCGACCATAGACGTCGCGCCGGCCGATGTCGCCGGACTTGGCGACTTCGAGATTCGGGAGAGTCGGCGACCGGGTCGGGCCGTGGTGCCTATCTCGCCGGACCTCGGCGTGTGCGAGGAGTGTTTGAGCGAGTTGTTCAATCCGAACGACCCGCGGTTCTTGTATCCGTATATCAATTGCACGAATTGTGGACCGCGGTATTCGATTGTGCGCGAGCTGCCCTATGACCGCGCGGCCACGACCATGGCGGCGTGGCCGACGGATGCTTTGTGCGCCAGCGAATACCATGACCCTGCGAATCGGCGATTCCATGCGCAACCCGTGTGCTGCCCGGCGTGTGGGCCGCGCTATGACCTTGCCGGCGCGGCCGAGCGACTGCGCGAGGGGCGGATTTTGGCGGTCAAAGGGATTGGCGGGTATCACCTGGCATGTGATGCACGAAATGCGGTCGCGGTTGCCGCGTTGCGGGAGCGAAAATACCGAAAGGAGAAGCCGTTCGCGGTCATGGTGCGGGATATCGGCACGGCGAGGAGCCTGGTCGAGCTATCCGAGGAGGCCGCGGCGTTGCTCACGAGTCCCGCGCGGCCCATCGTGCTCGCGCCGGCGATTGTGGGGCTGCCAGGGGTCGCGCCAGATAGCGACGAGCTCGGGATCATGCTGCCGTACACGCCCGCGCACCATCTGCTTTTTGCGGCCGGGGCGCCGGCGGCTCTCGTGATGACGAGCGGCAATCGGTCTAGCGAGCCGATCGCCTACCGGGACGACGAGGCGCGAGAGCGGTTGGCGGGTATCGCCGACGGGTTTCTCGTCGGCGAGCGGCCGATTGCGCGGCGGGTCGAGGATTCCGTGGTGCGGCCCGGGCCGATGTTCTTGCGGCGGAGTCGCGGCTATGCGCCTGGCGCGGTGGCGACGATCCCGACCGACCGGCCGATTCTCGCGCTCGGGGCTGACCTCAAGAACACGATTGCGCTCGTGGTCGACGGCCAGGCGTTCGTCAGTCAACACATCGGGGATCTCGACGACTACCAGTCCCTTTGTGCGTTTCACGAGACGATCGATGATCTCCTCCGGATGTACCGTGTGGACCGCGCCGGGGCCCTCGTCGTCGGCGACGCGCATCCGGAGTACCGCTCCGCGAGTGGCGTATCAATGCGAGTGCAGCATCATCGCGCACACGTGGCGTCGGTGCTCGCCGAGCGCGGCGAGTGGGAACGGCGGGTGCTCGGTGTGGCGCTCGACGGGACGGGGTATGGTGACGACGGCACCATCTGGGGTGGCGAGATCTTTGTCGGCAGTGTAGCGCGCGGGCTCAAGCGCGTCGCGCATCTCAGGCCGGCCGCGCTTGTCGGTGGTGATGCGGCGGCGCGATATCCCGTGCAGGCGGCCGCCGGGTTCTTGCATCAGATCGATGTCGAACTCGACTCCGACCGGTATCGTGACGCGCTCGCCGTGCTCAGGAGCGGAACGCGAACGTTCACCACCACATCGACTGGGAGGTTATTCGACACAGTCGCCGCGATCCTCGGCTGGATGCGGCCCATCACGTTCGAAGGGCAAGCGGCGACCTGGCTGGAGCAGTGCGCGCGAAGATCAGGCCACGCTGGGACGTATGACTTCCCGTTTGACGGTACCGAGTTGGATTTTCGGCCGCTGCTTGCCGCGGTGGTCAGGGATCGCGAGCGGGGGCGTGATATCAACGCGATTGCGCGGGCGTTCCACGCCGGATTCGTTCGCGGGCTGCGCGGCGCGATTGCGACCCTGTGTGACACACACGATGTCGATACCGTCGTGGCGTCAGGGGGTGTCCTGCAAAATGCGATCGTGCAGCGTGAGTTGGATGCGTGGACCAACCACCGCGTTCCGCCAAACGATGGCGGGATCAGCCTTGGCCAAGCGGCACTCGCCGCGTTCGGGCAATGCACGAATTGTCCGTAGCCGTGAGCCTCGTGGAGATCGCCACCGAGGAAGGCGGACGCTTGGGCGGACGCGTATGTGCCGTGCATGTGAAGATCGGCCAATTGGCTGGCGTCGCCAAGGAGGCGCTGGCGTTTTCGTTTGACATCGCATGCCAGGACACGCCGATTGCCGGTTCACGGCTGGTGATCGAGGATACCGACGGCCGGGAGTTGGAGCTCGTGGCGTTGGAGATCGAGTCGTGACTATGGCTCCGCGACTGGTCGAGGTGCGACAGAATATCCTCAAGCACAATGATATTCTCGCGCGGGCGCTGCGCGATCGCTTTCAGGCGCATGGGGTCTTTGTCGTCAGTCTGGTGTCGAGCCCGGGGTCGGGAAAGACGATGTTGCTGGAGAGGATCTTGACGACCCTGCAGAGCCGATATCGGGTTGCGGCGCTCGTTGGCGACCTGGCGACCGAGAATGATGCCGCGCGCTTGGCGCGCAGCGGCGCCCAGGTCAGGCAGATCACCACGGGTACCATTTGCCACCTCGACGCGGCGATGGTCGAACAAGCCCTTGACGGATGGGCGTTGGATCAGCTCGACTTCCTGTTCGTGGAGAACGTGGGGAATCTCGTGTGCCCGGCGTCGTACGACCTGGGGGAACATCTGCGCTGCGTGATCCTGTCGGTCGCCGAGGGCGAGGACAAGCCGCTCAAATATCCTACGATCTTCAATACCGCGGACGTCGCGGTGATCACGAAGATCGATCTCGCGGAAGCGGTGGAATGCGATCGGACCGCCCTCGAGCGGAACGTGCAAACCGTGCGGCCCGGCATGCGGACACTCAGCGTCTCGGCCAAGACTGGTGAGGGGATGGCGGAACTCGTCACGTTCTTGGAGCACGCCACGACGTGACTGGACTGCTGGCGATTCTTTCCCTGGGATTCTTCCTGGGGATGCGGCACGCTACGGATCCTGATCACGTCATCGCCGTGACGACGATCATCACGCGGCAACGGTCCATCCCTGGCGCGGCGGCCATTGGCGCCGTGTGGGGGCTGGGGCACACGCTGACGATCTTGGCCGTCGGGAGCGGGATCATCCTGGGCGGCTGGGTGATACCGCCGCGACTCGGGTTGTCCATGGAATGGACCGTCGGGCTCATGCTCGTGTTGCTCGGCCTTCTCAACCTTCGGGGCATCATTCCCCGCTCGACACACGTGCATTCGCATCCCCACGAGCACGGCGACTACGTGCACACGCATGTGCATGGACATGAGCCCGAGGCGCATTCGCATGCGAGCGATGCGACGCCGCTCGGGTGGCTCGACCGGCATTTCGGGGCGCTGGGCGCGTATCGATATGTGCGACCGTTGGTCGTCGGGATCGTGCACGGTCTCGCCGGATCAGCGGCCGTCGCGCTGCTCGTACTGACGACGATTCACGAACCCGGTCTGGCGGTATTCTATCTGCTGATCTTCGGGCTCGGGACCATTGTCGGGATGATGCTCATGACGATGGTGATCAGCCTGCCCTTTGGGTGGATCAGCCCGCGAGGCCTGAGAGTGGCATCCGGGGCGATCAGTCTCGCGTTTGGATTGTTTATCGCCTACCGGATCGGCATCGTCGACGGGTTATTTACGAGCCACCCACACTGGACGCCGGAATAAAGACCAGGCATACTGCGCCGAAGATGAGCACGAAGGCGGCGTAGTAGTTCCAGGTGAGTCGCTCGCCGAGGTAGAGGCGGGCGAAGACGGCGAACACGACCAAGGTGATCGCCTCTTGCATGATCTTGAGCTGGCCGGCCGAGGTACCCGCCATGTTGCCGATGCGATTGGCGGGTACTTGAAAGCAGTACTCGAAGAACGCGATGCCCCAGCTCACGAGGATCACGATCCACAAGGCTGTCTTCTCGTATTTCAGGTGGCCGTACCAGGCGAACGTCATGAACGTGTTGGATATGACCAATAGCGCAGCTGGGATCAGAAAGGCTCTCATATGATTTTAGCGATCGCGGCACTGGTGGGGTTGTGCACTACGCGGGACGTCGGTGGCGTGCAGGTGTCGGTCTGCGAGTTCAGTATAGGACGCGACGACGTCGAACTCTACTGGCGCGATGCCAGTGGGCGGCCCATAGGGTCGTTTGCGCGACTGGACTCGATCGTGCGGTCGCACGGGCGGCATCTGGCGTTCGCGACGAATGGCGGGATCTTCGCGGTCGGGCAGGTCCCGCTCGGCCTCTTCGTCCAGGATGGCCACATGCTGGTTCCGCTCAATACCCGGGACTCGACCGCCGATCCGCCGCCCAATTTCTATCTCAAGCCGAACGGCGTGTTCTACGTGACGAAGGGGCGGGCGGCGATCGTCGAGTCGGGCGCCTACCCTGCCCTCGCGGTGACACCGGATCTTGCCGTGCAATCCGGGCCGCTTCTTGTGTCCGGCGGTCGCATCCATCCGGCGTTCAATTCCGCGGGCCTGTCCAAGTATGTGCGGAACGGCGTCGGGGTACGCTCCGATGGGACTATAGTGTTTGCCATGGCGCGCGACCCGGTCAATCTGTACACGTTGGCGACGATTTTTCGCGATGCGCTCCACTGCCCCGATGCACTCTATCTCGATGGCGCCATCTCGCAGTTCTACGTGGCGCCGGATCGGCCCGATACGGATGGTCAATTCGCGGGAATCATCGCTGTAACCGTGCGGTAAGCCAACGATGCTAGTTTTCTAGCTGTATGCTAGAGAACTAGCATGATATGTCTACTCAGTGTTGCGCTCTTCGTGAGCGCTGGCGACTCGGCCACCATCGGCGCGCGCGCCGTGACGACGGTCGACTCCGCGGCCTGGGCCACGGCCGACTCGATAACCGATTTTCGGCAGCGCGACCCGGCGGAAGGAGCGCCCGCGAGCGAGCGCACAGTCGTCAAAATCCTGCGGGATCATGACGCGCTGTACGTCGCCGTTCGGGCCGGGGATCATCAGGCGAGCGCCATCAGGGCCACTCAGCTGAGGCGCGATGCCGATCTCTCGGCCGACGACAACCTGACGATCCTGATCGACAGTTTCCACGACCGGCGCGGCGGCTGGCTCTTTCAGACGAATCCCAACGGCGCGCGTTGGGATGCGCAGATCACCGAAGGCGACAACGTCAACCAGGATTGGAACGGGATCTGGACCGTGGCGACCAGTCGTGACTCGACCGGCTGGACCGCGGTCTTTCGCATTCCGTTCCGGACCCTGCGCTTCACCGCGGGCGCGACCGCGGCGTTCGGGTTCAACGTGCGGCGGTTCATCCGTCGGCGAAACGAAGAAGATCTGTGGTGCGGGTGGAGGCGAACCCAAGGCCTTTATCAGCTGGATGGCGAGGGGGAGCTCACGGGACTCGATGGCGTGAGTCGCACGCGCGATATCGAGGTCCTTCCGTACGTGCTCGCCGATGCATTTCAGGCGCCGCACGATTCCGTTGGCGACCGTATCGGCGGCGCGGGCGTCGCCGGGAAAGTGGGCGTCGACGCCAAGCTCGCGGTGTCAGGAACGATGACGGCGGATCTCACCGTGAATACCGACTTCGCGCAGGTTGAAGTCGACAGCCAGGTGATCAATCTCACGCGCTTTCCGACGTTCTTCCCCGAGAAGCGCACGTTCTTCCTCGAATCGAGCGGCATCTTCGATTTCGGCAACGATCATGCCCTGCTCTTCTACTCGCGGCGCATCGGTCTCACGGATTCCGGCGCCGTCGTGCCCATCCTGGCCGGGGCGCGCCTCACCGGCAAAGCCGGATCGTGGACCCTGGGCGTACTCGACACGCGGACCGGCGGGATCGATGACGCGAACGATGCGGTCGTGCGCATCAAGCGCGACGTGTTCGATCGCTCGTACATCGGGGCGATCGTTACGGCTCGCACCGGTTCGAGCGTGCACGGCAGTGACGTGGCGGCGGGGATCGACGGAGATTTTCCTCTCAAAATCGGGAATCAGAATATCGAGCCGCAGTTCTGGGTCGCGGGAACACAGACGCCCGATACGGCGGGGACGAGAGCTGCCTGGAGAATCGGGACCGACTTTCCGAATGATCTGTTCGACAACAACATCTCGGTGGCACGGTATGACTCCGGGTTCGCGCCAACACTCGGCTTCGTTCGGCGCACCGACGCGTATGAGCTCGACGGGCACATCGATTTCATGCCGCGACCCGGCGTGCTCGGCATCAGGCAGTTC
>Ga0210383_10006363_pt1 | contig 10313 bp, 5 predicted proteins | sample IncBWC14OmetaG_FD_160072 | JGI IMG/M metagenome (GOLD analysis project Ga0210383, IMG submission 160072) | Forest soil microbial communities from Barre Woods Harvard Forest LTER site, Petersham, Massachusetts, United States - Inc-BW-C-14-O ...
CGGGCCATTCATCGTCACGTGAAAGGAAATCACGAGCGCGAGTACCCATCCAATCGCGGTGCCCCAGGTGATCGCAGCCAGATTCTCGCGAATAATTTGCAGTACGACGCGGCCGCTGGTTGCCCCGAACGCCAGGCGCACGCCAATCTCCCTCGTTCGCCTGGCCACCGCGTAGGAAACCACAGCGTAGATTCCGATGGCGGCGAGGCCGAGCAGGAGTGGCCCGAGCACGACGAACATCCGCGCGGGAATGCGGCGAAGATACAGGTTTCGTTCGATATGTTGCGAGAATGTCCGCACGTCGTAAAGAGCGAGCATGGGATCGAGATCGCGCAGAACGCCACGCGCTCCCGAGGTGAGTGCGGATTCGTTGCCGCTGCGGGCCCGCAGGTGAATCTCGCCTTGATACGCCGGACGATCCCGGTACGAGAAATAGAGCGCCGGCTGCGGGGGCTCCCCGAGCGCGTCGTAGGCCGAATTGCGCGCCACTCCGATGATCGCGAAGCTTTGTGTGCGCGTCTGCAGGCGGCGGCCGATGGCATCCGCGCCATTAAGGTAACGGCGGACAAACTCCTCATTGACGATGGCTTGCGCGGGCGCCGCCTTATCTCTCAGGTCGGCAAAGTCGTTTCCCTCGACCAGTGGGATGCCCATCACGTTGAAGTAGCCCGGCGTCACCGTGTTGGAAATGGCTCGATCCTGCCCCTGCTCAGTACGCACGCGGCCTTCCACCGTGAACGACCGTCGCGGAATTCCATGCAAGTCTACGGGAACATTCGTGGCGATGGCGGCGCCCTCGACGTCCGGCAAGGAGCGCAGGCGTTCGAGAAGGCGCACGGCAAATTCGCGCTCCGACGCATCGTCGGGATTGCGCCCGCTTAAGTCGTAGGCGGCCAGCAAAACGCCCTCGGCCCGGAATCGCGGATCCGTTTGGCGTGCCGAGCGAAAACTTTGCAAGAAGAGCGCCGCGGCGATCAGCACGACCATGGCAAGTCCGACTTCCACGCCCATCAGAACTTTGCGCCCACGGCTGCGCTGTGACGTATGGGAACCGGAGCGCAGCGCATCCTGTGGATCCAGCCGCGCCAGATGGACGGCCGGCGCCGCACTGAAAATCAAACCGCACGCAACACCGAGCATTATCGCGAAGGCGAGCGTGAATTGATCCACTTTGGTCGGAAACAGGATCGGAAATGCGCCAATCATGGGAGCGATGCGCAATGCCGTGGTGCCCCAAACGGCGAAGGCTGCGCCGAGCCCTGCTCCCAGCTGAGCGAGCAGCATATTTTCCGTGAGCACCAAGCTGATAATGCGCCAGCGTCCCGCGCCCAGGGCCACGCGCACGGCCATCTCGCGCTGGCGGGTGCTTCCACGAGCCAGCATGAGGTTTGCGGTGTTCCCGCAGACCGCCAAAAGCAGGAGCAGCATAACGCCCTGCAAGATGGCTAGCCCGCTGATCAGCAAGCGCTGCGGACCGCGCGGTGCCTCCCAGAAGGAAAGAATCTCGCCCTCAAATCCAGCGCTGGCATCCGGATAGTCGCGCGCCAGCTGCGCCATCGGGGTGCTGAGCTCGGACTGGGCTTCCTGGCGTGTCGCTCCAGCCCGTAACATTCCGATTAACGAAAAAGCGCGGGAGCTGCGATTTTCGAGGTCGCCTGTTCCGCCGAGCAACGCAGGCGTCATGGTGGCCGGCACCCACAGTTCGAATTTCAAGGGGGGCATGGTGCCCTGGAAATCCTTAGGCGCCACGCCGACGACGATCAGCTCGCGATCGTTAACGCGCAGTTTTTGCCCGATGGCCTCCGGAGCGCCGCGAAATCGCGTTTGCCAGTAATCATACGAAATGACAATGATTGGCTCAGTTCCGGGCCGCTGCGCCTCTTCCGGCCGAATGAATCGTCCGATCGCAGGCTTAAGTCCCAGTGCGGAAAAGAAATTGCCCGAAACGAGTTGCCCGTGCGTCCGCTCGGTCTGGCCCGGCTGGCCCACGTTGAAGGGCATCATCTGAGATGCCACGATATCCCGTAGTGCTGGCACGTGCGTTTGCAGGTCGCGGTATTCCAGCCAGGAAGCGCCTGGATACCCCGCTGTGTCCGAGCGAGGCTCGACCAGCAGAAAGTTCGATGCACTCGTCACTGCGGGCATCGGTTGGAACAGGATCATCTGAATCCAGGAAAAGATCGTTGTATTCACGCCAATACCGATGGCCAGCGAAACGATGATCACCGCCGCAAGCCCTGGCATGCGGGAAATCGATCGCCCCGCGTTTTGCAAATCCCCCAGGAGATTCTCGATGAAGAGCAGGCCTCGCTCGGCTCGAAAGTCTTGTTTCATCGCCTCCACGCTGCCAAACTTGAGCATGGCTTGGCGGCGAGCCTCGACCGGTGATAAGCCAGCGCGAAGATTTTCGTCGGTTTGCAGAGTGATATGTTCCTCAATTTCTTGCCTCAATCGTTCGTCGTCTCGCCGCCTGGTCACGAAGTGGCCCAAACGCGATAGAAACCGCCTCAGAGCCTTCATGACAAATCCTCCGCTTTGGCATCGAAGAACCGGCCGATGATCGCTGCCGTCTGCTCCCAATCCTTGGTCTCGACCAGCAACTGCTTACGTCCATCACGTGTCAGTCGATAGAAGCGCGCCCTGCGATTATTCTCTGAGGCGCCCCATTCCGACGCGATCGCGCCTTCCTGCTCCAGCTTCAACAGCACCGGATACAGAGTTCCTTGATTCACTGCAAGAAGATCTCCGCTGATCTGCTCGATGCGTCGCGCGATTCCGTAGCCGTGGAGTGGTCCCAGAACATCGAGAGTCTTGAGGACCATCAACGCCAGCGTGCCCTGCAGGACATCCGTTTTTTGCTTCATAGCACCGCCATTTTGGTTTCCAACAGGAAAGGTGCCACACTTCCTTTGGGAAAGCAACAGGTGCCGTGCGTGGGAAGTACGATCCTGCGTTTGAAACTTATCGCCGATTCCGCGCGGATCACGGGCTATGCGGAAGTTAGCAGCGAAGACAGGCCGATAACTTTCGGATTGCCGACCATTCGGAAATTGGCCGAATCGGGGACTTTCTGGTGCCTAAGCACTCTCTCGATTATGAGATGTGATGTCCTCAACAGATAGGGACATTCTGTGCGCCGCTGAAGCCAAAAGTTCGACTGTATTGTTCCCTAGGAGACGTGGCCCCCCTATTCTTCGCGCAGTGTTTTAGCCGGGTCGATCCTTGCAACTCTCAGGGTAGGCACCATCGTTGCGAGAAGCGTTACGGCAGAGAGCGTCAGCATCACGACAACGATGGTCAGCACATCGTACACGCCTACGCCATAGATAACGCCACGCATGGCGCGAAGCGCCCCCCCGCAAATCAGTAGTCCCAGGACCATTCCCACAGCCGAAGCCCCCACTCCCGGCGTGCCGATGTGGATCATCGCCTTTTGAATCGTCGAACCTAGGGCCATGCGGATTCCGATCTCGCGCGTCCTCTGCACGACGATGTTTGCCACCAGCGCGAAGATACCAACCGCGCTCAGCAACAGCGCGAGCGATGCCATTGCGGTTAGCAGCGCGACCTCGATCCTTTGTGTCGCCAGTGTCCCAGCCATAAGGTCCTTCATGTCGTAAAACCCGGAAAAAGGTAGGTTGGGATCCACGCTCGCGAGGGCACGCTGCATCTGGGCGGTCAAACCTTGCACCGGGCCAGCGGTTCGAACAATCCAGCTCGGCTGAAACCAGATATGCACCGTGGAGAGAAATCGGGCGTCATCGACCTGTGCAGCGGGGAGATAGATAGTCTCTTCGCTCGTTAAAGGGGCCGCGTCTGTGGTCAATCTACCGGCGGAGGACCCTACTGTGTCCGCTACGATTCCTACGATCAACAGATTCTTGTTGAGATATCTTCCAACGGGATTCGCCGCAAGGAAGAACTTACGGGCGAATGTCTGGTTGATCGCAACGACATGCTGTGCATCCGGACCGTCTCCATCGGTGAACGTTCGGCCCTCGAGCACGGGAATCTGCAAAGTATCGAAATAGCTCGCGGTGACATACACCTCGTCAGTTGAAACCCCCTGCCCCGCCTCTTTGCCGTCGCTGAGGGTTACTCCATCGATTAGGGCACGCTCATACGGCAGGGTCAATCCAACGGCGGCATTCTGCACGCCGGGAATCTCCCGCATGGCCGCGAGACTCTCATTGAGCAGTTTCTGGAAGTCTGCTGGGTCGTGGTAGCGGACATCATCCACGGACGCCTTGGCGGTGATCACTCCGCTTGGGTTGAACCCTGGAGGCATGGTCTCCAGGTGCACGAGCGTACGAATGAGCAGCCCGGCGGCGGCCAGCAGCACGACCGTCAGGGCCACCTCTCCGACAATCAACCCTTGTCTCAGTCGAACGCTGCCCGCACCTATTACCGCGTGGCTGGCGATGGAAGACCGCAGGTCCAGTTTCCTCGTGGTAAGCGCAGGCAACATGCCGGACAACACGCTGGTCAACAAAGACAGAAACAGCGTAAAGACCAGGACGCGGCCGTCGAGAGGAACGTTGGCGACCGGCAAAAAATGTTCCGGCAGGAGTAGCAACATCCCCCGCTGTGCAATGAAGCCCACTCCTATGCCAGCGGTTGCCCCCACCAGAGCGAGCAGCAGGTTTTCGATCCAAAGCTGTCTCTGAATCTGCCAGCGCGAGGCGCCCAACGCGGCCCGAGTGGCTATCTCGCCTGTGCGGCGCAACATACGCACTAGGGTCAGCCCGGCGAGGTTCGCGCAAGCAATGAGCAGAATGAATCCCGACGCCATCATCAGCGCCAGCACCTGAGGCCTGAGCGCACTCGTTTCGCCTCTCTGCAAAGACACACAGTAATACGCTACTTGTTCGCCGGGATTGCTTTTCGCAAAACGTTGGGCGTGGAGGGACCTTGCCAAGGCAACGTTGACCTCCACATCTGCCTGTTGCCAGGTCGCGCCGTCGCGCAGCCGCATGATTGCTGCAAAGTTGGTTCCACCGCCCTCGCCCTCGCGGCTCGGTTGCAGCGCCGTATACAGATCGGCATTCAAGGGCGTGGTTGCGCCCTCTGGCATCACGCCGATGATTGTGTACGGCTCGCCTTTCAGCAAAACGGCTTGTCCCAGGACCTTCGGGTTCTCTCCAAACGCCGTGCGCCACAAAGCGTAGCTTAGGATGGCTGTCGTGGGGCCGTGCGGGCGATCTTCATCCTCCGAGAAATTGCGTCCCAAAATGGGATGGACAGCCAACACATCCAAATAATGCGCCGACACTCTTCCTGCATGAAGATATTGCACTTGGGACCCAGTCTGAAGGTTCACCCCGGATGTGAGAAAAGCGGAAACAGCGGAGACCACCGAGGGAACCTTGTCGCGCAGCAGCTCCCATTGCTCACCGTCTACATTTCTTCGCCCATCGTAGGATTCAGCCCCCGTAGTCCGGGAATAGATTGTCCCGATGCGCTCCGGGTGCGCGTAAGGCAGCTCTTTCAGCAGCAGCGCGTCTACCACCGAAAAGATTGCTGTGTTTGCCCCGATGGAAAGCGCAAGCGTAAGCACTACCGTTACGGTAAAGCCCGGGTTTCGCGCCAACATTCGTAGGCCGAAGCGAACATCCTGTCGGAGGTTATCCCACCACAGCCAGCGCCCCGATTCGTAGAAGCGCTCCTCGGCTTTCATGACGTTGCCGAAGGCGCGACGCGCGGCGGCTCGGGCCTCCTCCTTACTCAGCCCCTGCTCCCGCAAGCGCTCGCTCTCATGTTGTAGGTGTGCTTCAATTTCTCTGTTGAAGTCGCTCGCCTTACGCTTGCGTCGGAACATTGCGCTAACCCTCCTTTACCGGGCCTAGAATCTTCCCAATTGCTGCCGCCAAGCGCTTCCACTTCGTGGTCTCCTTCACCAATTGTTTGCGGCCAGCCGCGGTCAGGGAGTAAAAGCGCGCTCTTCGGTTATTGGATGAGGTTCCCCACTTCGCGGAGATCCAGCGGCGCTCCTCGAGTCGCTGGAGCGCAGGGTAAAGTGCGCCGTGTTCCACGAGTAGCTCTTCCTCTGAAGTCTGTTGAATGACGCGTGCGATTCCTTGACCATGCTGAGATCCAAAGATCAGCGTGCGCAGGATCAACAGGTCCAGCGTGCCTTGGAGCAGTTCGAGCCGTTCTTTCGTTTCTTGGGTAGACATTTAACCTGAGTATGCACACGTTTGGGTAAGATATCAACCCAAAGAGCAGGAGTGACATCCGAAAGCTGGCCTTCCCTGGTCGTCGGTTGAAGCCTCTGGGGGCTTGTGCCTGGATCACGGGCAACCCGGAAGTCATCAGCTGGCCCGTCGGGTTAGTACCGAGAAACGCGCTTACCGGAAACTGACCCATTACTCGGTCGCGGATTTCGAACGTCAAAATCGGGACGTCTTAGTCCGAGTCCCCAATCATTCGAATACTTCCTATAAAGTATTATTTGACATCGGATAACTTACGTGGTATTCTTCCCTATGAAAGTCGGCTTCCAGCCTGTCCTCGCTCTCACTCCCAGCTCCTCGCTGTTGCCGGTTTACTCGATCCCTTATTTTCAGCGGCATCCAACCTTCTTTTCCCGTAGCCTTCCTTTTGAATCTATGCGAAATACTCGGAAGGGATGGGCACCAAAAAGCAAGATTAATGTGCAAGCAAAGACCCTAAACCTTTTGGAATCCGCACTTACAAAAATAGGCCGGGGGAGGGGCCGCCTACGGTTAACTACCCTGCGCTCCATTCCCTGGTCACTACCCACTACTCACTGCCTTCAGATAGAATCATCGTTTTGTTTTCGGCCCTTGACGACGACCGACTGCCCCATGAACGAAATTCGATTGCACAACACCCTGAGCGGCCAGACCGAGCCGTTTGTTCCGCAGAGACCCGGCGAAGTCAGCATGTACACCTGCGGGCCGACGGTCTACGACTACGCGCACATCGGCAACTACCGCACGTTTGTGTTTCAGGACGTCTTGCGGCGTTTCCTGAAGTTGCGTGGATTCAAGCTCAACCACGTCATGAATCTGACCGACGTGGACGACCGCATCATTGCCAAGGCTGCGGCCGCCGGCGTCAGCATTCGCGACTACACGCAGAAATACGTGCAGGCTTTTTTCGACGATTGCAAAACGCTGAGCATCGAAGCCCCCGAGCACTGGATTCGCGCCACCGACTACATCGACGACATGGTGAAGCTGATCCAGCGGCTTCAAGAGAAGTCGTACACCTATGCGGGCGAGGGATCGATCTACTACCGCATCGCGAAATTCCCAGACTACGGCAAATTGTCGAAGATCGATGTGACCGGGATTCAAGCTGGTGCGCGCGTGGACAACGATCGCTACGAAAAAGAGAGCGCGCGCGATTTCGCGTTGTGGAAAGCGCCGAAACCCGGCGAACATTTTTGGGAAACACCGATTGGTCCCGGACGCCCGGGCTGGCACATCGAATGTTCGGCGATGGCGATGAAACTTCTCGGCGAGACCATCGATATTCACACCGGCGGTATCGACTTGGCGTTTCCACATCACGAAAACGAAATTGCCCAGACCGAAGGAGCCACTGGCAAGCAGTTCGTGCATTACTGGATGCACGCGGAGCATTTGCTGGTGGAAGGCGAGAAGATGTCGAAGTCGCTCGGCAATTTTTTTACGCTGCGCGACCTGTTCGCGAAGGGCTACAAACCATCGGCGCTGCGATTCGCACTCGCGAGTGTGCCGTACCGCCGCCAGCTGAATTTCACCTTCGATGGTTTGCAGCAAGCCGCCAGCGCCGTCGAACGTCTGCGAAATTTTTCCGACCGCCTGAAGCAAGGAAAATTTCCAGAGGGCCAGCAGCCTGGCATGGCCGAGCGCATCGCCAAGGCCGCGCAGGATTTCGACGCGGGCTTGTCAGACGATTTAAACACCGCAGTAGCGCTCGCTGCAGTTTACGATTTTGTGCGCGAAGCAAACATCGCGATGGACAAAGGCGAGTTCAGGCAAGGCGATGTTGCCGCGGCACAGCAATTGTTGGCGTCGTTCGACCGCGTATTCGCGGTGATCGCCGACAATGACGCCGAGAAGTTGCAGGCGCTTGGCTATGGGGATGCCAGCGGCGCTTTGACCGACGCCGAGGTGGAAAAATTGGTCGCCGACCGGCAGGACGCGCGCAAGCGGCGGGACTTCGCGGCTTCCGATCGTATCCGTAAGGAACTTGCGGATCGTGGTATAATTCTCGAAGATGGCCGGGACGGAAGCGTCCGCTGGAAACGCAAATGAAACACTCTAAATTCAGCAATCTCAGTCAGTTCACCGGCATTTCATCCCCGGCCGAAGTACGCCCCAACCTCTACGGCGTAGACTAACGAACTTCCCCCTTCAGGCCGCATCACCCGGCGTAAGCGTCCGTGCGATGTCGGTCGCCTGTAAGTTACTCCGTTTCAATGAGTTAACCACCGGCCATTCTTCAACAAGGAGGAAGAAATGATTGCAACCACGGAAACGAAATTGCCCGAGCCCAAGGAAATTGCCACGAAATTCCCGAAGCTGAATATGCCGCTTCCGGGACCCAACGCGAAGCGCGTTGTGGAACTCGATACCAAATATGTGTCGCCGTCGTACACCCGCGATTATCCGCTGGTGGCCAAGCGCGGCCACGGTGCGATGATCGAAGACGTGGACGGGAATGTGTTTCTGGATTTTGCCGCGGGCATTGCCGTTTGCGCGACCGGGCATTGCCACCCGGAAGTGGTGGCCGCGATTCAGAAGCAGGCTGCGGAGTTGATTCACTTGTCAGGGACGGATTTTTACTATGAGGGCATGCCCCAGCTCGCGGAAAAGCTCAGTTCGATTGCGCCAGGCAAGGAATCAAAGCGCGTGTACTTCGGAAATTCCGGAGCGGAAGCGATCGAAGCGGCGATCAAGCTGGTGAAGTACCACACCAAGCGCGATAAGCTGATTGCGTTTAACGGATCGTTTCATGGACGCACGATGGGTGCGCTGTCGTTGACCGCGAGCCGTTCCGTACAGCGCAAGGGATTTGGGGCGCTGCTCTCCGGCGTATTTCACATGCCGTATCCGGATACGTATCGTGCAACCTACGGCGTGAATCCTGAGCATGCGTCCGCCGATTGCTTGAACTATCTAGAAATGGAATTGTTCCGTCGGCGCGTCGATCCGGAAGAAGTAGCAGGAATTTTTATCGAGCCGATTCAAGGCGAGGGCGGCTACATTCTAGCGCCACCGGAGTTTTTGCAGGGTCTGCAGAAGATTTGCCGCAAATACGGAATCATGCTGGTAGCCGACGAAGTGCAGTCGGGAATGGGCCGCACCGGAAAGTGGTGGGCGGTGGATCATGCGCCGGGGATTGAGCCGGACATTATCTGCACGGCGAAGGGCATTGCTTCGGGAATGCCATTGAGCGCGGTAATTGCGCGTGAGAGCGTGATGGACTGGAAGCCTGGCGCGCATGCTTCGACGTTCGGAGGGAATCCGGTGTGCATCGCGGCCTCGCTGGCGACCTTGCATCTGCTGGAAAGCAAGTACATGGAGAACGCGAGACGCGTCGGGGATTTTATTATGAAGCGGACCGCGGATTGGACGGAGAAGTTCAAGAACGTGGGCGAGGTGCGGGGTCGCGGGTTGATGATCGGCATCGAACTGGTCAAAGACCAGAAGACCAAAGAGAAAGCACCGGAGATGCGCAACCGGGTTATTCAGGCGGCGTATCGCAAGGGTCTGCTGATTCTCGGATCGGGAGATACGACCGTGCGATTCTGCCCGCCCTTGGTGGTTGATGAGGAGCAGGCGGACTTTGCGGTGAAGACCTTGGAAGAATGCTTCCGGGAAGAGGAGACGAAGTAACGGCGCGATGAAGTAAAGAAACGGCGATGATCGACCGTTGAAAGTTGAAAGCGAAAGAAGAGCGGAGCAAGGACAACGCCGAGACGCTGAGGGCGCGGAGTTTAGCGGAGAAGAGGTCCGGAATTCAGAGAAGAGAAGTCTCGCGGCTGCCCGAGATGAAACGTGGCAGCCACGAGATTTTTGTTTATACTCGGACATCGGTAGCGCCCGGCGGTCCCAACGGTTGCATGTGACGCGGGTTCTTCGCAGCGAAGCTTGTAATTTCTGGCAGGAACGACACGTGCCAATCTTCTCGTCATTGATATTTGGAGCAGTCCGCTGGGCTGCGCGCAACGGTTTGCGCGGCGCGGGGGAAGATTCGCCCGCGGGGCGTGATCTTGCAGAGCAGGGGTTTGCGGCAAAGAGGACTGCGGCGCAGAAGTCGGAGGCTGCGCGAACCGGTGTGCGCGGCGAAACTTACGC
>Ga0210383_10006365_pt1 | contig 10311 bp, 10 predicted proteins | sample IncBWC14OmetaG_FD_160072 | JGI IMG/M metagenome (GOLD analysis project Ga0210383, IMG submission 160072) | Forest soil microbial communities from Barre Woods Harvard Forest LTER site, Petersham, Massachusetts, United States - Inc-BW-C-14-O ...
TGGCGGTGATTGCTTACAAACAGCCGGTTACTTCGCCGGAGATTTCTGAGATTCGAGGGGTGAATACTTCGGGAGTGATCAGCACTTTGCTGGACAAGCGGTTGATTACGACGGCGGGGCGGAAGGAAGTGATTGGGCGGCCGATCCTTTATAAGACTTCGAAGGAATTTTTGATGCGGTTTGGGTTGAGCGATTTGGAGGAGCTGCCGAGTTTGAAGGAGTTTGAGGCGCTGGCGAGAGAAGCGCTGGGAAGCGATGAGGGGGTGGTGCCTTCGGCTGGGCAAGTGGCGAGTGACGAGTGGCGAGTGGCGAGCGAGGGCGCGGCGGCGAACGGGGAGGGGTCTGGAGTTGCGACAGGAGCCGCGGCGTCGGAGGACCACACGCACAGCACGCCGTCCAAGGCAATCGAACAGGTGCAAAAGGAACTGGCCGAGGCGGAAGCTTTTCGCGAGCAGGAGGCCTTGGCGACGGCAGAGGGGATGCCGTCGGGGCAATTGGATGAAGATCCGCCACCGCCTGTGGTGAAAGCGACAGCGGCGGGCGAATAGCTCCTGCGGCGCGAAGCGCAAGACCTTTTTGGGGAGTGCAGCGGCGCTGCGTCAGAGTTCTTGGAAGCTTTAGGCGTGCGATTTGCGGACCAACCATTCGGAAGATGAGCGAGCCGTCCCGTGGTACAACGGCGATGCGGCTTATTCCGGCAGCCTTTTACCTGATCATTCCGCTCCTGTGCGGCCCCCTGATGCTACTTGGCGGGATACTCGTGACACTAGGGGTGCCCGAGTCTCGTGGCACGGGAATACTGGTGCTGCTGGCCGGCTTCGGGCTAACCACGATGGGGATTCGCGGAACCAGGCAGAGTACGGCGCTGATCGAGGTGACAGAACGCGCTCTGACCGCCGCCAGGAACTCTCGAGACAAGGTCTGATTATGCGACGAGGTAAACCTGGAGAGATTGCGGGTAACCCATAAACATGCAGGAACGACTACAGAAAATAATTGGGCGGGCGGGGATTGCTTCGCGGAGGCACGCGGAGCAGTTGATTTTGAGCGGACAGGTGCGGGTGAACGGCGTGGTGGTGCGGGAGTTGGGGACGAAGGCGGATCCTGCTACGGACAAGATTGTGGCGGCGGGGCGGACTGTTGGAGCGGTGGCGCAGAGGAATATTTACCTGGCTTTGCACAAGCCTCCGGAAGTGGTTTCGGCTATGGCTGATCCGGAGGGGCGGAAGACCTTGCGCAATTGTTTGCGGGGACTGCCGGAGCGGGTCTTTCCCGTGGGAAATCTGGAGTATGCGGCATCGGGCCTGGTGTTTTTGACCAACGACGGCGATCTGGCGGCGGAGATGTTGAAGAACTGGGCGCAGATCGAGCAGGTGTATCACGTCAAGGTGAAGGGGATGCTGACTTTGGCGGATTTGGACCGCATCGGAAAGGAAGCCGGGTTGAAGATGAAAACAGTGCGGCAACCCGACGCTACGCGCGGGCGGGCGGTGAATTTTTGGTATGAAGTGCGGATGCGGGATTCTAAGAAAGATGAGCTGCGGCGGTTGCTGATGAAGGAGATGCATCCGGTCGAGAAGTTGATGCGGATTGCGTTGGGGACGCTCTCGGTAGAGGGTTTGCCGCGGGGGCGATATCGGTTGCTCGGGCCGAAGGAAGTGGGGGCTTTGCGGCGGGAGGCGGTGGCAGGGAAGAAAGAGGATCGGTTTGAGGAAGCGTCGAAGCGGACTTCAACCCAGAGGAAACCGAGTTCCGCGCGAAGAAGACAGGGTAGGGCGCCAGGATCGAGACCGGCCCTACCGAGCGACTAGCTTGCCCTTCGAGGGAATTGGCGCTGATGGCTTTTGAGAGATTGCAGAAAATAATGGCGGCTTGCGGGGTGGCGTCGCGGCGCAAGGCGGAAGAGATTATTTTGGCGGGGCGGGTGACGCTGAACGGCGAGGTTGTGCGTGAGCTGGGGACCAAGGCCGATCTGGAAAAAGATGCCATATGCGTTGACGGAAAGGCAATTGAGAGGCCCGAGAGGCTGCTCTATTTTATGTTGAACAAGCCAAAAGGGTATGTGACCACCGTTAGTGATCCCGAGGGGCGGCCGACCGTCGTGGATATTTTGGGCCAGAGCGTAGGGCGAGTCTATCCCGTGGGGCGTCTGGATTACGCGAGCGAGGGATTGCTGTTGATGACGAATGACGGGGCGTTAGCCGAGCGATTGATGAAGGCTGGACCGCACATGCCAAAGACTTATTTGGTGAAGGTGAGTGGGAAGCCAGATGAGCAGAGGATTGAGCGGTTGCGGGCGGGGATCGTCATTGAGTTGGAGGATGGGCGGCGGGTGAAGACTTCTCCGGCGAAGATACGGCTCTTCGAGGATGCGGACAATCCTTGGTACGAGGTGGTTTTGATGGAAGGGCGGAATCGGCAGATCCGGAGAATGTTTGAGCGCGTGGGGCATTTGGTGGAGAAAATTCGGCGAGTGCGGATGGGGCCTTTGGTTTTGGACTTGGAACCTGGGAGGTTTCGATCATTGACAGGAAAAGAGATTGCGCAGTTGAAGAAAGCGGCGAGTGGCGGAGGAAGTCTTAAAGAAGAAAGGGGATTTTTCAGGAGAGGGCACTGAAGCCACAGAGTTCCGAGAGAAAAAGGGCGGAGCCGGATATTGGGAGCTACGACACCTGCGTATGCCCCGGTGCAGGCAGGGAATTTTCGAAGATGCGACAATGGTTTGGAGTGGCGGATGAGGTTCGATGACGCGGACGATCGAAGAGTTGATACCGGACTACATTCGGGGGCTTCCGGTGTATGTGCCGGGGCGGCCGATTGAGGAAGTGGAGCGCGAGCTGAAGATTCATGCGGTGAAGCTTGCTTCGAACGAGAATCCACTGGGACCCTCGCCGCGCGCCGTGGAAGCGGCGAAGTTGGCGCTGGGGAATGCGCACCGCTATCCCGATGGAGGAACGCATCTGCTGCGTGAAGCGCTGGCTCGACGGACGGGTGTTTCAACGGAAGAGATTTTTGTCGGGTTGGGATCGAGCGAGATTATTGATCTTGCGTCGCGGGTGCTTCTGCGTGCCGGGTTAGAGGGGATGACCTCGCACGGGAGCTATGCGCCATTTTCGGTGGCGATTCGGGCGAGCGGGGCGGAGTTGGTACTTGTGCCGCAGCGGCACTTTGCGTTTGATCTCCAAGCGATGGCGAAAGCGATTACGCCGAAGACAGGCGTGATCTATCTGGCGAATCCGAACAATCCTACGGGGACGGCGTTTGGCGCAAAAGAGCTGGACGAATTTCTGCAGGGCGTGCCAGACGGAGTGCTGGTGGTCCTGGACGAAGCGTACATTCATTATGCGCCGAGCTTGAACCGGCGTAAGTCGGAAGAGATCTATCGTCGACGGAAGAATTTGTTGATCCTGCGGACTTTTTCTAAGGTCTACGGGCTGGCGGGAATGCGCATCGGCTTTGCCATCGGGCGGGCGGAGCTGCTATCGGCGATGACCAAACTGAAGACGCCGTTTAACACTTCGGGCGTGGCGCAGGCGGGGGCCTTGGCCGCGCTGGATGACAAAGAGCACGTCACGCGGTGCATCGCGACAAATGCGATCGAGAGGAAAAGATTGAGCGAGGGATTGGGCGGGTTGGGACTGCGGCCGGTGCCTAGCGAGACGAATTTTATTTTTATGGAAGTAGGGCCGGAAGCGAAAGAGCTCTGCGATGAGCTGCTGCAACTCGGGGTGATTGTGCGACCTCTCGGATGGATGGGATTCCCGGAGGCCATTCGTATCTCGATTGGCACAGCGAAAGAAAATGACAAGTGCCTGGCGGCGATGGCGGAGATATTGACGAAGCGCGCGGGGAAAGGCCAGTTGGCGGCGCGATGAGAGTGCTGCTGCCGGATGGCGTGAACCCCGCCTCGGATCCGATTTTGGAAATCCTGAAAAAATGCAAAACCATTGCTGTCGTGGGATTGTCTTCGAACCCGGCGCGGGCGAGCTATGAGGTGACGCAGTACATGCAGAGAGCGGAATATAGAATAGTTCCCGTGAATCCGAACGAGACGGAAGTGCTCGGCGAGAAGAGTTACGCGCGGCTCGAGGATGTTCCGGAAAAGATTGAGATTGTGAATGTGTTTCGACGTTCCGAAGATGTGCCGTCGGTGGTCGAGGGCGCAATAAAGATTGGCGCTAGGGTGGTGTGGATGCAGTTGGGGATTGCGAATGCTGCTGCGGCGGAACGCGCGCGGGCGGCGGGATTGATCGTTGTTGAGGATGCTTGTGTTTTCGTAGAGCATCGGAGGCGGGTGAAGCAGTTGGGATGAGGTGAGGCGGATCTTAGGGTGAACGCATAACCCGCGCAGCCGTGTTGCGCGGGATTTTCATTTTGGGTGATAGCGACTCTAGCGCGGCGACACGGTTCGCCAGGGGCGCGCACGGCGTGCCGAGCCGACCGGAAGAATCACCGCGGGAGAGGGAAGACGACCAGATTGCGTTTGCCAGGGAGGACTACCGCCAGGAAGCGGCCGTCGGGCGAGATATTGAACTCGCGAATGGCGATGCCGCGAAGGATTGGTTGCGGCGTGGGTGTAAGGATGGGCATGTCTTTGCTGGATTTTTGCGCCGGAAGTTGCGGAATACTTATCCATACGAGGTCGCCGGACTTTCGTTCGACGGCGCGTTTCAGCATGATGCGATTTTCGTCGGGGGACCAATGGAAAACGCCGAGGCCCACGCGGAGGCGGATGAAGTGATCCGGAGCGGCGAGGTCGCGGACCTCCAAAACTTCTCTGTCGATGAAATACGCCACTTTTTTTCCGCCTGGGGAAACAGAGAGGCCGCCGGCGTAGCCATCGAGCGTGGCGACTTCCTTGTCGTCCTGTGCGAGAAGTTCAAGGCGCTGGAGGCGCGGCGGTCCGGATTGCGCGCGGTCTTGTTCGACGGCGATGGCGGCGTTTGTGCGCGGGATGCGATCAGAGTCGATGAAGGTGCGGCCTTCGAAGACGGGACCTGCCGGCCCGGTCGAGATATTGCTGTAACGGAAAGAGAACAGCATACGCGGCTTGATTTCTTCGTTGAGGTAGACAATGGTCGCGTTGTCCTGTAGCCATGTGGCGTTGAAGCAATCCTTGATGAGGCTTTCGCCTTTGCCGAGGCGGATTTCCTTGCCGCTGTCTTCGAGCGCGAGGGTCTGGAAGGAGTCTTCCGTGCGGCCTTCGTCGACGACGCTGGTGGTAAAAAGTTGCGCGAGGAACATGCGGCCGTTGGGAGACCAGTGGAAGGAGTCGACCGCGTAGGAGAACAGCTCTTCGCCGCGATTGAACTTGTCACCTTGGAGAAGGCGGCGGCGTTTGCCGTTGGTTTCCTGGAGCCAGATATCGTCGTGTTGAAGATCGTATTTTTTTGTTTTGATGTTGCGGCGGACGGAATAGACGATGCGGCCATCGGAGGCGAAGCTGAAAGCGGTGATTTCTTCATCGATGCTCTGGAGCGGTTTGTCGAGATCTTGAGCGCGGGCTTGCGGCGCGAATAAACAGCCGAAAGCGAGAAGCATCAAAACGTATGGCCGCGAACGCCGAACGCGCTGGCCTGAGCAGCGAAGACCGGTCATGGTTGGGCGGGTTTCTTGGACGGAGATTGCGGTCCGGGATGCGGCGCAGTGAACTCGGAGCAGCACGGTTTTTGGACCGGTTTGAATTCCATAAATTCGACGCGCGTGTCGTCGGGATCGTAAAGGTTGAGCTGCCATTTCCCGTCGCGGCCGATTTTGGGTTCTTCGGTGGGCTTCCAGCCGTTCTTGACGAGCTGTTGCCGGGCGGCGTGGATGTCCGGAACGCCGAGAGCGATGTGATTCATGACGCCGAGGGTGTGGTGATCGGCGTTAGGCGAAACATTGACCATGAATTCGACCCAGTCGCTGCCATCGGGGACCTGAAGAGACACCCAGTCCGTTTGGTCGTCCTTCATACCGCCATGCCAGTACGGACGGAAGCCGAGGATGTCTTTGTAGAAATGGTCTTCGGCGGCGCGGTCGCGGACGACGAAGCCGGCGTGAATTAGATGGCCACTGACTTGATTTTCAGGATGGCTATAGTTGTCAGCGGCGAGATATTGGATGAATCCAATATGGTGACCATCCGGATCGCTTAGGCTGAATCGGCGGTTGGCTTTCGGCACTTCCTGAATTTCTTCCGCTTCAGTCCCGATGGCCAGGAGATAGCGTCGCAATTGTTCGACATTTGAGGTTTCAAAAGTCACTTCTTCGAGAAAGGTCCCGCCGACCGCCTGGCTCGGCATGTGCACATCAATCCGCTGGCGGCCGTTTACGCTGAGGCAACCCCGGCTGGCACCCTCGCATAAGGTCAGCCCTCGACCGAATCCGAGCTGCTTGATGTAAAACTCTACGCCTCGGCTCGGATCTTGGACATCGATGGTTACGCTTCCGATGCCACTGATTGGAGGACGTACCGGTTTTTGCTCCTGCGATAAGGTCGCTGTAAGCGGAATGAGTAGGGCCATCACAAGTGAAAGATGTTTCATAGAATCAGTCACCTCAAGGGTTGGATGCCGTGCGAGATTTTAGCTTGCGAATTTCGTCGAGGCGATCGCGAAGGCGCTGTTCGAAGCCCATATCGCTGGGCTTGTAGTAGCTGCGGCTCGCGAGATTGTCGGGGAGGCAGGTCATGTCGGTGACCTTTTCGTCGAAATTGTGGGCGTACTTGTAGCCTTCGCCGTAGCCGACGCTCTTCATTAGGCCGGTGACCGCGTTGCGCAGGTGCAGGGGAACGGGATCGGCTTCGGTTTTGTGCACATCTTCGATGACTTCGCCATAGGCAGTGTAAACGGCATTGGATTTTGGCGCGAGCGCGAGATAGACGGCGGCTTGGGCGAGTGCGAGGTGGCCCTCGGGAGCGCCGAGAAAATCGAAGGCATCCTTTGCGGCGAGAGTGACAGCCAACGCGCCGGGTTCGGCGAGGCCGATGTCTTCGCTGGCCATGCGCACCATGCGGCGGGCGAGATACAGCGGGTCTTCGCCGGATTCGAGCATGCGCGCGAGCCAGTAGAGTGCGGCATCGGGATCGGAATTGCGCACAGATTTGTGCAGCGCGGAGATGAGGTTGTAGTGCTCCTCGCCGGCTTTGTCGTAGCGCAGGAGTTTGCGCTGGAGAACGTCCTCGAGGAGTTCCCGGGTAATGGTGCGTGCGCCGGAGGCGCTGGGTTTGGCGCTGCGAGCGGCGAGATCGAGCGTGTTGTAGGCGGAGCGGGCATCGCCGTTAGCGTAGGAAGCCATGCGAAAGAGCACGTCGTCGCTGGCTTCGATATTCTCGTTACCAAGACCGCGCTCTTTGTCCGCGAGGGCGCGAAGAAGCAAGTCAACGATTTGTGGCGTAGTGAGTGGGTCGAGGACGTAGACCTTGGTGCGCGACAGAAGTGGTGAGATGACCTCGAACGACGGATTTTCGGTAGTGGCGCCGATGAAGGTGATGTGGCCGGCTTCGACATAGGGGAGAAAAGCATCCTGCTGCGCTTTGTTGAAGCGATGGACTTCGTCGACGAACACGATGGTGCGCTGCCCCCCGTGGGATTTGCGTTCCGAGGCGGCCATGACCTCCTTGATCTCCTTGATGCCCGCCAGGACAGCGCTGAAGGCAACAAATTCCGAGCGCGTGAGACGCGCAACCAGGCGCGCGAGTGTGGTTTTGCCACAGCCGGGCGGACCCCATAAAAGCATGGAGGTGATTTGGTCAGTTTCGACTTGCTGCCGGAGGGGCTTGCCGGAGCCGAGGAGTTTTTCCTGGCCGATGAATTCATCGAGGGTGCGAGGGCGCATGCGCTCGGCAAGCGGCTGGCGCGCGGAATCTTCAAATGCGGGTTGTGGCAACTTGGAGAAAAGACTCACGATCTGCCCCCGCTCTTCTCGGATAAAGAGTTTCGCTGGCGAGCGGCCTCGTAAAAGAGGACCGCGGCAGCGGCGGCGGCGTTGAGCGATTCGATGCCGCTGGCCATTGGGATGCGGACACGGGCATCGGCGCTGCGTGCGATCTCTTCGGGGAGGCCCGCGCCTTCGTTGCCGACGAGAAGGGCGACGGGCTCACACCAGTCGACTTTCCAGGGTGCCAGCACACCTGGTTCGCCATCGTCGGGTTCACGAACACTGGACGCGAGTGTGCGAACCTTGGCGATTTTAAGCTGGGTGAGAAGAATTGGCAGCGAGATTCCGGGCAGAATAGGGAGATGGAGAGCGGCACCAGCAGAGGCTCGCAGAGCCTTCGGCGAAAAAGGGCTGGCGGTGCCGGATTGGCCAGAAGCTGCTGTCACCGCGCCCGTTGCGCCGAAAGCCGCGGCCGTGCGCAGGATGGTGCCGACATTGCCGGGGTCTTGGACCCCGGCAAGGACCACAAGAAGCGGAGCGCAGGCGGAAGCGGCGTGAAGTAATTCATCGAACGTGGCTACGCGCGGGTGAACCAGCGCGGCGACGCCTTGCGGATGCTCGGTGTCGGCCAGGCCTAGGAAGAGGCGGTCGGTCGTGCGCAGGGACGGAAAAGCCATTTCCGGCCTGCCGATAAATGGAGCGAGACGTTCATGGTGGCGCTCGCCGGATTCGCTGAAGAGCACGGCTTCGATGCGGCAGCCGGAGCGCAGCGCTTCTTCGACTAGGCGGACGCCTTCGACCCCAACGGAGCCGGACTCGGTGGGCAGACCTCCCCGCAGCGCCATGCGAAACCCTTTGAGCCAGCGATTGTCGCGGCTGGTCAGGACCCCGGGCGCGGCTGCGGGTACGGCATTGCGATCGGGCTTGCCGGGAGTGGCCATCAAGGGGAGCGTAGCAAATTTCGGGGGCGAGAGGCTAACCGCCGCTAGCGAAAAACGGCCAGCTTTCAAGGGCTAGCCCTGCGCCGGGTTTGCGGCAGAAGCCGCAGATATAGCGTGCTGCGGCTCAGGCGAAGCGAGACGCGTGCGAATTTTCTCGAGCAGTTCGAACGAGCGGAGTCGCGCGGAGTGATCGAAGATGTGCGCGGTGGTGATGATTTCGTCGGGTTGCGTGATGTCGAGGAAGTTGAGCAAGCGGCGCTCGGCGGTTTCCGGAGAGCCGACGACAGAGCACAGAAGCGTCTGGCTGGCGGAGGCTTTCTCCGCGGGCGACCAATAGGAATCGATGTCCTCGACGGGCGGCGGAATTTGGCCGGGAGTGCCGCGCCGAAGATTTGTGAAGGCTTGCTGGACGGAACTGAAAAGGTAGCGCGCTTGGGCATCCGTTTCGGCGATGATGACGTTGAGCCCAAGCATGGTGTACGGGCGATCGAGTTGACGAGATGGCTTGAACTGCGCGCGATAGAGCTGAAGTGCCCGCATCATATCGGCGGGCGCGAAATGCGATGCGAACGCAAACGGAAGGCCGAGCTCGGCAGCAAGTTGCGCGCTGAACAGGCTCGAGCCGAGCAGCCAGATGGGTACGCGTAAGCCTGTGCCAGGAATGGCTCGAATTCTTTGATTTGGCGATGCAGGCTCGAAATAGGATTGCAACTCCTCGACGTCCTGCGGAAAGTTGTCGGAGGAGGAAGCTATATTGCGGCGAAGGGCGTGCGCGGTGGGCTGGTCGGTTCCGGGAGCACGACCGAGTCCGAGATCGATCCGGTCTGGATAGAGCGAGGCGAGCGTGCCGAACTGCTCCGCGATGACCAGTGGAGAGTGGTTCGGCAGCATGATGCCGCCTGAGCCGACGCGGATTGTTTTGGTACCGCCGGCGACGTGGCCGATGACGACGGACGTGGCGGCGCTGGCGATGCCCGGCATGTTGTGATGTTCAGCCAGCCAAAAACGATTGTAGCCCCAGACTTCGGCGTGCTGCGCGAGATCGAGAGAGTTGCGCAGCGCATCTGCCGCAGTTGCCCCTTGCGGTACGGGCGAGAGATCCAGAATGGAGAAGGGAATCACGTGTGGTTGGATGCTCTGTCGAGGGCTCAAGTTACGGCTGGGAATCTTGGCGGCGTGCGGGGCAACGTTGTGAGGCGCTCCGTGGACCTTTCCGTCAGGCTCTTATTGCATGCGCTAGAGGGGTATGGTAGCGTCCCCCAATTGAATTCAAATGCGGGCGAAGCACCAGCAGACAGGATTGCAGCTTCGCCAAAGGCCAAAGAGTGCCGGCAGAACTGTTGCGCGTGAATGCGCAAAACCCGGAAGCGGAAGTGCTGCGTTACGCGGCTAGCTTTCTTAGCCGGGGAAGTGTCGTCGCTATCCCTACCGACACATTTTACGGGTTGGCCGCCGATCCATTTAATCTTGCCGCAGTGGATGAAATCTATAGAGTAAAAGGGCGTCCGGA
>Ga0210383_10006367_pt1 | contig 10311 bp, 8 predicted proteins | sample IncBWC14OmetaG_FD_160072 | JGI IMG/M metagenome (GOLD analysis project Ga0210383, IMG submission 160072) | Forest soil microbial communities from Barre Woods Harvard Forest LTER site, Petersham, Massachusetts, United States - Inc-BW-C-14-O ...
GCGGACTGGCTGAAGGAAGTTGCCAGCCAGAAAACTCCGGGGCGGATTCACCTTCTCGGACACATCGGGAACCGCCAGGAACTGGCGGATTTGTACGCGAACTGCGACGTCCTGGTCCATCCAAATCCCCGCGAGCCTTTCGGCATCGCGCCGCTGGAGGCCATGGCTTCGGGACTCCCCGTGGTCGCGCCCCGCTCGGGAGGCCTTCTATCCTACGCCGACGCTGGAAACTCCTGGCTCGTGAAACCGGAGGGCCGGGATTTCGCCGCGGGAGTTCGGGAAGTATTCGCTAACGAGGGCCTCAAAAGAGTGAAGATCGAGCGAGCCGTTCGAACCGCTGCGAATTTTGACTGGCCGCAGATTGCCGCGGTCTTTTTCGATCTTTACGATGACCTGCACAGACGCTTCCGAAAACTGTACAACGTGCCCGCAGAAGAGCGAGCGACGCCGGAGGCTCATCCAAACGCAAGCAGGTAACAAATGACTGTGCAACTCCTCGCCGTTGTAGGTGTTCGCGACGTAGGATTTCTCAATCGGAATGCATTCAAGAACTTGGCCCGACATTCTCGAGACATTAGCCAGTTTTTCCAATCTCCACTTTGAAGAAATTTACAATCCTTTTACATCAGTCAGATCACTCCATGACATTCCCCGAAATTCTGCCGCGTACGCTTGCCCGTCGAACCCTGCGGCAGAGTTCGATCTTCGGGAAATCGTCCCTCCCAAGAACACTTCGCTGAAGTCTCTTTGACCGGCGACAAAAACGAAGGGAGTAAATATGAATCGCGGAATCACCCAGCTAAAAAGAATCGCGGGCTCAAAGCTTTTCTCAGAAGTAAGAATTCCAGGCATCCTGGAAATGTTCGCATTGGCAACGATGTTTTTCCTGACGGCGTCGAGCGCTGTCCTCGCGGCAGACGACGACCACTTTCTTCCCGCTCAAGTTCGACCCGTTTCCACCGTTCCCGGCAACGGGGATCAGAATCCTTACGGGGTAGCTTTCGTGCCACCGGGATTTCCAACCGGCGGACCGCTCAACCCGGGAGATATTTTGGTATCCAACTTCAACAACGGCGGAGCGCCTCCCACCGGGAATTTGCAGGGAAGCGGGACTACGATCGTGGATGTGCCGTCCGGCGCACCCGTGCAACTTTTCTTCCAGGGTGTGGCTCCGCTCGGATTGTCCACCGCGCTGAACATCCTGCAGAAGGGATTCGTGTTGGTCGGCAATTTCCCATCCCCTGACGGAACTTGCGGGAGCGCTTCCGCGGGATCCATCCTGGTGATCGACAAGAATGGGAACGCGCTTACCCCGATCACGAGTTCCGCGATTCAGGGCCCCTGGGATTCCGCGCTGTTCGATCAGGGAAATAAGGCCAAGTTTTTCGTCGCCAATGGTTTGAGCGGCACCATCGTGCGCTTCGATCTGGCCGTCAGCGCTTCAGGCGTCACCGTCACACACACCACGCAAATTGCTTCCGGATACACGCATATGTGCGACCCCGTCACTTTCGTGGACGCTCCCACGGGTCTGGTGTACGACCCGAAACTCGATGTTCTCTATGTTGCCTCCACCGCGGATAACACCGTCTACTCGGTTTCCGATGCCGGCGACCGCCAGCACGACGGGGGAATCGGAAAATTAATTTACACCGATGCCAAGCACCTGCATGGCCCGCTGGGAATGGCCATGGCGCCCAACGGGCATCTCTTGGTCACCAATAACGACGTAATAAACAGCGATCCCAACCAGCCTAGCGAAATAGTGGAATTCACCGTGGGTGGTAAGTTTGTGAAGGAAATATCCGTCGATCCGGCCCAGGGCGGCTCCTTCGGACTGGCGGTCCAAACCACCGGAGGAACTGCTAAATTTGCCGCAGTGGATGACGCCACGAACCTCTTCCTCATCTGGACGCTGCCACTCGACTAAGTGGCACCCGACTCAAACTGGTACTTCCCTTTCGCGTCAGCCCTCTTCGGGGCTGACGCGAAAGGCTCATACTTGGACCGTTCCTCCCTTTTCGAATGACCGTCGCCCAGTGCTCTAGGGCTACTTTTCCTCCTGCTCGGGCTTTGGCTGCGGCTTCGGCTGTTTCTCATGCCGCTCCGGCGGGTTGCTATGTTCTGACTGCCTGGGCTGCTGCTGATGTTGCTGTTCCGTCTGTGGCTGTTGCTTTTTTTCTTCCGTTTCGTTCTGCTGCCGTTTCTGCATTTCCTGCTGACTCTTTTGCATTTCCTGTTGCTGTCGATCGTCTATCCGCTGGTGCTCCTGGTCCTGCTTTTGTTGAGTCTTTTGCTGTTCTTGCAGCTGCTTCTGCGTTTCCTGCTGGCTTTTTTGAAGCTGTTGTTGCTGCCGCTCATCGATCTTCTGCCGCTGCTGGTCTTGTTTCTGCTGGGTCTTTTGCTGCTCTTGTTGTCGTTTCGCATCGACGGGCGGATTGGCATTGCCGGGCGGATTGGTATTGCCGCGCGGGTTCTCACCGCGCGGGGACGCGGGTTGGCTTGGGTTCGTAGCTTCAGGATTTGTTTCAACCGGCGCATTCCCTGGCCGGTTCATATTTTTCGCCGGAGCGGGGTTATACGGGGCCGCAGCTTTCGCGGAGACCGCTCCTTTTGAATTAAACTCCCCCGGCTTCACCGTAGCGGCTACTCCCGGCTTGCCATGATTCACCGCAGCCATCTGGGCCCGATTTCCCCTGGCGGTCTGCTCGTGTTGCACCTGTGCGGCTATCGCTGGAGTGTGTGGCGCGCGCGCTGCAGCCTGTTCGGCTGCCGTCGGCCTGGCATTCACTCCTCCGGGGCCGCCGTTATAGCTGACGTTGTTCACTGACACATTGTTGACGACCGTCTTGTTGTATACGTTGGTCACACTTCGAACATTGTTCACCGAACGGTTGTAATAGAACGCTCCATTGTTCCAATATCCTCCTTCATAGCCCGTTCCAACGTAGCCGAAACCGTAGTAGATCCCTCCGTAGAAACCAACCTGCGGTCCCCAGTAACCGGGATACCAAACGTAAGCTTCGTCCTGGAAGCCCCAATACCCCGGCGTCCACAACAGGCCGACGGGAGCCAGCACCCAAGTCCCCGGCACCCAATAATAATCGTCATCGCCATAGGCCCAGTAGCCCGGCGTCCAAATGTATCCATCTCCCGGACAGATTGGCTGCTCATAGACAGGCAGCGCGGGCGGGCCAATCTGAACGGAAATACCCACGGCAACTTGCGATCGGGATTGAACTGGAATGGTTAACACGAAAACGGTAGTCAGCACCAATGTAATCAGCCGTGCGATTCGCATAAATCCCACCTTTCTGGCAGCGGCTGGGCCTATGTGAGTTTCGCCGGGCGGCGTTTATCGCCCAATATGCTCTCACCTCTAAATATTGGATATCTTCGCCTGAGGCAGGGATGCGCAATCCAGTACGGTTCCTATGGACTGAATCGTTTAGATTGGACCGATAAACCCCGTAGTCCCTGGGTTCGTTTGCGGGCAGGAAGATATAAAGGTCGGTTTCCGAGGGTAGATTCGCCCGCTGACATAGACGCGGTCTGGGGGCAGCTTTGTGAATACCTGCTGCCCCTTCCCGGCCCCGCGGCGCTCGCCTGAATTGGCAAGCGGATGAAAATTAAATCCTGACGACTGTGCCTACTTTCCGAATACCAGCACCCTGAAGTTCCCAGGCTTGGCGGTCGCCAGCGGATGGGGCTGTTTTTCAGTAGGCGCGGCCGGCGGATTGAAATCCGAAGTCGTCAGAAAGACGTTGTGCGTCTTCGGATCCACCTGCAGCGTTTTGGCGCCGTACTCTGTTTTGATGGCGTCCACTTCGCTCAGCTTGTCCGGCGAATCTTCGTGGTAAATGTGCAGCATACCTTCGCGCGTGGCAACGAAGAGCATGCCCGTCGCAGGTTCAAATGCGTTCGCATCTACTCCAGCGGAAATCGGATAGGAAGACAGAACCTTTCCCGAGTCGGCATCCATCATGATCACGAATTGAGGACCGCGCCCCCCGGAAAAAAGCCGCCTGTTTTTTTGGTCGATGGCCATGGATGTCGGCGCGCCTTCCGGCGCGGTTGGCCATCGTGACTTGATCGTATTCGTCCGCGCGTCAATGGCCACGATATCGTTTTTCTCCGGATTGTTGTCGTAGACCATCCCCTTGCCATCGACGGCCGGGAATTCCACTTTGCCGACGAGGTCAATCGTGGTGATCACAGATTCCTTTGCCGCGTCGATCACCGTGGTGTTGTGGCTATCGCCGTTGAAAGTAAAAATGTGTTTGGTCACGGGCTCGTAGATGATGGCATCCGTATCCGGCTGGCCGGTCTTCACCCTGCCGGTGACCTTCAAGGTCCTCAAATCGAAAACGACCACTTCCTGTACGGCAGCGTCCGGCTTGGAATCGCCGTCGGTGATAAATCCTTTGCCCAGACTCCTGGCCACGGCAATTCCGTGGCAGCGATTGAGTCCTTCGATCTTGCCCTCCACGGAGAAATCGTCGGCATTCAGAACCACAACTTCCGTGCCGTGTGAGATATATACGCGCCGCGCCTCCGCATCGACCGAAATGTAGTCGTAATACTCGCCGCCGCCCGGTGCAGCAGGCAAGGAAACGGTCTTAATCAAATGATAGCCCGACGCCGCAGGTTTGGGATGTGCATAAGAACCCGACAAGAAACAAGCACCGAACATTATGAGAAAAACACCCGCAGCAAAACGGCCCAGACTCGAAAACTTCATGGAAATTCTCCTTGTGATTTAGTGTGCCGCTAATTTGGCGAACGCGAACGGGACAACTATACAGAGCCGATCATCGCACCCACGGACGTATCAGGAAGGTTGGCCTTCCTGTCCAGCCCCCGACTTCTAACGTCCAACCTCTAGAACTGGTGGGGCTGGGGAGAGTCGAACTCCCGACCTACGGTTTAGGAAACCGCCGCTCTATCCATCTGAGCTACAGCCCCGCCGAAATATGTGGTAAGTCTACATCGATTTCGGAGCCGGATGCCGAACATTCCGTGTCGCGTAATACCGCGCAACTTTCGTGGTTGCGAATTGGCTTTTGCTGTGGACGTGCCGGCCGCGCGCCCGCTGGCAATTCTATTGAGCATGCTCAACACCTGTGAATCCGGCTCAGACGGGATAATCTTCGATGCCGGATTGTGATATGATTCTGTCCACTTTGAAGGTCAGGAGGCATTTGCCATGAAAAAAATGTTACTGGGTGTCGCGGTTTGCTTGCTGATTAGCCTGCCCGTTTTGGCCGCGCTCAAAGCAGGCGATATGGCTCCCGATTTCTCCGCCCGCGGTTCGCTGGGAGGAAAAGAATTTGATTTTTCCCTGCAACAGGCGCTGAAGAAGGGGCCGGTCGTGGTGTATTTCTTCCCGTCGGCTTATACCAAGGGCTGTGATCTGGAAGCCCATACTTTTTCACAAGAGATCGACAAATTTACCGCCGCCGGCGCCACCATCATTGGCGTATCGGCAGACAGCATCGCGCGCCTGAATCGCTTCGCGGCGGACCCCGATTTTTGCGCCGGAAAATTTCCAGTCGCTTCGGATACGGATAAGAAAATCGCCACCTCATACAATCTGAGCGCCAACGCCGTAAAGGCCGGTATGTTGGATGTGAAGGGCGATGCGGTCGATCATGACCTGATCGAACGCGTAACCTACGTGATTGGCAAGGACCACAAGATCATCGCGACGTTTTCGTCCAAGGATGATGGAATTTCGCCGGATCAGCACGTGGCGAAAGCATTAGAAATCGTCCAGAAACTCGGCAAGTAGCCCTCTTCCACACTCGGATTCGCGTACCCCGCGATTCCGAGTGTGTATTCCCTTCACGCCTTTTCGTGGCACGGACTTCAGTCTGTGAGTATTGGCGCCCGCAAGGACGAACCCCACGGGTAGAAATCTGTGCTACCAAAACCACCAAATTCTGATCTTGAATTTTTCGGGCCCTGACCCTTCTCGTCCCCGACCCTCTCGCGGGCAATTGCGTCAGAAACATGGTAAAACATTAAGGCAACGCATCCGATCCACATGGGTGGGGGCGGCTCGACAAGCCGCGCCAAAATCACATTCTTCTTTTATTAAGGCGGAACCACCATGGCTATTGCCACGATTAATCCTGCAACCGGAGAAACCATTAAAACGTTTGACGCGCTCACCGACGCGCAAGTCGATCAGAAAATTCAGATAGCGGCGGAAACATTTCAGTCGTTCCGAAAGCTTACGTTTAACGACCGCGCGCGAATGATGAATCGCGCGGCCGAGATTCTGGAAAGTGAAAAAGAAATCCTGGCGCGGCTCATGACCACGGAGATGGGCAAGACCTACCGCTCGGCGATCGATGAAGCCGTCAAATGCGCCTGGGTTTGCCGCTACTATGCCGAAAACGCAGAACGCTTTCTGGCCGATGAGCTGGTAGAGACGCCGGCGAGCCGCAGCTTTATTCGCTATCAGCCCATGGGCGTGGTCCTGGTAATCATGCCGTGGAACTACCCATTCTGGCAGGTGTTCCGTTTCATTGCGCCCGGATTGATGGCCGGCAACGTGGGAATTCTGAAACATGCGTCCAATGTTCCTCAGTGTGCATTGAAGATTGAAGAGGTTCTGCTGAAGGCGGGCTTTCCCGAAGGTGCATTTCAAACCCTGCTGATCGGTTCCGACAAGGTGGATCGGATTCTCGCCGATCCTCGTGTCGCCGCGGCGACGCTCACGGGCAGCGAAGGAGCGGGCGTTAAAGTCGGTTCCGGCGCCGCGCAAAGAATCAAAAAAGTCGTGCTCGAACTCGGTGGAAGCGATCCATTCATCGTCATGCCCAGCGCCAATATCGAGGAAGCCGTGACCGTCGGAATCAAGGCGCGCACGCTCAACAACGGCCAGTCCTGCATCGCGGCCAAGCGTTTTATCGTGGCCGACCAGATCGCGGACAAATTTCAGCGTGAGTTCGTGGCTCAGATGGAAAAGCTGAAGCTCGGCGATCCCTTCGATGAAAAGACCGATGTGGGCCCGTTGGCAAACGCCGAAGCCGTTACCTCACTGCAGGCCGATGTAACAGCCTCGGTCAAAGCCGGTGCAACGGTCCTGACCGGTGGCAAACCTGCGGACATGCCGGGCAGCTATTATTTGCCGACGGTTCTGACGGATGTCCCTAAAAATTCCCCGGCCTATCGCGAGGAGCTTTTCGGGCCGGTAGCCTCCATTTTCCGCGTTAAGAACGTGGACGAAGCGATCCGTGTCGCCAATGACACCCGCTTTGGCCTCGGAGCCAGCGCCTGGACCAACGATAAAGCTGAACAAGAACGATTCATAAATGAGCTAGAGGCCGGCATGGTCTTCGTTAACCAGATGGTCTTCTCCGATCCAAGAGTCCCGTTTGGCGGAGTCAAAAGTTCGGGGGTGGGCCGCGAACTCAGTACCTATGGCATTCGCGAGTTCACGAACGTAAAGACCGTTTGGGTGAAATAGCCAGGACGGTCAAGAATCCAAAAAAATTGCACTTGCCTTGAATACTACAGAATGGTATGGTGGTCCTACCATATGACCTTTCTCTAAGTCCTTTGCTTATTGCAGGTCGTCTGGATCTTAGCTCTAATGAACTAGAAATCGAGGGCTGTTTCTTGTACAAGGTCATCCAAGCGTCTCGGTTATACGAACAAATCGTCCTGCAAATCGAGGATTCGATTCGAAGGGGCGAATTGAGTGAGGGCAGCCAGCTTCCCGCAGAGCGCGACCTCGCCAAGCAATTCGGCGTCAGCAGAACCGCCGTACGCGAGGCCATCAAGGCGCTTCAAGAAAAGGGATTGGTCGACGCGTTTCCCGGACGCGGGACCTTTATCACCAACGGCACCTCGAATTCCATGCGCCGGTCTCTGGACCGGATTATCAAGAGCGGGGAGCCGGGTGGATGGGCTTACCTCGTGGAAGTTCGCGAGATTTTGGAACCGGAGATCGCTTCGCTGGCAGCCCTGCGCGCCGACGATCAGGATCTGGCGGCGATGCAAGAAGCAATCGATGTGATGGACAGTGCGGCGCGCGATTCCGATGCCTATATCGAAGCGGATCTGGATTTTCATCTGGCTCTGGCTGAGGCAGCGGCCAATCCGATTGTTCTGTCGTTGATCGATTCCATTGTTGGTTTGCTGCGGGAACAGCGTTTGCTCACGTTCCAGGTCCAGGGGGGCCCGGAGCGCGGGCAGGAGCATCACAAGCGCATTCTCGAAGCGATATTGCGGCACGATCCTCAGGGGGCTCGTGCCGCAATGCAGGCTCATCTTTCACAAGTGCGCGAGGACTCGCGCAATACTCAGGGTATTCAAAAAGCAGACGCCTAAGGGCGATTCAAAATGAGGAGAGTTTAGAGAATGGCGAATCTTGGTTTTGTAGGATTGGGAGTCATGGGCGGCAACATGGTCGCCCGGCTTCTCGATAAGGGCCATACGGTGACGGGTTACAACCGCACCCGTTCGAAGGCGCAGTGGCTGATCGATCGTGGCATGAAATGGGGCGATTCTCCGCGCGCGGTCAGCGCCGCCTCTGATTTTACGTTTTCGATGGTTACCAACGCTGCCGCCATCAATTCCATTACTGAGGGACCGGACGGAATTTTGGCCGGCCTCGGGTCCGGCAAAATCCTGATCGACATGAGTACCGTGAGCCCCGCCGTCAGCCGCGCGCTGGCGGCCAAAGTTCGGGAGAAGGGCGCTGATATGATCGACTCGCCCGTTTCCGGCAGCGTGATTACGCTGCAAGAGGGAAAGTTATCCGTAATGGTGGGCGGACGCCGCGAAACATTTGAAAAAGCGAAACCAGTGCTCCAGGACGTCGGGCCCAAAGTTACTTATGTTGGCGACAACGGGCAGGCCCTGGTGTTGAAGATTGCAGTGAATTTGAGCCTTGCCGTGCAGATGCTGGCCTTCAGCGAGGGCGTGTTGCTGGCCGAAAAAAGCGGCATCGCGCGGGAAACCGCGGTGGACGTGCTGACGCACAGCGCCATCGCGTCGCCCATGGTTCAATACCGGGGCCCTTTTGTGTTAAAAATGCCGGACGAAGCCTGGTTCGACGTGAACATGATGCAGAAGGACATGCTGCTGGCGATGGAAATGGGGCGGCATCTCGATGTTCCCCTGCCTACGACGGCGGTGACGAATGAATTTCTAACGGCGGCGCGAGGCATGGGCCTTGTGAAACAGGATTTCGCCGTGATGTTCGAGGTGTTAGCTCGAATGTCAGGGATAGCCAAATGAAAACGGAAAGCAAACCATCGGTGACGCTTGCCGGAGCGGGCAATGAAATGTGGCTGCGGATGTATCGCGGCATGCAAATGATCCGGCTCTTTGAGGAGCAGGTGAACCAGCTGTATACGCGCGCGGTGATGCCGGGGCTCGCGCATCTGTATATCGGTGAAGAAGCTGTCGCGGTAGGAATTTGCGAGGCGCTGCATCGCGACGACTACATTACCAGCACGCACCGCGGGCACGGGCATTGCCTGGCCAAGGGCGCATCGCCGGACCGCATGTTCGCCGAACTGCTGGGGAAAGAAGCAGGCTATTGCAAGGGCAAGGGCGGGTCGATGCACATCGCCGATCCGGCCAGCGGAAATCTGGGCGCGAACGCCATCGTCGGCGGGAGCGCGGGAATCGCCACAGGCGCAGCATTTTCGGCCAAGCATCGCGGCACGAAGCAAGTGGCCGTGTGTTTTTTCGGAGAAGGGGCCCTCGGCCAGGGCCTGCTCTATGAAGTGATGAACCTCGCGCGCCTCTGGAATTTGCCGGTGATTTACGTCTGCGAAAATAATATGTACAACGAATACACGCATTATTCCGAAACGACCGCGGGCGAAATCCTGGCGCGGCCGGCCGCGTTCGGAATACCGGCGGAAAGCGTGGACGGGCAGGACATCCGCGCCGTACACGCCGTGGCCAGCCGGATGATTGAACAGGCGCGCGCGGGGAATGGTCCTTCATTTCTTTTGTGCAACACGTATCGCTATCACGGCCACCATGTCGGCGACGTGAGCCGCGAATACTACCGCGCCAAGCAGGAGGAAGCGCAGTGGCGGGCCGAGCGCGACCCGATCAAGGTGCTGAGCGACTGGCTGCTGAAGGAAAAAGTCGCAACGCAATCGCAGCTCAACGAAATTCAGGCGCAGGCCAAGACGGAAATCGACGCGGCAGTGGCTTTCGCTCTGGCAGCTCCCTATCCCGGAACGGATAAGGTGGGGGAGGATGTTTATGCCTGAAGTAGCCGTACGCGAATTGACAATGGCGGAAGCGGTGCGCGAAGCGCTGTCCGAAGAAATG
>Ga0210383_10006370_pt1 | contig 10308 bp, 7 predicted proteins | sample IncBWC14OmetaG_FD_160072 | JGI IMG/M metagenome (GOLD analysis project Ga0210383, IMG submission 160072) | Forest soil microbial communities from Barre Woods Harvard Forest LTER site, Petersham, Massachusetts, United States - Inc-BW-C-14-O ...
GTCTGCCCAACCCTTCCGGCCCAGGAGCCGCAATCGCCTAACCCGAAGCGGGATGCGCAATACGCGTTGGTAAAGCCCAATCCCAAGCTGGCGAAGAAACTCGTGGAGCAGGCCGCCCGGGAAGAAACCGCGGGGGATTATATCCGGGCACTTGGGGATTACGAGGAGGCGGCACGGTATGCCCCGTTCGACGTGACAATCGTGGCCAAGGGCAACGCGCTTCGCTCGCGTCTGCTGCGCGAGCACCTGGACGGCGCGGAACGCCTGGCCGTGGCAGGAGATATGGATGGCGCCACGCAGCAACTGGCCGCGGCATTGGAGATTGATCCTGGGAACCCCGCGATCCTGGAGCGCCTGCAGCAACTGGGCTCGATGAAGGAGTCCGTGAAAGGCGAGCGGCGCGTGGAACCGATTCAAGGCCTGCCGCAACTGGCGCCTGAGAAGGCCAACAAGAGTTTTGATTTTCAGACGGACGTTAAGTCGGCGTACGAGCGGGTGGCGCAAGCATTCGGCTTGAAGGTAGTGTTCGATCCGGATTTGCAGGCTCGCAACACGCGGCTTCGGCTGCCAGATGTCGATTTTTATACCGCGGTGAAAGTGCTGGGGATGCAAACCGGCACGTTCTGGGTGGCACTGGATTCCAAACAGTTTGTCGTGGCCGCCGACACGGCGGAAAAACGCCGGGCGCTGGATCCCGAAATTGAAGAGACAATTCCGCTGACAGCTTCCGTGACGCCAACGGAAATCGGGGACGTGGTTCGTGCGATTCGCGAGCTTACCGGGATCACGCGCGTGAGCCAATCCAACTCGGCGCATGCCGTGACGGTGAGGGGAACCGTGCAGCGCGTGCGGCTGGCGGATGAAATTGTGCGCAACCTGGAGCACGGCCCGGGCGAAGTTTTGCTGGAAATTGATCTGCTGGAAGTGGACCGCACGAATGCCAGAAATCTCGGCGTTACGTGGCCCACAAACCAGCAACTGGTGCCGGTGCCCGCCAATCTTGCCAACTCCCTGCGCACAGCACCGGATTTAACTTCGTTGCTGACCCTGCTGGCGCAGGTTTTCGGCGGACCCGCGGGTGCGTTGGCGAGCGGCGGCATCTCCAGCCTTGCCGCTTCCATTCCTGCGGTGGCCGCCATCGGCGGCGGGAAGAGCACCTATCTCCTGGTCTTGCCCACCCTTACCGCACAATTTTCGGAAGCACTTTCCCTGGTGCACAGCGGCCGGCAAGTCTTGCTGCGCGCGCAGGACGGCAAGCCGGCAACGTTTTTTGTTGGCGACCGGGTGCCAATTACATTGTCACTGCTTTCGGGGAGCCTGGGCTCGACCGGGTTCACGCCGAACCCCGGTGGGACAGGCATCAGTATCCCGACGCAACAATTCACGGTCGGGAAAAATCCCGTGGCGATGGTGACGGCGGATTTTCGTAACGCCGGCACGCAGGACCTGGCGGTGGTGAACCAGGGAGATAACACGCTGACGATTCTGCTGAACCAGGGGACGGGGGCGGTGCCACAATTTGCGCCGCCCACGAGCGGAATCGGTCTGGTTTCGCCAGTGGCACTGGGAACGGCGTGGACCAGTTCGACACCGGCGCCGGCCATGGCGACTGGAAGCCTGAACGCGTCATCGAACGCCGCAAATAACGACAATTTTGCGGACCTGCTGGTAGCCGATCCGGTGGGAAATTCTGTGATTGTGCTTCTCGGAAACGGGGACGGGACGTTTAAAACTCCCGCCGCTCCGATTCCTGTGGGGACACATCCGAGCGCGATCGCGATCGGGACGTTCAACACGCAAAATGGCGACTCCAACCCGGGCTTCGTGGTCACCAATTTCGGCAACAACACGTATTCCGTCTTCAACGGCAATGGAGACGGCACGTTCACCGAAGTGGCGGGATCGCCATTTCTGCTGCCCACCACTGGGACGGGGCCAGTGGCTGTGACGGTGGCAGATTTTAACGGAGACGGAAATCTCGATCTCGCGATCCTCAATCAAGCAACGAATAACCAGACAACGAGTAGCGTCACCATTCTGGAGGGCAGCGGCAAGGGCACGTTTGCGCCATTCCCCAACACTAACGCTCCGCTTGCCGTCGGGAACCTTCCCGTGGCCATCACGTCGGGCGCGCTGGACGGGAGCAACGGTCCGGCGCTGGCCATCGTGAATCAGCAAGACAACTCACTCACGGTTTATCTTGGAAACGGAGACGGCACGTTTTTCGCGGCGTCGCAATCACCGTTACAAACCGATACAACGCCGAGCGGGGTTGTGATCGCCGACCTTGCGCAGTCTTCCACCGGCGGGATCGCGGTCACGAATACGGCCGTCGGAACGGTGACCGTGTTTGCGGATCTGGGCAGCGGTTTGTTCGCAAGCGCGATTGAGCCCGCAGCGGGCACGAATCCCGTGGCTATTCTGGCCGGCAATTTCACGAACAGTTCGTTTCCGGACATCGTGGTCACGAACAATATTTCGAACGCGGACGGCCAGGTAACGCTGGTGGAAAGCCCGGCCAGCCTGATTTCCAATCCGGCGATCACGCAGACGCCATACCCCGGGTCTGAATACGAGGACGTCGGGATAAAAATCAAAGCGACGCCGCAGCTGCATGATACGAAGGATGTGACGCTGCAGCTGGAATTTGAGATCAAGGCACTTTCCGGGAGCAGCATCAACGGCATTCCGGTGATTTCGAATCGAACGGTGACGCAGACGGTGCGGCTGAAGGAAGACGAAACTTCACTGATTACCGGATTGCTGAGCGACAACGAAACCAAAACACTTTCGGGGATTCCCGGGCTTGCGCAGTTGCCCGGTATTGGGTACGCGTTCGGAACTCGCAACAATTCGTTTTCCAATGACGAACTGCTTTTCCTGATCACGCCGCGCCGGGTGCGTTCGCCTTTCCACGAATCCAGGACGATTTACGCGGGAACGGGCGAACCCACAGCCACGGGCCACGGCCAGGGGGGCGCGGGTGCGCCTGCGCGCCCGGACCAGGAGCCGACTCCGGCGCCTGCCCCTGTAGAAACGCCTGCTCCCGCGCCTGCGGCCCCGCCCGCCGCGCAGCCACAACCGCAGCCTGGCGCTCCTCCTGCGCAGCAGCCTCCGGCAAACCAGCCGCCGCCAAATCAACCCCCGCAACCGCAGCCCGAAGTTCCACTGCAGCAACCACCGGGATAAATTCCCCGCTACACTAGCGGCGAGGATAGGGATGCACCGTGGGCGAAATCGCCCGCGTGTACTTCAGGATTTCCAATTGGAATGGGAAACGTTCAGGGGAGCGGGTCGAATACAACGACCGGCTGGTAGGTCCGCGGCACAACCGCTTCGGCGATGGCGATCAATTTGTTTTCCTGGCTGAAGACGCGCAACCGCGGCGGCTGGGCTTCTTCGGTGTCGAGATGCGTGGTGGCACCGGGCGGCAATTCCACGCGGCCCGGTTTCAGCTGGGAAGGCATTACGTTGAACTTGCCCCCGTGGCGGATTTTCTTTTCGAGCACCGGGAGCACGTTGGTGCGGGGGAAATTCGGGAGCAGGTGTTCCAGCGGAATCAGGCAAGACTCGAACTTTCCGTCTTTTTTGGCCTGCGACAGTTCTTCCAGGCTGATGGCCTGGTCGAGCGAGAATTCGCCCACCGCCGTGCGGGAGATTTCCGCGAGGTGGGCACCGCATCCCAGCTTTTGGCCCATGTCGTGGGCGAGGGAGCGGATGTAAGTTCCAGAAGAACACTCAATGGAAAAGCGGGCGATGGGTCCGTCAATATCCGTCAGCCGATATTCGAAAATCTCCACCAGCACGGCTTTCAGCTCGACTACCTGATTTTTGCGCGCCAGCTCGTAGGCCGGGCGGCCGTGAATTTTCTTAGCGGAGAAAATGGGAGGCATCTGGTCGAAGCGGCCGGTGGATTCCGCGGCCAACCGTTCCAGCGCATCCCGCTGTAGCACGGGCGGAGCATCCGGGCCAGCGGGCTGGCCTTCCGAGTCAAACGTGTTGGTGGCATAGCCAAAGCGGAAACCGGCGGTGTAGCGCTTGCGGCGCCCGGTATAAAACCGCACGAAGCGCGTGGCCTTGCCGAGCAGAAGAACCAGGACACCGGTCGCGAGTGGATCCAGGGTGCCGAGATGGCCGATTTGGCGGAATCCGGCGAGGTGGCGCACCGCGTCAACGATGTCGTGGGAGGTTTTGCCCTGGGGTTTGTTGATGACCAGGGCGCCGTCGAAGGGAGCGGGTTGTGGTTGGCGGGGCATGGATTTATTGGTCGGGAGATCACAGAACCGACCTGAAGGTCGGCCACTACAAATGCTGAGTTACGGATTTGGTTCGGGCTTGTCGGCTTTGTCTAGCTTCATTTGCTTCAGGAGCTGTTCGATGCGTTCTACGTGTTCTTGGGAAAGGTCCAGGGTGAAGTGGAGGTCCGGGACGCGACGTAGCTGCAAACGTTCCACGAGTTCGTGCTTGATGTAGCCCGAGGCGTGCTCGAGTGCTTTTATCGCGTCGGTCTGCTCCCTGGAGTTTTCCGTGCGGACGCTGACGTAGACCCGCGCGTGCTTCATGTCGGGCTGCACGCGGACTTCACTGACACAGACGTTTCCTTCGAGGCGGGGATCTTTCAATTCGCCGACCAGCATGGCGTTAAGTTCGTGCGCGATTTCCTCGCCGACTCGTAAATGACGATGATGATCAGGGCTCATGGACGTATTTTCCCGCCGAAGATTAAAGTTAAGAGTTAAAAGTTCGAGTCTGAGAATCAGTTTAAAAGTTTAAGAGTTCAAAAGTTTAAAGACCTGTAATCGCCCCTCACAACAGCTCGACGGAATGGCCTACCACCATCGGACCCAAAATATTGTCGGCTTCCGCCAATACTTTTTGCAGCGCTTCTTCGACGTGATGCTCTTCATTTGAGAGCGTCACTACGCCGACCACGGAACGCTGCCAAGTGTCTTCAAAATCCAGCTCGGCGACCGCAACATTAAAGTGGGCCCGCAGGCGATCCTTCAGGCTGCGGAGTACCTGCCGCTTGTCTTTCAGCGACTGCGCATCCGCGATATGCAACTCCAGTGTGAGTAATCCGACCGGCATGGCAAGCCACCCTCAGGCCGGGGAGCCTGATGAAGCAATTTTATTTGCGCGCGGCGACGGAACCCTGGGCGGCGGCTTCGGCGGCGGACAGCTTGGTGACCTGGAAGCATTCCAGAATGTCGCCAACCTTGACGTCGTTGAAGTTCGCAATGACTATGCCGCATTCAAATCCCGTGCGCACTTCGCTGGCGTCGTCCTTGAAGCGTTTCAGGGAGCTGAGCTTGGAGGTGTAGATGACAGCGCCGTCGCGCATTACACGGATCTGCGAGTCGCGCTTGATCACGCCGTCCGTAACGTAGCAACCGGCAACGGTGCCCGAGCCCTTGATGCGGAAAACGTTGCGGACTTCCGCGCGGCCGACGTAAGTCTCCTGGAAAACAGGTTCCAGCAGGCCTTCCATGGCTTTTTTAATTTCGTCGGAAACTTCGTAGATGATGTTGTGGGTGCGGATGTCTACTTTTTCCTGTTGCGCCAGATCCTGCGCCTTGCGATCGGGGCGCACGCCGAACGCGATGACGATGGCGCCGGAGGCCGAGGCGAGCAAAATGTCGTTTTCAGTGACCGTGCCGACGCCTGCGCTGATGATCTTCAGCTTGACCTGGTCGGTCGAAAGCCGCGGGAGCATTTCTTCCAGAACTTCGGCGGAGCCCTGCACGTCGGCCTTGATGACGATGGGAAGTTCCTTGACTTCACCGGCCTTGAGTTGCTCGTGCAACTGGTCGAGCGTGATGCGGCTGCCGGCGCTGGCGCGCAATGCGGCGTCGCGCTGTTTGGACTGGCGGAATTCCACGACGTGGCGAGCCTTGGCTTCGTCGGTAACCTGGAAATGGTCGCCGGCTTCGGGAACGCCCTGCAAGCCGAGGACTTCGATGGGAGTGGATGGCGGCGCGATTTTCAGCGGGCGGCCGTGATCGTCGAACATGGCACGGACCTTGCCGAAGACGGAGCCGACGATGAAAAAATCGCTGTTGTTGAGGGTGCCATTCTGCACCAGGACGGTGGCCACCGGGCCGCGGCCCTTGTCCACGCGCGATTCCAGAACTGTTCCGCTAGCGGGGGCATCGGGATTGGCCTTCAGTTCGCGCAAATCCGCGACCAGCAGAATAATTTCAAGCAACTTGTCGAGATTCTTTTTCTGCTTTGCGGAGACTTCGACGAATTCCGTTTCACCGCCCCATTCCGCGGGCATCAATCCCATATCCGAGAGCTGGCGCTTTACGCGCTCCGGCTGGGCTTCCGGCTTGTCGATTTTGTTGATGGCCACGATGATCGGCACGTTCGCGGCCTTGGCGTGGTCAACGGCTTCGCGAGTTTGCGGCATCACGCCATCATCGGCGGCAACCACCAGAACAACAATGTCGGTAACCTTTGCACCGCGCGCACGCATACGGGTGAAGGCTTCGTGGCCAGGGGTATCGACGAACACCACGCTCTTTTCGCCCACCTGCACCTTGTAGGCGCCGATGTGCTGCGTGATGCCTCCGGCTTCGCCGGCCGCGACGTCTTCCTGGCGAATGGCGTCGAGAAGGCTGGTCTTGCCGTGGTCGACGTGGCCCATCACAGTGACGACCGGCGGCCGCGGCTTGAGATTTTCCTTGGTTTCTTCCTTGGCGACTTCGAGAACCATTTCCTCTTCGAGGGAGACAACGCTGACGACGCCGTTGAAGGATTGGGCCAGATCTGTTGCTGTCTGAACGTCCAACGCCTGGTTGATGCTGGCGAAGACGCCGCGATCGAGCAGAGTTTTCAAAAGATCTTTGGCGCGAACGTCGAGTTTTTCCGCGAGTTCGCGGATGGTGATGCCTTCCGTTAATTGAATGTCGCGCGGGGCGCGCGGTTCGGGCGGGGCGATTGCCGCAGCAGCCACGCCGCGACCGCCTGCTCCGGGACGCTGACGGGTCGGGTGCAGCTTCCGCTCGCCTTCCATTTCGCGCTTGTCGGCCATCGGGCGCTGCCGTTGCTGCGGCTTGCGCGCGTAAAGGGGCTTGCCTGGCTCCGCCTTGGACGGCTTTTCGGAAAACGGCGAGGGCAACATTCCCGGACGAGCACCTGGCGTGCGGGGGCCCGGACGAGCGCTGGAAGGCGCCGCTCCTGGGCGCTGACCGAACGAGCGGCCTCCGCCGGGTCCACCTGGACCTCCAGGTCCACTAGGACGCGGTGTAAACGGACGTCCGCCCTGACCGCCGGATTGTTGCGGGCGCATCGGCTGGCCGGGACGAGGGCCAGTGGGTCGACGATCACGATCACCGGGGGCAGTTCCGGGAACTGGTCCACGGTTTCCCGTGGGCATCGGACGAAGAGGTTGCTGCGGGCGAGGCGCAGTTGCGGAAGCGCCGGGGCGCGCTGCTTGCGGCTGGGTACCTGGTTGCTGCGGGCGCGCTTGCGGAGACGGCGCTCCGCCGGGGCGTGCCGCGGGATGTTGGCCTGGTGCGCGCGTCGTAGGATGCGTTGGACGCAAAGGTTGTTGCGGCGCAGGGCGCGGCGCGGTGGGAGCAACCGGCGCGGCAGGGGCAGCGGGACGTTCCGCCGCTGGCGCTGCGGGCGCAGTCGTGACGGCCGGAGCCGGAGCGACAGGCTTCGCAACTGGTGCAGCTGGTGTCGGCGTTGCAGCAGGCGCAGGAGCCGGAGTTGGCGCGGGTTTGGCGGCCGCTGGTGCTGGAGCATGCGGGGCTGGAGGAGCCACCGTCGGCGGCGCGGGGGCCGGAGGCTTCGCTACCGCGGGTGGATGCGCAACTGGCGCGGGAGGTGCAACCACGGGAGCTGCAACTGGAGGCGCGGGTCGGCGCGCAGCCGCTTTGGCCGCGGCTTCTTTCGCGGCGCGTTCGGCTTCGGCAGCGCTTTCGGCGTCCGCCACACCCTTCAAGTGGTGCTTAACTTTTTCGGCGACATCGGCGGGAATCGAACTGGAGTGCGTTTTCTTTTCGGTAACGCCGAATCCGGCCAAAAGGTCAATGATGGCTTTCGCCTTGACCTCGAGTTCGCGCGCGAGCTCATTGATGCGGACTTGATTTGCGTCGCTCATGCTTCTTAGGAACTTTTCTCTTCCTGCTGTTCCGCCGGAGATTCGTTCTCGGTGGATGCAGCGGCTTCAGAGTTAATCTCCGAAGTGGAATCCGTTGGAGCCAAAGCTGGCGATTCACTGGCGGCTTCGGCCGGGCTTTCGTCTGATGCTTCAACTGCCGATTCCGTCGCCGAATCGGGCGCGGACTCGGCTGCGGGGGTCTCTTCGCCGCTTTCGTCGGTGGCTTCCACGGGCGTGGCCGCGGCGTCGCCACCTTCATAGAAGCGATTCACCGCCTGATAAATTTTGTCGACCATCTTTTCGCCGATGCCGGGGATTTCCATCAACTGTTCCGGGGTCATGCTGGCGAGTTTTTCGAGGTTTGAAATTCCGGCGGCCTCGATCTTTTCGATGGTCTTTGGGCCGACGCCGGCGAGGACCGTCAGAGGAGTCGTTGGCGCGGTGAGAGCAGTCATCTGTTCTTCAATTTCGCGGCGCTTTTCTTCTTCACTCTTGATGTCGATGTCCCAGCCGATGAGCTTGCTGGCCAGGCGGACGTTTTGTCCCTTTTTGCCGATGGCGAGAGAAAGCTGGGAATCTTCGACGATCACTTCGAGCTTTTTGTTTTCCGGATCGGTAATCTGGACGCGTGTTACTTTCGCGGGGCTCAGGGCCTTCTGCGCGAACGCGACGGTTTCTTCGTTGTAGGGAATGATGTCGATTTTTTCGCCGCGGAGTTCGCGAATGATGGACTGAACGCGCATGCCCTTCATGCCGACGCAGGCGCCGACGGGATCGACGTCTTTGTCACGGCTGGCCACGGCGACCTTGGTACGCTCGCCGGCTTCACGAGCCGCGGCGCGGATCTGCACGGTGCCGTCGTAGATTTCGGGCACTTCCATTTCAAACAGGCGCTGCACCAGGGAAGCATCGGCGCGAGAAACGATTACCTGCGGGCCTTTGGCGGCGCGGTCCACGGCCTTGATGACGACGCGCAAGCGCTCGCCGATGTTGTAGGTTTCGAGTTTGGATTGCTCGCGCTTCGGCAGCCGGGCTTCGGTGCGGCCCATGTCGACGATGAGGTCGGGGCCTTCGGCGCGCTTGACGATCACGGTGACGAGTTCGCCGGCGCGGGTGTGATATTCGTTGTAAATGGTGTCGCGCTCGGCCTCGCGGACTTTTTGCAGGATTACTTGCTTGGCGGTCTGCGCGGCGATGCGGCCCAGCACGTCGGTGGGCTTGACGGTCAGTATTTCGGCTCCAATTTCGGCGGCCGGATTCTTTTTCTTCGCGTCGGCGAGACTGATTTCGCGCTTCGGATCGGTTACTTCTTCGACGACGGTGTAGACCGAATGGACGTCGACCTGACCTGTTTCGGCGTTGAACTTTCCGCGCAGGTCTTCTTCGGTCTTATAAAATTTCCGGGCAGCCACGACCATGGCGTCTTCGATGGCGGAAATCACCACCTCCGGTTCGATGTGCTTCTCCCGGCTCAACATCTCGATTTGTTGATAGAGCAGATTCGCCATTTCGCTTTCCTAAAACTCCACGACCAGGTTCGCCTTCCGAATCGCGCCGAGCGGTATCTCCACGATTCGCGCTTCTTTTCCTTTCAACTCCATGCGGACATTTCCGTCCGCGAAACCCCGGAGCCGTCCCTCAAAAAATTTGGCTTCGCCGACCGGCTCGGCCGTCGAAATTTTCGCCAAGCGCCCCGTGAAGCGTTCGAAATCCGCGGCTTTGGTCAGCGCGCGGTCCATTCCCGGGGAACTGATTTCCAGGACGTAGCCCGGCCCGGTAATCAATTCTTCGACGTCAAGAATGACGCTGAGTTGCTGGCTCACGCGCTGGCAATCGGCGTGGCTGATTTTCGGGTAAGGACTCGGCGCTTCTTCCTCTTCACCCTCGATCGCCTCGGCGGGTTTCGCGGGGGGCACCTTGTCGATGTACACCCTTAGAAACCTTTGCTTGCCGATCTTCCATTCGACATCCACGACTTCCAGGCCAAGCGAACGAGCAACGCGTTCAGCGGCCTCGCGGACCTTTTCCAAATTCACGCGAAGACTCCACGGCCTAAGCCGGTCGAAAGCTCAGCACCGCCGGCGGCAACAAAAAAGTGGGCTTGCGCCCACTTCATGGTGCGACCCGATTCAGAGCGAAGAATGAGTATATTCCGGGAGCAAGGTAAATGCAAGGTACCTTAGGGCTTAGGCGCCGAG
>Ga0210383_10006371_pt1 | contig 10308 bp, 12 predicted proteins | sample IncBWC14OmetaG_FD_160072 | JGI IMG/M metagenome (GOLD analysis project Ga0210383, IMG submission 160072) | Forest soil microbial communities from Barre Woods Harvard Forest LTER site, Petersham, Massachusetts, United States - Inc-BW-C-14-O ...
CAACATGCCCAAGTCAGAAAGGGCGGAACTGAGATCAAGCATATCTAAAGCGCCATTTTGGATCGACAAGTTTGCTCGATCATCCTGGAGAAGGCGTAAAATCCGCAATGCCTTCATTACCACCTCTCGACGTTGGGCGGCTGGATCATCTGTTAGAGGCAGAGCAAAGGAATAAATTGTAGTAGGCAGCAAATAAATGCCCGCCGGCTCCTCGGCTGTGAAGGATCCCGACGCAGTGAGCTTTTCCAGCGAGTCGACGATTCTCTTGACCTGTAAGCGGAGATACTGTTGTTCAATGTCTCCGTAGCAAGTGTTGCTGAGTGGCTAAAGAACATGTCCATGTTGGCGTATTCCTGATGGAGGGAGGGAGGTGAACGGACAGCACTCACCTTGAACTCTCTGGCCCCAGTACAGTCAACTTGCGTATCAACCAATAGACGAGCGACCATGCTCTCCATACGGCTTAACCTCTCTCGCTGTTCGTTGTTGAGGACGAGAAGTGCGTGTTCAAGTCGGGCAGATGCCTGTTCAATTCGAGTAGATGCGTATTCGATTCGAGCAGATGCAATTGTCTGAATGTTTATTATAATGCGACGATTATCAGTGCAATAACACAAGAAATTAAAAATACACACCGTGAAGCGCAAATGGCAGGCGTGCACGTGCTCCTTGAGGCGAACAATATCAGCCTCGATATCATTTCGTTTTGTCCAAGCCTTGAAGTCTGCTTTGGCGGCTGCGATACGGCCACCTGTGGTTTCCGGGAAAGTGATAAAGCAATGCTCGAGAACCTGGCGCATCTCACTATCTTCTCTTGAATATCCGAACATGTGCCACAATAGTGCAACTCACTTTTGAAGATCATCAAGGGCAGTTTGTAGTTCAGCAGAACCATCGAGTACGCGCTCGCGACCTTTATAGTAAATCTCGAGATCGATTAATCCTTGAAGCACGTCGTTTGTGAGATCGTGCAGCCGTTTTTTATTCTGACCAGGCTACAGTCCCGAATTCTTCAGTGGGGAATGTTTTAAATTATCGAATAGACTCGTTTACCTTATCGATGGAACCTTTGATCTTTTCAGCCAACTCAATGACGTCCTTGAAAGCCGTGGCAAATGTGACTACTGCGAGGGTAATTGATACCGGATCTGGCATCGTTGCACTCAGACAAGCAGTCACGGTTGGGAGTAAAGTAGATCAACAGCCTGGAGTCAACAGGGAGAACTCTCCAGTGTTATTCTGGCTGCCAAGTATGAAGCATATGGAAGCCATCCAAGACTAGTGGCAGTGCAAACTTGGTGCAAATAGCTACACCCTGTGCCTGACTGTGGGCGCTTGTAGATGCTGTTGCACTGCCAGTGGATGATTACTTTATGCTGTACCGCCAAAACCGCTGTCAGGTGAAGAAAAACGCCTGAATAAACGTTAAATGCTAAGACCATGAGCAGTGTTCGACGAACATTTAACGGATGCGATAGTCCTTCAATCCTAACACACCAAAACAAAGCCTGCGTTGACACCCCAGTGATAGCGCGACAAAAATACTTCTAACACGGATTGTGTGGTCACTGATCGTCTCGCGCAAGATTGAAGAAACTTGTAAAAGTGCCTCAGTTTATCAAATTCGTACGAAATATATCTACTCCTACTATGGCTGCACTACGGCTGAATAGCTGCAGTACTACTAATCGAGCACCAAAACAAATAATATGTCAGTGAAAAGTGAAAAAATGGCGAAAACAATGGGACAATAATCTGCGTATGGTACGCTGCATAATGCACGCCAACGTCCCAACCGCCAAATCCGTTGTCAATCCTCTCCACCTCCTGGACTAAAGGTCCCAGCCTGACAATTTCAACACGGTCGTCGTGCCATAGTCTTTAGGACTTCTTTAGATGTCATGGGTTTCGAGACGCTAGTGATGCGAAGAGGTGACCCGGGTTGACGGATTTCCTGGTGTCCGTGTTCGTGACGCCGAATTATTTCGCGAGATGACAATAGATAGGCCTGGTGCTTCTTTTCATGGATGACTCGAGGGGGCTATTCTTGCTCGGGTCTGAGGAAGAGATGTATAGATTCTCCCAGATGGCCGCGAATCGAGCAGCATTACTGATCGTGCACCTGCCAAGACACTTCACTCGGTATCCCTGGTAGTACTGATTCGTGAACTCGCCCTGGTATCCTCGGTCCGTTAATCCGTGCCTGGCAATCCATGGGCCCCCATACCCCACTTCTTCTCGAAGATCGCTCCAAAATAACAAAATTGCCAACCGCGTGCCCGCTCACGAAAGTGGAGGTAAACCCAACCCTAACCTGCGCGGTGAGCTCGCTGCAAAAACGTCAACCCGTGTCTCAGAACCCAAGCAGGCACGCTCAGTCTTCTCAGAAATCGTAGCGTATCGAGCTTCAGAGCCGACGTCATACCCGCTAACATGTGTCCGGTTGAAACCTAGTGATGTCCAAGTATTGGCTGGTAGCCGGCGTCGGTCAAGCCATGCCTGACCACCCAGGAAGGATTGGTCGTAAGCATCTCGAATATGGTCGGGTACTTTTCCGAGTTCGATGTAGCCATTCACCAGGACAGGCTTGTAGCCTTGAGCAGCCACGGCATTGAATGCTTGCTAGTAACAGTCGCTGGTAAGGCCTAGCAAATTTGGGGAGGGCCAGGGGATTGTTCGAACAGGAGAGATAACCGGTAACTTGAAGAAGGTAATAGCCTTGGGGACGAGGATGTCGAAGAGGGACTGGTATCAGGAGGAAAGACCAGGCCAGGCTTCGAAGGCTCGGAAGGAGACAGACCGTATAAAGAGTTTCTCGTCTTTGGGTGGGGTGGGAGCGAGGGTGGTGGTAAGGGCAGTGGAAATGAGAAGGTTTAAGAGGGATCGGAGGAAGACCAGTAAAGAGGATAATCTGTAAGGGTGCATTAGCTGTGGGATTGACTGTTCGGGAAGAGCACCAAGCTCTACTACCTGACCCCTCGAATCACTCACTGGCAGGCTGCGGGGCCAATTTAATAGGGTGACGAGCCTAGCTGCCACTGCCGCGGCCACGTCCGGCCCGTCCAGGTCGAGTTGTTGCATTTAAATTGTGACATTGTCAATGAGACGTGTCCTAGGCGTGCCAACTTGTAAACAAATATTTTTTCTGACCACCACGTGACAGACTCCCGGTGACGTTTCATTACAACTCCTAACCCGACCACTACAGTGAGTTGGCAGGGAGGGTATCGCACATGTCTTTCATCCTGCGCGAGTATACATGTCGCCTCTCACACCAACTCGTGTGGCGAAATGGCAGATTTCCGCCAACAACACTAGCCTCCCTCATGCCACGCTTTACTCACAATCGCATTGATCTCAGAATGGCCTCACGAGCATTCAATCTAAACCCCTCGTCCTCCAGCTTCACGCAGTTGGCAGAAGATAAACAATTTGTAGACAAGAGCCTCACCCTTCAGGACTTTCTTAATTACAGAACGCCTATTCATCTCCTCCTTCGTCCACGCCGTTCAGGCAAGACCACTTTGTTGACCATGTTTCGGTGAGATATGTTACAACCCTGGCAAACTCACTTCCGCGAACAAAATTCCCTATTACCTTCAGAACATTTTTTGAACTCACAGACCCTGTGGAGAAAATGTAGCGTAAAGAATTGTTTACAAACAATGACCTTGCAATCACCCACAACGCGAGCTTCGAAGAGGAGTTCGGATTATATCCTGTGCTGTATGTGGATTTTTCGGCGAGTGAGTCTAATGGTTGTTCTCTTGATCGTGCTGATTGGGAGAAATGGCCCAAAGAACGTGATCGGTTCAACGATGCACGAGCTTTTGCAAGAGTTCAAGAACGAGGTTATTAAAGTAGCCGGGGAGCTAGAGGACTCGGGCGTCTTCAAGAATAGCCATGAGCTTCCCACGCACCAACATATTTTCCTTCAAGAAGTTCTAGAAGAGAAACTTGCTGATTGGAGATGGCCAGACGCACTGTTCGAATTGACTGAATTGCTTCATACTCTGCACAAGAGAAAGGTGGTATGTAGTTCTGGTCGATGAGTACGACACACCAATGTCGTGCGCTATGCGACACGGTTATTTTCCCGAGGTATGTCTTTATCCCGCCCTTGAGCATAATTTAGTCTTTCAATGTGTTTTGCAGGCCAATTATTTCTTCCAAATGGTATCAACACAGTTGCTTAAGGTCGGCACATTTTGTTCTGCCGAACTGAGTGGCTCCTAAGCCAACAAACGTTGCAAAATAATGTCCACCTCCGAGGGGCCTTGCTCGTGGGTATTTTACGGGTCGCCAAAGCAGGCTGGTTGTCGGGAGTGAACAACCTCATGGTCAACCAACTTCTTTCTTTCCTTCAGTTCACGAACTAAGCCTTTTCTGTAGGTGTTTCCCTTAGGTGAATCGCAGCAATATTCGACAGCTTGTATGTTTACGGAGGAGGAAACCCGGAAGCTGTACAATCAATCCACACTGCAGGGTGGTGGAAAGGTTTGTACATTTGACTGACTAATGGATAATCGTTCACGATTTTCTATGCAGCCCCCCTTTACATTCGGTGAGCTTAGTTACTGGTACAATGGATACAACACGTTTGATGGTACCAGGCTCTACAACCCTTGGTCAGTTGCCCAGGCCCTCACCGGAGGAAATTTGCGCTCTCACTGGGTCGAGTCAGGTAATCAATCCTTCCATCCGTCTTCTACCCAGTTTGCGACCGATTCATTTTGCAGGTTATGATCGCACTATACAAAGCCACATTTACGATATGCTCCGGGACAATGAACGGTTTCGCGCTGCAATTGCTGACCTCCTCATCAATGAACCTGTTTTAATTCAAATTGAAGAGGAGATGTCGAATCATTCGTTTGTCGTTTTCCTCCTCTTCTACGTGATGCCTGATGGCCATGTTTAGTGTTCCAAATATGACGGACACTCAATTATGGACATTGTTTTATTACGCTGGATACTTGACTAGATCGGTAAATGTCTCCACCTCCACTGAGCGACGCCGTGGCTCAACCATCTGTACCACCCACACCTGACTCCAGCACTCAAAGGATGCAGTCACCTACCCCAATGATACAACTAATGATGATACTGACAACCACAGCAATAATAACAACGGCATCATCAGCGATTACATCGGAGGAGAATCAATCGTGGTTCGCCTACCCAATTACGAAATTCAGACCCTATTTCGTCGGTGGCTTTGTACTCACATCAATAAGCACATGGATGGCCGCCTACGGAGAAAGGGTGCGGCTATGTTTCTATCCGCTATTTCTGGATCCATGGCCTCTTTTTCCGAGGAATTTGGGAAGCTTATCTTCAACACGATTCCTGGTCAATTTCTAAGTAATAAAGAGGTAGTGTATCAAGCATATGTGTGCGCATTCTTCACTGCTGCCTCTCAAGCTTTACAAGTCATTCCGAGGTGGGAGATTGAAGTGGAGTGTCGCGCTGGGAGTGGTTGCCTTGATTTGATTATCCAGCACATGGCAAATAGGCATGGATCTATTCAAGAGTACAAACGGGTATGGCCTTCGGCAAAGGAAAAAGGGGGAGGATATGGCGACTCGCAACGCACCCGGCTCACGAAGGCGGCATCGAAGGCCATTGTGGAGCTCGACGCAAGGAGTTATCGTGGGCGGATCCGGGACCATGTCACCGAGCTCCGCGAGTACGGCGTGGCGTTTCTTGGCCCGTACTGTGCAGTCGAAGCACGTTTGATCAAGCGTAAGCCTGGAGGGCAGTGGGAGGTTAAGGAGCTTTACACCGCAGATCAAGATGAGGCACGTCGTGAGCAGTTGTACGGCGTGGCTCCTGGACCATCTGGCTGATTCATGCAAAACCGCGCCATCGAATTGCTTCAAATGTAGTAGGATGTATTGTAGACCATTACAAGGCACGGCCAAATTCCTGAACGCCGAGTCCCATGAACTATCTGGATGAATGGCAAGCTATTATCATCATTGCCCTGTGGCCTAGTCCGATGGAGACGCATGAATGGTTGATGAATGGTACCGGTGTGAATTCAATGAGTGTGAGTTCCTCCCGTAGCGATGGAATTTGGTTGAAGGGGATATTGATTAGCTTGATCTTTTAAAACACTACTAAAAATCCTACAAATTGAGCTACGAGAACAAGGCTTGGAAGATGGCTCTCGGGAGTCGGCCGACTACTAGTAAAACCCCTCCCAAATGTGGCTACATATTTAGCACTTTATTTCTGGCAAGAGTGGGTTCGGCCGACATTGAGTGGATAACGATTTTGGATTGACTAGGCATTTGGTACCTGTTTGTTTTTGGCAGATCAACGTCATGTGCCAATGCCGGGAAGTGTCGGAAAGCAAGGCCATACAAGCCCTTTCGCTCCAGCTGAACGGTTAGGGTTACAGGTAGGTCGGAGCTGGATGTTACTCAAGACTTTAACCCAATTGCGCATTTGTAGTCATTGATGTTGGATTTATTAATATTCTACCCTCAATAGAATTCACGTAGCCGTATAACGTCGTCTTTAACACTCCGAGTCCCAGCCAGAATTGTACTTCAACATGGTAAAAAAGGATAAAGCAGTCTACAGGCTAACGCGACAGGCCATGAAATTGCACCTCACCACTCCGACTTTGGTTCTCCCAGTAATGTCTTTGCTCCGATTCAGATGAGGGCACAGGTGTCGCCCAATGATAGTGAAAGGTAAAACAGATTTACCGAGCTATCAGCAAATTTAAACCTAGGGTTGCAATTGCTTCCCCATGATAGAGCTATATTACTAGTAGAACCAGATCGATGAGGTTATAGATAATGGCGTGTGCCAGTGGGGGCTGCATAGAGGAAGTATCTTACCCTGGTTTTGCTAATGCTGTAGAGGTGGAGAACTGTGTGCCGTAATTTCCAGAGTATGTGTAGTTCCATACAGAGAGGTTTGATAAAGTAACACGGGAACAAGTAAAGTGGATGAATCGGGAAGGATCTTCAAGCTGATCGGCGACCTTCCAAACATGGAGCTGTCGATCAAATTAAATTTGCCTTATTTGAAGTTACAGCTGGTGGACTCGTGGAGAGCAAATTTAAATTGTACCAACTTGAACGAGCCTTCCGGGCGTTTCTTTAATAATATAGGTTTCATTCAGGTGTATGCGAATTTGAGAATTCCAATATAAGAGATATATTTTTGTGCAAACACTGGCAAGTAGTAGAAACAAGTGTGCCCGACTCCAGGTTTTTTCTTCAAGCTACTTGTGGAGGATTGTGCATGACTCTTGCTCCCCACCCAGGCAGGTTTACAAAAATTTCACCCTTTCCCAAAGTCTACAATTGGTTCCCGCATCTCGAGTGAAATCGGAGTGTGGGCATGTTTTGACCTGCTGTTCCTTGGAAATGTGACACTTCGGTTCAACCGAAGGCAAACCAATGGTAAGCAAAAAAAATTTCAAACTTCTAATATACGCACTCAAGCTCAGATTATACCAGACCCCAACCAAACCTAACCACTGACCGGACCCTGTAATAATATGGGTGTACCCCGGTACTACAATACGCTTGGCTTCGTTATCGAACCAACCAGCGATTCGAGCTGTAGTACCCTAGCACTTATTAATATCCAAAATGCGGTACAGCTGAGTCTCGGAAACTTTTGCCTATCGCAACCCATACATCTACCCTTTGACTGGTTACGCTGGCTGTTCAAACAACTTCGATATCATTTGATGCCAACCTGCCCTCTGCTTTCTTAATGGATCGCCCGCCCTCGTCGCATACGTCCTCTTCACTGACGGCACTCACAAGAAATGGCAAAGGTGTGCTGCCTCGCCTTTCACCCTCTCGCTTATCTGAATCCTCTGGGCAGCCGTCGACGACTTGGCCCCTTTAGAGGAATCCTTCCACAGCTCTTCCTTTGCTCTGTTACCCTCAGCCCTGACGCCGTCTCGCGCACCATCAAATGCGCTCATTGCATCATTTCAACCCCGATTCCCAGAGGGGCCAGTACTTCTCGATTTCCCGTTTGGTTGGGCCAAAGGCCCGGTAATGGATTGGTACAACAGCCATAAAAGCCAAGGCTCCACTATCATCGACAGGATGCAGCTTCGCAGGGATCTCCAGCACCCCTATTACCACGAATATATCGTCGTATTCGTTCGAGGCGGCCACGCCTACCGCATAGACCGGAGGCCAGATCGAAGTGCCCCTTTCGATACTATAATGAAGCGCGGGTGCAAAGCATATGATACAGTTGAAGCAGTTGGACAGAGATCATTGAAAAGGTTGGAGACAATGTCTGATTGTGTGGTAGAATTGCACTGGAAAAACACGCAAATTCTCGATCTCTTGCTTGTCCTTGCTATTTGTTTCGCAATCCGGGAGGATAAATTCGCGAAGCGGTACACTCTGCAACGCTACAACTGCTATTTTCTTTCGTGGACGATCGTCATGATTGCTCTGCGAAATACCGTGGCTTGGGGAGTCAGGTTGAGTCAGCTGGGCGGGAGGCTGAGCTTGGTGCTGGATGGGTCGCTGTGGCAGGGGGCTCAAGAGCACTGGGATCGGAAGAGTTGGACGCTAGAGGTAGGGCTAGTGGGGCTTGTAGGGCTGGTGGGGCAGGCGGAACGGGACGTCAAACATTGGAAAGCTGGGGAGCGGGAGCTGGGGATGCGGGAGCTGGGGATGCAGGAGTTCGGGCAGCTGGGGGAGGACTTGCAGGACGCGCAACGGAAGCTGAAGCGGAGGGAGCAGCTGCAGCAGCGGCTGCTGGCGCTGGTACTAAGGGAGGACTTGCGACTGCAGGAACAGCAGCGGCGCTGGGAGCTGCGGCTTCTGCAGGAGAAGCGGCGGCTTGGGGATCTGCGGCGGTTGAGGGAGCTGCATCAAAAGCTGGAACTGGGACAGAAGCTGGGCCTGCGGGAGCTGGGCCTGCTGGAGCTGCACTGCGAGCATGAGCATTGGCGCGAACATCAGCAACGGTGCGAGTGGCTGCGGGAGCTGTTGCGGGAGCAGAAGTGGCGAGAGATGGGGTGGGACCAGAAGTGGCGGGAGCAAAGGGAGGCCCAGGCTCAGGCGATGGGCCAGGAGAATACGCAGGGGCAGAGGCAGGGGCAGGGGCGGGAACGGGAGCAGGAGAAGGCACAGGGGCAGCAGCGGGATCATGGGCAGGCATGGGGGCGGGAGCAGGGGCAGCTGGCGGAGCGGGATGCTTTGTTTTCAGTGTCATTACGGGATAAAGTGAGACGACGCGACATTACTTTCGAGAGCTCTCTAATCTTATATCATGACATATCCAGTGTCCACATCCGATGTCCCCCGATCGGTACAAAGTAACGCCTGAAGAACTGGTAGAGCATATGATGAAAGTCCTTGCGAACCATGCAGTGAGGGTTGCTAACTGGAGGCTAGGTCCCAGACAAGTTCAATTAGAAATGCTACACGGAATGAGGCGCACATGGGTCTTTCTGTCGCAGCAGTCCCTGGGTGTTTGCCAGTGAGTATTAATTTTGTATTATTTATTCTTGCTTTCGACACACGTTACCTGTATGTAATGCCATGATGCCATCTCTTCGTGGATGGGATAGCCTTCAAAACAAACTACCCTTGTTGGTAGATAGATGAACACAAATTTTTCTGATCCGATCGATGGCCCTTCAACCCTAACAGTGACAAACAAAGACCACTCGGATTTACCTCTGCTCCAAAGTTGTCCTCAAATTCACCAGGTACACGAGAACCCCGATCCAAGTGCACCGTGGCACGGGTCGGCGACATAACGTTGGCATTATCCCAATCAAGGAGAAACCTCTTTTGCGGTTACTACATAGCATCTCTGGTGGCGTTCCGCCAACGGATGTCTCTGTGAAACACTGGGTTCGGATGAGCATGTAGAATTTTTCAAACACGTGAGCTTGAACTCGTTTCAGGCAGAATATACATATGCAGACCTTGAGTACCTCGAGGATGCACACCACAGCCTCCCGAACTTCTTGGGCCCGGCTTGGATAAGTGTTTACGCCTTTCGGTTGGAGATATATGACCGACCCATTCACATCAGATGATCGACCTTTGGTACACGTTTGTTGGAGAGCAAGTTGTATCTTCATCAACATCAACATCTGCATTAAGATGTTAAGAACAAGGGGGATTGTTTCAAGTATTTCATAAGATAGGCCTCATCCATATACAGCTTGATCACATGATCTATCATGTGACTTTTTTGCGCAGCTTATTCAACCTTCCTCAAGCAAAAAATGACAATTCTACAACTAGGGAATGGAGCACAATGTGACTGTCTACAATTCCCTAGTTTCAGAAT
>Ga0210383_10006372_pt1 | contig 10307 bp, 13 predicted proteins | sample IncBWC14OmetaG_FD_160072 | JGI IMG/M metagenome (GOLD analysis project Ga0210383, IMG submission 160072) | Forest soil microbial communities from Barre Woods Harvard Forest LTER site, Petersham, Massachusetts, United States - Inc-BW-C-14-O ...
GTGTTTTTTATACAGGCACTAGTGAGCGGCGAAATTTACGGGGCTCCGCCCAGGATTCCTGGGAGGAGATTGTGCTGGCCGATTTGTTCCGTGCCTTGGTTTACGGGGACGCCGACTGACGTGTCTGAGCTGGCTAGAAATCGGCAAACATGCCGGCCGCTACCAGTTCGATTTACTTTGCAGTGGCCGAGACGCTGGGTGGCGCGCCGTGTAAGTATTTGTCGTACCAAGCGAGGATGCGATTCAGCCGGTCCAGCATATGCTTCTCTTCGTGGAAACCGTGCGGCTCGCGTGGATAGACGACCAGTTCGGCCTCGACGCCGTACCGCTTTAGGCCTCGGTACAGCTCCTGGCTTTGCCCCAGTGGATCGATGGTGTCCGCGTCGCCTTGCAGCACCAGGGTCGGCGTCTTGGCATTCTTCAAGTGAAGGAAAGGCGAGCTATTGAGAAATCCCTCGGGCTTCTCCCAGGGGACACCGTAAAACCACTCATCACCCGCGGGATGATCTTCCATGCCGAATTCGGAAATTAGATTGGCCATGCCCGCGCCGGAGACTGCGACCTTGAAGTCATTTGTCTGCGTGATCGCCCATTCCGCCATGTATCCGCCGTAGGACCAGCCGCCGATGCCTAGGCGATTGGGGTCGGCGATGCCGCGATCGACAAGGTCTTTCACGCCGGCCATCACGTCTTTGAAATCGCCGCCACCCCAGTCGCCGCGGTTGGACTCCACAAATTTCTGACCATAGCCGACGGATCCGCGGATGTTTGGATAGAAGACGGCGTAGCCGTGCGTTGCCAGCAATTGTCCCCAGGTCTCGATCGAATCCGACCAGCGACCTGTGGGTCCGCCATGAATCAGCGCGATCAGCGGCAGCTTGGCCTTAGGGTCGGCTCCCTGGGGCCGTAGCAAAGCAGCTTCGATCTCTACACCATCGAAGGATTTGTATCTGTAGTATTCGGGAGCGCTCAAGGTGAACTGCGTCCACGAGTCATTCAGATGCGAGATCTGCTTGGGCGCTGTCTTTTGATCCCACAGCCAGAGTTCCTGCGGATGTGTCGCGTTCTGAGAAACATAGGCGATCTCGCCACTCGACCCGAGCGCAACGCTGCCGGTCGGCACAGGTGATGCCGCCAGATCCTCCTTTGTGCCGTCACCGGCATATTTCACGAACAGGGTCCCGAACCCGTTAGCGGCCACCAGCACAATCGAGCCGTCCTTTTGCCAGTGATAGTCTTCCACCGGGCGGTCCAGGCTCGCCCCGGTCAGATTTCGCGCCGCTCGCGCATTCAAGGGCAACAAGTGAAGATCGTGCGGCTCGGGGCCATCCTCGCGCGAACCGACAAAACTCAGCGTAGTGCCAGTCGCCGAGAGACGCAGTTCGCTGAACGGTCCGCGCGGGGCGAGCAGCAGCTTCGTGGCTCCATCCGACGCCTGTACATTGAAAATACGCTCCGTATTTTCATCCGATTGCGGTCGGTCGGTGGCTTTGATAATCAGGTGGTCCCCAGTCGGCCCCCATACGACCTCGCTGACGTCCCAGGTCGACGGGGTCAGCGCACGCGCCTCGCCCGTGGCCAGATCGGCCAGCCACAGACGCGCGCGCTTGTCTTCCTTGTCCGCAACGTGCGCGTCATCCTTATCCTTTTCCCTCTTTTCTTCGGCGTCCGTCTTGGCATCCGGCGCAAGAAACGCAATCAGCTTCCCATCTGGCGACCATTCGAAACTCTTGACAGCGCGCTTGCCCTTGGTCAAGGCAATTCCTTCGCCCACATCCATGCGCATCAAATAGATTTGCTGCTGCTCGCCGCGATCGGATAGAAACGCCAACTGCTTGCCGTCCGGCGACCATCGCGGTGAGCTTTCCGACTTCGCCGAGAATGTGAATTGGCGCACGCCGATCGTTTGATTGTCATGCACCCAGATGTGGCGGTTGCGACCCGTGCCTTTCGGGGGTTCGGTCACGACGAAAGCGAGACGCGTCCCGTCCGGCGAATATTGCAAATCCGAAATCGTGCGCAGGTTCAGCGAAGCCTCAGGCGTGAGCAATTTGCTCTTTTCCACGCCTGCATCCGCTTGCCCGCGGGCAGCCTGCGCTGCTAAGGCCAATATCAGCAATGCCTTCCCACCAATCCTGAAACGCGGACGCCGGCGCCAATTCCCTGTGAAATCCATGATAAAGGTCAGCTCCCGTCTAGTCGCAACAGCGACTGGCCACTCTATGAGGCGTCGAAGCATTCGTCAACCGTCTGCAACATGTCCTTAAAAATCAGACGCTTAACTGTAAAAGAATTCCGTCTCCCGTCTGCGAGTTCAATAGCACGGTACTGGCACTGTCCATTCCGTGCCCCAAAACTGTCTCTCCGTACAAGTTGTTGCTTTTCATTTCAGAAATTAGCATCCGCTCAGCTTGGGTCGCAGTGCACACCAGGTTGCTCGCGATACGAACTCGGTCCGCGCCGCGCCGTACAAACATCTAGGAAAAGGACGATCAACGTTGAATTTTTCGCTCTCGAATCGAGGCGCAGTCTCCGTGTTGCTTTTCGCTTTACTGTTCGCGACGTGCTGCTGGTCTTCCGGCTGCGTCGGGGTTACGTCTTCTAAGGCAGGTACAATCCCTGCGTCGCAACCTGCCGCGCTCGCGGTTACCCCGAGTAGCGTGTCCGTTTCCACCGTCGTCGGTACAACCGGTTCGCAGACTATCACCGCCACCAACCATGACACGACGGGCGTCGCGATCAACCAGGTCACCGTGACCGGACCTGGTTTCAGCTTCAGCACCAAGGGCCTCGCAGTACCGGGGAGTCTTGCTCCCGCGCGAGCCAAAATTTCGATGTCGTGTTCGCCGCGACCACCCCTGGGAATGCGACGGGTAGCCTGACGATCTTGACCAGCGCTGGCGCAAGTCCCGTCGTGGTTCCGTTGAGCGCTACCGCTGCGACATCCTCGTCCATGCCACCTTCCGGTACGGCTTCGGCGCCAGTAAGCTCGGTAAGTGTCTCGCCGTCCGCCCCGTCGGTCACGACCGATGGCACGATGCAGTTTTCCGTTACTGTCCAAGGCAGTTCCAGCAACAAATCCGTCACCTGGATCGCCCAACGCGGCACCATTTCGTCCGCGGGAGCCTACGTCGCCCCGTCCAGCGTAGGCACCGACACGGTCACCGCCACCAGCGCCGCGGACACCAGTAAGTTCGCTACTGCCACCATTTCTATCACGGCTCCAGTCGCATCCGGCGCTCTCCCCGCCTTCCCTGGCGCGGAGGGCGGCGGTGCGGCGTCCCTTGGTGGTCGCGGCGGCCAGGTGTTTGAGGTCACCAACCTCAACGATTCCGGCCCCGGCTCACTCCGCGCATGCACCAGCGCCAATGGTCCGCGCACTTGCATCTTCCGCGTCGCCGGAATTGTCACGCCGGCGTCCAGGTATCGAATTTCCAATCCGTTCCTCACCATCGCGTGCCAGACCGCTCCCGGCGAGGTCATCATCGGTGGCCCCAGCATCGCCAGTCAGTCTTCATCGCCACGCACGACGTGACCGTTCGCTACTGCACCTTCAGCGCCGGCAATATTCATATCCCCGCGGGCCCCAGCACCGGCACCGTGAACATCGAAATCGCCAACGGCGACAACTACAACATTATTCTCGACCACGTCACCAGTCGTTGGGCTGGCAACAAGCTCTGGATTTCCGCCAGCAACTACGTCGGCCCGAATCGCCAGATCACCACCCAGTGGTTGATGTTCTACGAGCCACACGTCAATCATCCCGTGGGTCCCGGCAACGGCACTAATCCGAACTGCGTCGCCACTTCGAGTTCCCCATGTTTCAGTTCTGGCGAGCGCGACATCGACTTCCACCACAATTTGTTCGCCGATATCGGCCACCGCATCCCGGAGAGCACCAATCATTCCACGCGGTTCGTCAACAACATTATCTTTAACTGGAATTTCTACGCCAGCGAGTGGCTCGGTGCCATGACCGTCGATGAAATTGGAAACAAGTACGTCGCCGGCAACCTGAACTTCCAGGCCGCGCAGAAGCACGAAATCCATTTCACCACCAAGAGTCCACCACTACCCGGCGATCCGTCCGTATATCTCTCGGGGAATATCGGCCCGAATTTGTCCGATCCCTCGGGCAACCAGTACCAGATGGCCGCGGAGATCGACGGCGAAAATGGTGACGAAACCGGCACGGTGCCTTCCATCTGGATTCGCAGCTCGCCGATGCCGAAGCCCGCTTTCCCCATTGCGGTTGATCCGGTCGGCAATCTTGACAACGTCCTGCTCTCCACAGTCGGTAATTCGCAGCACCTCGATTGCACCGGCAAGTGGGTCAGCCATCGCGACGGCGCCGATCAACGCATCACATCAACGTTACCTCATCGCTCCCAAGTCCTGGCTCCGCGTGGATCGATCATCCGGTCACCGACTTTTCCGCGTGCACCGAGTCCCTGCACGACGGCATCCCCGACGAGTGGAAGGTCAATCAGGGCCTAAGCACCACCGATCCCAATCTCCACAAGGGGATCGCGCCCAACGGCTACACCTACCTCGAAAACTACATGAACGGCCCGCAGTAGCTTCCGTTCACCTTTCACCACTCGAGGGTGGCCTTTTTTTCACCGTAGGGGCGCAGCACGACTGCGCCACATCTCGGCAAGACGCGCCGGACGTCGCCAACGCGCGGGTACTCTTCACGGCTTCCTAATCTTCCTAGTCTTAAGTCCGGCGGGAGCGCCCCACCCCTTGGTTTCTAAAGGGTGGATTCTTTTTTTTCCGGTGGAGTTTCTTATCTGCCCTATCCGCGAAGGTTACACAACTTGACAACAGCGCAAAAATATGATAAACTATATGCCGGGAGCGCTGCTCTACTCACTCGCGGAACCCGCTGTGTGCTGGAGTCCCGCTAGAGAGCCCGCCTCCTTCCACCACTCCCTAGAAACGAGGCCACCGCATGACCACAAACAACTCTACGCCGCAAAAGCTCTATCTATTGCAATTGTCTTCGACCACGGTACCCATCGGCCCAAACCGCACTCTCGAAATGTCATTAGGCTGCTACCTAATCCAGACAAGCAACGGTAGAAACATCCTCATCGACACCGGCATCGCCCCCGACGCTCCTCTTCCTCCAGGCGCGCCCAAGGGCCGCAACGTTACCAACGTGATCGACCAACTCGCTGTCCTCAACCTGCTCCCCGGCGACATCCATACCCTGATCTGCACCCATTTCGACGTGGACCACGCCGGCTACAACGACGCCTTCCCCCAAGCCGAACACATCGTGCAACGCGAACACTACGAACTGGCCCGCAGCGGCTACGAGCGGCTAGCGGCCGCTCGCACTCACTGGGACCGCCCAACCATCCGTTACCGCCAAGTCGACGGCGATACCAAACTCCTCCAAGGCCTAACTCTGCTTAAGACCAACGGCCACGTAGCTGGCCACCAATCCGTCCTGGTGCGCCTTCCGCAAACCGGCTCAGTCCTCTTAGCCATCGACGCTGTAATGATGCAACACACCTTCACGCCCGACCGCAAAGCGTGGCCCAAAGACGACAACGAGGAGCAACTACGCGCCAGCACCGTGAAACTCCTGGAGCTCGTCAAACGCGAAAGTATCCAACTAGTGGTCTTCGGCCACGATGGCAGCCAATGGAAAACCCTAAAAAAATCTCCCGACTATTATGCGTAGCGAGTTCGTCGTTGCAACGTGCGCCGTAGAGTCCGCAGGCCGTTTCCCGATGACCTTCCCACTCCTCGGGTGCCCCATCCTTGCGCTTTTGCCTTTCGCAACGGGTGGGGCTTTCTTCTCTTCATCTCTCCAGCTCACCGCACACTACTTCACCGCCACCCCAAACCGCGCATGCAGCTCCCGCGCTCCCAAATGCGTAATCCGCACCACTCGAGTCTCCCGCCCTCGCGCAACCCACCCCAGCGCCACAATCCGCGCCAGCATGGCCGCCCCCAAAGCCCCCGCCAGATGTGGCCGCCGCTCCGTCCAATCCAGACACCGCCGCGCAAACGACCGCCGCGTCTGCCGCAAGCGGTCCACATCCACTCCCAATTCCGCAAACCAACTCCGCCCATCCCGTCCCAATTCGTACTCTCGCTCGCCGAGAGCCCGTATCACTTTGGACTCCTCCAGCGCCCGGGTCATCTCCACCGCAACGCGCCCCGCGAGATGGTCGTAACAAGATCGCGCGACATAAATCTCCGCATTCATGCGCCGCGAAATCGCGCCCGCCACTCCCGAGCGAGATAACCTGGACACAGGTCGTGTAGCAATCGACCCCAGCGTCTCGATCGCGTGCGCCACGTCCGCACCCGCCATGCTGTAATACCGGTGCCCCCCCGAACTCTGCACCGTCAGCAAGCCGCCATCGACCAGCTTCGATAGATGTCCGCTCGCCGACTGCGCCGAAATATTCGCAATCAACGCCAGCTCCCCAGCCGTCCGCGCCCGTCCATCCAGCGACGCAATCAAAATCGCCGCCCGCGCCGCCTCCCCAATCAACTCCGCGACCACCGCAAGCGGATACGTAGCTCCCTCGGAGAAAGCGTCCGGATAGGTGTCGCGCGCAATCGACGCGCGAAGGTGCGAGCAGGCTGGATCCGCTGAAACAGAGTTCCTACTCTTGGTAGAGGTCGTCTTCATGTCCTGATTCTAGCGCGATCGCCACGACGACATTTCATTCGCAGATGAAACATGAACACACCGCTCGGCCCTAACCTCACAAACTGGAAACGATCCATTCGCATGCGTGGCGGGTCACGGCTACGGCCTCTGTGGCGTTCGGGAGGGCACGGTCCACAGCCGTGTGGCGTCGCGACACGGTACACCCCCCGTGCAGACGCTGGGAAGGGCACGGCTTATGCCGTGTGACGCCGCGAAGGGCGTAGCCCTCCAACCGCGTGGCATCGCGACTTTCCCTTCGTCCATCGACAGATCGACGATCTTGGCGGGGAAGTGACCCGCGAAGGCTGCCGAAAGGGTCTTTCTTCAGGAGGCCGGGCTTTAGCGCCGGCGTAAGCGCGTGCTACCAGGTCGGGCTGCAGCTTCCTGGAGCGATGTCTAAATCGCAAGCTCGAAGTCACCGAATAGCCAGCAAGGGGAATAAGAACAAACCATGATCACCGTCTGCATCTGCTACACCATCGACCTGCACAAGACCGCCGAATTCGAACAATACGCTCGCCGCTGGCCCGAACCCATCCGCCGCTGCGGCGGCGACCTCCTCGGCTATTTCCTCCCCACAAAATTCGCCGGCCCCACCAACGTAGCCTACGCCCTTATCCGCTTCGCAAACCTGACCGCCTACGAAAAATACCGCGAAGCCCTATCCAAAGATCCCGACGCCATCGCCAACGTGGCCGCAGCCGACGCCTCCCGCTGCATCCTCGTCGAAGACCGCAGCTTCCTCCAACGCGTTCCCGAGTGACAAGTGTGTGACCGTCTGGTAGCGCCTGCATCCCCGCTGGCTCGAAGAAGTCCCGTGGCACAGCCATTCCTGGCTGTGCACCAAGGCGAAGTCGAACGGTTCAGCGTCCAGCCTCCGCAGCGGCGAATTTGGCCCGCCATCTAGTAACTGTGCCATCGAGTGCCCTTGTGTTGCCCTTGTAGAGGCCGGCTTCCGGGCGGGCTAGCGCAGCAAGGATTTCGCTTATAGCATGGGCGAAAGGCCCAGTGGATAGATGAGACGCTTCCACTCTTCGACTCAATGTGCCCCTATGGGCGCATGAGTCCCACACGCTCCCCGATCCTCTGGAACTGAGAATTGCCTCGCATGCTGTCCCACTTATGGTCCCGCAAGAAGGTCATATGCACGTCGCGGTCTTCAAAGGCTTGCTCAAGCCAACGTTGTGCGGACTCGGTTTCCCCGAGACCGGCAAACACCAATGCCAAATTATACGGGGGCACATACCGCTCTTTTTTGCGCTGCAGCATTTCCAGAACCTTGTTCTCGGCCTTCGTCTTGTCGCCGGCAACTGCTTGAACATAACCGGCAATCGACAATGCTTCGGTATTTCCTCCGGAAAAGTTCCAAGCGTTCTCGCAAGCCTGTAACGCCTCAGCGTACATTCCTTTCTGCTCATACGTTTTTGCCAGGCAGATGTGGGCAATCCAGAATCGGGATTCCATTTCGAGAGTTCCCAACAATTTATCGATGGATTCCTCAATTCTTCCCGCTTGGTAGAGAAACTGGCCATGCATCGCATTCGCGATGAGTGAAAATGGATCGAGCACTAGCGCCTGCTGGATCGCGCGTAAAGCTTCGTCGTGCCGTCCGACGTTCGAAAGAACGTGAGCGAGATATAGATGTGCTAGGGAGTAGTTCGAGTTCAGGCTAACCGCTCTTCGCGCCGCTGCTTCCGCCCCTTCAAAATCCCAGTCAAACCAAAACTTAATGGCTGCCTCGGAATTGTGCGCTTCAGCGGAATCCTGGTCCAACGCAAAGGCTCGGGTTATCGCAGCTTTCGCTTCTGGAAATGCGTCTTTGGGAGCTACATCGCTGTTGATGGGCAAGCTCATCAGCGAATCGGCCAGTCCCGAAAATGCCATAGCAAATCCCGTGTCGCGCTCCGTTGCCTTGCGAAAGTATTCCGCGGCCTTCTGCATCTCAGGAAAGGTGAGTCGCGCCCAATGATAACGGCCGTGAAGGTAGTAATCGTATGCCTGGGGGTCGACATTCCGCACGCTTCGTAGTTGTCGCTCCCCTTCAGGAGTCAGCTCGAGCTTCACCTGCGCCGCGATTGCCGCACCGACTTCGCTGTGGATATCAAGGATGCTTTGAGACGGGCGATCGAAATTTTCGGCCCACAAGTGGATTTGATCGGAAACTCGGATCAACTGCACGGTAACGCGAACGCGGCCCGCTTCGCGTCGGACGCTGCCCTCGAGCACATAATCCACGCTCAGGTCCTGTCCGATTCGCAAGACAGACTTATCGGAATGCTTATATGCCATGGACGAAGTGCGCGCGATTACGCCCAAGCCGCATAGCGACATCTTGCCTAACCTCATGATCGTTTCCTCGGTTAGGCCATCGCTGAAATATTCCTGGTCTGGATCGCCGCTCAGATTCTCGAAGGGAAGCACCGCCAGCATGATGCGAGGCTTTCCGACGTGCACCTGCGATGAAGCGATACCTGTGACTGTGTCTGTCGCACCTTTGAAGCGGTATCCTTTACCTTGGACTGTCTCGATGTACTGTGGCTTCTCTGGATCTTCCCCTAGAGCGCGCCGAATCTTTCTTATGGCGGTATTGATGCCGTTGTCCGTATCGAAGAAAACATCCTTGCCCCAGAGCCGGTCAATGATTTCATCCCGGCTGACCAATCTCCCATTCTCGCGGACCAAGAGGATTAATAAATCCATCGGGATGCGTTCCATGCGGACCGGCTTACCCGCGCAGGTCAATTCATAACGGCTTATGTCGAGCACGAATTGGCCCAGATGGATTCTTTCCGAAGACACAGCGGCCCGTCCAAAAAGAGAATTGGGGTATTGTACAGCCTTTCGGCAGAGGTTCTGCTACGCGTCCTACAGACAACCTACAGGCGCTCTCCATTGTGTGTTACGCGCTCAGGCTGCAACATCGGCCTCCAATATGGGTGAAGATGCACGCCACCCAAAAAAACCTGGAGGCACTATGAAACTACGCACAACTGTTTTCTTGCTGGGCATGATTCTTGCTTTGTCGTCCGCAGCAAGCGCTCATCCCAATGAATGCTCAAATCTGACCATCAAGGGCACTTACGCCTTTACGGTCCACGGGCAGATCTTAACCCCTGGCGGACCGCTTCTTATTGACGGCATCGCAAAGACGACTTTCGATGGTCACGGCAACCTCACGCAATTGGACGCGGTCGCTGAAAATGGCACCCTTGCGCAGATTTGGCGCCCCGGCACGGGCGCCTATACTCTGAACTCCGATTGCACCGGAATCATGACGATATTCAACCAAGACCAACCGGCACTTCACTTGGCGATCGTAGTAAGCCACTCTGGCGATCTCATTCACACGGTTGTATCGGATCCGGGAGTTGCTGTTACCAGTGCCGCCGAGCGTGTCGTGACGCCCAAAGACTGACGTCGTTGGGTTTTCGGAATCGGCAGTCCGCCCGTGGAGAACGGGGCGCGCTATGCCCCCTTCTCTGCTGGTGCCGTCGTCCGACACCTACGTACTCTTACTCGTGCCTGAGCGCTTCCATCGGATCAATTCGGCTAGCTCTCCGTGCCGGGATCCAGCAGGCCAGCGTCGCGACGCTCAACAGAATCGCGGGTACACCGAGAAAAGCCG